>Ga0172371_10003663_pt1 | contig 23667 bp, 17 predicted proteins | sample Lak12m_FD_114543 | JGI IMG/M metagenome (GOLD analysis project Ga0172371, IMG submission 114543) | Freshwater microbial communities from Kabuno Bay, South-Kivu, Congo - kab_022012_12m | ecosystem: Environmental > Aquatic > Freshwater > Lake | place: Democratic Republic of the Congo: South-Kivu...
ACTTTCCGTATCAAATACTTCAGCGATAGTAGATGCCATAGTGAGATATTAGAAGTTGTGGCAAAAATAGCGATTGTCTGTCAGTGTCACGAAAATCTTTTACATTCGTAAATCGTAATTCGAACTTCGTAATTCGAACTTCTTAAATCGTAATTCAACTTCAAAATGATCGTCCTCCTTGGTCCCACGGCATCAGGCAAAACTAAACTAGCTGCTCAATTAGCTTATGAGCTCAATGGAGAGATCATCTCTGCCGATTCGAGACAGGTGTATCGTGGAATGGACATCGGGACAGGGAAGGACCTGGAGGAATATACAGTGAACGGGAAATCAATCCCGTATCACCTCATCGATATCGTGGATCCCGGGTATGAATACAATGTGTATGAATTCCAGCAGGATTTTCTGAAGGCATACGAAGGAGTTATCGAGCGGGCGAAGACACCTCTCCTCTGCGGGGGAACCGGACTGTACATTGAATCTGTTCTGAAAGGTTACCATCTCCCGAAACTGGGACCCAACCCGGAACTGGAGTCACTGCTGGCCTCCAAAACCAACGAAGAGCTTATGGATCTGCTGAACACACTCAGAGAACAGCATAATACAACAGATCTTCTTGACCGGAAACGGTTAATAAAAGCCATCCGGATAGGGATGGAAGAATCCAGGCAAACGGATCACCACCGCGAATTTCCGGATATAAAAGCCACCGTCTTCGGGATCGCCCCACCGCGCGAGATCCTCCGGGAACGGATTACTCTGCGCTTGCATCACCGGCTGGAGCACGGGATGTTGGAAGAGGTAAACCGGCTCCTGGCATCCGGCATCAGTCCTGAAACCCTGAAATTTTATGGCCTGGAATACAAGTACATCACCCTTTATCTCCAGCAGGAACTCACTTATGAAGAGATGGTCAGGCAACTCAACCAGGGCATCCATCAGTTCGCCAAACGGCAGATGACCTGGTTCCGCCGCATGGAGAGGTCCGGCGTCAGGATCAGCTGGATACAAACAGGATATGATCTTCCTGAACAAATCATGTTTATAAAAACCAGGATTTGAAATGTTATTTTTCATCACTCTTTCTCATCCTTGCGATTGGATAAGAATCTTTTTTCTTTACATTTGCTATACATAAAAGGAACCATTAACAATTCAAACCCAATTCGTATGAAAAAACGTGACATTTTATTCTCCATCGGAGTGCTGCTATTGAGTTCAGCCATTCTGTTTTCCGGTTGCAAAAAGAAAGAAGATCCTATTGTTCCGGCCTTTCTGGTAACCTCTATCACGGTCGAGCTTCAAGGCGGTGGTGAAGGGCTTCAGTTCTTCGCGAAATGCACCAATGATGATGTTCAAATGACCAAGGTGATCATTACCAACCCGATTCTGACCTCCATCACCTACAACCTGAACGGGAATTATTTTGTGCAGGGAGAGTTGTTTGACCTGCAGGACCCAACGGAAGCCTATTTTAAAGCAACCGGTGCGTGGAAAATTATTTTCAGCGGCAACAGAACAGCCGATGGCACAGCGTTCACCGTTGAAGTGATCGTAACCATTAGCAAATAAACGATCAGAAGTAATAAAAAAGGGCTGTCTCAGCTGGTGAGACAGCCCTTTTTTTTATTTCGTCTTATCAGGATATGGCGGGATATCAGGAAGCTTCTCCGGCCAGTTCTTCAACTCTTCCAAAATCAGTTCTATCGCCTTGTTCAGCTGTTCGTCTTCTCCCGCATACTCTTTGGCAGGATCATTGACCACCGGTACATCGGGTTCCACGCCAACCCCTTCAATGGCCCATTTGTTCTCGGCGAAATCATAGTTTGCGAATTCAGGCTTCTGCAAAGAACCGCCGTCGATGAAAGGCAGCGATCCTCTGATCCCTATCACACCACCCCAAGTGCGCTGACCCACGAGTTTTCCTATTTTTAGTTGCCTAAACTGGTACGGGAACAGGTCCCCGTCTGAAGCTGAATACTGGTCAATCAGGCAGATCTTGGGCCCCCACATGAAGGCGATCCGGCCCGGTGTGGGATCCGTATTCCTGGCCATCCGCATGATCACAGCTTCCCGTTGCAACCGTTCGATGATCATGGGAGAGACATTTCCGCCGCCATTGCCCCGGTCATCGATGATCAAAGCCCTCTTGGTAAGTTGGGGATAGAAATATTTCACAAACTCGTTTAATCCGTCCGGCCCCATATCCGGGATGTGGATATACCCGACTTCCCCGTTCGTGGCTTCATTCACCTTCCGGATGTTTTCCTGCACCCAGTTGTAATAGTAAAGGGATGATTCATCATCCACAGGCACGACGATCGTTTTATGAGCTCCTTCAGGAGCAGGTGTTTTATTTACAGTCAGCTCCACCTGAACGCCGGCTTTATTCACCAGCGACTGATAGACATCGTTCATATCTTTCGTGGAAAGCCCGTCAACAGCGATGATATAATCTCCCTGTGATACATCCACACCCAGTTCGGTGAGGGGAGAGCGGTTTTTTTTCGACCAGTTTTCTCCTTCCAGGATCTCATCAATCCTGTAATATCCCGACTCATCCCGGGTAATCGAAGCTCCCAGCAGGCCCACTTTGATCCTCACTGGTTTGGGTTTGTCACCGCCACTCACATAGGAGTGTCCCACGTTCAGCTCTCCAACCATTTCACCGATGATATAATTGAGATCATTCCGGTTGTTCACATATGGAATCAAAGGAGCATATTTCTCCCGGATGGCATCCCAGTCAACCCCGTGCATGTTTGGCGCATAGAAGAAATATTTCATTTGCCTCCACGACTCGTTGAAGATCTGGTTCCATTCTGCCTGAAGGTCTACCATGATCTTCATGTTGGAAAGGTCAACATAATCCTTTACACTGATTTTGGATTTGGGCAGGTCAATCACAGCATACCTGTCTCCTTTGTCAAGAAGCATCTTCTTACGGCCAGCTGCGATCTCATAATTCCCATACTCGCCAAGTTCCGTCTCTTTCTTTTCCTTCAGATTAAAGAGGCACAATGTTGTCGGATCACCCTGTTTTGTTTTTACATAATAGACATTTTCTTCAATGGCGTTGATGCCCCAGTAGCTCCCGGCACTAAGCGGAAGCATAACGGTGCGTGCCGTGATGCCGTCAAGATCCACCTTCATTTCTGCATTTTCCTTACCCTCCTTTTCCCCGTCGGAGCCCTTTTCTTCCTCTTTCTTCTTTCCTCCGTCGTCCTTCGTCTTTCCTCCTTCATCCTTCGTCCCTTCTACCTCCACTTCATCGTTCTCATAAGCAAGAGGTGAAGGTGTCGCTTTGGCCAGGGTCACAAAATAGATATTGGTCATGTCGTTGTAGGCATGATTCCACTCGGTCCAGCTGTAGATAGGGTTGAAATCACGGTTGGAAGTAAAGAAGAGGTATTTGCCATCAGAAGAGAAAGAAGGATCTCCTACGTCAAACCACCCGTCGGTGACAGGTGTCGCCGTTTTTAACGCAAGCTCATAGAGAAAGATCCTGGATTCACCCCGCTGGGCAGGTTCGGTGTAAGCGATCCATTTGCTGTCGGGCGACCAGGTGTATTCTCTGTACTCGAATGCTTTTGTCTGCGCCACCGGTGTCACCTCCTTGGAGGTGATGTCAACATACTGAAGGCGTAACATTTTATCACTCCATAACAGCTTTTTGCTGTCGGGCGACCAAACCGGGAAATATTTATATGTATCAGCATTTTTTGTTAGTTGGACAGGCGGTTCACTCCCATCCTGGTTGATGATGTAAATTTCATCTTCGCCGGACTGATCGGAGATGAATGACAGGTATTTTCCGTCGGGCGACCAGGCTACATCCCTGTCATGCACCCCTGAAGAAAGCGTAAGGTCTTTCGTCACTCCAGAAGTGACTGGTACTGTAAAAATATCACCACGGGCGTCAAAACCAAGGCGTTTACCGTCGGGGGAGATCGTGAAGGAATTAATGATCTTGCTGGCATCCTTCATCTGGTCTCTTCCGGTGATGAAATCATTCGCAATGCGGATATCTATTTTTACGGATTTTTCGGTGGCGAGATCGAACAGGTAGATATATCCCCCGTTTTCATAAACGATGGCTGCATCTCCCATAGAGGGAAACTTTATGTCATAATTCGTATAGTTTGTTAGCTTTATCGTCTCCTTCGTCTTCAGGTCAATGACAAAGAGATTCATTGTACGGTCGCGGTCAGAGCAGAAGTAGACCTTATCCCCTTTCCACATCGGGAAGATATCCTGAGCAGGGTTGTTTGTGAGGTTTTCTGTCGTTTTCGTTTTGAAATCGTAGATCCAGATGTCATCCGCCATTCCCCCCCGGTAGTATTTCCACGTACGGAACTCACGGAAGACACGGTTGTAGGCAAGTTTGGATTTATCTGGCGAGTAGGAACAGAATCCCCCGACAGGTAAGGGAAGCTCTTCAGAGAGCCCTCCCGATTTGTTTATCAGAAATAGTTGTCCTTTGAAGCTGTTGAACGATTGTTTCCGGGACCGGTAAACAATGTTTTCATTGTCGCGCCATGTCATCACGATATTGTTCGGCCCCATCCTGTCTGATATGTCATCCCGGCCAAGTGTTGCTGTATACGTAAGCCTCACGGGAACGCCTCCTTCCGCCTGAATAAGGAATACTTCAGTATTTCCGTCATACTGACCGGTAAAGGCAATCATTGAACCGTCGGGCGAAAAGCGGGCGAACATTTCATATCCGTCAGAATCGTTGGTGAGTTTTCGGGCGACTCCTCCTGTTTTTTCAACCGTATACAGATCTCCGGCATACGTAAAAACAACCTTGTCACCGTGGATGGCAGGGAAACGCAACAGGCGGGCATCATCCTGTGCATAAATGATCCCGGAGATCAACAAGGTTAAACCTGCTAAGGCACTTTTTTTCATAGTGTGATTATTTTGATTTAGTACTGGAGACAGATGACACTTCAGCGAAAAACAAAATTACCCAGAATTCCCGGATTGGCAGCAACTTTTCGATAAGATCACCGAATCAGCAGATATTCCTTGGACTGACCATCGCTAAATCGCTTCCTGACATACGAAAGAAGTCAACGTGATATGTATCACATACCAATGCGTAAAACCGTCTGTGATAAAATCGTACTTTTGCAGCCGGTAACCGATAGCTGGTTCACTGGTTCACTGGTTCACTAATCACTAATCACTAATCAATGTCAATAAAAGTAAATTTTCCCGGCGGCGTGAAAGTGGACGCCCTGATTGAACCATTTGTAATTTTCACAGACCAGTCGGTCAGAGGGGGTGGAGAAGGCAGCGCTCCCGCTCCTTTCACCCTGTTTCTTGCATCGCTGGCTACCTGTGCTGGATATTATGTCAAGGCTTTCTGTGATTCACGGGATCTCTATTCAGAAGCCATCTCACTAACCATGGACACCGAGTACAATTCTGTCAGTAAAATGATTGGAAAAATCATCATCAGGATTATCGTTCCGGAAGATTTCCCTGAAAAATATGATCATGCACTGATCAATGCTGCAAACGTTTGTGCTGTAAAACGGCACCTGTCAGACCAAATTGAGTTTGAGACATTGGTGGTGAGGGGTTAAGTTTTAGGATAGGGTGACAAAGGTCAATTCGGATTTATATTTTCTACAGATGAAAACAAAAAAAGGTTTTAGTTCCACTTCCGTACACGGTGTTGGTGAACCTGACAGGTTGGGGAGCGTTGTAACGCCTATTTATCAGACATCAACGTTCTTTTTTAAGAGCGCTGAAGACGGAGCAAAATGCTTTTCGGGCGAAAGTGACGGGTTTATTTACACACGCCTGGGAAATCCAACGATAGATGAATTTGAGGCGACCATAGCGGCACTTGAACATGGATTTAGCGGCATTGCCACCTCCTCCGGGATGGCAGCTGTGAATACGGTTTACCTCACCTATCTCGGCCAGGGCGACCACGCAGTTTGCCACAACGCGTTGTACGGACCATCCAGGGGAATCCTTGAAACCGCATACTCCCGTTTCGGTGTTGAATCGACATTTGTTGATACAACATTTCTGAAGAATGTGGAACAGGCCATCAGGCCTGAAACGAAACTGATCTTCCTTGAAACGCCGGCCAATCCGACGATAGGGATTTGCGACATCGAGGGGATCTCAAAGCTGGCGCACCAGTCAGGGATCACCGTGTGCGTCGATAACACGTTCTGCAGCCCTTACCTTCAGAACCCGCTGGACCTTGGAGCCGATGTGGTGCTTCACTCACTCACTAAATTTATCAACGGGCATGCCGACATTGTTGGGGGCATTGTGATTCCCAAATCTGAAGAAGATTACAGCAGGCTGAATTATACGATGGTCAACTTCGGGTTCAACATGGACCCTCACCAGGCTTTCCTTGCCCGTCGTGGCGTAAAAACACTGGGAATCCGGATCGACAAGGCCCAGGAAAATGCCATGAAAGTGGCAGACTACCTGGAATCGCACCCAAAAGTTGCCTGGGTCAAATACCCCGGGTTGAAGTCCCATCCTCAATACGAGCTTGCGAAAAAACAGATGCGCGGACCAGGAGCCATGATTAGTTTCGAAGTCACCGGTGGATATGAGGCGGGAAAAAAGCTCATGAATCATGTAAAATTCTGCGTTCTTGCCGTCTCCCTGGGAGGGATCGAAACGCTGATCCAGCATCCCGCTTCAATGACTCATTCCAAATTGTCAAAAGAGGCAAAAGAGATCGGTGGTATTACACAAGGACTTGTCAGGCTGTCCATCGGTATAGAAGATGTGGAAGATATCATCGCCGACCTGGAACAGGCGCTGGAGAAAGCGTAGGACGTGGGACGTGGGAAGTAAATCATGTGAGGGTGTGAGGGTCGTTATCCGGAATCCAGGATCCAGCATCATTGTCATTGCGAGGAGCGGAGCGACGCGGCAACAGCATCCAGCATACGGCATCCGAAATATCTCGTATATTTGTACGTTTGGTTTGTAAACCGATCCGGATGTCCCGCCTGCAATTGATACGATTCTTCTTCCTGGTTTCCTTGATCATTCTCTTTTCCTCTACTGTTTTTTCGCAGAAAGTAGCCCTCGTTTTGTCAGGTGGAGGCGCCAGAGGCGCAGCTCATATCGGTGTGATCAGAGCGCTTGAAGAGCAACAGGTTCCCATTGATTATATCGTAGGGACGTCCATCGGAGCCATCATCGGGGCTCTGTATGCTGTTGGTTATACGCCGGATGAGATGGAACGGCTCATGGCTTCTCCGGAGTTCAACAACTGGGCCGCCGGAATGATCGATGAGAAATACAAATACTACTTCTGGAAAGACGACCCCAACGCTTCATGGTTCTCGCTTGACTTTAATCCGAAGAAGAAACTGACGACTGTGATTCCGACAAACCTCATTAATCCGTATGAGATAGATTTCGAATTCATGCGGTTGCTTGATCCGGGGTCTGCTGCAGCGGGATACAATTTCGATAACCTGATGGTGCCTTTCCGCTGCGTTGCGGCCGATATCGATTCAACCCAGCCGATGATACTGAGGAGCGGCAACCTCAGTACGGCAGTCCGGGGGTCTATGTCCATACCAATCTTTTTTAACCCTTTGCGTTATAACAACAAACTCCTGTTCGACGGCGGCATGTACAATAACTTCCCGGCCAATGTAGCGAAAGATGAGTTTCACCCGGATGTTATCATCGGGTCCAGGGTAGCGCAACGATACAGCAAGGCAGATCCGGAAGATATTGTCAGCCAGTTGATGACCATGCTCATGGATCGTCAGACCGATACGATCACCTATCAGAACTCCGTGATGATCGTCCCGGCGATTCCGAAAATCAGCCTTCTTGATTTCACGCAGACCGGTATCCTGGCCGACAGCGGATATGCCGCGGCTAACGCAATGATCCCGGAGATCCGTAAACTGGTCAGAGATACGCTGACCCATGAGGTACTTCTCAGGAGAAGAACTGCTTTCAAGGCGAAAGAACCTGTTCTGATGTTTGACTCCATCATTGTGAAAGGGTTTTCAAGAGCTCAGACCCAGTATGTGCAAAAGATCCTGAAACATAACAAAAAGAGTGTGACCATCAATGAACTGAAGAAGGGGTATTTCCGGTTTATCGATGAAGGATTTGTAAAAACCATCATTCCATCTGCCAAGTACAATCCTCAAACCGGGTTCTATGACCTGTACCTGGATGTTCAGAAAGCGCCAAACTTCAACGCACAATTCGGGGGCAACCTGTCGCTCGGAACGAGCAATGAAGGATTTCTGCAACTTAGGTACCGGTACCTGTGGACCCATGCGATCCGGGTACTTGCCAACGGGTATTTCGGAAGGTTTTACAATTCAGTTAAAGGGGGTGGACGAATCGACTTTACTTCAAAACTTCCCTGGTATCTTGAAATTTATTACACATATAACAGCTATAACTATTTTAAAAATACAACCTATTTTTTTGATGACCTCATGCCCTCCAATATCAGACTATGGGAGAGCTTCACCATGCTGAAAGGAGGCATCCCGATCACCAACAAGGGGAAACTGAACCTGGGCATGATAAATGCCATCACTTCGGCCGATTACTACCAGGCCAATGACTTTTCGCGGCTTGACACCACGGATCAGACAAAATTCAATTTTTTCAGTCCCAGGCTCTGTTTTGATCTGAATTCCCTGAACCGGAAACAGTACCCGAATGCAGGGGCCAGTCTGAATATCTCCCTGTCTTACATGAATGGAAGAGAAATTCTTATTCCGGGATCCCAGTCAGCAACAAAATCAGAACAGACAAGCTATCACGAGTGGATTTCACTCAAGGTAAAATATGATAATTATTTTGAAACGATCGGACCCTTAAAGCTGGGATTCTTTGGGGAGTTGTGTATTTCGAACCAGCCTTTCTTCAAAAATTACACCTCTACAATCATGTATTCTCCATCTTTTCAGCCACTCCCGGAAATGCAATCGCTTTTTTTGCCTCAATTCAGGGCAACGAGTTATCTTGCCGGGGGATTGAAAGCAATTCTTAAAATTTACAAGAAACTTGAATTCAGGGCTGAAGGATATATTTTCCAGCCTTACCAGCAGATCCTGCAACGTCCGGAAGACTACACCGCCTACCATGGCCCTATCCTAAGCGACCGCTCCTATATTGCCGCTGCCACGGTCGTGTATAACACCTTCCTGGGGCCACTCAGCACAGGGATCAGTTTCTATGACAAACTCCCGGAGCCCCTGACCTTCAATATCAATTTCGGGTATATCCTCTTTAATCGCAGCGCCTTACCTTAACAACCGCATTTTTATTATATCAGAATTAATGCTATTTTTGCAGCTGAAATCGCATCTTACCGGCATTGTTCGGAACCTAACGTTTAGTATTTAAATGACTTTTGTTAACACATGGAAAACAAAGAGCACACCGATCAGAATCCTGATCTGGAACAGAATCCGGTTCAGGAGGAGAATTCTTCACCTGTTGAATTAAAGGAAACAAACACAGATACCCCGGAATTGGTTCCGGAGAAAACTGATTCTACCGAAGAACTACCCATCTCACCTGCAACTACCGAAGCTGAAGTACCCAAAGCTTCAACCGGCATTAAACCTCCTGCCGAAGAAATCCTTCCAAAGGTAAGTCCGCAAGAAGAGCCTGTTGCTGACGTATCCTCAACCACAGAATCTGAAACCGCCACGGGTGAACCTGTGCCCGGTCTTATAGAACCGGAAGAACAGGAGAAGAAAAAAGAGAAAAAACCGAAGAAGAAGGTGGTGAAGAAGGTAGAGGAAGAACTCCAGGGAAAAGAGGATAAACCGGATGAGGAGGAGTTGAAGGACAAGGAAAAGGAAGAGGAAGAGGAAGAGGAGAAAGAGAAAGAGAAAGAGAAAGAGAAGGAGAAGAAAAAGAGAGAAAAAAAGAAAGAAAAAGAGCTGACTGATCAGGTGGAGGATAAAGAGCCCCCGAAAGTAGAGCAAAAAGATCAGGAACTGACAAAAAAAGAGGATCCGTCTGATCATCTCCACGATGATGAGGCTGAAGATGACAATGAACACCTCACAGATCAGGAAGATGCGTCCGAAGATCTGAATCAGTTTACCCCTGTTCAGCTACTGGATCTTCTTGAGACTTCAGTCGCAGAACCGGATCTGAATGCTGTAAAAACCCGGATTGCGATGATTAAAATGGCATTTCTGAAGAAGCTGGAGGAACTACCCGGACAAATAACAACCGAAGAAGAAACAGAGGATGATTCGGACAGAGGGCCTGGTCAGGCCGAGCTGGATGCGCGGTTTGATGCTTTGTTCAGCATCTATAAGGCGAACAAGGTCCGTTTTCTGGGAGAGCAGGAGAAACAGAAGAAAGAGAACCTTGAACGGAAGAATAAAATCCTGGAAGAGCTCCGAAACCTGATCAGTTCAGAGGAAACCCTGAAAAAGACCTACGATGAATTCAAGATTCTCCAGGACCAATGGAAAGAGGTTGGGATGGTGCCCCGAAGCGAGATCAATAACCTGTGGCAGAATTATCATTTCCTGGTTGAAAAATTTTTCGAAAAGGTCAAGCTGAACAAGGAGCTGAAGGATCTGGACCTGAAGAAAAACCTGGAAGCCAAGATCGAGTTGTGCGAAAAGACCGAAGAATTACTTCTGGAGTCATCCATCCTGAAATCATTCAAACAATTACAGAAATATCACGACGAATGGAAGGAAATCGGACCTGTCCCTACCGATAAAAAAGATGAGATCTGGGATCGGTTCAAAAATGCTACCGATAAAATTAATGAACGTCGCCGGGAATACTATGCCTCTGTAGAAGAGGAGCAGAATAAAAACCTGGAAACCAAAAACGCGCTGTGTCAGCAGGCGGAAGAGGTCCTGACAAAGCAAAATGAGACAGTAAAAGACTGGCAGGAACAGACGCACAAAGTGAATGAACTTTTAACTATCTGGAAAAGCGTTGGCCCGGTCCCTCAAAAACAAAACAATGAGATCTGGAACAGGTTCAAAGGATACCTGGATGCTTTTTTTGCCAGTAAAAAAGAGTTCTTCGACAGGGTGAAGGATCAGCAGATGCACAATTACAACCTCAAACTGGATCTGTGTGCCCAGGCCGAGTCCCTCAAGAGCAGTACCGACTGGAAGAAAACCACGAATGATCTGATCCAGCTTCAGGGAGAATGGAAACGGATCGGGCCTGTCCCCCGGAAACATTCAGAAAAGATCTGGAAGAGGTTCCGTTCGGCCTGCGATGAATTTTTCAAAACTAAATCGTCCTATTTTTCTAACATCCATACCCATGAGGATGAGAACATGAGGGCAAAAGAAGCGTTACTGAAGAAGCTGAAAGAACACCAGTTCGGTGAGAATAAAAGTAAAAACCTGGACGACCTGAAATTCTTTCAGAGGGAATGGACACAGATCGGCCATGTTCCCTTCAGGGAACGCGACCGATTGCAGAATGAATTCAGGAAACTGGTGAATGAACATCTTGATAAACTGAAGATCAGCGAGTTGGAGATGACAGCGGTAAGTTACCAGACGAAAATGGAGTCGATGAAGAACGATCCGCAGGGCAGAAGAATACTGACCAGGGAACGGGACACCCTGACAATTAAAATTAACAAGCTCAGGGAAGACATCAACCTTTGGGAAAACAATATCGGCTTCCTGGCTAATTCGAAAAACGCGAATATCCTGAAAGCGGAGTTTGAAAAAAAGATTGAACATGCTAAGAATGAGTTGCGCGTAATGGAGGCGAAGTTCAAGATCCTGCGGCAGCAATAAAAATCAAATGACCCCTCCTAACCTCCCCTTCAAGGGGAGGAATAAGTCCCCATCAGGGGATTTAGGAGCCTGTTCGTAATTCGCAAACCGTAACCCGTAAATCAAAATGGCTGGAAACTCCATAGGAAAAAACATCGTTCTGACCACATTCGGTGAGTCTCACGGACCGGCTGTAGGCGGGATTCTTGATGGATTTCCTTCCGGAATAGAGATCGACCTTGCCCTGGTTCAATCAGAGATTAACCGGCGAAATCCATCCAAATATCCGTTTGCCACAACGCGTAAAGAGGATGATAAACTGGAGATTCTTTCCGGCATCTACGAGGGGCAGACAACCGGCGCACCTATCGCGTTCCTGGTCTTGAATCATGATCAACGACCGGAGGATTACGACAACCTGAAAGATCTCTACCGGCCATCCCATGCTGACTATACCTACGAAGCGCGTTTCGGGATACGCGATCCCAGGGGCGGAGGAAGAGCGTCGGCGCGAACCACACTTTCAATCGTAGCCGGAGGCGCGTTTGCCAGGCAGCTCCTATCCCTGAACAACATCAGCATTACAGGATACGTTTCGCAAATCGGACCGCATGCCCTTCCTGCTGAATTCACGCTGACAGACCAGGCGCTGATCAAACTGTCACCCCTTGCATGTCCGCATGAAAAGACCACGCAGAAGATGCTGGATTTTCTTCATACCCTCAAAGAAGTCGGGGATACTGCCGGAGGTGTCATTTCATGTATCATCAAAGGAGTTCCGGCCGGCATCGGTGATCCGCTGTTCGGGAAACTCCAGGGGGAACTGGCCAGGGCGATGCTGAGCATCAATGCCGTTAAAGGATTCGAATATGGATCCGGGTTCAAGGCAGCCCGGATGAAAGGCTCAGAATTCAATGATGAATTCATCGTGGAGAATAACCTGATCAGGACAAAAACCAACCATGACGGCGGCATCCAGGGCGGCATCTCCAACGGGATGGATATTACGTTCAACGTTGCTTTCAAACCCATTTCCACGCTCGGCATCGAGCAGCAGACCATCAACAGGGACGGCGACGAGATCACATTCACGGCTGAAGGCCGGCACGATGTATGTGTCGTTCCCCGCGCGGTACCTATTGTAGAAGCCATGGCAGCGCTGGTCCTGGCTGATAAGTTGGGACCGGGTTGATTAGCAGTTTCCCTTATGCCTTGGTTGAGAACCTGGACGATCTACAAAATGCAGATCGGTATCCGGCATATCTTCGGAAAGAACAGTAACTAAAACTACTGCCTCACTACGATCAGGCTGCCGGAGCAATCAGCCTGGTAGTCACCTCCGACCATGGCATGCATTCAACGATCTCCATAAGAACGGTGAATGTATATAAATATCTGAAAAAGAAATGGTTTATTAAGGTCCAGGGATACAACCCGGTAGTGAATGTTCAATTCTTGCCCGGATTTGAGAAAAAAGCCATGGCTGCCATGAAAAAGATCCACATACACAAGCCTGGAAGACCTCTGAAATCCCTGAACACCTGCACTACGGATCGAATCCCCGGACGCTCGATGCCATCCTGCTGGCCGACAGCGGCTATACACTGGTGATGAAAAAAGGCGGAGGAATCTCAAAGGGTGCCCATGGTTATCTCCCTTCGAACCGGAACATGCATGAGGTATTCTACGCCATCGGGCCAGCCTTCGAAAAGGACTGTGCATAACCCTTATTCGAAAATGTGGACTTGGTGCCACTGTTTTGTTGGATCCCCGGGTTGGATCTGGCACCTACAGACGGAATCTTTCAGCGAGTAGAGGGGATGCTGGCAGACTAGATGACCGGAGGGCGGACGGGCGGACGGGTGGATAAACACGGATCTCTTATCTGTGAATATCCGTGTTTTCCGTGTAATCTGTGTTCCATATTTTTGTAAAAGGATTACCTTTACCCTAAAATCAGAAACCCATCCCAACCATGAAAAAAAAGAAACACCTTTTCTGGAAGATCCTGGGTGCGATCGTCGGTATCGTGATCCTTGTGATCATCGGTTTTGGAATCTATCTGAAAACCGCCCTTCCATCTATCCCTGTTGAGGATATCACCGTTGCCGTCACACCCGAACGCGTTGAACGTGGCGCTTACCTGGCCAACCATGTGATGGTGTGCATCGACTGCCACTCCGGACGCGACTATACAAAATTCTCAGGCCCCATCCTCCAAGGGACAGAAGGCGGGGGCGGTGAAGCGTTTTCTGAAGAGCTGGGATTTCCCGGCAACTACTACGCCCCAAACATCACCCCCTACAACCTGAAATCCTGGACCGACGGGGAGATCTACCGGGCTATCACATCGGGCGTGACAAAAGAGGGTCAGGCGATGTTCCCTATCATGCCTTATCCCGCATACGGAACGCTCGACCGGGAAGATATCTATTGCGTGATCGCATACCTCCGATCATTGCCGGAGATCGAAAAGACAACCCCTGAATCGGAATCCAACTTCCCCATGAACTTCATCATCAACATGATCCCGAAGCCTGCAACTCCCGGAACAATGCCGGATACAACTGATCTGCTGAAATACGGGGAATATCTGACCACGGCCGGTGGTTGCGTGGATTGCCATACGCAGATGAAAGATGGCAGACTCATCGAAGAGATGCGATTCGGCGGAGGCCAGGAATTTCCCCTGGAGAGGATATACGTCACCTCCGCCAACATCACTCCGGATAAGGCAACCGGCATCGGAAACTGGGCCGAAGAGACATTCATTGCCCGCTTCAGGGCCTATGACCTTTCCTGGTACTCTCCGCACGAAGTCCCCGAAGGGGGTTTCAACACCATCATGCCCTGGACCATGTACGCAAGGATGGATACCACCGACCTGCAAGCGATATATACTTACCTGATGAGCGTGAAACCGATCGAAAACAGGGTGGTGCTGTTCAGGGAGAAGTGAAGACAGGCGGACAGGCGGACAGGTGAACCTGTTAGGGATCAAATGAATATTTCGCTTTTATTTGACTGATTCCGGCAGTACACGGATCACTCAACTACCTTTTGCAACACAGATGATCACTGATCTTTCATCTGTGAATATCCGTGTTTTCCGTATAATCTGTGTGCCAAGATTTTTTCCAAAAAGATTACCTAGATCTGAAAAACAGTAGTTCAATTTACTCGTAAAAAAAACGAAATGCTTTTTGTGAAAAATATCGGAAGCGATCGGGCGCGAGAACCGGAGGGCAGGAACTGGTGTCAGTGGATGATTAGTTTTCCCTTCAGGCATGTATCTTTTCCTTTTATTTCAACCAGGTAAATGCCGGGAAGAAAGCCGGAACAGTCCAGGTTGATTTTTCCGGCAAACAGGTCAGTCTCTGTTTGCAAGACCACCCGTCCGGTCAGTTGGGAGATAGTCAAAGTTCCTTGTGGAGAATTCTCTGCTGCTTGAAACACCAGGACCGCCTGGTTTGATGCCGGATTCGGATAGAGGTAGATCTGTTGATCCGTGACAGACCAGGCACTTGGTACAACAGAGCCTGCGATTGTGAAATAGTTGTCGCTGAAATCGACACAGGTGTTGGAAGCAGCACTGTTCAGAGAAATGATCCGAACTTTGTAGTTGGTTCCTGATGTGAGCGTGGCAGGGATTGCCCAGTTCCAGGAGCCGGTGTTCGTCACAGATCCGTTGATCAGTGAGTGATACACTCCGCCTTTCCAGAGCTCGATCCTGAGGGTCAATGTCGTATTTGACTGCCATGTGATCGCATGCGTGGATCCTGCAGCCCATAATTCTCCGCCATTGGGAGTGGTCACCTTAACGAAACAACCCGTGCCAATAGTGAAATCATTATCACTGAAGTCATATACGATTCCCTGGGGACTTGTACTCAGACCAAGCCCGAAAATCTTTATCCGGTAATCATTGCCAGGAATGATCGAATTGGTGATGGCCCAGGGGTAAGTGCCCGTAGATGGAGTTGAGGAGGCGACAACGGAATAAAATGCCCCTCCCTTCCAAAGTTCAATTCTCACGTTTTCACAGATGTTACCATTCCATATGACCAGGTGAGTGGTCCCGTATTGCCAGACCTCTCCGCCGTTTGGAGAGACCACGGTGATCGCTCCCAGGCTGATGGAGAAATCCGCATCACTGTAATCGAATGTAGTGATGTTGGTCAATGAAGAGACTTTGATCTTAAAGGTATTTCCAGGATTAACCGAGTATGGAGGGATCCAGGTATACGTGTTGATACCTGCAGGCACCGGGTTGCAGATGTTCATGTAAAAAGCACCATCCTTATACAAATCGATCCTCACTGTCCCTACTGATGCTGCAGTTGCAACCCAGTGGATGGTGGTCGGACAACCGATGATCCAGTTCTCCCCACCATTGGGAGTGATAACCGTGATGCCGTTGTTCTGTGAAAAAGACGGCAGCATAAACAGGACTAAAACAAAAGAGAGTGCAAACCTTTTCATCCCTGTAAATTTTTTATAAAATTACAACAATCAGGATATGAAATCAATAGAAAAATCTTTTATCTGAAAAACTTCTTCCTTCCCACTTCCGACTTCCAGTTCGTCCTTCGTAAAGGGTACCTCGTACTTCTATCGCGGTTCCTGCTGCGACAGGCAATGCCAGCTTCCCAGGCCCCAAATGATCTCGACAGAATCAATGCCGACGATATGCCGGTCAGGGAAGCACTCGCCCAGGATAGATAACGCTACATCATCCTCCCGACAACGGAAAGTTGGAACTATTACTGAATGGTTTGAGATATAGAAGTTGGCATACGATGCGGGAAGTCTCTGCTCTTCGTAAACGACCGCTTTGGGCATCGGAAGTTCAACAATATCCAGCTGTTTCTGGTTTGGCAGGCGAAAACTCCTGAGCTTTTTCAGGTTCGTTTTCAACGGTTTGTAGTTGGCATCCAGCTTGTTGGGTTCAACAACAGTGACTACCCCATCTTCCTTGAAAAACCTGGTGATATCATCAATATGGCCGTTTGTGTCGTCGCCGTCAATTCCCTCATCCAGCCAGAGGATCTGATCCACACCGTAATAATCCCGCAGCTTCTCCTCTATCTCATGCTGAAACAATCCGGGATTGCGGTTTTCATGAAGCAGGCAGGCCGTAGTGGTAAGCAGGGTTCCTTTCCCGTTGAATTCTACAGCTCCCCCCTCCATCACGATACCCGGGTAGAAGACAGGAAGATCAAGGTACTGCCCAACCAACATAGGAATCTTGTCATCGAGATCATGGGGATACTTGTCACCCCAGGCATTGTATTTCCAGCTGATAATCACCTTCGGATCTTTTGCTCCGAGATTGACCAGGAAAGCCGGGCCATGATCGCGGCACCAGGAGTCGTTGGTAGGGTTCAGGAAGAACGTGACCCTCTCCATTTCCACACCGGTCTGTTCCAACTCCTTTCCTACCATCTCTTTCAGTTTCAGATCCCGGATGTTGATGCAAACCTGTTCTCCCTTCGAGATCTCTTTGATAAACCGGTTGTAAAAAGGATAGATCCTTGGTAGCGTTCCCGGCCATGAATAGGATCCTCCGTGCGGATAACTCAGCCAGGGTGCCCTATGCGGCTCCCACTCAGCCGGAAACCGGTACCCCAGTTCCTTGGGGGTATTTTGTTCCAGGTCAAACACCTTATCTATTTACGAATGCAGATGAATTTCGCTATTTCGCTATTTATCAATAAACCTCCTCAGTATCGGGCCATAGCTGTCAATTCTCCGGTCACGCAAAAACGGCCAGTGAACACGGATCTCATCAATGCGGGAGAGATCAACTTCCTGAACGTGAATAACTTCGTCGTGGTGTGGCGCCTGGTAAAGAAGACCACCCATAGGATCTGAGATAAAAGAACCTCCCCAGAAATTCATGGTTCCTTCCACACCTGTCCGGTTGACAGCAACCAAAAACACTCCGTTCGCCACCGAATGCCCACGTTGAACTGTTTGCCATGCCTGGTATTGTTGCCGGTTGGTCTCCTCATCCTGGGACAATGCCCATCCTATTGCAGTCGGGTAAAACAGGATCTCAGCCCCTTTCAGGCTGGTGATCCGCGCTGCTTCGGGATACCACTGGTCCCAACAGATCAATACGCCGATTTTTGCGAATTTCGTGTCAAATACCTGGTAATCGTCGTCACCGGGAGCGAAGTAAAACTTCTCATGGTACCCAGGATCATCAGGGATGTGATGCTTCCTGTATTTGCCCAGGTAGCTTCCATCGGCATCGATGACTGCAGTGGTATTGTGATAAACTCCCTGTGCGCGTTTTTCAAACAGGGAGGCGATCAACACTACGCCCAGTTCTTTCGCAAGCTTCCGGAAAAATTCAGTGGCTGGGCCCGGAACAGCTTCGGCGAGCGCGAAATAGTCGTAATTCTCTACCCAGCAGAAATATAGTGAAGAGAAAAGTTCCTGCAGGCAGATGATCTCAGCCCCTCCTGAGGCAGCTTCCCGGATCTTCCCGGAAGCCTTTTCAATATTTTCCTGCTTGTCGGCTGAACAGGTCATCTGAATAAGTCCGACCTTTATTCGATGTTTCTCCATGTTAACAAATCATCTCCCCTCTGTTGCCACCGCGATCCCTTGGCGTCCATTTTTTTCCACAGAGGACACTGAGGAAACACAGAGGACACAGAGGAATATTATGGTGTTAAAAAATACTTTTTCACAAACCGCTTCCCGTCATGAACCACCTCAAGGATATAAATTCCCTGCCGGTAAAGCCCGTATGGAACTACCAATTTCCCGTTTTGATATGCTTCCCTTGTTATCTCAGCCAGGCACTGTCCGGTAATGCTGAATAACTTCACGCATGCGGTTTCCTTCTTTTCAAAGTCGAAAAAGACCAGTAACCGTTTTGTTTCCTGATCATTGTAGACCTGGATGCCGGAAGCAGGATCTGCCGGATCGATGCCTACAGTATAATCCAGGAAGAGGTCATCCACAAAAAGGACGGAACCCGGTGTAGGAAGTTCCATGGCTGAAGAGAGTGCAATGATGTTCATCGTATCAGGCTGGTCAGGAATATAGTAGTCGATCCAGGCCGAAAACAACGTCCAGTCAGGAACGGTATCCTTTGTTGAAAAGGTGCCGATCCCTGCTTCCACAGTGCTGTTGCCATTGATGGTATCGATAAATGTTTTGAACATCCCGATCCCGATAGCGCAACTGTCGCCTCCCTTCGGGAAGTACCTGTAATAGCCCTTCAGATGGGTAGGCTTGTCATAGACCGGAGCCCCTCCGGTGACTTCATACGACAATGAGGAAATATCGATCGTGATGGTGCCGCAGGTCAGAAACCCCGGTATCACACCTACAAACAATATCTCTTTCGATTCAAGACGTGCTGAGAAGAGGCCTGAGGAATGATCGGAACTCTTTGTTACCACCGTCGTACCAAAGATAGGAATAGCACTGATCTCTTCGTTAGGCGAGTCCCATTCGGCCGGGTCCTGGTAATTTGGGTAACTGTCCCATTGCTCGAAGTCATGGTTAGGGATCGTCGTGATACCCTGACCAAAAAATCGCAGGAAAAGAAAAAAGCAGAGGAATACCAGAAAAGAGGTTTTCATGGTTTGATCATGTGGGGAATTCAATGTAAAGGTATAACAAAATCAACTATCTTTGATAAAAATCCCTTGATGCGAGGATATAAAATACTGGTTGTGCACCTGCTCCTCTTGATCATTCCCTGGCTCATCCTCATGTGCAGCGGTTCCGCAATGGCGCAGAATACCTGCAGCGAAGAGATGGACAAGAAAGACGAGAAGGTTTACCAATCAGGGATGGAAGCTTTCCGACGCGGGAATTTCATTCAGGCTGCCATTGTTATGAAAGATATTGTCAAGCGTTATCCTGATCAGGCAGGTGCATGGTTTATCCTCGGGAGCTCCTATGTGAAAAGGCAGGATTCGGATTTCAGCCTCGCCAAAGGATACCTGGAGAAAGTCTTAGCCATCTGTCCGGATTACAATCCATATGTCTATTATTACCTGGGGGAGATCGCATACAGCAATGAAGATTTCGGAACCACAATAACCTATCTGACCGAGTTTCTAAAAGATGTCGACAGGATTAAAGAAGACAAAGACTACGACAGGGCTATCGGATTGCTTGACTATTCAAAATTCTACCGGGAGATGATCTCGAACCCGGTGCCGTTTCGGCCAAAAGTAGTGGAAGGGATCAGCACCCCCGAAAATGAATACCTGGCTGTCCTCAGTCCCGATAACCAACTTGCCATGTTCACCCGCGAAAAGAAGATCCTCCCCGACCGTAACTCCCTGCTGCAAACTGCAGGTTACAAAGAGAAATTCATGTTCAGTATGCGTGACTACGAAGGGAATTTTTCAGTTGGAGAGGAGATGCCTGAGCCATTCAATATCAACGACAATGAAGGGGGCGCAACCCTGACCGCGGATAATAACTTACTCTATTACACTGTTTGTCAATATGATAAAGTAAGCCAGTACCTCAATTGTGATATCTACTTTTCGGTCTATCGCAATGATGAATGGCAGGAGATAAAAAACGCCGGGAGCAAAATCAACAGGCCAGGTTCCTGGGAATCGCAGCCGAGTATTTCTGCTGATGGATCGGTCCTTTTTTTCGTCAGCGACCGTCCCGGAGGATATGGAGGCTATGATATTTATAAAGCTACCAGGAATCCGGGAGGTGAATGGGGAGCCCCTGTTAATCTCGGACCGCTGATCAACACTGCCGGGAACGAAAAATCTCCTTTTATCCACCCCGACGGAAAAACTCTTTATTTTTCATCTGATGGATGGATGGGCATGGGTGGATACGATGTTTTTTACACCCGGTTGAAGGACGACGGAACCTACCGGAAGCCCGAATCCCTCGGATACCCGATCAATTCTCCTGAAGATGAAGTTGGATTTTTTGTCAGCACCGATGGCACGAACGGGTTCTTTGCCTCCAACAAACTGAAAGAGCAGGGAGGCTGGGATCTCTATTCCTTTGAGCTGTACGACAAAGCCCGCCCTGAGAAAGTGCTCTTTATCAAAGGAACCGTAAAAGATGAAAACAGCTTTGAGCCGGTCAAGGCCCGGATCGAGCTGAGAAATGTGGAAACCAAAAAGATAAATGAGGTTTCCCTGGATACCAGCACGGGAAAATATGTCGCGGTTGCTCCGTTTGACAACGACTACATCATGACCATCAAAAAGGAAGGGTATGTTTACGAATCAAAATATATCTCGAAAGTAGACACAGTCTTTAAAGCTCCCGCAACTGTTGATATGGAAATTCAGCCAATTGAACTGGATAAATCCTATCGGATTAACGATATCTATTTTGCTTTCAATTCGTATGATCTGACCCCGGAGTCAAAGGTGGTCCTCGATCAGCTGAAGGAATTCCTAGAGCTGAACTCAGGCCTCTCCATCCAGATCCAGGGACATACCGATGCCATTGGGAACGATGCCTCCAACCTGATCCTCTCCGAAAACCGTGCAAAATCAGTCTACGAATACCTCATTGCCAATGATGTCCCCGAAAGCCGGCTTACCTACAAAGGCTTCGGAGAGACCCAAACGCTGGCAACCAACAATACCGAAGAGGGACGTGCCATGAACCGCCGTACCTGCTTCGTGATCACCCGAAAGTAATTCTGCTGAAAGTTTCTTTTTCCGGCTTTTCATCCAACTTTTTGGTGAGAGGAATTGTCTTGTATAAAATTGGGCCGGACTTCTATCAATCGAAAATTACGCAACTATGAAGATTCTAATTGTTGACGATCATGCTCTTATCAGGAAGGGCCTAAAGGCATTGTTGCTCAGTTGCAATCCGATGTGGGAGATTTATGAAGCGATCAACGGGATTCAGGCCATCATCCAGGCTCCCAAAATACTGCCGGATATTGTACTGATGGACTACTCCATGCCAAAATTGAATGGCAGAAAAGCGGCCAGGCAATTAATTAACGATATTCCCGCCATCAAGGTGATTATGATCTCCGGATTTATCTCCTCGGATAACATCCGGCTGCTGCTACAAACCGGTATCATGGGTATCGTTTCTAAGTCAGCGGGAACGGAAGAGATCCTGGAAGCGATTCATCATGTGATGAACGGAAAGCATCACCTGACAATTGATACATCCATCAACATCCCGGATGAAGAGGTCGTGCCAAAGAAGCAGAATAAAGCAATAGCAAATTCAAACCAGGTACTCATGACAAAAAGGGAGCTGGAGGTTTTACAGCTGCTGGTTACGGGGAACAGCACGGAGATCATTTCTGAGCGTCTTGCGATTAGCCTGCGTACTGTGTATGTCCACAAAGCGAATATCTTTAAAAAATGCAACACCCATTCTACCGCAGAGTTACTGAGGTATGTTTATAAGAATAATTTGGCCTGAAATTCCTAATTTTATAGGAAATTTTCCAGGCATGGCAACATCAAACCCGCAACACACTGCCAGAGCAACACTGAATTTGTCGTATCTGATAGTCCTCCTGTTGATGACTTTCCCCGGACCGGCTTCTTCACAAATCACATTTGAGCGAAATTATGGCACCATCGAAGACGATATAGGCCGGTGTGTAAGGCAAACGTCGGATGGCGGGTACATCATCTCCGGATATACCAAAAGTTCGGGGGCGTCCAATTATGATGCTTTTGTGATACGCACGGATGAATGGGGTGACACCCTTTGGACCAAAACACTGGGAGGCCCGGGTTACGATGTTACGTATGCACTGACCATCACGTCTGATAACGGTTACCTTGTGTGTGGGTCATATCTGGAAGCAGGTCAGCCGCAATCAGATATCTGGCTGATCCGACTCAATGAAGACGGGGATACGCTTTGGACGAAACACAACTATTCCACCTTCAGCGCCGCTGCTTATTCTGTTCAGCTGCTCTCTTCGGGCGGATTTATCGTTACCGGAACCAGGGAAGATGCAGCAGGGAACGGCCACATGTTTATTCTGGAGACTGATGCATCGGGCAACCAGCTATGGACAGAAGATTATCCTTTCTGGGCAAACAGCGGGGGAAATGCTGTAGTCGTAACCAATGATGACGGTTTCCTTATCTGCGGTTATATTGACACGTACAACCCTACCTGGAACAGGAACCTCGGGATGGTTAAGATCAACAACCAGGGAGATACGGTATGGACAAGACAATTTGGAGGTCAGGCTATGGAAATGGGATGGACAGCATGTGAAAGCGCCTCAGGGGGTTACCTTGCAGCCGGTTACACGACCGGATATGGCAATCCCTCAGGAGATGCATACCTGGTAAAAACCAGCGATCTTGGGCAGTTGGAGTGGCAGCAGCATTTTGGAAAATCCGGATTGGATGTTATCTATGATATCTGTAACACAGACGACCTGAATTACATCGCAACCGGAATATCAGGGGAGCAGGGATCTGAATTCCAGGAAGCCTGGCTCCTGAAAATTGATCCCTCCGGCGATACCATCTGGACACATTCCTATGGCGGTCTAAGAAAAAGTTACGGATACTCGGTCAGGCAAACATCTGATGCGGGGTATGTTTTCTGCGGCAGCACCAATGCTTCAGGAAACAACATATATGACGTAATGCTTGTCAAAACCAACCCGGACGGGCTGATCACATCCATTGACAGCCGTAGTAGCAAGAAGGCTGGTCTGAGGATTTTTCCCAACCCCTCCGACGGGAACGTTTCCATTGAAATTCCGGCACAAAGTGATCGACTTATCATAAGCAACTCATCGGGAAAGATCATTCATGACAAACCTGTCATGGTTCATGATAAACAAACAATCGACCTTCAAAACCTCTCACCCGGGGTCTACTTTGTGACCCTCATGCAAAGTGAAGTACCCCTCGTGGAAACGCTTGTCATTCGC
>Ga0172371_10003664_pt1 | contig 23650 bp, 13 predicted proteins | sample Lak12m_FD_114543 | JGI IMG/M metagenome (GOLD analysis project Ga0172371, IMG submission 114543) | Freshwater microbial communities from Kabuno Bay, South-Kivu, Congo - kab_022012_12m | ecosystem: Environmental > Aquatic > Freshwater > Lake | place: Democratic Republic of the Congo: South-Kivu...
GCCATTTTGAGTAGGGGCGAATCTTGTATTCGCCCTTCTTCGGTCGAAGAGAAAACGGGGAAATCAGAGGAAATCGTGCGATCACGAGGCGAGGGGCGATCACGAGGATCGCCCCTACGACAACCGTGTCACGGTGTCGGCCGGTTCAGGAATTTTGAGACAGTTCCTGCGTCTCCGCGCCGCACAAACAGGAGGACATCGGTCGCTGAGCATTTCCGCAATTCTCAACGCGTGACACTATCAGAAACGGATTTCAGATGAGGGAGGCGAGGTGAGCTTGGGCCGGGGAATGAAAGCCGCGGCGGCATCTGTGTGCTTGGCGCTGCTGATACTCTACACAGGAGTGAGTACCGAGTGGTCCTTCACGTTCTCCGAGGTCCCCGGCTTCATGCGCTACGATATGCTGGCCGAAGCCTTGCTGGCGGGGCAGCTCCACCTGAAGCAGCCCGTTGATCCCGGTCGCCTCAGTGCCCCTGATCCGCTGAATCCGCTGGCGCCGTATCCGTTCATGTTCGACGCCCTCATTTGGAACGGGAAGTACTATTTCCAGCATGAGCCTCTCCCCGCGGTTTTCCATGCAATTTGGATCAAATTGACCGGTTTTCCCTGCCGAACCGGGGCGATGGTGATTCTGGGAGCCATGGGAACGCTGCTCTGCCTCGGCGTCCTCCTGTTGAGAATCAGAGAGGTTTTCTTTCCGGATTCCCCATGGTGGCTTCTCTGGTTTGTCTGGCTAACCTTCGCTCTGTCGGGTCTCCAACTGTATATGGTAAAGCGACCCGTGGTCTATCACGAGGCAACCGCCCTGGGGATGTTCTTCGTTTCGGCCGGCTTCACGTCGTTCGTGTATGGAATAACAGGAGGACACAGGGCGTTCCGACTCTTTGCGTTGGCAGGGGTTCTCTTTGGCGCCGCCGTGGCCTGCCGCCCGTCCCTCGTATTCTATCCCTTCATCACGGCCTCTTGTTATCTTGTCTCTCTGATCGTCAGGAGAGAATTAGGCCGCAGGAGTCTCTCGCAACTCGTGATCTTCTCGGTGCCGGTATGCCTCGCCGTCGGTCTGTTGCTCGGTTACAACTATATGAGATTCGGGAGTTTCTTCGACTTCGGTCGGGAGCATCTCATTTTTCCGAACACAAGCATGTATCTCTATTTGACGGTCGACAACGGTTTCTTTCGGAGCGCACACGTTACATACCACCTCCACCACTATCTCTTTGCCTGGCCGAAGGTTGCCGGAGGATTCCCATTCCTGTTTCATCCCTGGACCGCACGCTGGATCGGGGACGTGTACATCATGAGAGAGGCTGTCTGTTCCATCTTCATCATGATGCCGGTACTGACATTGCTGATGTTTACCCCGCTTACGCTCCGGGATTGTCGGGATAGAGCAAGGCTCTTGACGATCCTCGCAATCTGCGGAACGTCCTTTGTGGCGGAATTGGGATTCTTGAGCTTTCACGTGTGTGCCGCCCCCCGATACATTTACGATTTCGTCCCCGTGCTCTTCGTTGTGGTCTTCTGCAATGTGGCGGTGCTCTGGCCGCGCGTAGCGGAACACCGCACCGCGAGGATTGCTACGGTTGCCGGTCTGGGCCTCCTGTTTGCTCTGAACGGATTTGCCGCCCTGACCTGGGCGCTGGCGGTGATTTCCTGAGGCTCGGCCGTGATCGCGGTTGAGCTGGGCCGTTCAACGCACAACCTTGATTCACCCGCCTCGTCTCATCAATGATTCGATCTCTGTGCAGACGCGCTCCTGCTGCTCCGGAGTCATGTGTGCATACAGGGGCAACGCAAGAACATTCAGAGCGCTGGCCCACGTGTTCGGGAGCTCACCGACTATCCTGTGGGGCCGTTCTCGGAATGCACGCTGAACATGGACCGGAGGATAGAAGTACCTCCTCGTTTGTATCCTTCTCGAGCGAAGCGCGGCCATCAGACTATCGCGATCCATTGCAGCATCCTTGGTCAGGAGAAAAGCAAAGAGGCTGCCGCTGGGAGTCCTGTCGGACGGGAATTCCTGCATGCGACATCCGGGAATCCGTCCCAAACGCTCTCGGTAGCTCTGAATAATCTGTAACCGGGCTCGGATGAGGCTGTCCGCGTTCTGCAGGTTCAAGAGCCCTACTGCGGAGTCGAATTCGATCATTCTCGCGGAGAGGCCCTTGAAAACCATCTCTTCACCGTCGGGTCCCTTGCCGCAATCCCGCATCGATCTTAGCTTGTCGGCCAATTGGCGGTCGTTGGTCGTGATCAGGCCACCCTCCATAGCGGTAATGGCCTTGCCGGGGCTGAGCGAGAACACTTCGCAGAGCCCGAATCCCCCAGCCCGCCTCCCTCGATAAGTGGATCCCAGCCCCTGCGCGGAATCGCAGACGAGGGGCAAGCCGTACTTCTGAGCCATCTCCTCCAACGGGCCGAGATCGGGGGGCAAACCGTACATCGTAACCGGATAGATCGCACCGGTGCGGGGCCCGATGGCCTTCTCGACCTCATCGGGATCAATCGTCATGGTTCCCGGCAGGCAATCGACGTACACCGGGGTGAGGCCGTTCCAGTGGAGCACCTGCACGGTCGCGGCAAAGGTGAAAGAAGGAACAATCACTTCCGCTCGGTCCGGCAGGTCCATGGCAGCCAGAGCGAGCATCAATCCGGACGTGCCGCTTGATACGGCTATTGCGTGCTCAACATTACAGAACCGCCGCGCCTCCTCCTCAAAAAGCCTGGCGAGCTTGCCTACCGTGACCATGCCTGTGTCGTAGGATTCCTTTGCCAAAGCGAAGACATCCTCCAGGTTCGGCAGGGAGGGACGAATAATGGGAATGAATCCTGAGGGCTGATCATCAGGGGTCTTCATTCCCCCCAGGTAAATCTCCTCACGGGTCAAATCCGGTGTGGCCAACTCCCCGTCCTTGGGATATGAAACCAGGTCCTCCATGATTCCCAGAATCGGGGGAACGTGCCTGACCGCGATGTTCAGTTCGCCCAACGCTTGATTGATGCGATACATCTGATCGGGATCGGGAGAAGGAATGGCAAGAATGGCAAGGTCGACGGGATGGCGTTTTACATAAGATCCTATTTCGTCTACGCTTCCCTCTATGCTCACTCCGTGAATGGACATGCCCTTTACCGAAGGCTCGTCGTCAAAAATGGCAACTGTCTTAAGGCGCCACTCTTTGTTTCGCTTGATTTCCCGAATAATTGATTCAGCGCTACCCCCCGCCCCGATAACGATCGCCTTTCTCCTCTTTCTATCAAAGGCATCTTCGAGGAATACCGGAAGGCCTTCCGTCAGTGCCCGCGCAGTCGCCCGCGTGATGGTGACGAGGAGTAAGGTCAAGAGGAAATCCAGGGCAATGACCCCACGAGGAATCGGCAGCGCCATTCCCAGCACGGAATAGAATGCCAGTATCGTTGCGGAGATGGCACTATAATAGACACCAAAATAGCTGTCACTCAACCCGATGTAACGCCAGTCCGCTCTATGCCCGCGAAGCAGATAGAAAAGGCATACTTTCATCCCCCCGACAAAAGGTAACAGACCCAGACATTGATGAAAATAGAGTGAAGGCAGTGAGAAATCAAAACGGATCGTATAGGCGAGCCAGAAGCTCACCATGCCGATCACGAGTATGGCTGCGTGAATGAGGAGGTTGTATCTCGGATTCATTACCCTTCTGCCCGCGGGGCGGTCATTCCACCAATGATGTGCCGACTGCAACAGCTTACGTTTATTCCTCATTCGAGACGAAGTCAAGCGGTCTTCCCACGCTCGACAGCCTGCCGTTGAAAGGTCTCGGCTCCCGCTCAGCGGGGTGACCATTTTCTCCGCTGAGCTACACGAACTCCCATGCCCGGAATCAGGCACAAAGAACAATGAGAACGCTGCCCTTGTACCCGCGTCGGCGGAGGCAAACGGCACGCTGCGCCCGACGGAGCCGTCGACATATTGGAAATTTTGGCGACGGGCCGGGAAGGGACTTTTTGAAGAAAGTCCCTCCCGAGCGCATTTTTCATAGGTATAGGCGAGAGAAAGCGGACGAGCCGCAGCCGGCGCCTCGACCGATAAAGGAGACTGGACAATCGCGCCTCAACCGCCATAGAATGCGAAACTGACGGGCTGATCAAACTGGGAGGTTCGCACGCACGCGATGAACCGCAAAACGCACAAGAAAGATCTCATGATACGTCTCCCCCTCGGCGTGGCATTGCTGAGAGATCCTGCCTTTAACAAAGGTTCGGCTTTCACCGAACGGGAACGTGACATATTGGGGATTCGAGGACTTCTGCCGCCCCGCGTCCATACCGTCGAGGAGCAGCTTATCAGGGTTCTCGGAAACCTGAGACGAAAGGCCAACAATCTCGACAGATATATCTTTCTCGCCGGGCTTCAGGATCGCAACATGACGTTGTTCTACCGGCTCCTCCTGGAGAATCTCGAGGAACTGATGCCGATCGTCTATACTCCAACGGTGGGACAGGCGTGCCTGGAGTACAGCTATATTCTTCGGAGACCGCACGGCATATTCGTCACAGCGAACGACCGGGGCAGAGTCGCGGAACTTCTTCGCAACGCGCGGGTTCAAGACATTCGTATCATCGTAGTTACCGATGGGGAGCGTATCCTCGGCCTTGGAGATGTTGGAGCCGACGGCATGGGAATTCCGTCGGGGAAGCTCGCCCTCTATACCGCGTGCGGGGGAATTCACCCGTTTCAGGCATTGCCGGTGACCATCGATGTGGGCACGGAAAACGAAGCGCTGCTTAACGATCCCCTCTATATCGGCCTCAAGCAGCACCGCCTTCGTGGCGAGGCCTACGACGAATTGATCGACGAGTTTGTCACCGCGGTGCAGGATGCGTTTCCCGGAGTCCTCATCCAGTTTGAGGATTTTGCCAATCGAAACGCTTTTCGCATCTTGCAGAAATATCAAGATGAGATCTGCTGCTTCAATGACGATATTCAGGGAACGGCCAGCGTCGCGCTCGCTGGTCTCTATTCAGCCACGCACATCACGAGAGAGAGGCTCAGGGATAACACGTTTCTGTTCCTCGGCGCGGGTGAGGCAGGGCTCGGCACCGGTGATCTGGTTGTATCCGCGATGGTGGATGAGGGCTTGACCGAAGCAGAAGCCCGACAGCGCTGCTGGTTTGTGGATTCCAAGGGCCTCGTGGTGAAAGCCCGCTCCGATCTGGGTGGGCGAAAAGTTGTCTATGCGCATGATCACGAGCCCATCTCCGAATTCCTCGCCTGCGTGGAAGCCCTGAAACCCACGGCAATCATCGGGGTGTCGGGAATGCCTCGCATGTTCAACCGACAGGTGCTGGAAGCCATGGCAAAATTCAACGAACGGCCCATCGTCTTCTCCCTTTCCAATCCTACGTCCAAGACCGAATGCACCGCGCAGGATGCCTACTCCTGGACCGAAGGCCGGGCGATTTTTGCCAGCGGCAGCCCTTTTGATCCTGTCTCTGTCGGGGACAAGACCTTCGTGCCTGCTCAAGGCAACAACGTTTACATCTTTCCGGGCGTCGGGCTGGGTGTGATCGCGTCCGGCGCCACGCGCGTCACTGACGAAATGTTTCTGGTCGCGGCCCGAACCCTCGCACAGCAGGTATCCTACGCGGATCTCTCACAAGGGCGTGTCTATCCGCCGCTGCGCAAGATCAGAGAGGTCTCCAAGACGATTGCAATCGAGGTGGCTGAGCTGGCCTACCGCCGGGGCTTGACCGGGAAACCGCGGCCCGACGATGTGGCGTCCGACATCGAGGCGATCATGTATTATCCGGAATACCAGCGCTTCGCGTGACAGAACTTTCGAAAGAGAGCCCTCAGACGCGAATCGGAACCAGGAGATCGATTCATATGTACTTTTACGATGTTTCACGGTGAGAACGGCGCCGTACACAGCGGGTTCGGATTGGTGAGCAAACGTAAAGGTAATCGCGAACGGCTCTCCTAGAGCTGTTCCCGAAACGAGGGGCTCCCGGATTCAATCCATTGCGCAAGGCGGTTATGAATCTTCCTGATGGCAGAGAATCGCCTTGAGTGTCTGGCCGTCGCGACGAGCAGCCGCGCGGATAGCCGGTGGGCCGGTCCGCTCTGAAGCCCGTGAAAAAGATTTCGACACCGGATCCACTCGAGGTGGCCTTCAAGGAGTCGGCGGTTCGCCTCGTTCCTCTGCCGCACCTGCTGGAAGTCCAAACCCTCCGTCTCGCCGTACACGTATTCCTCCCGTTCGAAGACTCCCCGGTCCACCTTCGTTACGTCAGTCAGTCCGTACTGTTCGGCATGGTCGAACATGTGAGATTGCGACTCCAACAGGAATCGCTGGGGCAGGAACAGAACGAGGTCCGACTCGATGTATCGTTCCACGAGCGCAATGAATGCCTCCACGTCCTCGCGGGATTCATGGGGCGTGTGGTAGATCAGGTGAACATAGTTTTTGACGCCGAGATCCACGGCCCGGTCGATCAATTCATACATCCGGTCCACCTTGAAGCGTTTCCCCAGCAATCGCAAGGTCGGCTCATGCGCGGACTCGACTCCCCAGAAGAGGCTGAAGCAGCCGGCTGCCTTCACCTTGCGCAGGAGCTCGGACGTGAAGCCGTCGATCTTTGCATAGGAATACCAACGAATGTCCGGGAAATCAGTGACCAGTCGATCGCAGAGTTGACCCAGGCGGGCCGGATTGCCGTTGACGGAAGCGTCGGCGAACTGAAACGCGGGGGTGTCGTACGCGCGGGACAGCGCTTGCAGCTCCCCAACGACCTTTTCCACGGATTTGGCGTCGAATCGGTCCACGAGCCTGCCGGTGCAGAAGCTGCACTGCCCCGGACAGCCCTTGGTGGTACGGTACGGGAGAAACAGGGTCTCGCGTCCGATGAGATCGTGATCGTATCGGTATGCGTCAAGATCCAAGCCCTCGAAATCCGGGGGCCGTTCCTCTTCCGCGGGGAGCCGGGACTGAGACGCGGCGATGATTTGATCTCCCTGGAGGAACACGAGGCCCGGGATGCTTTCGAGCGGAGGCCCGTTTTCGTCCCGCAATTGCTGGTACAGCATGAGCAGCGGAATTTCTCCGCTACCCTTGATCCAGTAATCCGCAATGCCGTACCGGACGAGGAAAGGGGCTGGTTTAATCGTGATAAACGGCCCCCCGAAAACGATCACCGCTGCGGGATTTACTGTTTTCAGATACCGACCGATCAGCAGGGCGGCCCAGAACTGATGATAGGCCACAATGGAGAACGCGTACACGCCAGCGTCCGAAGGCAGGCGGTCACCGTACTTGCGAGTGAAATGGGCCAGGCGGGCATGATGATCCTGCCGCTCGAGGAAGGAAAAGAATTCCTCTTCGGAAAAGCTCCGGTCCGGATTGTGGTAGTCAATGTCTTCCGGCGACGCGAAGAGGTATTCCATGAGGAAGTCGTATTGCGATACCGGAACGGAATATTCCTTGAGAAACGCGTATACCACCGACATGCCGTAAGGCATGAACTTGGTCTTGAGGTATCGCTTACTGATCGCCGGGGGATGAATCAGAACCAGGTGCGGATCCCCCGACCCGTGGCCTTCTGAACATCTGCAGTTTATGGCTCCCTCCATGAGATACCTTTGAAAGCTTCTGCGAAAAGGTGAATGCCTGGGGAGACCTCTTTGGAAAAAGGTCCTCCCTCGCGCCCCCCTTCCAAACAATTTAAGTATATTGACGGCTCCCGTCAGTCGCCACCTCGTATTTGCCGAGGCGGACGCGGGTGCACGGCAGCACTTTCATGTGACTTCCCCGAACTGACCCTTCACGAAGGGCGTGAGCGGGTTCAGGTGCCGCCGGATTGTTCCGTGGAACAACTGCAAGCACGGTCGACGGACGGTTCAGGATGAGCATCCACGGCCGGATCGAGCACCTGTGCTGCGGCCCGCGGCCACCACTTCCGGAAAATCGCCCGGAAAATCAGGAGGCCCAGGAGTATCGCGGCCGCAAACTGAACCCAATCCGGGAAGAGCTCCCCGGAGGCCGTTCCGACCATGGCCTTTGCGGAGATCCCCGCAGCCCCGTAGAGCAGATCCGTGGCGAACGCGGCGGCGAGCGTGCAAGCTATGATCGCCCCCAGGTAGATGGCGAGGGTTCGTATGCCCAACGTTCCCGCCACCATCATCAAGGTGGCCGCGTTCGTGGCGGGTCCGGCCATGAGCAGAACCAGTGCGGTTCCGGGGCTCATTCCCTTCGCAATGAGGGCCGCTGCTATGGGTGTGGACATTGAGGCGCACACGTACATGGGCAAGCTCACCGCGAGCATGAGCACATAGGAAATGATTCCCGAACCCAGGGCCCGGCTGATAACAGCCTCCGGTACCAGGACCGTGATCGCTCCGGCAAGACAAACTCCCAGGATGAGCCACAGAGCGAGGTCCTTCATCAACTCATCGTATGCGAAGTGAAGTCCTGCTCGAAGTCTTTCCGCAAAGCCCTGACGGGGCCCATGATTTTCCGGCTCGCAGTCAGTCCTGTCGCGTTGCCCGTCCGCGACACAAGTTCCGCGAGGCTCCGCGACTCGGCGTGCCGCGGCTGACCTCCCCGAGAAATTCTCGATGATCCCGGCGGTCACTGCGGTCACAAAAGCCGTGACGGGCCTCAAAAGCGTCATAATGGGATCAAGCAGGGAGTAGGTCAGCGCGACGGAGTCCACTCCGGTTTCGGGAGTGGAAATAAGGAATGCGAGACAAGCGCCGTTATTCGCCCCCTGCTTCTTGAGACCCGCAACTGCGGGAACAACCCCGCAGGATCAGAGCGGTATGGGAATCCCGAGCAAGGCTGCGTACACGACGGACTTGATTCTGCCGCGACGGAAAAAATAGGCAACTGATTCGGCCCGTAGATAGACGCGCAGAATTCCCGCCACCAGGAACCCGAAGAGCACGTACAGCGCTGCTTGCTGAAAGACTCGCCACGATGCGACCGCAATTTCCGTGAAGCTTTCCATGTACGTACCATAGCAGACAAACGCCTGTTCCGCAAAACTCCGGTATAGTAGATTCATAGGGAGACAGCGCCGGTTGACCGGGACACGCTAACTCCTCGAAACTACGACGACAGAGGAATTGACCGGGAATTCCGGCTCCCCCTCGATGGTTCCCGGGCGCACCACGCCGAAGCTGAGAGAGACAACGAATGCACGACCCGAAACCGAAGGCGGGTCACCCGCAGAAAGCGACGAGGAATCCGGAACAGATGAAACTCACCAGAGCAGAGCGGTTTTTCTCCGATCGGAGGGTGATCCGGGCCAGACAGCTTATGCTGGAAGCCCTCGCGGATCACCAGGCGTCCATCACCCAGGTAGTACCCCCCGATGCTGAATTGAGCCATGCCTACGAGGCCGGGCTGGCAACGTTTGGGGAGCTCCGTGGAGGGGGGCTGTACTATCCCTACCTGGGGAGCGGACTCGGCCGCGGACCGTTCGTGGAACTGGCGGACGGCAGCGTAAAGTATGACTTCATCGCGGGCATCGGGGTTCACCACTGGGGTCACAGCCACCCTCACATGGTCGCCGCAGCACTGGACGCGGCTATCCGGGACATCATCGTGCAGGGAAATCTCCAGCAGAACGAGGAGAGTTTCGCCCTCGCCGAAGAGCTCCTCGCTGCGGCAAACGCTGAAGCCGCGAACCTGCGACACTGCTTCTTCTCCACCAGCGGCGCCATGGCCAACGAAAACGCCTTGAAGGTTATCTTTCAGAAGAAGTACCCTGCCGACCGGCTGCTGGCCTTCGAACACTGTTTTGCCGGACGAACCCTTGCCATGGCGAGCGTCACGGACAAGCCGGATTACCGTGAGGGGATTCCGTCAACGCTTGCGGTGGATTATGTGCCTTTCTTCGATCCGGCTCGACCTGAGGAGAGTGCTCGGAAATCCCTGGACCACCTGAAGCGCTACCTGGCCCGTTATCCGGGACAACACGCGGCCATGGTATTCGAATTGGTTCAGGGAGAAGGCGGCTTCCACCCGGGGAGTCCGGAGTTTTTCACCGCGCTCATGGAACTGCTCGTTTCCCATGGCGTTACCGTGATGGTGGACGAAGTTCAGACCTTCGGCCGCACCACGGAGCTCTTCGCTTTTCAGCATTTCGGACTGGATCGGTTCGTTGAGGTGGTGACCGTCGGTAAGTGTCTCCACGTGTGTGCCACGCTTTTCAAGGCAGAGTACAAACCGAGACCAGGCCTTCTCAGCCAAACGTTCACGTCGGGAACAGCGGCCATCTTTGCTGCCCGGGCTCTTCTGCACGGCCTGACGCAAGGCGGGTACTTCGGTCCGGATGGAAAGATCGCCCGATTGCACGACCATTTCGAGCGCCGCCTGAAGGAAATCTCGGACCGGATGCCGGGCGCCGTTGAAGGGCCTTTCGGCATCGGAGCAATGATTGCTTTCACGCCCTTCGGAGGTGACCCCTTCAAGGTGAAGCAGGTTGTGCGGGCCTTGTTCGAAGGCGGAGTCATAAGCTTCTACTGCGGCGCAGAACCGATGCGGGTACGATTCCTCGTACCCGTCGGAGCAACGACTTTCGAGGACATCGACGCTGTGGCGGCTATCGTGGAGCAGACGCTCACGGCGATGACCTTTTAGGAAAATGCACCGGGGAGGGATTTCTTTCCAAAACGCAGCCTCCAGCCGCAACCAAAGTAGCCTTCTCCGTGGGTGCCACTGCTGGCACCGAATTCGGGAGATTGCGTTCCTGGAAGCCTCACGGAAGATTTTCTTCTCGAGAAACGAACAAATCGAAACTTATTAATCCCTAATCTGAGCGATTCCTGGTCGATCAACCCAGTAAGCGCCGAAAACCATCGTCATTGCGACCCCGGACTTGATCCGGGGGAAGCAATCTCAGCGGGTTGATTGCCGAACCGCGGAGATTGCTTCGTCGCGGGGCTCCTCGCAATGACATGCTTTCGACAATCGATCAATCCAGGTAATCAGAAGATCTCCCCCCGCAATCGCCTTTTCAGTGCAACCTTGTTCGTGAGGAGTTTCGATCATGCTCATCATTCGGCCCGTGATCATGGAGGACTTGGATCAGTTCGTCGAGTTGGCTTTTCGGGCGCATTTCGGTATCACCTCGCTTCCCAGGCACGCCGATCTCCTCCGGAGACGGATCGTGGAATCGGAGTTCAGCTTCCGAAAGAGCGTTGATAGGCCCGGAGGAGAGCTTTACGTCTTTGTGATGGAAGAAACGGAGTCCAGGAAGCTCGTGGGCACGAGCTGCATCTTTTCCAAGGTAGGAGGATTCCAGCCCTTCTACGCATATGAAATCCAGACGTCGGTCCACGAATCCAAGGATCTGGGGATTCGAAGAGAGCTGCCCACCCTGCACCTCGTCGCTGAACATAGCGGACCCACGGAGATCGGCGGGATCTTCCTCCTCCCCGAGTACAGAAAACACGGCAACGGCCGACTGCTCTCGCTCTTTCGCTTCCTCTTCATGAGGCAGCACCCGAAACGCTTCGAGCAGGAGGTTATTGCCGAGATGCGCGGAGTTCTCGACGACGAAGGGCGCTCACCATTTTGGGAGGCCCTGGGAAGGCTCTTCTTCGGCATGGATTACCACAGCGCCGACCTTCTCAGCGCCCACGACAAAAAATTCATTGCAGACCTCATGCCGACCACTCCCATCTTTATTCCTCTGTTGCCTCAGTCCGCGCAGGAGGTGATTGGTGAGGTTCATCACAACACCAGACCGGCTCTCAGGATGCTCGAGGGCGAGGGCTTTCGCTTCACCAAGATGGTGGACATCTTCGAAGGAGGCCCTGTGATCAGTTGTGAGCTCGAAAAAATTCGGATCGTTCGGGAACGCTGCTCAGCGAAAATTGAAGAGATTACCGACGAACCGGTCGGAGCTCCTCAACACATCGTCACCAACGCCGGCCTGGACTTCCGCGGCTGCATGGGGACCGTGGTAACCGGCCCCGATGGAGCTCGCGTCGGCAAGCGCATCGCGGAGGCCCTGCGCGTCAAGGTCGGAGATCGGGTTGTCTTCGCTCCCTTGAAACCACCCGCCACGACGGAGGAGATTCCCTCATGAGGGCAAAGAGCCATTTCATCAATAATGAGTGGATCTCAGGCTCAGGTCCGGAGTTCCACTCGATCAACCCTGCAACCGAAGAAACCGTCTGGGAAGGGAGAGAGGCCACATCCGGAGAGGTTGACAGGGCAGTGGCCGCAGGCGCTCATGCGTTTGAAGCGTGGGCCGATCTCAATCTCCCGGACCGCACCCGGTACCTCGAAGCGTTCAGCCGCCAGGTAGATGAGCATGGAGAGGAGCTTGCCGAGATCATTTCCCGGGAAACCGGCAAACCCCGGTGGGAGTCCCTGACCGAAGTGGCAGCCATCAAGGGAAAGATCGGCTTAGCAGTCCGGGCATACAACGAGCGGTGCAGAGTCGTCGAAGGGGATCTCGGCGGAGCTCATACCGCGGTTCGATTCAAGCCCCACGGAGTCGTGGCGGTTATCGGGCCTTTCAACCTGCCGGGACACCTTCCCAATGGTCACATTGCGCCGGCCCTCATCGCAGGCAACACCGTCGTTTTCAAGCCGAGCACCCAGACGCCGATGGTGGCCCGGAAGATGGTCGAGCTTTGGCATGCCGCTGAGTTGCCGGGCGGAGTCCTCAACCTGATTCAGGGAAGCCGGACCGCGGCAGCCGCTCTCGTGGCGAATCCCGATCTGAAGGGGCTCTTCTTCACAGGAGGCGCCGCCGGCGGGAGGGCGCTGCACCGGGCCTTTGCCGGCCGGCCGGAGATCATCCTGGCGCTGGAAATGGGCGGAAACAACCCTCTGGTGGTGGATCGGGTTTCCGATCTCGACGCCGCAGCATACCTGACGGTGCAATCAGCGTTCATTACCTCCGGCCAGCGATGCACGTGCGCGCGGCGGCTGATCGTGCCGAGAGGCGAGCAAGGCGATCGGTTTATCGACCGACTCGTGGCTCTGATGGGAAAAATCCGCGTCGGCGCTCATACCGAGAATCCCGAGCCTTTCATGGGTCCCGTGATCTCCAAACGGATCGCCGATGAGCTCCTCGCCGCGCAGGAAGATCTGCGAAAGTGCGGTGGAACGAGTCTGGCGCCCCTCACGCGGATCGAGCGGCCGGGCGCCTTTCTCTCTCCGGGACTGATGGACGTCACGAACGTTCGGGACCGGCAAGATGTGGAGGTCTTCGGTCCTCTTCTCCAATTGATCCGAGTCCGGGATTTCGACGATGCAATCCGGGAGGCGAATAACACCGCGTTTGGGCTCTCCGCCGGACTGCTCAGCGATGACAGGGACCGCCATCTCCGCTTTTTCCGGAGAATTCGAGCTGGCATCATCAACTGGAATCGCCAGATCACCGGAGCAAGCGGGGCCATGCCTTTCGGCGGAGTCGGCTCAAGCGGCAACCATCGCCCGAGCGGATATTACGCCGCGGACTACTGCTCCTATCCCATAGCCTCCATGGAATCTTCCAGCGTGGAAATTCCCGCGAACGTCATCCCAGGGCTCGACTTGTGACACCTATCTACAAAAGAGTCCCTCCCCGGTTCATTTTCAAAGGAGCACCTCATTCCCGGCCGATGCGGGAATGTCCTTCCGGCCCACCTCGGCCCCGGTTCGGACCGCCCGCGCGACCCAAGCCGCGTGACCGGCACGGCCGGCGAGGAGATGTTCGAGAAGGGAGCCCGTAATCTGCTCGCCTCGTTTGATGAGAGAGGTGCACAGGCCCGCGGCTTCGATGTCTCCCACCATCAGAGCCCCCACCAGGCGGCCGCCTTTCCGGACCAGCTTGCGATAGGACTGTCCTCTCGTTTGGACGGCGATGTGATAATCCCGGCCCTGAGGTGGCTGAATCACCCCCACGGAGACGGTGGGTATGCCCGCGAGGACAAATGAGTTCAAAACATCGAGGGTGCCAGGGTAGTCTTGCTGCCCCCCCGCCATGTTGCTCCCCGCTATCCGGCCCATTTCCACTGCGCTGGTCCAGGAGGCGGGAACGATGCTCTCCGAGGTGACCAGGTCGGTCGTCTCGGCCACGTCCCCGGCGGCATACACGTCGGGTGCGGTCGTCCGCAAGCGATGGTCCACAACAATGCCGCTCATCACTGCGATGTTCGCTTCTCGGGCGAGCTCCGAATTGGGCCGGATTCCCACGGCTGCGACGATGAAACTCCCATGCACCGTCGAACCGTCCCTCAACGTCACACCTTTCACACTCCCCTTCCGCGTCTCCACCCGAGAGACCGAGTTGCGCAAGATAACGCTGATACCCTGGTCTTGCAGCGCTTCGGTCAGAATACCCGCCGCATGGCGATCGAATTGAAGGGGCACGATTCGATCGCCCTGCTCGACCACGGTAACTGCCACCCCTCGCCGATTCAACGCCATCGCGGCCTTGGTTCCCACCCTGCCGCCGCCGATGACAATGGCCCGTTCCGACTGCTCCGCTGCCTCCTTTATTGCAGTGGCGTCAGCCATGGATCTCAGCACGTACACTCCGTCGTCCTCTGCCCCGCAGAAGGCCGGACGAATAGCGGTACCGCCCGTGGCAATGAGAAGGCGGTCGTACGACAGGTTTTCGCCACGGTTTGTGGATATCAGCTTCCTTCCTACGTCTATCCTCGCCACCCGGACACCGAGGCGCACCTCTATTCCCTGCGGCACAGTCGCCGGATCTCGGAATAGACCCGAGAACCCCACGCGATCGTCGAGATAGAACGGCATGAGCGGCCGATAGTAAGACTCATAGGGCTCGTCGGATAGGATCAGCACGTCCCCCGACCGATCCCGGTCCCGAATCGAGCAGGCCGCGGCATTTCCCGCGGCGGAATTTCCAATGATGATGTAGCGCATGGCGCCCCCCTTTCGTGAGACAAGCCGTCTGCGTTCATCCCCCGAAGGCACGGGCCACGACCGAGGCCTGAGCCTTACGGATTCTCGCGGCAAACTCGTCCGCTTCCTCATATACCAAGGCCTTTGTGGGGCATGCGCTGACGCATGCGGGAACTGCCCGATCGGCGCAGCGGTCGCATTTCACCGCGACCCGCTTCTCGCGCCTCTGCCCAAGCACCCCGTACGGGCAAACCATGAGGCATGTCCAACAGCCCACGCAGCGATCCTCCAGGTGGACGACCGCTCCTCGACTGTCTCGCTGGATTGCTCCGGCGATGCAGGCCTCGAGACATGGAGCTGGGTCGCAATGTCGGCATGTCAGAGGAACGTTGAGGGAATCCGATCGCTCCACGAAAAGCCGGTATCGAGGAATTGGCTCTTCGGCAATGGCAGCGTAGAGATTCTTTCCGGCTGAATGCTCGATCGCACAGGAAAGCTGACAGCTCCGGCACCCCACGCACCGCTCCAAGTTCACGAAGACCTCTTTCATAGCCCCAACCCCTTTCTTCTCGCGTGGATCGCATCCATGAGGGCCGCCGCCGCGCTCATCGGGTTCGTATCCACGATGAAGTACCCGCCAAGGAGATCCTTCACGTCCTCCGTGAGTGCCTTCGCCACTGCCGGGCTGCCGAGCACCGGGGGAACGACCCCCACATGGGTCGGGAAACCCGCGGCAACTGCCCACGCGCCAATCGAGATGGCCTTTTCCGTCGTAGCTTCCGGAGCGCTCGCGACGACCGGTAATTTGTCGAGATCCACTCCCAATTTGTCGGCCAAGGCCACGGCCAGGTCGGCAGCGCGGGTGTTGTCCACGCATGAGCCCATGTGTAATACGAGGGGCAAAGGTCCTCCCAACCCGGCTGCTTCCCCGATTGCGGTCAGAACAGCCTTGAGACCTTCGCCCGCGTAGGTGGACGTGGCTTCGGGAGTAAGCAGGCCGTGGCGAGCGAACGCGCCCGCGCCGCAACCCGTTGCCAGGAGAAGAACGTTCTGCTTGGCCAACTCCTTGGCCATGACGATGAAATTCTGATCCTGGGGAACCCGGACATTGTTGCATCCGGCAAAAAGGCACACGCCTTGAATGTTGCCGTTGACCACATTGTCGATGAGGGGTTTGAGAGGATCCTCCTTGTTCAAGAGTGCCAGCGCAGCGACGACGGCTTCCGCAGAGAATCCCGCGATTGCCGTGGATTCAATTTGCGGTATGTTTACCGGTTTGGATCCGCGCGCCTTGAATGCCTCTATGGCGAGGAGAATGAGCTTCCGAGCCGTTTCTCGGGCATTGGACTCATTGAACTCGATGTGCTGGGCTCCGGGGATCTTGGCGATGGGCATGGTAGTGAAGAGCCGCGTGTGATAGCACTCTGCAAGCGGCCCGAGACTCGGCATGATGCACTGGTAGTCGACCACCATGGCGTCTACCGCGCCCGTGAGAATGGCGGCCTCCTGAGACACCGAATGCGTAGCGGACGGAATCCCGTGCCGGGCAAGAATCTCGTTTCCCGTGCAACAGACTCCTACCACGTTCAACCCGCCCGCGGCTCCCGCACTCTTGGCCTCATCATTCATTTGTTTGGCCACCTGAACGATAACGTCGGAGAGAACCGGGTTGTGTCCGTGCAGAGCGATGTTGACGGCATTCTCCTTCAGGACCCCGAGATTCGCTCGGGACACGATCGGTTTGGGGACTCCAAAGAGGATGTCGGCAAGATCGCTCCCCATGTGGCAACCGGCGAAGTCGGCGAGGGCGCATTTCAGTCCGCCAAGGAGCAGGTTCATCGGGTCCGCGTCGACACCGTAATGGGTGCGGTGCATGATCTCGGAAATGGCAGCATCGATGCCGGTTGGCACAATGCCGTACTTCAGAAAGGTGTCCACGCGACCGGCAGTGACATTTGTGGCCGCCCAGGCGACGGGGGACTCCTTCTCCGAGAAATCGGCCAGCGCGGCCAGCGCTACCGCCTTGGCCACTTCCTGAGTGGTCTTCCCCTCAGCGTCAATGCCCAGTTTTGCTGCCACCACTTTCAGTTTGGCCTCATCTCTCACGGGGTAATCGGGGGCCCGGCCGTCGGACCATTTCAGCAACGTGTGGGCAAGGTGTTTCGCATGCCCCGCGTGCGCAGCGGTCCCCGCCGCGATGGAGCGCGCCAGGTTGCGCGCCACGATCGTGTCGGCCGTCGCTCCACACGCTCCACGGGTCGCTCCTTCTCCGAAGGGATCGATTCTGCATGGACCTTGCATGCAGTTCCGACAGCAGACGCCGAGCTCACCGAACCCGCACTGGGGAGCCTGTTGCTCAAAGCGTGTCCAAACCGTGCTGACGGCGTTTCGATCGCCCTCGCGCAAAACCGCCTTGGTAGCCTGGTCAATGGTTCGCTCCATATCCCCACTCCTTTTTCTTGTGGCAATGTTGATGGGACGCGTTGAACAAAGTGACCGAAGACTATTGATCGAAAACCACGATTGGGATACAGAATCGTAAGGAGCTATGTCGACGGGCCGTGCGGCAGCGGGCCATGTTGCCACGGACCCGTGAAACGTATAGTGGAGCGCATTGAAAAGGATGGAGAACTTGAAGCTGAATCTCGAAGAAGGCTCAACGCCCTTTTGGGGAAGTGCGCTCCACTATCAGTCGGCCATAACCGCGAGATTCCGAGAAGTTGTGGATGATCGCCACGCGGGGATCGTGCTCAAAGTCAACGAAGTCTCACTGGCTTTCCCGTATGTGAAGAGTGCCGCGAATATCAATGAGCGGCACTGTAGATGTTCAGCGAGATGCGAGAGGCCGCGACTTACGGCTCCCCGGATCTGGATGGGACCGAGGACGGGTTCGGCCGACGGACCGGGACTGCTCCGTGCCAAGGTCGTTTATCGGTTGATATTCCGGTCCTTCACGTTCGAGTCTACTGCCCCTCCCTCTCCCCGTCAACCATGATTTTTCCCGTGGCTTTTTCATTGGAAGCCCCGCTGCCGCGGCCCACCGTGAGGGCCGACTTCGAGGAGCTCATGAATACCGGAAAGCATGATCCTTCACTCCACGGACTCTCGCCCATACGCCGATTGCTGAAGCTGCTGCATCCTGAGGGCATTCCCTGGCCCGGCAGCGTACTCTACAATGCGGTGAGTGGGACCGGTGTGTTTCAGCGCTACTACGAACGGCTCGCTGCGGATATAGCGCGCTATTGCTCCGCCGGCCGAATCCTGGACATCGGCACCGGGCCGGGATGGCTGCTGGTGAAGCTCCATCAGCGTGCCCCGGAATTGAAGATGGTGGGCATTGACGCTTCTCCCGCCATGGTTGGCAAAGCACGAGAGAACGTTATTGAAGCAGGCTTGTCCGACGTCATCACGGTGACCGAAGGCAATGCCGGCCGAATCCCCTTTGCCGACGATTCCTTCGATATTGTCGTGAGCACGGGCTCGATTCATCATTGGAAGGAGCCCGTCCCCGCGCTCAATGAGGTGTATCGCGTGCTCAAACCGTGCGCCTACGCTCTCATGTACGACCTCGTGAGCGACACGCCCGCGCCTGCTTTGCGGGAAATGGCTCAGGAATTCGGAAGGCTCAGAACCTGGATGTTTTGGCTGCACGGCTTCGAGGAACCGTTCTACCAGCGCCGCAACTTTGAATTGTTGGCTCGGCCGACACGCTTCCGGGAGGGCCATACGCAGTTCGTGGGGGTACTGTGTTGCTTGATACTGAAAAAGGGCTGAGACCAATGCGGTTTCATTCGAGCAGCACCGGGAGCCCACCTCACCGCCGGTCCCGGCAGATCTCTGAAGCGAAGTCAGCCACGCCTGGGTGTGGCGTCCGAAGCGGAGGAGATCTGCCGGGACCGGCTTCACCCATTGTCACTTCTTTGGCCGCGCATTGGTATGAGAGGCGTCAGGACTCCGCTCAGACTCCATCGACCAGGCGGCGGGCAAAGGCATGGGCCTTATTTCGAATGTCATCACCCAGACGGTCGGGAGTCGTGGCGAGCGGTACCACCAGAGCACCGGCGTGATCGCACTTCAGGTACCTTGCAAGCCTGCGGAAGAGCTCTTCCATGAGGTCCACGTTGTTCTCCACCGCGTCTTCGCAGGTAACGACGAGGCCAAGTCGCTTGCCCTCGAGAAGCGACTGCCATTGCGGAGTCCCGAAGCCGGTGACAAGACAACAGTGCCGGTCGATCAGAGCTTTCATCTGCGACGTGGGCCCCCAGAAATAGATGGGCGATCCGTAGAGGATCGTCTCCACCCCCATCAAGCGAGACATGATCTCACCCGCGTCGTCTTTCTGAGGGCACCCCGGTCTATCGGCGGCCTTTTTGCACGTGAAGCATCCTTTGCAGCCGTTCACTTTGAAATCAACGATATTGACACGATCAACCTCATGGCCTTGCATTCGAAGAGCTTCTTCGATCCATTGCAGGACCCTGGCGGTATTCCCTTTTTTTCTCGGACTTCCAAGGACACTTGCCATTTTCATGGTAACCTCATTCTCCGACTCTCTTGCGGCTCTTTCACTCATCTTTCGGGAAACATCTACGCAGCGCTGCTACGTGTCAATCGACGGGGTCGCATGGACCCAATCTTTTCTGCCGGGCCAAAGAGACCCGACCAGGTAACATACCGAGTTCGTGAAGCATTTCACCTTACGAAACCAAGGGTCGGGTCGCTCTGACCCCACGTGTCCGATTTAACGGCCATCCGGCATATCCTTTGCACGCTCTCGACGTAACATTAACAGCTTAATATTACGGCTACAACCCTACAGGAAGGGTGATGGCGTTGAGTTGGCAGAATTTGTGCATACCCCCCGAAGCGTGAGCGGAGCTCGTTCCGAACGCGCCGGACGGCTGCTGTCCGAACACATGTCGGCGATGACCATACCGACCTGAATGCGGCCCTCAGCGGCTGCACGATCTTATGAGAGCCCTTTTTCCTCTCTGCGTTCCGGGCGCATTCCGGGATGTTTCTTGGAATCGTTCACCGCGGAGAGCGCAGAGGACGCAGAGAGATCAGGAGAAATCCAATTTCTGCCGATTGGCTACGTGATGAAGTCTCCCGCAACAGCTCGGAGTCAGGGTTGGCCGCAATGCAATTCCCCTGCTCTGGGGCAAGGACCGCAGCCGAGACTTCAAGAATTCTTACCTCTGCGTTCTCCGTGTTCTCTGCGGTGAATTCTTCTTTCCCGCTGAACGGTTATGTTTCTTGATTGCCGACAGCGTGCTCGCACGAAATGTTTACCGCGCCTGTGAAAATGACCTTGCGTAACTCTTTTGGGTCGACTAGAATGACGCAAGCCGCGGAAAACAGCTTAAACTGTGGGTCAGAGTGACCCTATTCGAGAAACAGTTAAACATTTTTTATTGGAGCTTACGAAGCGTCATGTTTCGATTCATGCCATTCAGTTGCACTAATTGCCGGAATTTCCCGAACGCGCGTCCTTCACGCGTAGCGACAATTCTGTATCACCCTGTATACCAAAGGGAGGGCCTTCGGTGAAGAACTTCTTGAAGAGGCTGCGGACAAAATTCGTCGAGCCGATCAACGTGTTCGAGCAATTGGAGGAGCGCATCGTGCTCAACGCGACCATAAATCAGGTCGTGGTGGACACAACCAATGTGCCGGACGGAGCCACGGCTACAGTTGATCAGGGGCATGCGACCGCTGTGGACGCGGACGCCGCGGACGAGGGCCAACCAGGTTTCTCCTACACTCTCGAGGTGGATGGCCAGTCGGTAGCATTCTACAACGCGAATAACGGGACGGGCGCGGATGTGGACGTCTCGACCCTGAGCTTCGAGTCTTCCGGCCGCTTTACCTGGCAGCCTAATAATACCGATGTGGGAACTCATACCTTCATCGTCACGGCCAATGACGGAGGCGCTGGCGCGGAACCGCATACGGACGCCCATTCCTTCAGCATTGCGGTGCAAAACGTCAACGACGCGCCGGAGCTCGCCGCCGACGGCCCCTATGTGCTCACGTCCATCACCGAGAATGACACCTCCGCTCCGGTGACCGTCGCGACCATCGTAGGAAGCACCATATCGGACATCGACGCGGGCTCGGTGGAGGGAGTCGCCATCTACGGCGAGACGCACGGGCATGCGGGCACGGAGATCGGGGACGGCACGTGGCAATTCAGCACGGACGGCCAGGCCACCTGGCACGACTTCCCGAGCGTGGGCGCCGCCAACGCGCTCTTGCTGAGGGCCGAGGATTCCATCCGGTACGTCGGTGACACCATTGACGGCGAAACCGCGTCGTTGAGCTACTATGCCTGGGACCAGACCGGAGCGACCGCGGGGCAGCAGGGTCTTACCGCAGACGTCACCGTCCGGGGTAATGACACGCCCTTCAGCTTGGCTTCGGACAGCGCAACCATCAGTGTCACGCGGGAGGTCGATTTTACCTCACCAGGTGCAGGGAGCGTATTCACAGGCCAGGAAGACAATCCCATTCCGGGAATCAACTTCAATACGGACGACGAAGCTGCCAGCCTTGCGGTAACCTACTCGCTCACCTATGCTTCGAGCGGCCTCGCCCCTGGATGGCTCGACATCGACGCGGACGGGGACATCTACGTGACCGGAGGGAGCGGCACTCCGGAGAACGAACAGGTGGGAGACCACGTTCTGCGGGTCACGGCCCACACCGCGTATGACGACGTGACACGGGATTTCACCCTTCAGGTAACGAACCGTCCGGCCGTCTTCGACCCGAGCTCCCCTCCCGATCCGCTGGCGATCACATTCCTCGAAGACCGCCCGTTCCAGAACTTTGACGTGAATACGGACGACGAGTCGCATGGAGCGGCCTACGATTTCTCCACAGCCCATCCCGCGTGGCTCACCATTGATCCCGTCACCGGCCTGCTCAGTGTAAACACCACTGACTCAACGCCTACCAAGGACCACCTCGGGGTCTACACGTTCACCGTGAAGGCGAACGACGGCCATCAGGATTCCTTCCAGAATTACGAGCTCACCGTGACGGACCGGAACTACTTCCTCGATACCGACGGCACGGAGCTGCGCACCGATCTCGGCGAGTTCTTGGCCTTTACGAAGACCGAAGACGTTCAGACCGATATCGATATCATCACAGATAGCGAACGCGACTCCGTGATTACGCATTACGCGTTCCTCGTCGATCCGAGCTTCGGCGGAACCGTGTCTGTGGATGGCAGGACGTGGACCAGCCCCTACGGGCTCGAGGTGAAGATCGACGATACTACGGGAAACATTACCGCAAACCCGATCAACAGCGATGTGGGCGAGCAATGGTTCAAGGTGACTGCCACGTCCGGCGGGTCAACCATCGAGACGCGGGTGCAGTTGACCATCGTGAACGACAATCGCCCGGGCTTGGCGCCTCTGATTCTCAACGAAGAGACCACGGTCTACATGGTGGAAGGCAGCGACGAGCAAACCTTCAATGTGCAGGCGGACGATGAAGGGCAGGACCCGCGGGCGCCTTCGCCGGGAGCCAAGTACCACATCGAATGGTTCGACCGTCTCGGCGCAGATGGCAACAGGATTTACCCGATAAATCCCGAAGGAACGCAGCTTTCCAACGGCATTACGATCAATGCGGACACCGGCGTGGTTGAGTGGGATCCCACCAACGCGGATTTTACGATCAACGCGGGCGCGGAGCATACCCCTCACGAGATAATGATCGTCTTCGAGGACGGCAACGGCGCCCAGGACGATCAGGTCTTCCAGATTTACGTGAGCAACCGGCCGATCGTGTTCAGCTCCGCGGCCGGAACCACCTGGGTGGAAGACCTCCCCCTGCAAAATTACGATGTAGAGACCACGGAGCCCGATGACGCGGGCGGATATGTCACGTACGAGCTCCGTGACGCTTACTCCCCCGGGAATCCGGGATACATCGACGTGCAGCATTTGATCCTGGCCACGGACGAATACCCCACCGGCTGGGTGACCCTCAACCATGTCACCGGCGAGCTCACGCATATCCTGGGTCAGCCGGACAACAGCCTTGTGGGGTCATATAGTTTCTACATCACTGCTACCGAAGTGCTGGGGCTTCCCGCGGACGGAAGGACCTACTCGACCGAGCAGCAGTTCACCCTGACCATAGCGAACACTCCGCCGGTGCTCGACACGACGGTGCCCGTGGAGAGCGGCCACGCGGTGTGGCCCCCCTATGAGTTTACCGTGACGGAAGGGGCAGCCAAGAACTATACCCTCGAACTGGAAAACCCCGAGCCGGGCGCGGTCTTTTCCATCGTGGGAGGCGGTCCTGACTTCAACGGCGCTCTTCCCGGCGGCCAGATCACCTTTACACCCGTGGCAGGCTCGACGCAGTGGACCATGAGCATTCCCGCGCCCGACAACTCGGATGTGGCTTTCTATCCGCTGACACTGCAGATAGATGACGGAAACGGCGGGATCGTGTACCAGATGTTCACGCTCCACGTTATCAACAAGGCTCCGGTGATAACGACAACGTCCGCTACCTACACCGTGATGGAAGACGATCCCCAGTGGACCGCCGCGCATCCGATCGTGGACATCCAGGCGGACGAAGAGGGCGACGGCGGGCCAAGCTACTACAGAATCGCCTCCGGGCCCGGGTGGCTGCACATCACCAACGACGGCAAGATCTACGGCACACCCGACAACAGCGATGTCTCAGATCTCTTAGGTGGCTCGGAGTTCACGGTGACCTTCTACGACGGCCACGGCGGATCGGACAGCGAAACCTTTCAC
>Ga0172371_10003665_pt1 | contig 23650 bp, 17 predicted proteins | sample Lak12m_FD_114543 | JGI IMG/M metagenome (GOLD analysis project Ga0172371, IMG submission 114543) | Freshwater microbial communities from Kabuno Bay, South-Kivu, Congo - kab_022012_12m | ecosystem: Environmental > Aquatic > Freshwater > Lake | place: Democratic Republic of the Congo: South-Kivu...
AGGCTTCCTGGTATGAGTCCTGGGGGTTCGGCGAGCAGTTCCGCTGGCTGGAGAAGGACGTCGCCGACGAGCACATCCGCGTCGCCGGCTCGCTCGGCGGCCTGTACACGCCGGAGTGCGCCTGCGTCGATCCGGCCCGCCTGGCGCGCGGGCTGGCGGAGGCGGCCGAGCGGCGCGGCGTGACCATCTACGAGCGCACGCCGGTGCTCTCGTTCGCCGGCGCCTCCGCGGCCGGTCCGGGGTGCGTCGAGACGGCGTGCGGCACGGTCCGGGCGCCGGTCGTCGTGCTGGCCACCGAGGGCTACACGGCCGGCGCGCCCGGCCACCACCGCGAGCTGGTGCCGATGTACTCGCTCATGGTCGCCACCGAGCCGCTCTCCAACGAGGCATGGGCGGAGATCGGCTGGGACGGCCGGGCGACCTTCGGCGACGGCCGTCACCTCATCATCTACGCCTCACGCACCGCCGACGGCCGCATAGCGCTCGGCGGCCGCGGGGCTCCGTACCATTTCGGCTCGACGCTCAGCGATCGCTTCGAGCGCGAGCCGGAGGTCTTCGAGGCGCTGCACCGGATCATCCTCGAGCTGTTCCCGGCCGCTCGCGGGGCGCGCATCACGCACCGCTGGGGCGGGCCCATCGGCATCCCGCGCGACTGGTACACGGGCGTCACGTTCGATCCCGGTCGCGGCCTCGCATGGGCCGGCGGCTACGTCGGCGACGGCGTCGCGACCACCAATCTGGCCGGCCGCACGCTCGCCGACCTCATCGCCGGCCGCCGGACCGACATCGTCGGTCTGCCGTGGGTGCAGCACCGTTCGCGGCGCTGGGAGCCGGAGCCGCTGCGCTGGCTGGCGGTCAACTTCGCCACCCGCATGATGGCCGGCGCCGACGCGGAAGAGCAGCGCACCGGGAAGCCTTCGCCGCGTGCCGACGCGGTGCTGCGGCTGATCGGGCGGTGAGCGGTGGGGGAGTCCGCTGTGGCGAGCGTGGTCGCGCCGGAGAAGCGCGCGGCGGTACGGTATTCGCACAACGTGGGTCTTGCCGTAGGGCCGCCCGCAAGGTAGAAGAGAAACGGTCGGCTCGCTCGCAGCGAGATCGCCGCAGCGGCAGGCTGCATCCTGCGGAGGTCAGGCGGCGGGTCGACCATAGGGGGGCCGGGACGATCTCGTTCTGGCCGGCGTGAGACGATCAAGGGGGTCGAGATGATTCGTCACGCATCGTGTGTCCGGGGCCGGAGGATCGGCAAGCTCGTCTTGCCGGGTCTCGTGCTGCTCATCCTGCTTGCCGCCGCCTCCGGCCTGCTGGTGGCCTGTGGCGGCGACGAAGGCGATGGGGGAGACGGCGGCGACGCGCAGACGCCGACGACGCTGCGTCTGGCGTCCGCCTACGAGTTCGCCACCAGCTGGGACGTCCGCGTCAGCGGCTTCGCCGAGAGCGCGTACCTGCGCAACATGTACGACGGCCTGCTCATCGCGGCGGCGCCGGGCAGCGACGAGGAGTTCATCCCGCAGCTCGCCGAGTCGTGGGAGGTCTCCGAAGACGGTATGACCTGGTCGTTCAAGCTGCGCCAGGGCGTCACGTTCAGCGACGGCGAGCCGTTCAACGCCGAGGCGGTGAAATACTCGTTCGAGTCGACGATGGAGCTCGGCGAGGGCGCGTCGTACATCCTCGGCAACATCGATTCGATCAACGTGGTCGACGACTACACCGTCGAGTTCAAGCTGAAGTTCCCGTTCCCGTTGGACAGGGTGCTGTCCGCCTGCGACGCCACCTACATCTTCAGTCCGGCGAGCAAGGGCCTCACGACCGAGGAGTGGACCGGCAAGTCGTTCGGCAGCGGTCCGTACATGATCGAGTCGTACAAGCAGGGTGAGGAGTATGTCTTCGTCCGTAACCCCGACTGGTGGGGCGAGTGGGCAGAGGGCAATCCCGAGACCGTCGTGCTGAAGATCATCCAGGAGTTCAGCACGCAGCGGCAGGCGCTGGAGGCCGGCGAGGTCGACTTCATCTATCAGGTCGACCGCGACTCGGTGCCGGGCATGGAGGGCAACCCCGACCTGCAGGTGTTCGCCGTGCCGTCGGTGTACCAGTACGACCTCGTGCTGAACACGAAGCGGGCACCGCTCGACGACAAGACGTTCCGTCAGGCGCTGGCCTGGGGCACGCCCTACGACGACGTCGTGGCCGCCTGCGGCGGCGATCAGCTCTCGCCGCGCGCCATCGGCTACATCCCGCAGGGCATGTTCGCGTCGTCCGCAGACCTGCCGCAGTACGAGTACGACGTGACCAAGGCCGAGGAGCTGCTCTCGCAGGCCGGCTTCCCGAACGGCGAGGGCGCCCCGGCGATCACGCTCTACTACCTCACCGACGTGGCCCTGCACTCCAAGTACGCGCCGCTCGTGAAAGAGGCGTGGGAGGAGCTCGGCCTGAAGGTCGAGATGAAGCCCATCCTGGCCAGCCAGTGGACGCCGCTGGTCACCGGGCCGGAGGACGAGCGTCACGACGTGCTCTGCGAGCGCGCCTATCCGTCGTTCGCGCACGGCTGGGACATGATCAACTACCAGTTCCACACGTTCGATCCGCCGGAGTACAACGCCAGCTACTGGAGCACCCCCGAGACCGACAAGATGCTCGAGGAGGCCTGGGAGACGGAGGCGACCGATCCGGCCAAGGCACAGGAGATGTACGACCAGATCCAGACCACGGTGCTGGAAGAGTGTCCCGTGATCCCGCTGTTCGACCCGCAGGAGGTATGGGCTGCGTCGGCGCTCATCAAGATCGCGCCGGATGCTCTGAACGGCTTCTATCGCGGGTTCTTCTGGACCGGCGTGAGTATGTGAGACCGCACGGGCGGACGATGCGTGTTGCCGGCGTGGTGTCCGGCGACGTGACGTGACGATGCGGGGGCGGGCGGTCCGCGGATGAGCCGCAGGCCGTCCGCCCCATGATGCAGGACGTACGAGGCCTGGTGTCGCGTGCGCCACGGGGACATGGGGCGCCAGGTACCCCGGCGCGTGCGTCGGCGGGCCCACCGGGCAGGGTCGCTGCGCTGGGCGGGGTCTCGGCACGACGGACGAGGAGGCGACGGTGAGTGAGCTGACGGGACGGCGGGACGGCGGCGCCGGCCGCGGTGGACCCGGGGTATGGTTCGCGACCTTGCCGGCGCCGGTGGTGCCACGCCCGTCGCTGGCCGACGACCTCGAGGTCGATGTGGCCGTCATCGGCGGCGGCTTCACCGGCCTCTGGACGTCCTATTACCTCAAGAAGGCCGATCCGTCGCTGCGCATCGCGGTCCTGGAGCGTGAGGTGGCCGGCTGGGGTGCCTCGGGCCGCAACGGCGGCTGGTGCCACCCCTATCTGCCGGTGTCGCTGGAGACGCTGGCCGAGCAGAGCGACAGGGATGCGGCGATCGCTACCCAGCGGACCATGTACGAGACGGTGGACGAGGTCGGTCGCGTCTGCGCCGAGGAGGGCATCGACGCGCACTTCCACAAAGGCGGACTGCTGACGGCCGCTACCGGACCGGAGCAGCTCGAGCGGGTCCGTGAAGAGCCCGACTACTTCCGGTCGTGGGGCTTTGGCGAGTACGTGCGCTGGCTGACGGCCGACGAGGCGGCGGACCGCCTCCGCATCGCCGGCTGCCTGGGCGCCAGCTACACGTCGCAGAGCGCCGTGGTGCAGCCGGCGGCCCTGGCCCGCGGACTGGCCGACGCGGTCGAGCGCCTCGGTGTGACCGTCTACGAGGGGACGCTCGTCCGTGGCTTCGGTCCCGGGCTGGTCGAGTGCGAGGGCGGCCGTGTCCGCGCCCGCTATCTGGTGCGGGCCACCGAGGGCTACACGACCGGCTTCTCGGGCAACACACGGCGCTTCATCCCGATCTACTCGTTGATGATCGCCACCGAGCCGCTGCCCGACGTCTTCTGGGACGAGGTCGGCTGGGCCGATCGGGCCACGCTGGGCGACGGCCGTCACCTGTACATCTACGCGGCGCGTACGCCCGACGGGCGCATCGCCATCGGCGGCCGCGGCGCGCCGTATCACTTCGGCTCGTGTGTGAGCCGCCGCTTCGAAGACGTCCCCGAGGTCTTCGAGAAGCTGCGCCGCGTGCTGTGGGAGTTCTTCCCGGCGCTCGGCGAGGCCGGTGTGACGCACCACTGGGGCGGACCGCTGGCCATCCCCCGCGACTGGCAGCCATCCGTAGGGGTCGATGCCACCACCGGCATCGCCTGGGCCGGTGGGTATGTAGGCGACGGCGTAGCGACCTCGAACCTCTTCGGCCGCACGCTGGCCGACCTGCTCACCGGCAGGCAGAGCGAGCTGGTGCGTCTGCCGCTGGTCAACTACCGCAACCCGCTCTGGGAGCCGGAGCCGCTGCGCTGGCTCGGCGTCAGCACGTCGATGAAGCTGCTGGCACGGGCCGACCGCACGGAGGCGGCATCGGGCCGGCCATCTCTCACGGCCAAGGTAGTCAAGCGGGTCCTGGGGGTCTGACACATCATGGACAACGCCTCGCCGACCCCCGACATCGTCCCGCTGGCCCAGCGCCGCGGTCTGCGCGTCCTGAGCGACGAGCAACTCGCGACGCTGCGCGCGGCCACGCTGACCATCCTCGAAGAGGTCGGCGTGCACGTCCCCTCGGCGCGAGCCCGCGACCTGCTCGGTGACAACGGCGCCGCGGTGGGCGACGACGGCGTGGTGCGCATCCCGGCCGACCTGGTGCGGCGGGCGCTGGCCACGGCCCCGCGGTCGCTGCTGCTCGCCGGCCGTGAGGAGCGCTTCGACCTGGTCCTTAACGGAGAGCGCTCCTACGTCTCCACCGAGGGCGTCGGTGTGCACGTGGTGGACCTCGAGTCGCGCCGGCTGCGGGCCTCCACAAAGGCAGACGTGGCCCAGATGGCCCGGGTCTGCGATGCGCTGCCGCTGCTCGCCTTCTTCTGGCCGCCGGTGAGCGCCCAGGACCACGGTGTCGCGGCGCCCCTGCACGAGTGCCACGCCGGGCTTACGAACACCCTCAAGCACGTCCGCGGAGCTACAACGGTGCGACCGTCGCTGGCGCGCTTCATCGTCGAGATGGCGACGGTGGTGGCGGGCGGCGAGGCGCAGCGTCGCCGCCGCCCGCCCATCTGTGGCAACATCTGCACCATCAGCCCGCTGGCCCACGACGAGCATGGGCTTGAGTGTGCCATCACCTACGCCGAGGCCGGCATCCCCTTCAGCTTCATGGCGATGACCACCATGGGCACGGTGGCGCCGGCGACGGCGCTGGGGGCGCTGGCCCAAGGCGACGCCGAGGTGATCAGCGGGGTGGTCATCGCCCAGCTCGCGGCGCCCGGCGCGCCGGTGTTCCACTCGGTGCTCGTCTCCATGGTCGACCCGTACAGCGGCGGCTACATCAGCGAGGTGCCGCTGCCGCTGGGCTGGATGGCCGTCGAGCTCGCCCACTCCTGGGGGCTGCCGGCGCTGGCCGGCGGCGGCCTGGACACCGACGACGCGGCCGTCGGCTGGCTGGCCGGGCGCAGCGCCGGCCTCGGGTCCGCCGTCAGCGTGCTGTGCGGCGGCGAGATCTGCGGCTACTTCGGTCTCACCGGCGGCAGCACGGTCCTCTATCCCGAGCAGCTCATCCTGCAGCACGAGACCCTGCTCGATGCGGCCGCCGAGCTGGGCGCGGTCGGCATGCCCGGCGCTTTCGAGTTCGACCCGGCCGACATCGCGTTCGACGTCATCCGCGACGTCGGCCCGCGTGGTCACTTCCTCAAGCACCGCCACACGCGCGAGCGGCTGCGCGAGGTCCGCTTCCCGCCGTGGGTGCGGCCGGTGGGCCGGCCGGGCGCGCCCGGCCCGGCGACGGCCGGCTCGCGGGCGCCGGGTGCGGCCGGCCTGGACGACCAGGCCACCCGGGCCAGCGGCGGCGTGCATCCGGCGGCGCCGGCGGCCGCCGCCCTGGATGAGTACCGGCGGCTGGCCGCCGAACACGTCCCGGCGCCGCTGCCGGACGACGTGCTGGCCGAGCTCGACGAGCTGCTCGCGGCCGCCGACCGCGAGGCGGAGCGGCTGACGTGAGGGCGATCGGCCTGAGACCGGCTCGCCGAGGCGTGGCCGGCGGGAGCTCGGCGGGTGTCTTGGGGCGCCGGAGGCGGCCGACATGACGATGCGCGCCTACATCGTGCGCCGCCTGGCGCTGCTGGTGTTCGTCATCCTCGGCATCATGGCGATCACGTTCTTCATCAGCCGCGTGATCCCGTCGGATCCCACCGCCCTCTACCTGGGCGGCGGGCGCCACACACCCGAGCAGAAGGCGGAGGCCCGCGAGAAGCTCGGCCTCGACAGGCCGGTCATCGTGCAGTTCGGCGTCTACGTCAAGGACTTCGTGAGCGGCGACTGGGGTCAGTCGCTGCGCACCCGGCGGCCGGTGCTCGATGACATCATGGGCTTCCTGCCGGCCTCGCTGGAGCTCATCCTCTCGGCGATGATCCTGGCGGTGGTGCTCGGCGTGTCCATAGGGGCGTTCGCCGCCTATCGAAAGGGCCGCTTCGTGGACCACACCGGCCGGGTGGCCGCCATCGCCGGCGTCTCGCTGCCCTCGTTCTTCCTGGCCCTGGTGCTGCAGATCATCTTCTTCCGGGTGCTGCACCTGTTGCCGGTCTCCGGTCAGCTCTCCATCCACGTCGCCCAGGCGCATCCTGTGAAGGACATCACCGGGATGGTGGTGGTCGACGCGCTGATCACCGCCAACTGGGTGGCCTTCTGGGACGCCTTCCAGCACCTGATCCTGCCGACGCTGGCCCTGGCCGCCTACTCGGCCGGCATGACGATGCGCATGACGCGCTCCGCCATGCTCGACGCCCTTGAGTCCGACTACGCCCGCATGGCCTACGCCATGGGCGTTCCCGACAAGGTCATCGTGGGCCGTTACGCGCTCAAGAACGCCATGGCCCCGGTGCTCACGATCATCGGACTGCTGTTCGCCTACGCGCTGGTGGGCACGTTCTTCATCGAGCAGATCTTCGCCTGGCCCGGTCTGGGCACGTACGCCACCATCTCGATCCTCAACCTCGACTACCCGGCGATCATGGGCGTCACCGTGATCGTGGCCCTGGCCTACGTCATCGTGAACCTGATCGTCGACCTGATCATCGCCAAGCTCGACCCGCGGGTGATGCTGTCATGAGCATGGACACGACGATCAAGGGCGGCGGCGCCTTCGCAGACTGGCGCCTGCGCCATCAGTCGGGCATCGAGGAGAGCCGCCACAACGTCCGGGTGTTCTTCCGCGACAAGCTGGCCGTGGCCGGACTCATCGTCATCCTGGCCACGCTGATCATCGCCATCTTCGCGCCGTACCTGGCGCCATACCCCGAACAGGGCCGCGGCGACAGCGACATGCAGGACCGCCTGCAGGCGCCCAGTCGCGATCATGTGATGGGTACCGACCAGCAGGGACGCGACGTTCTGAGCCGCATCATGTTCGGCGCCCGCATCCCGCTCATCATCAGCTTCGTGGTCACCGCCGGCGTGCTGCTGGTCGGCGTGCCGCTGGGCGGCATCGCCGGCTACTTCGGCGGCTGGGTCGACGAGGTGGTGATGCGCATCACCGACATCTTCCTGGCCTTCCCGGCGCTGGTCTTCGCGATGGCGCTGGTCGCCTTCCTGGGGGCCAGCCTGCAGAACGTCGCGCTGGCCCTGGTGATCACCTGGTGGCCGTGGTACGCGCGTCTGGTCCGCGGCATGGCCATCTCGCTGCGCGAGCGGCCCTACGTGCTGGCCGCCAAGACCATGGGCGTCTCGCACTTCACCATCATCCGCCGCCACATCCTGCCCAACACGCTCGGCCCGGTGATCGTGCAGATGACGGTCGACGTGGGCGCGGTGATCCTCGAGGTGGCGGCGCTGAGCTTCATCGGCCTGGGTGCCAAGCCGCCGACACCGGAATGGGGACTCATGGTGAGCGAGGGGCGCGAGTACATCCTCTCCGCCTGGTGGCTCTCGACCTTCGCCGGCATCGCGATCTTCGGACTCGTGTTGGCCTACAACCTGGTCGGCGACGCGCTGCGCGACGTGCTCGACCCGCGGCTGAAGCGGTAGGCGGCGGTGATGGGAAAGCGAGCGACAGCCGAGCAGCCGAGCGCCTCACCCGCGGTCGCCGGCGCGGATACCGGCAGACCGGTACTGCAGATCGAGGATCTGCGGGTGGAGTTCCGCAGCCTGCGCGGCGTGGTGAGGGCGCTCAACGGCGTGCATCTCACGGTGCACGAGGGCGAGATCGTCGGTCTGGTCGGCGAATCGGGCTGCGGCAAGACCGTCACGGGCTACTCGGTGCTCGGCCTGCTGCCGAAGCCACAGGCACAGGTCACCTCCGGCCGCATCCTCTTCAAGGGCGAGGATCTGCTCACCAAGTCGGCCAAGGAGATGCGGGCGCTCAAGGGCAAGGTCATCTCGATGGTGTTCCAGGACCCGCTGGCATCGCTCAACCCCGTGTTCACCGTCGGCGAGCAGATCAGCCGGGTGGTCAGGGTGCACAAGGACGTCAAGAAGAAGGCGGCCCTGGAGGCCACGAAGACGGCTTTGCAGGCGACCGGCCTGCCGCCGACCGACGCTCTGCTCAAGTCGTATCCGCACCAGCTCAGCGGCGGCATGCGGCAGCGCGTCTGCATGGCCATGGCCATCTCGTGCGGCTCGGCGATGCTGGTGGCCGACGAACCTACGACCGCCCTGGACGTCACCATCCAGATGCAGATCCTGAAGCTGCTGCTGCGCCTGCGCGAGGAGCTCGGCGTAGCGCAGATCCTGATCACCCACAACGTCGGCGTGGCCGCCCAGACCTGCGACCGCATCGCGGTGATGTACGCCGGCAACGTCGTGGAAGAGGGTCCCACCGCCGAGGTGCTCAAGCGGCCCCGTCATCCGTACACGCTGGCCCTCATCGAGTGTCTGCCGCAGGGCAAGACGGCGGCCGAGCTCAAGACCATCCCGGGGGCTGTGCCGGATCTGATCACGCCGCCGGCCGGCTGCCGCTTCCACGAGCGTTGCGCCCACGTGCGGGAGATCTGTCGCGACAGCTTGCCGACGCCGGTGGAGGTGGCGCGCGACCACTGGACGGCCTGCCACTGGGTGCAGGAGACGGCGGGCGGTGGCGACGAGCTCGGCCGCGGCGCCGGCGGCGAGGCGGAATCGCTCGTTCCGGCGCCGGCCGGCTCTCCCGGGCCGGCGCCGGCCGCCGCCCAGCCGGCAGAGCCGGAAGCCGGCGATCCGTCGACGTCGAGCGAGGAGGCCTGAGATGCCGCTGCTCTCGGTCGACGACCTCACCGTCCACTTCAAGATCCGTCGCGGCCTGACGCGCAAGTCCATCGACACCGTCCACGCCGCCGACGACGTCTCGTTCGCTCTGGACCGGGGTACCACGCTCGCCCTGGTCGGCGAATCCGGCTCCGGCAAGACCACTGTGGCGCACGCCATCCTCGGTCTCAACAAGCCGCTGAAGGGCAGCATCGTGTTCTCCGAGCGCGACCTGCTGGCTCTACCGCGGCGCGAGCGCCGCGCCGCTCGCCGCGGCATGCAGGTGGTCTTCCAGGACCCCTACTCGTCGCTGAACCCGCGCATGACGGTCCACGACCTGGTCTCCGAGCCGCTGCGCGTGGGGACCAGGATCAGCGGCGACGCGCTGCGCGACCGTGTCCTGGAGCTGCTCGAGATGGTCGGCCTGGGCACCCAGCACCTCTGGCGACGGCCGCACGAGTTCAGCGGTGGTCAGTGCCAGCGCATCGCCATCGCCCGAGCCCTTGCCCTCTCTCCGGACCTGGTGGTGCTCGACGAGCCCACCTCGGCGCTCGACGTCTCCGTGCAGGCCCGTATCCTGACCCTCCTGCATCGTCTGCAGGAGGAGCTCGAGCTCTCGTACCTGTTCATCGCCCACGACCTGGCGGTCGTCGAGTCGGTCGCCAGCGCGGTGGCGGTGATGTACCTGGGGACCATCGTCGAGAGCGGTTCCACCGAGACGATCTTCAACGACCCTCGCCATCCGTACACGCTGGCTCTTCTGGCCAGCGTGCCGTCGCCGGACCCGGAGCAGCGCAGTGCCGGGGCCGCTCTGTCGGGCGATGTGCCCTCGGCCATCCATCCGCCGAGCGGCTGTCGTTTCCACCCGCGCTGCAAGTTCCGCATGGATGTCTGCGACAAGGAGGCGCCGCCGCTCGTGGAGCGGCTCGGACGCCGCCTCGCGTGCCACCTGCCAGACGAGTTCGATCTCACGGCGGACCAGGAGGCGGCTCGCGCGGCCCGGGCCACGGCGGTGGTCGAGGAGGAGCCGCGGCGGCGGGCGCGGCCGCGGCCCACAGAGGCGACGGCGCCGAGGATGCGCCGGCGCTGGTAGCTACCGGGGGAGTCGTCATGACGATGCAGTGTGAATGGACGACATCGGTCGAGCGGCGACTCATCATCGACGCGGCGCTCGGCCTGCTGGAGCGACACGGCATGCGGTTCGGGCACGGGGACGCGCTGCAGGCGCTCGCCGAGGCCGGTGCGAGCGTCGACCGGGAGGCGGGTGTGGCGCGTCTGCCGGCGGGGCTCGTCGAGCAGGCGCTGGCACAGTGCCCGCGCGAGTTCGTCCTCGGCGGCGCGACGCCCGACCACGACTGTCAGATCAGGGAGGGCGTGCCGCACTACGTGAACTCCGGCTCCCCGACGACCATCCTCGACTTCCGCACGTGGGAGCGGCGCGAAGCCACGCTCGACGACCTGCGGGAGGCGACGTCGGTCGTCGACGCCATCCCCGCGGCGGGCATCGCCTGGGGTCTCGTCTCGGTGATCGGCCACGACGAGCTGCGGGACGGGCTCACGGGACTTGCCACGGAGCTTTCCTGGACGCGGAAGCACGTCCAGCACGACGTCGACTGCCGGCGACAGGTGGGACCGTTCCTGCGCATCACCGAGGCGGCCGGCGGCGACCTGCGCACCCGGCCGCGCGCCAGCATCGTGTGCTGCACCGCCTCGCCGCTGCAGGTGCACCCGGAGCTGCTCGACGCGTCGACCGATCTGGCCGCCGCCGGCATCCCCGTCGTGGTGATGTCGATGCCGATCGCCGGAGGGACCACACCGATCACCGTCGCCGGCTCAGTGACCGTAGGCGTGGCCGAGATCCTCGGCACCATCACCGCCATCCAGGCGCGGGCGCCGGGAGCCAAGCTCATCTTCAGCATGGTCTCCGGCCTGCTGGACATGCGGCAGACCACCTTCGCCTACGGCGCCGTGGAGGCGCACCAGCAGACGGCGCTGGCCGTCGAGATCGGCCACGACCTGGGCTTGCCGGTGCTGGCCTCCGGCCCGGGCACCGATGCCAAGCACCCCGGCATCCAGGCGGCGTTCGAGAAGGCGCTCAAGGGTCTGGTCGTCAGCTCGACCGGCTGCGACCTGATGACCGGCCTCGGCATGCTCGAGTCGGCCAACCTGGCCTGCCTGCCGCAGCTCGTCATCGACGACGAGATCGCCCAGATGATCCTGCGGATGCTGGGCGGCGTCGAGATCTCGGCGGACACGATCATGGCGGCCGACATCGAGCGCCTGAGCTTCTCGGCCGCCTATCTGAAGGAGAAGGAGACGCGCCGGCGCCTGCGTACCGGCGAGCAGTTCCTGCCGCTGATCGCCGACCGGAGCTCGTACGATCACTGGAAGGCCGCGGGCAAGGACGAGCTGGCGGTCGCCTGCGAGCGGGTGGAGGAGATCCTGGCGGCAGCCGAGGAGCGCGGCTCGTACCTCGACGCCGGGCAGCAGGCCGTCATGGAGGCGAGCATCGAGGAGGCGGCGGCCGGGCCACCGTCAGGAGGCTGAACCGCGGGACGACGGAACGGGAGGGGTGCCGGGGCCGTGGCGTCGTAGCGACGGCCGCCGGTCGTCACCCCTTCACGTCCGCGTCCAGTGCGGCGACGATGCCGGCGAGTTCGGCCTGCAGGTCCGGCGCGAGGCGACGCGGCTCGTACTCGCCGAGGATCTCGTCGGCGCGCGCGCGCGACCTCCAGCGGATCGCGGTAGTCCGGGCCGTCTTTCGCCGGCTGGTGGCACATCCCGAGCCGCACGGAATCCCTCAAGTGCTTTCGTGTGTGGCGGGCGGCGAGGAAGTGGCCGCCCGGTCCCACCTGGTCGATCGTATCGAGGGCCAGAGACTCGTCGGAGACGTTCTCCTCGCGCAGCAGGTCGGCGAAGGACCGGTAGATCTCACTGTCGAGCACCAGTGACTCCGGTGTGGAGAGCTGGTACGTTGACCGAAGCCCGATCCCGGCGGACATCTCGGCCTTCGTGAAGAGCCCCGTGCAGACGCCGAGCGCCTCTTCCACGCCGGCCTGCCAGCCGTCCGCGCGAGGGCAGTCGGTCCCGCCGGCCCCGCCGAACGCCGGTAGCCCGAACGCATGGATCAGCTCGTGGGGCGTGAGCGGGGCATGCGTCTCGATGGGCCAACTGATCGTCCTGCCGGTGCGGGGGTCGGCGTGAGACTGGTCGATGAACCCGAGGACCGGCGCTCCGGGGTAGGCGATCTGCAGCAGGACGGCAGCGGCGACCAGCTCCGCGGCGCCCAGCGCCCAGGCGCCGGGCCTGGTGGCCGGCGCCGTGGTCCCGAGCGTGGGCATCGTGACGAAGCAGACGGGCACGCCGGCTTCGGCGAAGACCAGCGCGGCTTCGGTGGCGTCGCGGTCGAGGACCAGCGGGGAGACGGTGCCGATGAGGTCGGAGATGAGCGGCCGACGGCGCAGCTCGTCGGCGCCGCCGGCGACGGCGCGGGCCATCTCCACGGTCGCTCGGGCCAGCCTCTCGCCCTGCACCATGCCCATGAGGTGCTTCTCGGTCCAGTCGAGGCCCACCTGGACCTCGTGGACCTGGGCGGTCTCGCCGCAGTCGCCGGCGCCGACGGTGGGCCACCAGAAGCTGATGGCGCCGAGGTAGTCCTGCAGGTGCGTGAGCTCGGCGAGGTCGGCCTTGGTCGAGGCTCTCCGCCGGCCGGTGGCGCGGTCGATGACCTCGGTCCCGCAGCCGTCGGTCGAGACGTAGGTGCGGTCGGGGGACAGCGGCAGCTCGAGGGCTGGATCGCGCGCGCCGAGCGTGAACGTACGTGGCGCCGGCTTGAGTGCCCGCTCCACGAGGTCGGGAGCCAGGCGGACGCGTTTCAGTCTGCGGTCGACGTCGGCGCCGGCCTCGGCGAAGAGTTCGAGCGCCGCCGGGGCGTCGACCTGCACGCCGGTGCGTTCCAGGATGGCCAGCGTGGCATCGACCAGCGGCCCCACCGGCGTGGGGCCGTGCCACCGGATGTCGAAGTCTCGCTGGAGCGGATGAAGCGGCTGGCGGACGGAATACCGCTGCGACTCCAGAGAGCGTCCTTCTGTCCCTCGTGCGGATCCGGCGCCCGACGCTGCCGTCTGCTCGCCGTCGACCATGTCGCATCCCTCCTTGTCTCGTCGCTGCCCGCCCGATGACGTGCGCTGTCGATCCGTGCTTGCGGACCACGACCTTCTTACCGCGAACTCCGGCGCGTTGTCCACGGGGTTGGAAGGACTGAACGGGTTCCAGTCGAGGTCCGAGTCCGACAACCGGGCGTCGGCGTGTCGACGGACGTCGTCACACGGCAACGGATGGGCGACCTGCCGGCGTCGCCCGTCCGTTGCACCGGTCGTGGATCCCCGGTCACTCCTCGCGGTCACGGAGGACCGGCTTCCAGAACGCTCTGGTCGTAGGTGTTGCTCTTCCTCGTGACTCCTGCGAGCCAGGTGTTGCCACGCAGTCGCCGAGACGCCTCACTCCTCCTCTGCCGGTCCGCCGCGACGCATCCGCACCGCGAAGAACGCGATCAGCGCGACGACGATCGCCGCGCCCACGCCGATGCCGACCCACAGGCCGACGTTCGTGCCGCCGTCAGCGACGGCGACGTCCTCGGCCGGCAGGGTGAGGCGTGTGTACTGCTCAGGTCCTTCCTGGGTGCAGATAGTGGCGCCGTTGCCGTAGTGGGACGGCGGCGACCAGCCCGCATACCTGTCGGTGCGCCACGCTGCCAGCTTCAGCGGGTGCGTGACCGTGATGCACGGCGACTCCTCGTACAGTATCTGCTGCATCTGGTGGACGTACTCGGCCCGCTTGTCGGGGTCGAGCGCCTGAGACTGCAGCGTGTTGAGCCGGTCGTACTCCTCGTTGGACCACGCGTTCTCGTTCCAGCCCTCGATCTGGGCCGTGGTCCAGCAGTCCAGCGTCTGGCCGGGGTCCTGGTAGCCGTCCCACTGCCAGTAGTAGGCGTCGTAGTCGGGCACGAAGGTGTCGCCCTCGTAGTTCCAGATCTTGTCGAAGTAGACGCCCTCGTCCTCCACCGTCAGGACGACGTCGATGCCGACGTCCTCCCACCAGCCGGCGATCAGCTTGGTGGCACGCTGGGTCTCAGGCGCCTCCGGCAGGCCCCAGAGGCGTATCTTGATCGCCTTGCCGTCCTTGTCCTCGCGGATACCGTCGCCGTCGCTGTCGACGTAGCCGGCGTCGTCGAGGGCCTGGTTGGCCTGGTCGAGGCTGAAGTCGCGGCGCACGCCCTCCGGCGGCTGCCACGACCAGTCCGGGTCGCGCCAGTTCTTCGGCGGCAGGAACGTGTAGCCGGGCCAGGCGTGTCCGCTGTAGGCGACCTCGACGACCGTGTCGCGGTCGATGGCGTACTCGAGCGCGTTGCGGAACGCCGGGTCGCGCAGCACCGGGTTGCCCTTCGACTCGCCCTCGTAGCAGTTGAAGCCGACGTAGTCCCAGTTGGCGAAGGTGTACTCGCTGACCTCGATGTTCGCTTCGTTTTCGAGCGCGTCGAACTGCGCCGGCGGGAACATGTAGGCGGCGTCCAGGGCGCCGCTCTTGAGGTCCTGCACCATCGTGTCGCCGTTCTTGTAGACGACGTAGAGGATCTCGTCGATGACCGGCTTCTCGCCGTACCAGTTCTCGTTGTACTCCAGCCGCAGGAAGCGGTCCTTCTTCCACTCGACCACCTGCCAGGGGCCGCTGCCGATGTTCGGCGGGTCGTTGGCGAAGGTGGCGCTGGCCTCCTCGGCGCTCAGCTTGCTCCAGACGTGCTCCGGCAGACAGGGCATCCAGAGCTTGAGCAGGTTGGCGACCGGCTTGTTCGTGTAGACCTTGTAGGTGGTCTCGTCGATCTGCTCCGCCCGGTCGACGTCCTTCAGGAAGGCGATGTAGGCGGAGATCTCATTCTCGATGATGTAGTTGTAGGTGAAGACCGCATCCTTGGCGGTCAGCGGCGTGCCGTCGTGCCACTTCATTCCTTCGTTGATGGTGAAGGTCCACTCCAGACCGTCGTCGCTGACCTCCCAGGTCTTGTTGATGCCGGTATCTGGATTCGACTCGTTCGTGGACCAGTCGCGTCCGGTCATGAGCAGATACTCGTTGCACCAGACCTCGTAGACGGAGTTGGTCCAGCCGATGAACGGATTCAGGTTGTCGATCTCCGTCATCCAGCCGATCTTGAACGTGTGCTTCTGGCCGTCGGCGGGGCTGGCCTCCTCGTCCTGGGCGGCCGCCAGGCTGCCGAAGGCGAAGATGGCCATGACGGCGATCAGGGCGCAGGCCGCGACGAGCAGTCGGCCTTGTCGCATCCGTGGTCCAGGCATCAGACACTCCCCCTTTGGTCGTGCGATGCGCACGAGGACACGCGTTCCTGCGCATCGCGGTCCCTCACGGACCCTTGCTGGACGGTGACATGCGCTCCGGTGCTTGACGCGCAGTGAACGAAGCGGTCGGCGGGGCTGTGGAGCCGGGCGAACATGGGAGGCACGAGGAAAGCACGAGGGTCCCCATCACCGGGGCGGCGCGGGCAGGTCGAGGGCAACGGATCGCGCCCGTGACCGACTTCCCCCCTTGCCACTCTGCTGCGGTGCGTGGCTTGTGGACGGGCCCGTGTCCTGACGGTCATCGACGTCTCCCCCCCGTCGATGGGTCTACGGAGCTGCACGAGAAACCATCATAGTCCCCCTGCCGCGGTGGTCAATGCTCACTCTTCTTCGCGCCCGACGACCCGACACGCCGTGCGCGTGATGGGCCATCGCCGCCGACCTGGGGGCCATAGGCCTCGGGGTCACCAGGGCGGTCCACCAGCTTCATCTCGCGTGCACATGGGCGTCGTGCTGTTCGGCTGCCGACGGATCTCAGCTGTCGAAGCCGAGCCCCATGAGGTCGAGCGTCCGAAGCCAGGCGTTGCGCCGGCCACCGTGCTCGTCGGCCCGGGCCAGCGACCAGCGGGTGAGCTCGATGGCCGCCGAGCGCAGCGGCTCCGGCGGCAGGGGCATCGGCTTGGAGCGGACCAGCTGCAGGCGCGTCAGCTCCGTCTCCCGTCCGCCGAGGAGATCGAGACACACCAGCGCGCCGAAGCGCGTCTCGGCGACGCCGTTGCCGGTGTAGCCGAGCGCGTAGGCGACCTTGTCCCCCAGCGCCGTGCCCCAGAAGGAGAACAGACGTGTGCACATGTCGATGGCGCCACCCCACGCGTGCGTGAAACGGAGGCCCTCGAGCTGCGGGAAGGTCGTGAAGAAGTGGGCCGCCAGCTTGTCGAAGGTACGCGGCCGGTGGTCGAGCGTGGAGTGGATCCGACTGCCGGTGTAGTAGACGGCGTCGTAGCCGCCCCAGAGCATCCGACCGTCGTGCGAGAGCCGGTAGTAGTGGAACTGGTTGGCCTGGTCGGCCATTCCAAACCGGGTACGCCAGCCGATCGACGCACGCTGGGCGTTGGTGAGCGGCTCCGTCATCAGTGCGTAGTCGTAGACGGGGACGACGTACGGACGCACCTTCGGGACGAGTGAGCGGAAGACGTTGGTAGCCAGCACGACCCGTCGGGCCTGGACGTGGCCGCCCGGCGTCGTCAGTCCGACGCCTCCTCGAAGGTCGGTGAGGCGACGGACCGGCGTGCCCTCGTAGATCCGCACGCCGCGCTCCAGACAGGCTCGTCTTAGCCCCCAGACGAGCCGGGCCGGGTCGGCCATGGCGCAGCCGTCGCGGTTCCACACCGCCCCCAGGTACGTCGGGGAGTCGACTTCGGCCCTCAGCTCGTCGGGGCCCAGCAGTACGACGTCGCGTCCCAGTGCGCGCATCTGCCGGTAGTCCTCGCGGAGGTCCTCAATCTGCCACGGCTCGGTGGCGATCATCATCTCGCCGGTGCGCTGCCAGTCACAGTCGATCCGGCAGGACGAGACGGCCTGCTGCACCGCATCGAGGTTCTCCAGACCGAGCTTCTCCAGCCGTTCGTACTCGCCGGGGAAGCGCGCGATCGCATTGCCGGTTCCGTGCGTGAGGGAGGCCATGCAGAAGCCGCCGTTGCGGCCGCTTGCCGCCCAGCCCGCGGTGACGGCCTCGAGCACGACGACCTCGCTCGACGGATCGCGTTCCTTCTGGAGCAGCGCTGCCCAGAGCCCCATGAGACCGGCGCCGACGACTGCCAGATCGCACGTCTCGGCGCCGACCAGTGGCGGCTCGGGAATCGGCCTCTGAGGACTGTCAAGCCAGAACGGCGTGAGGCGCACATGGCGCAGCGATGGGTGCTCGCCGGCGGGTCCCGTGCTCACGGGCAGGTCTCGCGGCCGGAAGGTGGCCGGGTCGTCGGCTGTCCGTTGAGATCTGCGGTCCCCGTCGTTTGCCCGGCCGGCCATGGCATCCTCCTGGACTGTCTGGTGCACGTTCGCATGACACGAGAAGGCGCGTCGCCCGCTCCGCCCCGGTCCGAAAGGCCAGACGGCGTGCGGGCTACTCCAGCGCGCCGGCGCTCTCCGGCAGCAGCTGACCGCCGTCGACCACGATCGTCTGCCCGGTGATGTACCCGGCGTCGTCGGAAGCCAGGAAGAGCATCGCCTTGCCGATGTCCTGCGGATCGCCGAGCTTCCCCATCGGGATGGCCGCGGCCATGGCGTCGATGTGCTCCTGGCCCAGCTCTTCGACTCCCTCGGTCATGATGTTGCCCGGCAGGACGGCGTTGATGGTGATCCCATCGCGGGCGACCTCGATGGCGGCGCTGCGCATGAAGCCGAGCATCGCCGCCTTGGTGGCGCCGTAGTGCGCCCAACCGGGGTAGCCGGTCATTGGGCCGGTCACCGAACTGGTCAGCACGACGCGGCCGCAGGCACGCTGGCGCATGCCGGGAAGCACCGCGGTGACCATGAAGAACATGCCCTTGACGTTGATGGCGAAGACGTTGTCCCACTCCGCCTCGGTCATCTGGTCGAGAAGGCTCAGCGGATAGACGCCGGCGTTGCTGATCAGCACATCGACCCGGCCGTGCCTTTCGAGCACGGACCGCACGGCAGCATCGCAGGAGTCGCGACTGGTGACGTCGACCTGCACCGACTCGGCGGTGACACCCATCCTGGAGAGCTCGGCGGCGGTCGCCGCGCCGCTGTCGGCATCGATGTCGGCGACGATCAGAGTGGCGCCTTCGGCGGCGAACACGCGGGCGATGCCGCGGCCGATGCCCTTGGCGGCGCCGGTGATGATCGTGACCTTGTCTCTCATGCGGTCGGACATGTGCCGTCCTCCTGACTCGGACATCACGTACTACAGTGCCTGTGGATGCTCGCGTTCACCCCAGTCCGGTGCGCTCCCTGAACCTCTCCACGCAGTTGATCGGGAGGTCGAGGACGCGGCTGATGCTGAACTTGGCCTCCGTGGCGCTGCTCTCGGTAGGGTAGAGCGTCTCGAAGGTGGTCACTCGGCCCAGTCCATGGCTGCCGCGCACCTCTTCCATGACCAGGGGATCGGACAGCTCCCCAGCGCTCACGCCGAGGCGCTCGGCGACGTAGGCCTTGGCATCCGGCAGGCGCATCTTCCGGCTGATCTGCATGCGCGCCACCAGATCTCCGGCGGCTCGCAACCCGCACATCCCGGACGCCGCGGCGTGCGCGCACGGCATGCCGAGCGGATCGCCGCCGCCCACCTACAACCCGTCGACCTTCAGAACGTCGACACAGGCTCGGGACGCGCGAGAGACGGCGTCGAGCGCCATGTAGGTGTTCATCGGGACGCCGCCGACCCCCATGCCCACGTTCATGTGGACGGGGATGTCGGCGTTCGCCACGCAGGGCTTCGCGATCGTCAGCGCCCGGGCGACGTTCCAGGCGCCGGACCTGTCTGTCTTGACGTTGACGGCCGGTCCGAAGATCGAGGCGCCGGCAGCGCTCACCAGGCGCATCTGCGCCTCGGGCCAGAGGCCGGCGAGGCGCACGCCGTGGTACTCGAGCTCGCCGTGCATGCCGAGGACGAACTCGCCCGCCATTCCAACCTGGATGCCCATCTGCGGGTGCCTGGCGCGGATCTGCTCGACCGCACGCAGGGTGGCCAGGAAATCGCCGTCGCCGGCTGCGCCGGCGGTGTCGAAGTCGATGCCGTCGGCGCCCGCCTCCCACAGGGCGTCGGCGACGTGCACCATGTCCTGCACGGCGAGCTCGACAGCCTGCTCCTGGGCCGCCCGCGCCTCCTCGACCCGCCCTTGCGGCAGAAGCGACGACCAGTTGGGTGTCGGGCCGTCCGGCTCCGAGTAGAGCCCCAGATTGGGCATCGCCCCGTACATCACCGGCACGGTCGTCACCAGCTGGGCGTCCTTCATGCACTGCGCCTCGTAGGCCAGGATCGTCTTGACGGCCTTGTACGAGTAGTCGACGTGGCCCAGCTCGACCGAGTCGGCGCCGAACATCTGCTCGTAGATGAGCAGGTCCTGCGTGCGCGTGCCGACCGTCTTCGACCCCGAGCCGTCGTAGGTGAGCACGACTTCGTCGCCGATGTCGACGGCCGAGAAGCGCGCCGGAGAAGCGAAGATGTCGAGGAGATGCTCGAGCTCGTCCTCCGTGAGCGGCGCGACCTTGGCACGTGCCGATCCGGCCTGGGTGCCGGCCTCCAGCTCGGCGCGGATCTCGCTCGTCGTCAGGTGGCCGAGGCTTCCATCGCCGAAGCGCGTCGGGATCCTCTTCTCCATGGTCGGCATGCACCGTCCTTTCCGACGTCACACAGCAGGCAGTCGATCAACGCCGGAGATCATGTCGATCCCACCGGAGTCGTGGCAGGGCGCAACGGCATGAGCGCAGGATACGTCACTGTGGCCGGCCACTGGTGGGGGCCGTGTCGCCCGGTGCTCCACTCCCGCCTGCCGCTCAGCCGCGCAGCGCCCCTTCGCCGATATCGACGACCAGCGGCACGTCCAGCCCCGGGGACTCGGCGAGCAGCCGCGAGAGCTCGTCGCCGTCGCGGGCCACGGCAGCGCGACAGCCGAAGGCCTGCGCCAGCCTGACGTAGTCCGGCACCTCGATGTCGAAGCCGGCCGGGGGGATACCCTTCTCCGCCATCATGACCCGGATCTCCTCGTAGCCTTGATTCCTCCAGACGAGCACGACGACCGGGATACGCTCCTGGGCCGCGGTGGCAAGCTCCGGCAGCGTGAACTGGATGCCGGCATCTCCGCTGACGGCGACGACCGGGCGGGACGGCGACCCCAGCTTCGCCCCTATCGCAGCCGGCAGGGCGAAGCCCAGCGTCCCGTAGCCCATCGTGGAAGTCATGTAGGAACGCGGTTCCGCCGGCTCGAAGAGATGGTCGAAGCCATAGGCCGGTTGCGTCGAGTCGCCCACTATCAGCGCATCAGGGAGCGAGTCGGTGATGAGCTCAAGAAGGCGGGCAAAGGTGGTGCTGCCCGGCCACCAGTGATCCTTCACCTCCGTGCGGATGACGCGCACCAGCTCGGCGGTTTCCTCGTCCGACCGCGGACGGTCACGACTGACGCCCCGCAAGGCCTCTGCCAGGGCCGCCAGACCCTCGCCGGCGTCGCTGACGATGGCCAGCGTCGGACGCTGCGCGCGGGCCAGTTGGGACGGCTCGATATCGATCCGGATCAACCGCCCGCCCAGTTTGAGGTCCTCGCCGAACAGCTGGGTGTCCGTCTCACCGAACTCCGTTCCCACCGCAAGGACCACATCGGCGCTCTCGACGTACCGTTGCACCGGCGCGAACTGCAGGTTCGAGCCCAGGCTGAATCTGTGGCCGCGCGGCAGGACGCCTTTGGCGTTCGTGGTCAGCACGGTCGGCGAACCGAGTATCTCGACGACGTCACGGGCCTGCCGGGCCGCATCCACCGTGCCTCCCCCAAGCACGACGGCCGGACGTTCGGCTGAGGCAAGCAGCCGCGCCGCTTGCGCTATGGCACCCGGCTGCGGCGACGGCGGGCTGGGCGTCGGCCACGCGACCGGCTCGAAGTCGGCCGGCATCTCGGCAACGTCGGTGGGGATCTCGATGTGGACCGGCCGCGGTCGAGCGCATGCGAACGTCGCGAACGCTCCGGCCAGGAGCTCGGGAAGCTGCTTCGGGCTCAGCACCGTGTGGCTGGAAGCAGCTAGCTGGGTCGCCAGCCCGGACTGGTCGCGCAACTCGTGCGTGACGCCGTGGCCCATGCCGAGCGTGTCTGTGCGCCCCACCCCCGAGATGACCAGCAGCGGGACCGACTCGGAATACGCTTGCCCCATGGGGGTGGCCACATTCGTCACCCCGGGGCCACCGATCACGAAGCAGACGCCCGCCGTGCCGGTGCTGCGCGCCAACCCGTCCGCCATGAAGCCCGCGCCCTGTTCGTGGCGTGTCGAGACATGCCGTATGGCCGACCTGCTCAGTCCGCGGTAGAGCTCAAAGGTCTGGACGCCGGGAATGCCGAAGACCAGGCCGACTCCGTAGGCTTCGAGCAGGCGCACCGCTGCTTCACCACACGTGGGCATGTGTCCTCCAGAAGTCACGGTAAAACCCCTCCTTGCCCGCGGTGGTCCGCTAGCCTCGCTCCTCGTCCACCCGCGCAACGACGCTGCGCAGCCGCTGGATGACCTCATCGTCGAGCGGTGTGCGCCTGTGCTCTTCGAGGATCTCCCTCGTCCTCACGGCCGCCCGCGTATACATGTCGGTTCCGCCGTCGGCCCGCCACTCTTCATGTACGCGCCGGTCCATGAGCGTCGGCGCCGACTGCTCGCGCATCCCCTCCAGCGTGCTCTGAAGGCTCAGGAAGTCGCCGAACGGACCGACCGACGTGATGTCATCGACCATGAGCGACGCGGCGTCGACCTCGATGCCGCGCTGCAGGAAGCGGATCATGGCGATCCATTCGTCGTCCATCACCAACTGGACAGGATCGAAGGTCATGCCGGATTCGGTCATCCCCGGTCCGTAGACGCAGTCGACGCCTGCCAGAGCTGCCGTCAGGGCCGTCAGGGTCTTCTCGTGACCGATCTGGGCATCGCTGAGCTTGGCATCGCCCTACATCCCCGCGATGACGCTCGGCAGTCGGTAGCGGTGGGCGAGCTGGGCCACGGCGATCCCGATGAGAGCAAGCTCGGGCGTGCCGACTGCCGCGGCGCCCGAGCGGAGGTCCATGGCAGTGGTCGATGAGCCGTAGACGATCGGCACGCCGGGCTCCACGAGCTGGGCGAGGACAAGCCCGGAGAGGACCTCCGCGTTGTGCACGACCAGCGTGCCGGCCAAGCCTATCGGTGCGGTGGCGCCGGCCATCGCCATCGACAGGATGGTGTCTGAGAGGCCCAGACGGGCGCACTCGATGATCACCTCGGTGGCGTCTCGCGGCAGCTGCAGCGGGCTCACCGGGCAGATACCGAAGGTCACCGACTTCTGCCGGCGCAGCTCGTCCATGCCGCCGGCGACGCAGGCACCGAGCTCCGCACAGATCCGCACCTCCCAGGCGCTGGTAGCCTCGCAGTCAACGCCCTTGCTGGTCTCCAGCAGCGCCGCCTCGCAGCCGTGTATGGCGGCCGTTGCGGTCGGCACGTCGCGCGGCCGCACTGCAGCGCCGTAGTCGTCGATGTTGGGGAGCGCATCGACCAGCCGGGCGCAGTGGGCGACATCCTGCTTGCCCGGTTCGCGGCGCCGCCCCGTCCAGGGATCGACGTAGAACACGCCTTCGTCGAAGTTCGCGTAGGCGGCAGCTCTCCCAGCCTCTCCCGCACCGTCGCCGCGGGGATCGCCGGCGCACGATGCGATGGCCGCCTCCACCACCTCTGGAGGCAGGCGGACGAGATGTCTCTCGCGGTCGATCTCACATCCACCATCGGCGAAGATGGCGAGCGCCTCGTCCGCCTCGACCAGGACTCCCGTGCGCTCGAGCACTGCCAACGTTGCGGCATGGACGTCGTCGATGTCGCTCGCCGACAGCACCCCTATCCTCAGGCCTGGTTCTGCCGGGCCGCCGGGCCGGCGCCCTCCGGCGGCGTGCTCATGAAGCTCGGACATGGCTCTGTGCCTCCTGAGAAGATGCGACTCGGCCGGCGAACGTCCACGTGGTGGTGCCGGTCGTGCCTGTGGCGTCAGCCCTGATCCCGGATGCTGACCACTGACCCGTGCAGTGCGAGCGGTGACGCGCGGCTTCTCTCACCGGGCTGCTTCCACCCCCAGCAGCCCCTTGGCCGCGTTGACCGCCTCGATGGCGTCCTCGGCGTAGCCGTCGGCGCCGATCTCATCGGCCCAGGCGCGGGTGGTCGGGGCGCCGCCGATCATCACCTTGACGCCGTCGCGCAGACCGGCCTCCTTGAGGGCCTCGATGGTCTTGGCCTGGTTGGGCATCGTGGTCGTCAGCAGGGCGGAGAGCATCAGCAGGTCGGGCTTGGTCTCCTTGACCTGC
>Ga0172371_10003666_pt1 | contig 23649 bp, 23 predicted proteins | sample Lak12m_FD_114543 | JGI IMG/M metagenome (GOLD analysis project Ga0172371, IMG submission 114543) | Freshwater microbial communities from Kabuno Bay, South-Kivu, Congo - kab_022012_12m | ecosystem: Environmental > Aquatic > Freshwater > Lake | place: Democratic Republic of the Congo: South-Kivu...
AAAAAAACAACTAAAATTAGACGAAAATTTTACCAAGTAACTAATAACACCAGGGCTCTTGACATTGTGTATAAAATACACTATAATCTAAGTAGCAATGGTTAGTGTAATAAACACACTAAGCTCATTTCAAGGAGAAAGTCATGAACACGGCAACACGTACGCCGCTCATCACTTCCCTACTCGACAACGACCTTTATAAGTTCACCATGATGCAAGGGGCCTGGCGGCAGTATCACGATCTCGTGGTGGAGTACAACTTCACCAATCGAGGAGCGACTCCCTTCCCCAATGACTTTGCTCAGGCACTGCGCGAGCAAGTTCGCTTCATGGAGGAACTTTCCCTGACCGAGGAAGAATATCAGTGGCTCAAAACCAATGAGCACACCAAGTTCTTCCGACCTGAATTCGTCGAATTTCTGCGCACCTTCCGACTGCGTGCACGAGATGTCCGCGTTCGGACTAGACGCGGGGCGCTGGAAATTCGTATCCGCGGTCCCTGGTTCCGCACTATCCTTTGGGAGGTTCCGCTCCTGGCCCTCATTAGCGAACTGTACTTCCGCCTTACTGGTCAAGAAGTAAACGAAGAATACTTCCAAACCAGTCTGAAAAAAAAGACAGTCAAGCTCACCAGTGCCAGCGCCAAGTTCGCTGAGTTCGGCACCAGACGACGCTTCTCGCAAGAGATCCAAGAACGCGTCGTGGCTTACCTCAAGGATAATGCTCGCGACTCGCTCCTTGGCACAAGCAACGTCTACCTAGCCATGAAGTACAACCTGCGTCCCATCGGAACACAAGCGCACGAATGGTTCATGGCGCACCAAGGAATGTTTGGCTCGAATCTGGCCAATCAGTGCGGGCTGGAATCGTGGCTCGACGAGTTCAACGGTGGCCTGGCCATTGCCCTGCCCGACACCTTTACCTCTGATGTTTTCTTCCGCGACATCGAATTCGACCTCGCCAAACAGCTCAAAGGGCTACGCCAGGACAGCGGTAATCCGTACACCTTTACGGAAAAAGCTCTGACCTGGTATGCGCGGTTGGGAATCGACACGCGTACGCGGACACTTTTCTACAGTGACGCCATCGACTCCGCGGAAAAAGCTCTAAATCTCCTTGCCACCTACAAAGAGCTTTTCTCAATTGGCTTCGGCATCGGCACCTGGCTCACGAACGATGTCGGTGTAAAGCCCTTGAACATCGTGATCAAGCTTTACCGGTGCTTCGTCAATGGACGCTGGGTCGAGGTAGCCAAGCTCTCGGACAATCCGGGCAAGCACAACGGCACCAATCGCAGTGTCCGGCGCACCAAGCGTGAGCTCGGTCTCTCCTGACCAAAACGTCCCCTCACAACGAGTGTGAAGGGACGGATTTTTTTGTTTACAAAACAATTTTTTCAAAATCATCCAATGCCAATTCCTGACGATTAAGGTTCAGACAACCACGTCGTTTATGTGCACCATTCAAACAGCGACGAGCTAAACTTTCAACAACCTTTGGATCAAAGCCATCAATAACTGGTAAAGATTTCAACTGTTCGCGGCTGCCATCAGTATCAAAACCTTTTTGGATAAGTGAAATCATAATGGTATCGAGGTTGGGATATGTAGCACCCAACTGATCTTCATCGCCGCCGGCAATGGCTAAACCGTCATCAGGTTTGGCCGCGATTATACCGGCGGGCACATCTAAATAACGCGCCACATCATACAATTCCAATCCCTTTAATAATTCTTGAATCATACCAAAGTCCCCCACATCGCCATGATGTGTCCAAAAAGCCATCCACTGCTCCGACTTATTATCGGTTGATAGAACCAATCCTGATCCCAACAAACGTGCCACGTTATATGTCCCCAACAACATGCGCAAGCGTGCTTTAATGTTCCCATGGGCAATTTTTTTGTCCCAATCCAATGTCGCGTCATCCGGATAAAAACCCGCCTCACGACGAATGACTAAAACCTCACTTTCAATCCTAGCCAATTCATTGCTCTCGATAAAATCATAAACACTTGAAAGGTCAATTTTTATTTCTTTAGCACCAAACCGTTGAATAGCTTCGCGCCCCAGTTTTTCCGCATCTGGTTTTGAGTGACAGGGCATTATCAAGCCTACCGAAGTCAACTTATAATTATTTTCATCTGCCAACTTACAAGCACGTTCTGCTAACCCCAGGGTGATGGCACTATCTAAACCACCGGACGATCCGGTTACGAGAAAGTGGAGGTTACACTCTTGGCAATACTCGAATAATTTACGACTGGCGTTGTCAACAATTGTTTTAATTTGTTCTTGGTTTAATTTGTACATACTTATTAGTAACCAGTAACGTGTAGCCAGTACACAACTCCCTGTTACTAGAAACACGCTACCGATACACTGAAAAATTATTTATATAAATTATTATTAACAATGTACTGCTCGACTTCCGGAACAACTAGCCCCTTTATACTTTTACTTTGGTTGCACCGTTTTCTTATCTCGGAACTGGAACCAACTTCGTCAAATTGAACTAAAACATTTTTCGGCGGGAAATCACAAGGGCTGGCGGGCATATCCTTTCGGGCGACAACAGCAAAGTTCAAATTTTTCCATAACTCAGGTCCACGGAACCAAAGCTTTTGAATCTCCGAACTACCAAAACTTCCTCCCTGAATCAAATCCGTACCTACCGCATACCACAAATCATCGCCATATATCTTTTGTAATTGTTTATCAAGCTCATAGGTACGGGTATATTCTCCATGATCCAAATCAACAAAAGAAATTTCAACCTTATCCATGCCCTCGAAAGTTTCCTTGATCATCACGCGACGATCAACATCTGAAGCCTGAATATGGCTGGCCTTGTCTGGCCGAAAACCACAAGGCAAGACAACGACACGATCAAACCTTTTAGCGAGGGCTTTAACCAACTCTTTGTGATGAATTCCTGGCGGGTTAAAACTCCCACCAAAGATGACTATTTTTTCCATATTTATTAGCAACCAGTAACGTGTAACCAGTAACGAGGTATTTAGACTCACTGCCACTACACATTTGGTTTTATTATGTTCATTTACTCGTTACGCGTTGCTGGTTACTCTTTCCTTTATCTCAACTTTTATTGGTTCTGGCAATCTATCTCCTTTTTGTTGAACTACGTCGCCGAAATCATCACTAAAACTTCCATCCGGCATCATAACAACATTATTATAATCATAATGATCTTGATGTAGATAGTTCCAAAATTCAAAGCCGTCCTTATCCTTATAAATTATTTCGAACTTGCTCTGTTGTTTAACCTCAAACTGGTTCGCCACGGTGAGCCTAGAAAAAACTTCTTTGTTTTCTGCTTTAAGCTCTTCGCAAAAAGTAAGCTTTAAGTTGTTTTTCTTGCAAAACCGATAGACAGATTCTACATTGTGCGGATAAATATATGAATTGATTCTGACTGGCCCGAATTTTGCAACTTCAACAATCTTTTTTTGATATTCTTGATTCGACACCGGCACACCAACAATCTCCTGATATTCTTCTTCGTCCAATGAAACTAAGGAAAAGGTTAGATTATTAACACCAACAGCAAATAGATTTTCGTAGAACTCGACCGTGCCGCTACCATTGCTGGTCACTGAAATTGGGATGTCTGACCACTGCGCTCGCAAAACTTTAATATATTCTGCGAAATTCGGTATGGTAAAAACCTCACCGCCCATCAAAGTAATATATGTTGGTGTATACTCATTGGCGATGCCCACAATCTGACGTTTAAATTCCGCCAAAGGCATGACTGATCCTGTTTTCTTGTGTTGGTAACAAAACCTACAGCGGTAATTACACTGATACGTTAGAACAATGCGTAAACCTAACATTTTTTTAATATCGTGGCGCAAAGATAAAAATTTCATACGGGTTATTTTTCTTCTTACTAATTAATTTAAAATTTAAAAAATATTTTTCTGGATCACGATACTCTTCACTCCAAACGATCTCCGGACGAGGAATGATCCCGCGATACCAAAGACGATCCCAAAACTTGTTAGATTCATAATTTTCTTCAGCCGGCTCAACTACCATAAGCGTGCCCATAGGACTAACTATTCTTTTCATCTCTTGATCTAATTTCTCTGGTTCGAGTACATGATGGAAAACATTTTTCATACGAACAAAAGAGCAGCTTTGACTTGGCAAGTCGAGTACAGCGCAATCCCTCACATAATAATCTGGTCGACCGACTATATCGGCTGTTTTGAATCCGGGTTTAGGTTGATACCCTGATCCATAATCCAATTTTATTAACTTATTCATATGTTTCTCTAAAAGCTTACGAATATTCTTAAGCTTTATTGAGCGGCGAATCACGTTCGACGTAATTCGCCTAGTGGCTCACTCGATCACGGCGACTCGCGCCTGTCGCAGACGCTTCTCCATGAACCGAGCCGAGTCGGCCGCAATGGCCGGCGAGAACTGCCGCAGGATAGTGGTCTTGAAGCCGAACTTGACTCCATCGAGGGCGGTCTCGCCCGCGCAGTAGTCGAAGGCCAGCCCGACTACCACGATCTCGGTCACGCCATTGGCGCGCAGGAACTGCACCAGGTCGACCGGGAGTTCAACTCCATTCCACATCAGTCTGCCAGGGAAGGACGAGTACGGGTGCGAATCCAACTCGTACCCCTTGCGGAAGACCGCATCGACCAGATCGATACGCAGCCCCGGATAGAACTTGGCTTCGTCCGTGCCGGTCATGGCGTGATCCGGCCACACCCGCTTGGGGTTACCATCGATCACCACGTCGGTGAAGGGCGCCACGCCGTGCGTGGACGCGAGGTACAGGTTGCCGGGCCAGTGCTCTTCGTAGGACGCGACCACGAGGTCGAACCTCCCCTTCTCGTCCCCCTCCATGATGAGCTCGTTGATGCCAGGGATGGTCGACTCAGCGCCTGGGACAGGAAGCCCCCCGTTCTTGAAAAACGCACCGCAGAGATCGACCAGGACAAGTGCTCGCTTGGTTCTCATGGCTGCCTCCGTAAATGTTGCGAGCTGTAGCGGCTGGAAGTGCCGCATAAGCCCATCTGTTGTGCCGGACATGAATACTGGAAACCCTCGATCTTCTGCCACGGCCAGGCACATGATCTCCTCCAACATTTAATGGACAATTATGGAAACTTCCCACGATGAGGGCTTCCCCGACCAGATCCTGAAACCATTCACCACAATTTCATTGGGTGCATGGCACGTAAATTCAGGATGACAATAGGGGAAGACCCGACGTAAGAACTTACTTTGTCTCATTTATGATTGATAACTGACCGCAAGCAGCACCTGCCTTGACTTCAGCTTCAGTAGCGATAGCTAAAGCCAACTTGTAACCATGCGCCTTGAGCTTGTTAACTTGTTCCATGAGCTTGTTTTCGCGATTCATACTTTTATATGTTATTTATTAGGCTAGATTTTTGGCGGTTATGACACCAGATAAATGATTTTTGTTGGAAATATTATTTTCATTGAGTGGACTTAGCTTGATGAATATCGAATCGGCTGAAAAATATTTTTCAATCTTCCCAGCATCGAACTCATTGTCATCGCACAGAGTAAAATTTAGAGTAACTTTTCGCTGAGAAATCTTTTTCCACTCATCGGCAAATGTTTTGATTTCAGAGAGCTGATATTTTTTGACTGGCTGTAGAAAATCGCGCTGTTTATCATCTGTAGAATGAACTGAGAACTGGAATTGGATAAAATCGTCTTTATACTCATCAATAATTTTCTTTACCCCCTCAAAGAACTCTTGAGTACCAACCTTCGGCCCAACAGTGCTAAGAGCTACAACCGCATTCGGATATTTATTTTTAATGAGCTCGATAGCCTTTAGAACTGCCTCTTTATTCATGACCGGCTCCCCCATTCTGGTAAAAAGTATTCTGAACTCTTCAGCCTCGGCAGGTTTAAACTTGTTATGATTATTCTCTACAATGAAATCCACCTGAGCTAAGATTTCTTCGGCTTTTAAATTACGCCACTTCTTTAAGGCTCCTGTAGCACAGAAAGGACAATGGACCGGACAGCCACTCATGACCGAGACGCCGATCATCCAACGATTCTGCCTTGAGCCGAAGTTGGCTAGAACCAATTCATTGGTTCCCCGCGCCTCAGCATCTCGTGTAATTATAGGAAGAAAGGTATCAGTTGTTTCGATTGGGTAATCATCTTCAGTTCGGAGTGCATACACAGATCCATTGGCGAAATTTCTTGAAGCGGTAACTGTGAATTTAGGCATAAGCTTAATGTTAGTAATTTAGTTAGTGTTCTTTTGACACTTTCATCTTACACCCACATTATAGTGTATATTTTACACACTGTCAAGAGTTTCCTGACAACTCTCAGTCTTTTTATCTAAATTTGAACAAAACAACACCATACCATTGGTGTATATTTAACACTTATCCACAACATTCTCTATCCCCTATCGGGGGGCAAGTTTGTTGTTTTTCGTTTACAAAAAAAGCTCTGGATTACTCCAGAGCCTAACGAAGTTGCGCCTATACTACATGATTATACATTTTCATTTTACTTGTCGCGGCCTTGTAAAGTTGCGCCGGACGCCCCATTTCTTGTTTGACTGCATCAATCGGCTCAACAAAATCAATAGCTAAAATTTTCTTGCGAAAGTTGCGTTTATCTATTTTTTTGTGATACACAGCTTCATAAAGTCGCTGTAGCTCTGTCAAAGTGAATTTTTCTGGCAACATCGATAAAGCGACATTACTATATTCCAATTTCCATTTTAATCTCTGCCAAGCATATTCCAAAATATCTCGATGCGCCTTACCAAAAGACAAGGCTGGCAAACTGTTGATATCAAACCACTTCACTTCGGCAGCATCGTCACTCGCCTTGAGATTTAGTTTTTCCGGATGATTTATTAAGTGAATATATGACACAGAGATTACGCGGGCGCGCGGATCGCGTTTTACCTCGCCAAAAGTATATAACTGCTCTAAATAAGAACTCTGCTTTAAACCTGTTTCTTCCTGTAACTCTCGCAAAGCTGCAGCTTCCAGGCTCTCTTCTTCACGAACAAAACCACCAGGGATAGCCCATTGCCCCACCCCTGGCTCAAACCTACGACGGACTAGTAAAACTTTGAGTTTGTTTTCCAGAAAAGCAAAAACAACAATATCAGCGGCTAATAACAATCGCCAACTCTTAGTAGCTTCACTAAATGATTTTGTTTTGGGCATAGATAAGCTAATTAATATAGTGTAATTATAGCACAAATTGTTTTGGCGTAAACCCTAAGGTTTTGTTTTTCCTTAGCATGGGGTAAAATGGTAGGGACAGGTCGCGACCTGCCCTACCATTTTATATAAATTCGCAACACATATGTCTACTCTCCAAACAATTCTCATCATCGTTGGCTTTGCGCTAATCCTTTATTTTTTGTTATTTAAAAAGGAAAAACAAGATTCGGATTCCCTGCTCCTCATGCAGGAACAAATGAAGGAACTCCGCGCCACCCTCAACAACCAACAAGGTGACATGCAGAAACAAATTCAAACTCAGTTTTCTCAAAGTACTCAAATAGTTAGAGATGTTACCGAAAGATTAACCAAACTAGATGAAACCAATAAGCAAGTTATGGGTTTTGCTGAACAGTTGCAAAGCCTGGAGAATATTTTAAAGAATCCGAAACAACGCGGCATTCTTGGCGAATATTTTTTAGAAACATTGCTTAAAAATGTTTTTGCTCCGAGCCAATATCAAATGCAATACAAATTCGCCGATGGCGAAATAGTTGATGCTATTATTCGGGTTCGAGAAAACATTATTCCAATTGATTCAAAATTCTCATTGGAAAACTATAATAAAATTTTAGCCGAGAAAGATCCTGCCCGCCATGAACAATTGGAGAAACAATTCAAACAAGATCTTAAAAATCGTATTGATGAAACTTCAAAGTATATCCGCCCCACTGAAGGTACCACTGACTTTGCTTTTATGTTCATTCCATCAGAAGGCATTTATTATGATTTACTCATCAATCAAGTTGGGGCGGTAAAAGTTAATACCCGCGATCTCATTGAATATGCTTTTAATGAAAAGAAGGTGATTATTGTTTCTCCGACTTCATTCTATGCTTATTTACAAACCGTGATTCATGGCCTACGCAAAATGCAAATCGAAGAACAGACTAAGGAAATTATTAAAAATGTCCAACGCTTACAGCAGCATCTTTTGGCTTACGACGATTATTTAAAAAGAATGGGCAATAATTTGGGGACCACGGTCAGCATGTACAACTCGGCTTATAAAGAATTTAAAAAAATCGATAAGGATGTTCTACATATCTCTGGACAAGGCGGACAGATAGAGACGTTGGAACTAGAAAAACCCAAGAACGAATAGGCTTGACTTTTTCGCTTAAAATAGATATTCTATCTTCATCTGAAGTGCCTCAATCATTAGACTTCAGTACAATTAACCATAATCCGTTTAGACGCCGTATTCACTACGGCGTGACAATGACAAAATATGCCAATGAAAAAACAAGCTTACAAGGCACTCCGCCAAAGTAAGAAACGTTACGAAAAAAATCGCATTATCAAGGCTACCTTAAAGACAACTTTAAAGAAAACTCGCCAAGCGATTACAGCCAAGACTGTTAAAACAGAAGAACTCCGCAAGGCTTTAAAGGATTTGGACAAGGCAGCACAAAAGAGACTGATTAAAAAAAATACTGCCAGTCGCAAAAAATCCAGAATCATGAAGCAGTTCAATAAATCTCAAAAGGCTTAATACAAAAAATGTTGGGACCGTGCACCGCACGGTAGGGACAGGTCGTCCACCTTCCGAAGTCTCGTACGGAGGACAGGCGACCTGTCCCTACGGCGCAATTGCGCCGCCCAACATTTTTTATTTCAATCCCACAATCATTAGATCAAACAACAATTCAAAATTAATTTTTGTTGTTTTTAATTTTATTTCGAAGTCTAAAAGATTTTTATATATTTCTTTCAATTGCGGTAAGGAAAAATTTTGACATTGTTGCATGGTTTTTTGAACCACAAAGGGATGCATTCCTAATTCGCTGGCCAACTGATTGGCGAGTAAAGACCGCTCGTTTAAAGCTTCTTTAATTTGTAGGTTAATGCGAAACTGTCTTTCCAACATTGTTAGCAAATAAACATCATTGGCCCCAGAATCAATTTGATCTTGGAATAATTTTAACGCCTTGGCTCTATTCTTGGTCCCAATGGCATCCATTAACTGAAAGATATCATCATTAAATTTACCTTTTACCAACAGTTCCACATCTTCGCTCGTGATTTCGGCTCCTTTTTTATAGGCTGCTAACTTTCTAATTTCAGTATCCAATTGCCACAAATCATTACCAACCATAGCAATGAGCAAATCTAAAGCTTTTTGATTGAAGACTGCTTTTTCACCTTGAGCTTTTTTCTTGACCCAAGCGACTAAATCTTGATTCCGCGGCAACACATATTCCTTTATTTCCACTAAACTCTTCTTCTCTAAGCTTTTTAATTCTTTAAAAAGTTTGCCGCGCGCATCTGGTTTATCAACTTCAATAAAAACAACAAAAAAACCTTCTTTAACCTTGCCCATTGAATCAATTAGCAAATCCTGAATTTCTTTATTTAATTTTATATCCAAAAAATTCTTTAATACCACCAATTTATTATTACCAAACAAAGAATTTACTTGCAGCGCGTTTTTAATATCCTTTAATAATTCATCTTTATTGCCTTTATCTTGATAATCAAATTTAGAAATATTTAAACCAGAATATTTTTTAACAAAAACCTGTGTCCAACGTTGAAGTTGTTCGTAAACTTCATAATCATTGGCACCGTACCAAAAGAAAATTTGTTTTATGGTTTCAGCCATAGACCTATCTTAACGTGATTGAGACGTTTTTTCAAATTCACCAGCAAGACCTACCCACCCGCCCTGGTACACGTACCAGCGGCGGGGATTTTTTTATTGACAAAAAACAAACAACTTGATAATTTAATTTCTAACTTACTTTGCAGAAAAAAGAATTTAAACTTATTAAATTTTTCTTTCCTCAAGGTACCCCTACTGACCCACGAGGACGTCGCAAGACGAGAGGGTCAGTTTGTCCCAACCGCAAGGAGACACCCATGTTGAGGACACACACCGAGATCAAGATGGCACTGCTGGATCGCCTGGGCATTCCCTACTTCCTGGTGGAAGATAGCGAGTACATGAACCTGTTCGTGACCCAGGAGAACTTCAAGGACTTCATGACGGCGCATCAGGACGAGCCTGTCGCCGACTCCGAATCCCTGCAGGCGCAGGCCGACCGCCTGAACCTCCTGCCCGACTGGTCCAAGGTGCGCGAGGTGATCGCGGCCGCCCCGCTCGACGAGCGCGACTGGGAGTTCAACTACGAGCTCTGCACGGGCTGCGCCCAGCCGATGCCGCACGCCTATCTGCTCACGCGCGAAGGCATGCGGGTCTTCGACACCGCGATCTACCACCTCTTCGCGGGCATCGTCAACACGAACGAGTTCCTGCAGCAGTTCCCGGAAGAGCCGGAAGAAGCGCTGCACCTCCTCAAGCAGGCGGCCGAGCTCCTCGAGCTCAACTGCTCCGACGAGACGGAGTAGTCCGCACCCAGCACCGAGAACACAACGCCCCCAGCAGCAACTGCTTGGGGGCGTGATTTTTTATAATTTTTCAATTGTCATGCTGTCCCGGATTCAATCCGGGATTGTTTCAGCATCCCAATCAAAGTTTATTGCCAAATCTGTAAATCCTGGATTATTTTATTAAATTTAATTTACTTCTTAAATTTATTACGCACAATCATAATAATAACAACTACAAAAGTTACAACATCACACAATGCAGCGAAGCCCAAAATTACGGTAGCGATTTTTTGTCCTTGTGTCATTTGTAAAGTAGCCCCAGGCAAACCTCCCCCAACAGGTGTAAAAAAAGTCGCTTTTATCATCAAAATCAAAAAGAAAACTATCACTGTTACCCATAATATTTTCTTATAGCTTTTTTCTGACGATTGAACACCTTGTGTCTCCAAATTGTTTGTTTCTTGTTGCATATAAAATAAATTAGTTAATACAACCGTTTTATCTCCTGCCAATTCAACCCTGCCTCAGTTTCGACTTTAATTGGCACAGCTAATTTATGGATCTTCTCCATTTTTTCATCAATAATTTTCGCCAGCTTATCTACTAGTTCAAGCGGAACTTCAAAAACCAATTCATCATGAACCTGTAACATCATCTTGATTTTGCTTGCTTGTTTATTTGTTTGTTTGTTTATTTGTTTAATTATTTTATAAACTTCAATCATCGCAACTTTCATTAAATCCGCTGCTGTCCCCTGAATGGGCATGTTAATAGCCATGCGCTCAGCAGCTAAACGAATTTGAGTGACACCAGAATTAATTTCCGGCAAATAACGACGACGACCAAACAAGGTTTGCACAAAACCATCTTCACGCGCGTCTTCCTTCATTTTCTCTAAATATTTTTTTACATCTTTATAAGTATTGAAATATTTTTCAATAAACTCACGCGCCTTTTCGCGCGAAATCTTTTTACGCCAGGCTAAGCCATAAGCACCCATGCCATACAACACCCCAAAGTTGACTTCCTTGGCCGCTGAACGCATGTCCTTAGTCACTTTTTCTAGTGGAACTTCAAAAATTTTGGCTGCGGTTGAAGCATGAATATCCTCTCCTTTTTGGAAAACAGCCATCATGTTTTTATCTTTAGCTAAACAAGCGATGACACGCAACTCAACTTGCGAATAGTCCGCCGACATGATGCGATAACCACGATCTGCCACAAAGGCCTTACGAATTTCGCGCCCCAATTCAGTGCGGATTGGGATGTTTTGTAAATTAGGATTTGATGACGACAACCTCCCTGTCGCTGTAATTGTTTGATTAAACTCAGTATGGACACGTCCGGTTTTAGAATTAATCAATTTTGGTAAAGCATCAATATAAGTTGATTGCAGTTTAGTCAATTCGCGATATTCTTCTATAAACGGAATTATTGCATGTTCATCGCGCAATTTTTCTAATTCATTCGCCGCAGTGGAAATTCCGGTCTTAGTTTTGGCGATCCCCTCACGACTAATATTTAATTTTTCAAATAAAATTTCTTTCAATTGTAAGGGAGAGCTAATATTAAACTCTTGCCCAGCCAGTTTATATATTTTTTTAGTGATAGATTTTATTTGTTTGTCTAAAGTTTTAGATAATTCTTGTAAATGTTCTTCATCGATTTTGATTCCAGTCAGTTCCATCTCAACCAGAACCTCGATGAGAGGCATTTCTATTTCATTGAAAAGTTTTTCCAGTTGATTTTCTTTTAATTCATTTTGCAGCGGCTTAATTAAACGAAAGGTATAATCAGCGTCTTCGCACGAATAATCCGCCACCTTATTTTTATCAACAAAAGCGAGTGTTGTTTGTCCTTTACCCTTGCCGATTAAATCCGTGATCTTAGTCATCTGATAACCCAGTTCACGAAAAACCATATCATCAAGATTATGGGCTCGCGTGCCAGGATTCAATAAATACGAGGCAATCATAGTGTCAAACCAAACCCCTTCGACATCTAGCCCAGCACAACGCAAAGCCTTAATATCAAATTTCATGTTTTGGCCCGCCTTTTTAATTTTAGGATCAGCAAAAAGCGGTTTAAGTTCTGCTAAAAATTCTGGCTTAGCTTCAACATAATACGCCACCCCTTCTTCCCAACAAAAACTTAAACCTAATAATTTAGAGGAAATCACATCTAGCCCCTCTGTTTCAGAATCAAACACAAAAAACTTTTGCTTTTTCAGCTCTTTAAAAAATTTAGCGAATTCGGCAGCTGTTTGAATCAACTTATAATCGTGGTTTGATTGACGCTCGCTGCGGGCAGTGGTTTCATCTTCTGTTTTACCACCTAAAACCGGCAAACGATTTAGCAAACTTTTAAATTCTAACTCTTGGAAAAGATTGTAGACATCTTCTTTGTTATACGGTTGCAAGGCACACGCTTCGAACGTAAAATCAATCGGTACATTTTTGACGATCGTTGACAATTCTCGGCTTTGATAAGCTTGTTCTTTATTATCAATTAACAAGTTATATAACCGTTCTGTAACTTTAATATATTTATATTCACCAACCTTTACCTTTTTGTACATTTCTTCCATGGAACTAAACTGTTTAACTAGCCCCAGGGCAATTTTTTCTCCAACGCCAGGAACTCCAGGGATATTATCCGATGGATCACCGCGTAAACCTTTAAAATCAATCAATTGAGCCGGCGTTAAACCTTCATATTTTTCTTTGACTGCTTTTTCATCATAAATAATGGTATCATTCATGCCTTTGCGTAAAGTGTAAACTTGAGTGTTGTCATCAACCAACTGCAAAGCATCTTTATCGCCCGTAACAATAATTGATAAAACCTCATCATTATCAACGCTCTTTTCGTGACACAAAGTTCCAATGATGTCGTCAGCTTCAAAGCCAGCTTTTTCAAAAATCGGAACATTCATGGCCGCCAATATTTCTTTCAAAATCGGTAATTGATTATAGAATTCATCTGGCTGCTTTTCGCGTTGCGCTTTATATTCAGCAAAAGCTTCATGACGGAAAGTTTTTTCTTTACGGTCAAATGTTACGGCCAAATATTCTGGTTTAAACTCAGTTAGCGCTTTGAATAAAGTTGTTAAAAAACCGTAGACAGCATTAACTACCCGGCCGTCCTTAGTGGTCATGGGCGGTAGGGCGTGCCAAGCGCGATGAAGAAGAGCATTCCCATCGACGATAATAAATTTACGTATTTTTTTGCTCATATAAAGAAATTATAGCAATTCTAAGGTAAAAAAACAGAGCGCCGATGTTGCAACGACGCCCTAGGAACAGTCAGGACAGAAGCCCGGCCGCCACCAGTCTCTGACTCGTGACCGCATTGGGCTTGTAGTTCAGCAGAAGTAACGGCTCGGAGTAGCCCGACAACTCGGCAGCCAGTCTGCTGAGAGTCATCATGGTCTCGTCGGTGAAGATCTGCTCGTCCGGCCCACCGACGGTGACGATGATTTCGAGCGGAAACCGGTCGAAACGCAAGGAGTAGTTGACTCGCTTGGACGGAACCAATGCCTCAAGCGCAGCCAAGAATCGTTCGTGTTCCTGGTCGGTCCAGCGACAGGATTCGATCACCGGCCTGAACCAGGCTCCGGAGTAGCCGTGGTCCTTTCCATCAGTGGCTGTCACTGTGACTTGCTGATGGTGACCCGACTCGAGGCTCCACATTCGACTGATGCATCCGGCGAGATGCCCACCGAGGAACCCGCCGCAATCGCAGCATTCACGGAAATCTCTGACCGACTTGACAACCCACCCGGTACCTTCAAGAAAGGGCGGCAACTTGTCTGCTGCCTGGACACGTTGGCCAGCGTGGAAGATGAAATAGGGCTTTCGCGACATGTAACCTCCAGGTTGGGGAACCAGAACCAAAAACATTAAATGATTCACTGAACATTGTCAATAAAAAAATCCGCACCAGGCTCGGCCTAGTACGGATGGATGTCAAAGCTGACTGAAGCCTTGTAGAAATGTCCAAGCCGGAGCTTGATCATTTTTACAAAGCAAGTAATCAGCGTTTCACGCAGACCGCGTCGCGATCCGCAGCCGTGGACACCACCGCGACCCGCCCGCCGCTCCTCGCCTCGATCGTCGAGACGATTTCCATCAGGTTCGTGGGTAAGTTCGAGTAGTCTTGCACCCCGGAGATGTCCTCGTTCCATCCGGGACGCACGAGGTAAGAGGGCTCGCAGTGCTCGAGCACGTGCGAGAAGCGTACGAACTCGGGAACGATGGATCCCGGCGTCAGCTCTCGCCCAGCCAAAGTCGTCTTCGGCCCACGATACTGGTAACCATCACCAAGCTTGATCTCCGGCAGCCCGGTCACGACATCAGGCTTGGTCAGGATGAGGTGCGGTCCGTTGATCTGGACCGCGTAGCGCAGAGCAGCCAGATCCAGCCAGCCGGTACGTCGCGGGCGGCCGGTGGTCGCTCCGAACTCGTTGCCAGCGTGCCTGACACAGACCCCCAGACAGAACTCCGGGTCAGTCCCTGCGGGAAAGTTGCCTTCCCAGTATCCGGACGGTGTTCTGCGGAAGGGACCAAACTTCTCTCGCTCGATCCCTTTCGTCAAAACACCATCCGCGGTCTTGCCGTTGCAGTAAAGGTCGCTCTCTTTTCCGCCCATCTCGGTGGGGAAAGGTCCGGCGCCGACTCTTGTCATGTACGGCGCCTTGACGATGCCGAAAACACGATCGACGTCGTCCTCTTTGAACCCAGACCCGTAGAGGAGTCCCTGAACGCTCGAGTCACTCGAGGTCTGGAACCGCGTGGTTCCGTAAAGCACGCTGAGGAGCAACCCCTGCGCACCTTCGAACACCACCGTGGCGTCGGTACGCCGGACTTCTTGGACCATCTCTCCGACGTCGGTCACGAAGGGCCGCAGTCGCTCGCCCAAGGCACGGTAAGCATCGAACACGCGCTGAAGGTTCAGGATGCAAGCCGGGTCAAAGTAGTCCACCGGTCCAAAGTAGGGGTCGGCGAGGATCCGGCGTGCTGCCTCCCGATCGAAATTGGGCAGGAGTACGTTCAGTTCCGCTGTCTGGCTCTGAAGCAGCTCCCACAGTCGCTTCGGATTCAGAAGATCATCGACGAAGATCGGCGAGCGGGCGACGAGGTCACCGTAGGCTGGTCCAACCCCGCGTCCGGTGGTGCCGATCTCACGTGTCTTCCTTCCGTAGCGGTCCAGGAAGATGTGGTGCGGGGTGATGACCGGCGCCTCGTGCGAGATCGCCAGGTTCCGAACCACCAACCCACGCGCGGCGAGTTCGTCGAGCTCCACCACCGTGATGCGCGGATCCAGCACCACACCACGACCGATGACGCTCTGGCAGCCCTCTGCATCGTGCAGTACGCCGCTCGGAATCTCGTGCAGGATGATGGTCTCCCCGTCCACCACGACGGAGTGGCCAGCGTTTGGTCCACCCGTACCGCGGAAGCAGTAGACGCGTCCACGTCGATCAACGGACAGGTAGTAGTGGATGGCTAGGTCGACGAACTTGCCCTTGCCAGTGTCTCCCCACTGGTTGCAGACAAAGGCGACTCGTCTGAACGGAGCGAGAACTTCGCCGAACCCGTTCATGATGCTTCTCTCCTTCCCTGGAGAATCAATAATGGAGAGGACTAGGAACAACACCAATAAAATGTTATGGGAGAAAGCGATTTATGTCAATTTAACAAATCAAAATAAATATATTTAAATGCGTTGCAAAAAGTGATTTCTCGTGATACTATAATCAAGCTGATAACAAAAAATTGTGGCCTGATCGCCAAGTGGTAAGGCAACGGTTTGCAAAACCGTCATTCGTCGGTTCAAATCCGACTCAGGCCTCCAAAACTTCTTTATCAAATAAAAAATCCTCCGAAGCTTTACGCGAAGGAGGATTTTTATTTATTCTATTTCTTCAATGACTTCAATTTTGACTAATCGCTTACCGAAATCGATTGCTCGATTACGAGAAGTTTTCCAAAGGTCGATACGTGAATTATATTTTGGATTCATCCTATCTTGAACTGTAAACACTTGGTCACCATAAAGTTCAGGAATTCTGACCTTGGTACCAAAGCGTAAGAAGTTAGCAGCAATAACGTTTTCTTCATTAGCCTCACAGACATCATAACCGTTAGCGGTGATACAAGGGGTTGAGTCTGTTTGGTCTGGCGAGCTTGAATAAGCTGTGGCTACGACCGTATGTGTCTTTAACACCTTCACACCGGAATCTATCGGTTCATCAATACCTAATTCGTTATTGATAAAACGTTCTGTTAATAGATCCAGCGGGGTCGCGCTTTTCATTACAAACTGTTTGAAAATATTTGGCTCAGCAACGGTTTTAGCATAAACCGCCTGAGGCATGGTCATATGAAAAGTAAACAGTATAAGAATCAGCGCTAAGGCTACTTTTATCTTATAAGATAAGGATGGATCCAGTTTCTTTAGTAAATTCATACTAAATTTTTAGCTAAAACTAGCCTTTTTATGTCCTTTGCAGACAAGTCGCAAAGCACTTGAAAAACTAGTCTAGTATTAATTCTGAGACCCATAATAATAGCACATTTTTATCGTTTTGTCAATTATCGCCTTGACTCTCCCACCCGACGGCAAAAAGAGTCAAAGTCGAGCACAAGATTATCATATGGGCCTAAAAAACACAAGCTTTCCCCCACAATCAACACTTTCTGTCAATTCTCTATTCCCATTGACTTATTTAATAAAAAAAGTTATTATCAGTGCACGTCATTGTGCTCAGCTCTAAAAAATTGAATAAAGAAAATTGATAACCTATGTTAGCTATAAAACTATCACGTACAGGAAAACGAAGTTACCCATACTTCCGTCTTGTTATTGTCGATAAGATGAAAGATCCATGGGGCCGAATTTTAGAAAACGTTGGTAACTACAACCCTAGAACTAAGGAAATAAACCTAAACGTTGAACGTATCAAAGAATATTTAAGTAAGGGTGCTCAACCAACAACTTCTATTTATAACCTTCTTATTTCACAAGGCATCATTACTGGACACAAACGCCGCTCTTCAAGACTCAGCAAGAAACGCAAAGAAAAATTAGCCCAAAAGCAAAAAACAGCAGCAGCAGAAGCCGAGAAAAAAGCAGCAGCAGCGGCTAAACCAGCAGAAGAAGCTGCACCACAAGCCTAATATTTTCTTGATTGACAAAAGTACTGTTATTTGATATAATGTTCTCAGGTCTTTCAAACTAAATGGAGGAAAAAATCTCCAACCAATTTGAACTGATCTTGTTAAAAATTAATTGCGAGGAAAGAATCCTATGGAAAAAGATCAAGCCTTCCTAGAGTACATCATTAAGGCAATCGTACAGAACCCAAATGATGTCAAGATCATTCGTACTATTGATGAACGAGGCGTACTATTAACTCTCGATGTTAACCCAGCTGACATGGGCTATGTCATCGGAAAGCAAGGTCAAACTGCTAAATCAATCCGCACTCTTTTAAAGATTGTCGGTGCACAAAACAACGCTCGCGTAAACTTAAAGATTAGCGAACCAGAAGGTTCAACAAGAGTACGACGCGAAGAAAAAATTGATACAGACGTTGTAGATGATCTAAAAATCTAAGTAAAACGTTCTCAAATACAATTTAAGAAAAGCCACACTAAAATGTGGTTTTTCTTTTTGGTTGTTAATCAGTTATAATCTAAATAACAACATCGTCATCCTGTGCCCCTATCATGTCATGCTGAACTTGTTTCAGCAGCTACAATATAACCAGCAGATCCTGAAATAAATTCAGGATGACATTGTACAAGTTCAGCACGACATGGCACGATTACATGATGATAATAAAAATATGCGTTTCGACATCCTCACAATCTTCCCCGACATCCTCGACTCCTACATAAATAAGGGCATGATTCGTATTGCCCAAGAAAAGAAAAAGGTGACTTTCAAAATGCACAATCTGCGCGATTACGCGGTCGACAATCATGGCACAGTCGATGACAGACCTTACGGCGGCGGCCCCGGCCAAGTTATGATGGTAGAACCAGTTTATAAAGCTCTAAAAAAAATCCGTCGGATAAAAAAATCAAAGGTAATTTTACTTTCAGCTAAAGGCAAAACTTGGGATCAACAAATGGCCCAAAAGTTTTCTAAGCTGGATCAACTGATTTTTATCTGTCCACGTTACGAAGGTCACGATGAGCGAATTAAAAAATTCGTTGATGAAGAAATCGCCATTGGCAACTTTGTTTTAACTGGAGGCGAGCTCGGCGCAGCGGTAATCATTGACTCTGTAACCAGATTGATCCCCGGAGTATTAGGCAAGATCGAATCACTCGCCGAGGAATCGCATTCAACGCCAGGCTATTTAGAATACCCGCAATATTCAAGACCAGAAATATTCATTTATAAAAAAATAAGCAAGCAAAAAAACAAACAAACAAAAGTTAGCACCACAAAATTAAAAGTACCTGGGGTTTTACTGTCTGGACACCACAAAAACATCGTTCAATGGAGGCAGGAAAACACCCCTAAAAATACACGTTAAAAAAGAGTCAAAAAAAGACGGTTTTTCTAGTAAGAATTAGCGGAAATTCCGTCTTTTTTATTCATTTGACTTCCCCATAGGCTGGGATTTGACAGCTTTCATAAAATACCCTATACTATTGAACACATGCTCGTTAACAACAGAATAGTGGTAAGGAATCATTTGTCAATTCAATGATTTAAAAGGTAGTCCCTCTCTTTGTTAGCGATAACAGAGACCTTCAAAAGTGGGACAAAAAATTATAGAGCTTTGACCAACTATTATATTCCGGTTGGTCATCAAATTTCTTATTTATGAGAGTTTGATCCTAGCTCAGGGTGAACGCTGGCGGCGTGTCTAAGGCATGCAAGTCGAACGAGTATTCTTTCTTCGGATAGAATACTAGTGGCAAACGGGTGAGTAACACATTGGTAACCTACCTCTGACTCGTGAATAACTCGGAGAAATCTGTGCTAATACACGATGGTCTGCACCAACATAAGTTGATGCAGTAAAGATTTATCGGTCAGAGAGGGGCCTATGTCCTATCAGCTAGTTGGTGAGGTAATGGCTCACCAAGGCGACGACGGGTAGCGGGTGTGAGAGCACGACCCGCCTCACTGGGACTGAGACACTGCCCAGACTCCTACGGGAGGCTGCAGTCGAGAATTTTCCTCAATGCACGAAAGTGTGAAGGAGCGACGCCGCGTGGTTGATGAAGCCCTTCGGGGTGTAAAAATCTTTTTTCTGGGACGAACTAATGACGGTACCAGAAGAATAAGGGGCTGCTAAACTCGTGCCAGCAGCAGCGGTAATACGAGTGCCCCAAGCGTTACCCGGATTTATTGGGCGTAAAGCGTACGTAGGTGGTCTTTTAAGTCAATGGTTAAATCCTTCGGCTCAACCGGGGAACCGCTGTTGATACTACTAGACTTGAGTTTGGAAGAGGTAAGCGGAATTGCTGGTGTAGGGGTTAAATCCGTTAATATCAGCAGGAACACCAAATGCGAAGGCAGCTTACTGGGACAATACTGACACTAAGGTACGAAAGCGTGGGGAGCGAAGCGGATTAGATACCCGCGTAGTCCACGCCGTAAACTATGGATACTAGACATTGGGAGTATCGACCCTCTCAGTGTCGTCATAAAAAGCTAACGCGTTAAGTATCCCGCCTGGGGAGTACGATCGCAAGATTAAAACTCAAAGGAATTGACGGGGACTCGCACAAGCGGTGGAGCACGTGGTTTAATTCGACGATAAGCGAAAAACCTTACCAAGGTTTGAAATCTAGCTGCAAGCCTGATGAAAGTCGGGCCGCCTACGAGGGTGCTAGACAGGTGCTGCATGGTTGCCGTCAGCTCGTGCCGTGAGGTGTACGGTTAAGTCCGATAACGAGCGCAACCCTCATTCTAATTTATACTTTATTAGAAAACTGCCTTGTATAACAAGGAGGAAGGTGGGGATGACGTCAAATCAGCATGGCTCTTACACCTTGGGCAACACACATGCTACAATGGCCGGTACAAAGGGACGCCAAGTCGCGAGATGGAGCTAATCCCAACAAAACCGGTCCCAGTTCGGATTGAAGTCTGCAATTCGACTTCATGAAGCCGGAATCGCTAGTAACCGTGAATCAGCACGTCACGGTGAATACGTTCTCGAGTCTTGTACACACCGCCCGTCAAGTCAAGAGAGTCGGTAATGCCCGAATGTCGTTGTAGAACGGCAGAAGGTAGGACCGATGATAGGGGCTAAGTCGTAACAAGGCATCCGTAGCGGAAGCTGTGGATGGAAACAACTCCTTTCTAAGGAGCTACGACGATCAACATTGTTGATTCGTCTTAGGTCGATCCTGCTTGTAGTTTACTCTCTGTGCAGGAGACAAACTGATTCTTATCACTATTCTGAGGTTAACAAAAAAGGACTATTGAATAGTCTCTTTTTTTTTGTTATAATTTGCCTGTTTATTAGATGGTATAATAACTTGAAATTGTTAAGCCTTTCTGTTATACTGAGCGCACGATAGAATAAACAAATCTAGTGTTTATTTTAATTGAAAATACAAAACATTCGTCTGATGTACGGGCCTGCCCGCAAGTCAGGCGAAGCCTGTACTTGCGGGTGGCTAGCTCAGTTGGTTAGAGCACTTCGTTTACACCGAAGGGGTCATAGGTTCGAATCCTTTGCCACCCACCATTCTTCGCGCAGAGAAGAATGCAGTTCGAAGCTTTAGCGGAGAATTGCTGCGCTTCGAATGGCACGCCATCATTAAAAATTTCGGGCGCGTAGCTCAGTTGGTTAGAGCGCAGCACTGATAATGCTGAGGTCGGAGGTTCGATTCCCCCCGCGCCCACCAGCCTTCGCCAAGGCTTCGGCTGGCAGGCCGAAAAAAATTATCGAAGGCTGCCCTTCGTAGCTCTCGCCGTCGCGTAGCCGCTGTGGCGAAGCACGGTTAGCAGAGAAGGACAAATTCTAATAAATCTGTTTATTAAGCCGAGCTAGCTCAGTGGTAGAGCGAAGGACTGAAAATCCTTGCGTCCCCAGTTCAATTCTGGGGCTCGGCACCAGCCTTCGCCAAGGCTTCGGCTGGCGAGCCATCCATAGCGCAAGCGACGGATTGGCGAGCCATCCATAGCGCAAGCGACGGATTGGCGAGCCATCCATAGCGCAAGCGACGGATTGGCGAGCCATCCATAGCGCAAGCGACGGATTGGCGGGCCATCCATAAAATAAACATGTGGAGGTTTGTCAGCAGAATGTTTGGCAAAGTCTGTTCTCGGGGTGTGGCTCAGTTGGCTAGAGTGCTTGGTTTGGGACCAAGAGGCCGTGGGTTCAAGTCCCACCACCCCGACCATCCTTCTTAGCTCCTACGGAGCGACGAAGGGTATTCTTTAACATGGGTCCGTAGCTCAGTCGGTTAGAGCGCCAGCCTTTTAAGCTGGGCGTCCTGGGTTCGATTCCCAGCGGACCCACCATCCTTCGCTTCGTCTTTGTCGAAGCTTCGGATGGCGGGCCTTCCAAAAATTAAAGTGGCAGAACACCTTATTCAGTCGACTCAGAACTTAAGTTGAAGCATACGAAAAACAATCAAAATTCTATAATAAAAAACGGTTTGCTTGGCGCTAGTAAATATTTTCTAGCTTGAGGTGAGCCGTTTTTATTAATCATATGAATCATACAAACAGATCTATTGGGTATATACCAGTAATCGCTGCTATACTTGGTAACATTGCTGTAACAACATTAAAATTTGTTAGTTCCTTTGTTTCTGGATCTGCAGCCATGTTTTCCGAATCAATACATGGCTTAGCCGATACAACCAACCAAATTTTACTTTTTATTGGAATTAAACGTTCCGGTAAAAAACCTAGTGAATCTTTTATCTATGGCTTTGGGCGAGAACGTTTTCTTTGGGCATTAATTTCAGCTTGCGGAGTTTTCTTTATCGGTTCTGGGATTACAGTTTATAACGGAATCATTGCCCTAGCACATAACCACGCCGTGCATTCTGGGTCACTCATTTATCTTGTCCTATCTATTTCTTTTATTTTAGAAATAAGCACCTTTTTAATTGCTTGGAAAGAACTGAAGCAACATAATCCAGGCCAAAACGTGAAAAACATCTTAAAAAATGGCGACCCCTCTTCGTTGGCAGTACTTTATGAAGATGGGCTTGCAGTTCTTGGTACAACGATTGCTTTTACCAGCATTCTTTTGACCTATTGGACTAAACTAACATTTTTTGATTCTCTCGGTTCAATTATTATCGGCCTTATGCTTGGAATAATGGCTTTATTTTTAATCAACAAGAATAGAGAATTCTTAATTGGGAAATCAATGCCGCAAGAGATGAAAGAAGAAATTATCGACCTTCTTGTTGCCGACCCGTCAATTGAGAAAGTTTTGGATTTCAAATCTGTTGTACTGGATTACGGAATATATCGAGTAAAATGTGAAATTGAGTTTAATGGATATTCCCTTTTGGGAGATATTATCAAAGAAGGTGACCTACATGATGAGTACGATAAGATAAAGGATAACTACGAAGAATTCTTGCGCTTTTGCGTTGCCTATAGCGACCAAGTTGCACGTTTGATGGGACGTCGGATAGATGAATTAGAAAAAAAGCTCCAACAAAAATTCCCTAAAGTTAGACATATTGATATTGAAGTCAACTAATCACTTGGGCTTGAAAAATTCGAATTTTCTGTTATAATTGATAACACAATCTAGCTATTATAAATTTAATCGAGTTATCGTATTTCGCGTGCTACAGGCTTGCCCGGTAGTCATGCGAAGCGTGTACTACCGGGCGGGTATAGTATAGCGGCTATTATTACAGCTTTCCAAGCTGAAGATAGGGGTTCGACTCCCCTTACCCGCTCCAAACAAAAAATATCAGCTGATGCTGATATTTTTTGTTTCGATCTATATTATTTTATGTCGTAATAGAATGAACTGCCACTCTCTTTCTTGGGGAAAATCAAACAAATAATTGTA
>Ga0172371_10003667_pt1 | contig 23646 bp, 21 predicted proteins | sample Lak12m_FD_114543 | JGI IMG/M metagenome (GOLD analysis project Ga0172371, IMG submission 114543) | Freshwater microbial communities from Kabuno Bay, South-Kivu, Congo - kab_022012_12m | ecosystem: Environmental > Aquatic > Freshwater > Lake | place: Democratic Republic of the Congo: South-Kivu...
CCATCCTCACGTCCGTGAATAGGGAGCCCGGCAGGGCCGGGCTGGCCAAGGTTGCCAAGGAGGCAGCATGTCATACAGGTTCGTCAAAGGCGAGTTCCGCCTAACCTATCAGGGGAAGATGCTGGTCAGGAGCCAGCCGGACGGGGACTCGATGTGGTTCAAGCCCGATAAACCGAAGTACCTCGAGGGCATCGACGGGCGCAGCGCCGAGTACAACGGCGGCGGACTCACGCAACTGAGGTTCGAGGCGATCGACGCGCTGGAAATCCACTATCGGTACGCAAACTGCCATCAGGAGTTCGGCCTCGCCAAGGCCGCGCGCAAATTCCTACTGGACAGCGTCGGCTTCACGGCGTACGACTTCCCGACTTCCTCGGGGCTTCAAGTCGGCAACGAGGTGCCGGATCACATCGCCGGTTGGATAGCCACCCGGGCAATCGACCCGTACGGCCGGCCGGTAGCGTTCGTGTTCAGCGGCGAATGTCCCTTCGCCGACGGTGCCGTGGAGTATCTCAAGACATCTCACGTCAAGAAGTCGTTCAACGCCAAGCTGGCCACCGAAGGCCACGCCTACCCGGCATACTATGCCAGCCTGCCGTGGGAACTGCGAGAGTACATCGACAACTGCGTCCAAGTGGCTCGGTCCGGCGTGGCGGGCTTGTGGGGCTTCGACACCTCGGGCGATTGGAATGCGTTCGCCGGCATGACCGAGCTGCGGGAATCAGTGGTCTGGCCGAAGCTCTTCCGCCGGCTGGCCGAATTCTACAATACCGGCGGCAAGAAGCTGAGCGATTTCGATGCCTGGCTGCAGGCCGACGAGAAGGAGCGCGACGACAAGATCTGGCTGCGTAAGGAGGACTACATGGTCAACCTCCACGATGTCATCGAGGTGAAGAACCAGAAGATCCGGATGACCTACGAGCCGGAGGGGTTGATCGTGATGCCTACCTAGCAGGTCCCGGAACTGCGGGACGTCGGCTACAGGTCAGACCAGAAGTAGCTGTCTCGGGGCGGCCTTAGCCGCCCCGTTCTTCTACAAGCCCGGTGGCCCGGGCTCGCGCTTGGGCTGGCTGTGGGCTTGAGGCTTGTGGCTGCGACGCCAGTCGCTTGCTTCGGAATCCAAACCGTCGTGTCCCGAGACCCGCGCTACTTGTAGATGTAGCCGCTCAGGCCTATGCCGATGCCGGCGTGCAGAACAGTGGTCCTGCCGGCCGGGGCGCTTCCCGTAGTGCGTACGTCAGTCCAACTCAGGGTCAGCGCTGGCTCCAGTGCGACGCCGTGGCTGAGCATGGTCAGAGTGCCGACCGAGCCAGCAACGGATAGCCCGAGGAACCCATAGTCATTCGTCCATTGCATTGAGCCCGAAGGTGCCAGGCGGACGAATGGCCACGGGGGACTGCTGGCGAGGCATAGGCGGACGGTCGGGCCAACCGCAAGGATGGTGGTTCTGTCCGTCGTACCGAGCCCGAGGTCGTTTTGCGAGGAGGAACCGGCGTACGAGGTAGAGAAAGCCTGTAGAGACAGATTTCCTCCGACAAAGACGTTGCGGGCTATCGCATACTCCAGTCCTGGCGTAAGCGTGAGCCACAAGGACGTTTGCCTGGCATCGCTGACCCAGCTTCCGGATAGCCCCAGCGTACCACCGGGCGAGATGCTGCCGCGGTCCATCGGCCCGGCGACGGCGAATGCGAAGAGCAGCGCAGAAGTCAGTGTCCACTTCATGTACGTACCTCCTAGAGTCGATTGTAGAACTGGACGGGGCGGCTGTCAAGCGGCAACCGGCCCCCAGATCCGAGTCGGATGGCCACGAAGATACGAAAACGGAGGGAAACGGCCCCGGACCTCCACCGATTGCGCAGATCCGGTCTCCGACTCAGAGACATCTGCGTAATCTGCGTCATCTGCGGATACTTCCGGTTCGGGTCGTGGCCGCTGCGGCCCCGGTCGGACAGTGCGGGCTTCAGTCGTCATTCGAGTTTCGGGTTTCGACATTGCCCGCCCGGCGGGCCCCAGTCTGCAATCGGAAATGCCCACGGGATAGACGGGTCGGGTGGTCGGGCGGACCTACTTATCGTGTCCCTGCGACTTCCGCTTGTATCTCAGTTCCACTCCGACGAGCGAGCAATGAGGCTCGTCATCAGGAGTTCGCTTGTAGTTCGGGTCGAAGAATCGATGTCCTACGTGAAAGTGCTGACAAGTCACTCCGGAGCACTTGAGGGACCTGGTTTTCGGGCAGGGTCGCATAGGTTTGCGGCGATTGAGTTGAGGCAAGCGGAATTCGAGGTCGCCGGGGGAACCGGACGGGACTGGGGTCGGGTTCTCAGTCATCCCAGCATTCTAGGACTTGCGGGCGTGGGTGTCAAATCGGCGGGGGGAACCCGCCTCCGGCTCACGGCTGACGGCTTGTGGCTTGAAGCTTGCAGCTGCGGCGCAGCCGCGCCGGATCTCCCGTAGCTTCCCGAAAAGCGGTGCCTGCCCCTGGTTCCTTCCTAAGGGCCAGTCCGGTGTGATGGGAGAACCCCCGCCGCGGGGCAGGGGTCGTGATGCTCAGGTACTGGTCTGAGGGGCAGCTCCTCTCGTGTTGGGCATATTGCCTAATTCAAAAAGAGGGCATGGACCCCTCTATGCAGCCCCAAGCACAATAGCGTAATGCTGACTGCCCGGCCTGTCAAGTTCCGCCAGTCGGACTGAGCCGACGTGTATGCTCCATACGGAGGGAAGTGAGCCGAGGAGTCGGTCCACATCGGCCAGGTCGGGGTGTCAACTCCGTGGGCGGGGTTGATGTCCGGCTTGGCGGGACAACCTACAACGTCGGATTCGTTTTGCCTTGGCGAACAGCGCCATCTCCACATCGGCACAGGTCCATCTGCCTTTCTCACGGAGTCGTTTGGCCAGCAGTACTGGTGGGTGGGGACATGTCCGGTGCGCTGCGTTCAGCCGGCTAGCTATGCAGGCCAGAGTCGTCACCCACGTGGCGTAGCTCTTAAAGGCCTCCATCGTCGCAGGCACGTACGAGCCCCGCGCGCCCGAGCATACTTGCAGGCCCAAGGCCGGCCAGCTCCGTGCCAATACTGAATCCAGCACGCCGAAGCGCACTGGGTCGTAGAAACGCAGCAGCTTGCTGGTGAAGGCCAGTCCAAAGCCCCGGATTTTCTGTTTGACGTCGCGGATGAGAGACGCAGCGTTCCCCGCAGCTTTTGCATCCAGAGCCCCGATGTCGACCGGACCGCTGACTAGTCTGGCTCTCCGGCCCGGGAGTCTGCCCCAAGCGGCAACAGCCAATATGTCCTTGCCAGTCATGCGCGACCTGAGTCGCAGGCGCTGTTCAAGGCGAGTCATGTTGCGGAATCCGTTCTCGTGAGAGTCTCCTTGCCAGCGATAGCACGTATACAGCTGCTCGAACGCCCACCCTTTGGTGACCGACAACACATGGCGGTTTGGGTCGAATGCCGCGCGCATGACGTCAGCCGTCGCCGGGCGGGGGAGGGTCGTCTGGGACAGGCTCGTACCGCGTCACAGCCTCGACGTTGGCCTCGACCTCAGCCAGGTCCTGCTTCAACTTCCTGATGTAGTCGTCCGGCAACATCACGGGGTGCCAACGATTCTTCTGGACCATCGCGCGATTCAGGGACGCGCGGAGTGACGCAGGCTACCGGATCAATATCACCTTCCGGACGGTCTGCGGCGACTCGCAAACGAAGTACACCCCGGGGGTGAGCCCACTCGTATAGTCAACGCCCTGCTCCAATACAGCTACTTTCCGGCCTGAGATGTCGCGAAGCGTGGCCCCGGCCATTACTCTGGGTGTGGGCCCGCGACGAATGGTCGGCAACGGCTGAGCCCAGCTAGGCGATCCGTGTAGGAGCTCAGCGATGTCCGCAGGGGTCGTATCCCGAATCACAGCAATAGAGCTGCCCAGGTAGTTGGCGACGAACATCTTGTTAAGATTCGGGGCACAAGCGAAATCGACGGGCCCCATTCCTGTTGTACACGCGGCAACGATGCTGTCGGTTGCACCGCCGATGATGTGAACCACGCTATCACCATAGTTCGCGCAGTAGACCTTGTTATGGATAGAGTCGTAGCACAATGCGGAAGGGTTAGTTCCGACCACTATCGCGGTGGTGACTGTGTCGCTGGCTCCGTCAATGACTACCACGCGGGAATTGGCCCATGTCGAGCAGTAGACTTTGTTGTTGTGGGTGTTGTAGCACAGGCCATCGGAGTTGACGTTGGCGCCGACCATCACTTTCGTGACAAGCGTGTCAGGGCCGGCATCCATCACCCAGACATACGGACCAACCCAGTCCGTCAAGTACAGCTTGTTGGTGGCCGGAGCGCACATGATGTCGTGAGGAAGCTCGCCGACCGGAAAGGAGTCCACCAGCGCATCGAGCACTCCGTCAATGACGTACGCCTGATAGAGCTTTGTGACGAAGACCTTCTTCCCTGACGAGTTGCTGCAAATGAAACGAGCGGCCAATGGGCCAACTGTGCCAATCAGGGTGTTCGTTGCACCGTTGATAATGGATACGGAGTTGCCGTCATAGTTGGCCGAATAGACCTTGTTCTTGGCGGCATTGTAGCACAGTTCGTTTGGCAATGCGCCGACGGCCACGGTCGCAACGACAATATCCGTCGCTGGGTCTATCACCATAACGTTGTTGCTCGCGTGATTAGCTACATACACCCTGTCATTGAGCGAGTTGTAGCACATCGCATAGGGTCGATCCCCAGCCGGAATCGACCTTATGAACGAGTTGGTTGCTGCGTCTATCACCGAGACACTGTCCGTGAGTTCGTTGCAGCAGTAGACCTTGTGCACGGTGGGCACGTAGCACAGTGCAATTGGTCCTGAGGAGTCGGGCAGGTCTACGACTCTCTCGACGAACTGGGCGAGTGCTGCTGATGCACAGAGCAGGACTGCCAGGACTACGATGGTCTTTTGCATACTACCTCCATTTCCATGTCGGTTAGGGTTGTGCGCCCTTCAGAGACAGAGTGCTTCCCATGCTTGGAGCCCTTATAGGAGCCGGGAATTAGGGGCACATAATCAACAACTCAACTTCCGTCAAGGCCGGGGTGAGTCCGACAGCCATCGCAGTCAGGATACTCCGAACTCAGGTCATGTCAAATCCGCGGGCGGGATTGGGGATAGGTCCGAGGCCTTCGGTCCTCCAACTGTGAGCCAATGGCTGCAAGCCGTCACCATCCATGATGCGGCCATTCGCAGCCGCCGGGTGGAGAGCTGTCTCGTATGTGACTGGCGTTGCGAATGGTGTTGAGCCCCTGCGTGACTATGTAGCGGCCGAAGGAGTCATCCCTCAAGTATTCGTGGAGGCGCAACAGGCAGTTCTCGTGCTCGCGCCTGGGTTCAGTCGTGTCGGCCAGCCGGTCAACGCCTTTCTGCAGCAGTGTGTAGTTACCGGTCGCGGATGCCCCGACCAGCATCCTCTCGAGATTCGCAAGTGAGTCTCGGCCCGGCGGTTCCCGACCATCAAACGCGGACTGTACAACCTCGCTCGCCGTGGTCTGGGTTCTCTGGTACCAGAAATACGGGCCCAGAGCAAGGAAGCAAGTCAGCGTGGCCATGCAAGACAGCCAGGCCAATCGTAGTCTCAACCACCCGGCATCCAGCCACCGGCCAGATAGCGTTACAGCTATGGCTGCCACGAAGCCGACTAGCTCGGGCATGAGGATTCCTCTCCTGGGGTCTGCGGCCCTCGGCATGCCCAACGTGCTGCCCAGTTCAGCTATTACCAGAACAACACCTACGGCCAAAGCGAAGGCTCCTCCGAGCATCTCGGCGTTCTGATTCAGGAGTTCGTTCAACCTGGAACCTCGATCCTTATTGTCAAGGCCGTCCAGCTCCTTGACGCGTCTTGCCACGAACGGACTGGCAATCAGGGAGACTACCGACACGAGAATGTAGCCAACATCCCTGGCCTCTCTGGCAGATGGGGCGGGCCGCAGCATCCAATCTGCCACACACTTGCTAAGAAAAGCTGTGGCCGCAAGCGCAACCAGCCACGCTGCTACGCAACAAATACACCACCAGCACGTAGTCCGCGCGGTCCTCACTGCATGTGATACGGGGCCATTCTGGTTGATATCAAACCGGAGGAAATCCATCCGTGAATCCAGCTCCGAGCTTCCGTAATCGACAAGTCCGCCTCACTCGCCTGCATGGTTGGCATTCTAGGTCTGGCGGAATCGGAAGTCAAGGCAACGGGCCGGCGGTGGAGTATCCAACCCGACGTTCGCCCCGACCCCTTTGTCATTTGTCCTTTGTCCTTCGGACTTGGCTCCTGGCAGATGTGGTGAAATCCCAATCCGCGTCCATCCGTGGTTCGTCTCGGGGGAATCTGCGTCATCTGCGAAATCTGCGGTTAGCTCCTCTCCCGGCCATTCTGCATTTTGATATTTGCATTCTGCAATCTGCATTGCCTCCTCATCCCCTTCGTGTCTTGGTGTCTTGGTGGTTAGATTCTCTCCGCCCGGACTTCTGGTTTCTGACTTCGACTGGTTCGTTGCTAGATCTTTCCCGTCTGCTTCTCCTGCTCTTCGCGCAGCAGCAGGCTGTCGAAGACCTCGGCGAGCGTGAGCCGGGTCGGCTTCCCGGTGCCCTTGCTGAGCGGCGGCGAGAGTCGCTCCTCCATTTCAATCTCGGGCACGTGTTTCAGCACCGCATCGTGCAGCTCCTGCACGGTCCGCCAGCCGTGGTCCGCGAACTTGCGGGCGTAGACCTCAACGTCCCCGGCTGACAACTGAATCCGGTCGATCAGCACGAGCCGGGCGTAGTCGACGATGGCCTTGGCGGATAACGGGAGCACGAGCATATGATTAACGTCGGGCGATACTCTTCTCATCGCGACCTCCTTTCGGCTGGCTGCGCACCGCCGGCGGCGCAGAACCGCGACCCTTGCCACGTTCCGCGGCGCCGACAACAGCGGGCCCGCTCACGCGCCTTCATGCTTCGATTCTACGCCTGGCGGCGATGCCAGTCAGGCTGACGCACGTGACTGGAGAAGGAGCGAGGAAGGAGGATGGAGGATGGAGGACGTAGGATCCTGAGGCCTACGAATTCGTCGTTGTCCTCAACCGCCCGTGTCTGACAGGGCGTGCTTCGGACTTGGCTCCTGGCAGATGTGTCTTGGTGGTAATACTCCGGTCCGTCTTGGCGTCCTTGGCGGTTGTCCCAGCCTCCTTCGCATTTTCGTGTTCCCGTCGCTAGATTCAAGCTCGATCTTCAGTCCGCAATCTGCAATCTGAAATGTAACGGGCGGGCAGGGGAGGAGTGGCGGCGGGCGCCGCTACCTGGTCCGGTGGGAGTTGACGGGCTGCGCGGCTTGCGCCTCGGCCGCCCCTGGCTTCTCCGTTTCCGGGGCCTGGTCGGACGGCGGACGCCTGGGCCAGCTCTCGCCGACGAACACACCGCGGTCGGTCGCGGCGCAGAGCTCCTCGATGGAGAGGTCCCTAAGCGGCTTCTCGAACCGGGCGACGAACTCTGCCTCTTCCTCGACTTCGTCGAGTAACAGCCTCAGCGCGCCGACCATGCTGTCAGGCGCCTCGCCCGCGCGTACGGATTCAGGGTTACCAGTCAACACACAGATTATCCGGCAACGGTTCCTGATGTCAATGGCCCGGAAACGCCGGGCGGGAGAATGGACGGAAGAATCGACGAGTGAGTTGAGGAGTGCATCCAGAGGTGCATCGGCGAGTGTGGCGACGAGCGAGTAATCAGGAGCAGCGATATCAGTAGACGGAACCAGTCGACGTCACACTACGAAGGCCCGGACGAGCCGCGGCTCTTGGCGATTGTCAGCCAGTCTGCGGCAGGAAGCTGCCGAAAACCCACAATTCCAATCTGACGGCCAGGACGGCAATCACGTGGACACCAGGGATAGGGTCGCTTCGAGCGAATTCTACAGCTCTGTGGGATAGAATGAATCTGGGTCTATGACGATAAGCCACGGCGAACGAGCAACTTGAGTGATACTGAGCCAGATCGACTCCCCCACCTGGGGGATTGTCTCCGAGGTAGCCTGCCGAACTGCCTGCACAGCTGTTCCGGCGGCTGCCGGCGATGCTGTTCTCCGGGCTGTTTTCCGCACCGTCCTGTCTGCAGTTCTGTCCGCTGTGTGGATTGCTGTCCTGCCGGCTGCTTCGACGGTTGTTCGCCTTGCTGCTCTGGCGACTGTCCTGCGGATTCCTCTGTCCACTGCCGTCCGAACCGCAGTCGGCGTTGTACTCCTCGCAGTTCCGGAAGCTGCCTTCCCGGTTGCCTGGTGGGCAGCGGTCCGGCTTGTCCTGTCCGCAGTTCGGTCCGCAATGCAGGGTCGTGTCCGCATCGACGTCTTCAACGTAGCGGCTCCCATCCAGCCGTAGGGGCGCGAGCGGAGGGAAAACAGGGACAGTCCCGCGGAGCGCCAACGTCGGACTTGGCGCGGTGCAGTCGCCTTTTTCCGCCGCGGCATCTTGGTTTGACAGCGGGGCAGGGGGTGGTATCATGCCTTCGTCTTCCATGCAATTGTATGAGTTGATCCGGCACAAGCGCGACCGCGGGCGTTTGAGCGATGAGCAGATCGAGGAGCTCGTCTCCGCTTACACGGCCGGCCGGGTGCCGGATTATCAGATGGCCGCGATGCTGATGGCCATCTTCTTCCGGGGGATGACAGGCGAGGAGACCGCGGCTTTGACGATGGCGATGATGAGTTCCGGGGACGTGTTCGACCTGTCGGCAGTCCCCGGCCCGAAGGTGGATAAGCATTCGACCGGCGGGGTGGGGGACAAGGTGTCGCTCGTGCTCGCGCCGCTCGCGGCGGCCTGCGGGGTGAAGGTGCCGATGGTTTCGGGCCGGTCGCTCGGCCACACCGGCGGGACGCTGGATAAGCTGGAGTCGATACCGGGTTTCACCACCGACCTTTCACTCGGGCAGTTCCGGCGGAACGTGGCGGGGGTGGGGCTCGGCGTGATGGGCCAGACGAAGCGGATGTGCCCGGCCGACCGGAAGCTCTATGCGCTGCGCGACGTGACCGCGACCGTGGATTCAGTTCCGCTGATTGCCGCGAGCATCATGGCGAAGAAGCTGGCCGAGGGAATCGACGGGCTGGTGCTCGACGTGAAGACCGGGGGCGGCGCGTTTATGAGCCGGCCCGCGGATGCGAGGAAGCTCGCGCGGGCGATGATTGGCATTGCCGCGCAACTGGGTAAGCGGGCCGTGGCGCTCGTCACCGACATGTCCGAGCCTTTGGGTTCGGCCGTGGGCAATGCGGTGGAGGTGGTGGAGGCGATTGAGGCGCTGAAGGGCCGCTGGCGGTCCGACCTGGCCGAAGTGACGCTGGCCCTGGGCGATGAGATGCTCGTTCTGGCCGGGCTGGCGAACGGCGCGGCGCAGGCGCGGCGGTTGCTCCTGAAGGCGCTTTCCCGCGGGCAGGGACTTTTGAAGTTCCGGCAGATGGTGAGGGCCCAGGGCGGCGACGATAGGGTGGTGGATGACTACAGCCGGCTGCCCCGGCCCGCCTGCCGGATCGCGGTGCGGAGCGCGGCCGGCGGTTTCGTCCGCCGGATTGATGCTTTGCAGGTCGGGCTGCTCGGGGTGCGGCTCGGCATCGGCCGGGAGTGCCTCGGCGCGCAGGTGGACCACAGCGCCGGGTTCGTTTTCAGGAAGCGGGTGGGGGACCGGGTGGCCCGGGATGAGGTCATCGTCGATGTGCAGGGTTCGGATGAGGCGAGGGTGAGGGACGTGGCGTGCGACCTGCCGGCGCAGGTGGTCATCGGGCCGTCGGCGCCGCGCCGGAGCGCAATGGTCATCGCGCGGCTGGACGGTAACAACAGTCACGGCCGCGGGCCGGCCCCGGCCCGCAGGTAGCGGCAGGCAGGAATCCGCCTGAGGATTCCGCCACAAAGGCACAGCGACAATGAGGAACGGTATCCTGGCGGGTCAATGGCAGGCGCGGGGTCTGCGGTTTGACTTTGCGCGGTCGGGAAATATACTGGCAGGCGCATTGAAGATTCCCGATTGCAGATTGAGGATTGCCGATTGCAGATTGCGGACTCTTGAGCGTAGATTGGAGCGCTAGTGGCAAAGAATGAGAACGACGGCAGGCTGGATACGGTCATCGGGCCGCAGACAAGCGCGAGGGGCGATTTTCACGTCACCGGCGGCGTGCGGCTGGACGGGCAGGTAGAGGGCAGGATGGACGTGAGCGAGACAATCGTGACCGGGCCGAAGTCGCTCTTGAAGGGCGAGCTTCACTGCCGGGCAGCGGTGCTTGCCGGCCGGATTGAGGGCGATATCTACGCCGAGGGAACGGTCGAGCTGCAGACCGGGGCCCAGGTGTACGGCAACATCCAGAGTAAGGGGCTCGTCATCCAGCCGGATTGCCGGTTTGAGGGCAACTGCGCGATGAAGGCCGGAGAGGCATCTTAGCGGGCCATGAACCAGGGAGAGAATGACATGGAATTGACTTTGACGGGCAGGAAGGCGTTGGTGACCGGGGCGGGTTCGGGCATCGGACGCCAGATAGCGCTGCGGTTCAGCCGGGCCGGCGCGGCCCTAGCCGTCTGCGACGTGGTGAAGGAGGCGGCGGACCGGGTTGCGGGTGAGATTGCGGGAGCAGGCGGGCAGGCGCGGGCCTATGCAATTGATGTTGCGGACTTCGCCGCTGTGCAGGCGTTGTGCGAGCAGGCTGCCAACGACCTCGGCGGCATCGACATCCTCGTCAACAACGCCGGCATCACGCGCGACAATCTGCTGCTGCGCATGAGCGAGGCGGAGTTCGACCGGGTGATTGCCGTGAACCTGAAGGGTGCGTTCAACTTCACCAAGGCGTGTTTCCGGGGAATGATGAAGAACCGCTGGGGGCGGATCGTCAATATCGCCTCGGTCATCGGCCAGATGGGCAACGCGGGTCAGGCCAATTACGCGGCGGCCAAGGCGGGAATCATCGGGCTCACCAAGTCGGCGGCGAAGGAGCTGGCGGCGCGGAACGTCACGGTCAACGCCGTGGCACCGGGCTATATCGCCACCGCAATGACCGAGAAGCTGGACGCGGCCGCGCGCGACGCCTACATCGCCGCGATACCGCTCCGGCGGGCCGGGACGCCGGAGGACGTGGCAAACGTCTGCCTGTTCCTCGTTTCGGAACTGGCGAGCTATGTTACCGGCCAGGTGATAAGGATTGACGGCGGGCTTTTGATGTAGCCGCCGGCCGGAGAGTGGAGGGGGATGCCTGAGGCATCCCCCTCGTCAGCTTGTTCGGCGGTTTTAAGCCGGCTACGGCTGATGCCAGCCGCAGTTTTTGCAGTCTACCGAGCTCCGCGCGCACGTTATGCCGTCGGTCGGACATGGTTCCGGCGCCGGGACGCTGTCCGGCATGGGTTTGGTCCAGGAGTGAATCGCGCCCCCCTTGATGGTGTGCGCATACGTCGCCACTACGTTGTCTGCCTTATGGCAAGTCGGACACACGATGAGTGCCATCGCTACCTCCATTTTTGGCTGCCGGTATCGCGCGGCAGCGCTTTCTCCATCCTCTTCGGCCGGCGAGGCTCGGCGCGCAGGCCGCCGGTGCCGCGCGCGGTTGCTCGCCCTCCGGCCGGCTAGCGTACCCGGTTGGCGTTCGTAAGTCAATAGCTGCCTTGTCGGCGACGGCCTCGCCGACTTGACACCGGCCCTGCTCTTCCTATTCTTCCTCAAGAGAGAGAGAGGTCCATGGCCGTACCCATACCGCTGCAGGAGCTTCGAGAGCGTCTGGCTGAGGTGACCACCGACGCCGACCGGCTGACCGCGTTGATCGAGTTCGGCAAGCGGACGCGGGAGGCGCCGCCGGCCGAGGCCGAGGGGTATCTGACCGAGGCCGTTGAGCTCGCGCGGAAGGTCGGGACGCATGAAGACCTGGCGCGGGCCGCCGTCCACGCCAGCGAGTTCTACCGGAACCGGCGGGACATGAGTCGCAGCCTCCAGTACGCCGGCATCGTTCGGCAGGCGGCCGACGCCTCCGGCGACCCCATGCATCGCGGGCAGCAGCTGTTCCTTGTCGGTCGAGTGAACGAGGAGCAGGGGAACTATAAAAGCGCCCGCGAGTGTTATGAAGGCTGCGTGAAGGCATGGCAGGAGGCCGGAAACAAGCGGGCGGTGACGGCCGCGCTCAATCAGCTCGGGAGTCTCGCCGCTCTGCAGGGACAGGCGGCCGCGGCGCTTCAGTACTACCAGGAGTGCCTGAAGCTGGACGACGAGCTTGGCGATGTCTCCCGCGCGGCGACCCATCAGCACAACATCGGTTTCACGCTCGCGAAGATGGGGCGCTGGGAGGACGCGTTTGAGTGCTACTATCGCGCCATCGCCCTTGCCGAGCAGCACCAGATGCTCTGGTTGCGGGCATCGGTGAACGATTCGCTGGGCGAGCTGTTCCTCGAGCGCGACAAGGCGGCCAAGGCAATCGATATCTTCAGGATGGTGCTTGAGGCGGCAGACCGGGGCGAGGCGTCGGTCGCTACGCGGGAAGACACGACGGCCAACCTGGGCCTGGCCTACCACCGGCTGGGCGACCTTGTCCGGGCCGGGCAGGCCTACGACGAGGCGCTGAAGCTGGTATCGGGGTCCGGCGACCGCCGCACCATGGCCGTCGTACTGGGGCGCATGGCCGAGCTGGCCCTGGAGCAGGGGCAGCTCGACACGTGCCGGGAGCAGGCCGTTCGGTCGGCGGCTATCGCCCGCGAACTCGGGCTGCCCTGCGAGGAGGCCCAGGCGCTGCGAGTCATGGCTCTCCAGCATGCTGCCCGCGGCGATGGCGCGAAGGCGCTCGAGGAGTTTGAACGAGCCGTGGCCCTGCTCCGCGACCTCGAGGAAAGCTCGGACCTGGCCCGGGTGCGGTTCCACTACGGCCGCTACCTGCTTGAGCGAGGCGACCGCGATGCGGCCGTGGCCTGCCTTGAGTCCGCCGCCCGGTCCTTCCGGAGGCTGGGAATCATCGCCGACGGGCACGAGGTGAATCGCCTGTTGTTCCAGCAGGAGGTGGGAGTCAACCGCGACATGGCGCTGCTGCAGGGGATATCCGGTCTGGTTTCGCTGGGAGTCGAGCCCCAGGTGCTTTTGGAGTGGGCAGTCGGGCTGCTCTTGGAAGGGCTCCGGTTCGACCGGGCGGTGGTAGTCGCGCGGGGCCGGCCGGTGTTGACGCACGGCGACGTCGATGTGAGGCGGGCTTTGGCGCTGGGCGACGGGATGGAGTCCATCGGCGACGATCTGGTTCTGACCTGGCCGGTGCAGTACGGCGGCAGGCCGCTCGGACGCATCCATCTCGAGCGGACTGCGCCGGCAAAGGCCGAGCATAACTACCTCGTGCTCGACACGGTGGCGAATCTGCTGGCGACCGCGATTCACCGGCTGGCCGACCTGGCGATGAACGGGGCCGAAGCGAATCCGGCTTTCGCCCGGTTGCGCTACAAGGGCGTGGTCAGCCGGAATCAGCGGATGATCGACCTGTTGAATACGGTCTGTGCAGTGGCGGATAAGAGCGTTCCGGTCCTCATCCGCGGCGAGAGCGGCACCGGCAAAGAGCTGGTGGCCCGGGCCCTTCACGATTCGGGCAAACGGGCCGATAAGCCGTTCGTGGCCGTGAACTGCGCGGCGGTGCCGGACAACCTGCTGGAAGCCGAGTTCTTCGGCATCGAGAAGGGGACGGCGACCGGCGTGGCCGCGCACAAAGGTAAGTTCGAGGTCGCCGGGGGCGGGACCATCTTCCTTGATGAGATTGGCGACATGAGCCTATCCTTGCAGTCGAAGCTCCTGCGGGTACTGCAGGAAAAGACCTTCGAGCGGGTTGGCGGACACGTCCCCATCAGTGTCGATGTGAGGGTCGTGGCCGCGACCAACCAGCCGGTGGCCGAACTGATGGCGGCGAAGAAGTTCCGGGAGGACCTTTACTACCGGCTTAACACCGTCGAGCTGGTGCTGCCGTCGCTGGCCGAGCGGCCCGAGGATATCCCGGAACTGGTGCGCCGCTTCGTCCGCAGCAGCAACCAGGAGTTCGGGCGGGACGTCGCCGGTGTCAGTCCGGAGGCGATGTCGCGACTTACTACGTATCGCTGGCCGGGCAACGTCCGCGAGCTTGAGCACGTGGTCGAGCGCTCGGTATTGCTGGCGCGAGGGGACACGATCCAGTTGGGTGACCTTCCACCCGCGCTGCAGCCGCCGGCCGGAATCGAGCCAAACCCGGCTGAATTCCGGGTCGCCCGGCACGAAGCCCAGGAGAAGGCCGCCGCCGCGGTCGAGCGCTCGGCGGTAGTGGACTGCCTGGAGAAGTGCGGGTGGCACGTTGAGCAGGCGGCCCGGCTCGCGGGCTACAGCCGGGCTCAGTTCTACCGGCTGATGCAGAAGTACGCCATCGCGAGACCCCAACGCTGATGCCTGCCGTCCCTTCCGCCCTTGACATTGTGCCGGCCGGCTGATAGAACTGAACCATGTCGGAGCCTTCCCCGGATCGCGGACCGATGACTGCGCGCGTCCGGTTCAAGCTGCTCTCGTTCAACGTCCATAACCTGGGGCGCGCCGACAACGCCGACGAGCGGACCTTTCGCGCCAAGGTTGACTACCTGGTTGACGTGCTCGCGCGACTCGACCCGGATGTGGCAGTGATTGACGAGGTGCGTGAGCCGGAGAGTTTCGACTATCTGGCCGACCGGCTCGGTACCTACCCCAATCGTTTTCTGGGTGACGCGCCGCCCGCCAATCGCCGGATTCAGACCGGGATTCTGTCCCGGCTGCCGATGCTGGAGCAGGGGCAGTGGCGGGAGTTCCCGGCCGCGCTGCCCGGTCCCGGGGAGGGCACCGTGCGCCTTTCGTTCCGGCGGCCAATGCCCTGGACGCGGCTCGAGCTGCCGAGCGGCGAGACGCTGTTCGTCGTGGCCGTCCACCTCAAGTCGCGGCGGGCAGCGGCAGAGGAGACAGCCGAAACCGAATCGCCGCGGCGGCGCCGCCTGCTCGGCCGTGCTCTCTCCAACCTGATCCGCATTGCGGAGGCCGCGGGTCTGCGAAGCCTGCTGGATGACGCCATGGATCGGAAGACAGCCGACCACTATGCTGTCCTGGGCGATTTCAACGACGCTCCCGGCTCAACCGCTCTCAGTCTGGTGATGGGGCTGGAGGATGAGGAGGGAAGCGAGCTGCAGCAGAGCGAGGAGCGCCGGCTGTTCCAGGCCCTTTGGCGGGTTCCGCTGGACCGCGCGTTCTCGTATGTCGGACGGGGACAGCGACACCTGTTCGACCACATCCTGGTGAGCCAGCGGCTGTCGCTGGGCCAGGTCGCCGCCGGCGTCGAGAGTCAGTTGCTTGAGGCGGAGCGCAGGCAGCACAGCGACCACCCCGAAGGCTACCCGCGTTCCGACCATGCCCCGGTCTGGGCGGCCTTCGAACTGGCAGTTTGAATCCGGGCGATTACGGCTATTGACACGTCCGATGCGCACAGTGATAATAGCTGACGCGATTCAGACACAAAAGGAGCAAATGATGCGCAAAGCACCCGTACTGACCGTCGTGCTCGTGGCCGCCCTGACCTTCTGTGTTTCCTGCAAGAAGCAGCAGGACGTGGACAAGGACAAAGCCGCGGTGCGGGCATTGGTTGAGGCGGACACAACCCACTTCAGCTCCGGCACTGCCGGCGACTCATCCGAGAACAGCCTGGCGGCCGAGGACACGACCATGGGCATCTGGTGGCGCGGGCCGCAGACGCACGACTCGGTGCCGGTTATCGAGGTCGAGGTCGTCGGTGACTCGGCGCGGGTTCTCTGGCACCAGCACAATCACGGTGAGATATACCACTGGGCAAAGACAAGCGATACGACCGCGGTCAAGTGGACCAAGCCGCTGCAGGAGGCCGTGCAGATGAACGGCGTATACTTCCGGGATGGCAGGGACACGGATGCAGACCGGGGATGGAAGCTTAAGAAGATATCGCTTGCGTATGGTGAGTCCGAGACCACGAACACGGTGCGGATTGACTCATTGAGGATTCACAGCTCCCTCCGCGACGTCCTCATCGCGGGACCGCTCGACACCTACTACTGGGTCGACAGCCTCGTCACCTTTACACCGGGCGAGCAGCTCAGCATCACCCTTTACACCAATGCTACCGGCGGGTATGCGTGGCTGCACGCGTTCTGGGGCATACTCTTCGTCAGGCTGCCCTTCGAGAACCAGGGCAGCGGGGTCTTCACCGGCACCTGGAACGCACAGATAATACCCGGCTTCAGGTTTGCCATCTTCGACCTGATGACCAAGAGCACGCTGATGGATCCGGCCGCCCCGTACGACTACAACGGCTGGCTCCTGCCGTACAAGATACAGACGGCGAAGTAGTTCAGTCCCAGGCGAATCGATTGCGGGAGCGGTATCGTGCTGCTCCCGCCGCTTTGACGCCCCCACCGTGTCCGTAAGGGACTGTGAACAAGGAACGAAGCGCACCCGACGCCAGCGGATTGGGTTCACTTTGGATCTGAGCTGAATTCGCCTTTCCGATTCCCGCGCCGCTCAGGATGGCCTGAATCCGAATCAGACGTATGCCGAATCCGGGAGCGCGCAGCCCGTCTACTGGCCGGCCGGCCCTTTCTCGAAAAGGCCGATGAACTTGACGTAGCAGGACGGGCTAACGGCCTTCTCGTTGCTGATGACGTAGATGGTGAGACGCAGGCCGTTGAGGTTCGGTACTATTCGGGCCTTGAGATGCGGGACATCGTAGTGACGACCGTGCCGATGTCCCCAGCCTTTGGTGCAGCAGAGGAGTGCATCGTCTTCGAATTGAACCCTGCCATTCCGGTAGACGCAAGGGTCGGTTTGTACGACATAGCGGTTGCGGAGATAGAAAGGAACGATACACAGCCTGCCGCCAGGTCGCAGCACACGACCTACCTCCCGGATGAATCGCACGTCGGAGTCGCCTTCAAAGTGCTCAAACGAGCAGTGCATGGCCATCTTTGTGGCGAATCCGTCTGGAACAGGCATGCTGGCCGCGTCCCCGCCAATCCGGTTGTCGTGGATCCCGGAGGGATAGGTGAGGTCCTGTCGGAATACGGTGCAGCCGTAGAGTTCATTATAGATCTCTGGTGTGGGTGAGTCCGAGGTCGCAATGTCGACATACACGTCCCGGGGCGACAACTCGAGTAGTTTTGCCGCCAGGTAGTGCTCTAGAGTTTTTTCAGGCAGCCGTCCAATGTCGGTGCCGCAGTAGTCCGGGTACCGGTCATAGCGAGCCCGTGCCAAGTAGTTCCGCAGGTCAGTGATATCGAGGTTGAAGTCGACCATGTCGAAGCCGGCTGCCTCCAGATTCTGCCGGACGTCAGCCTGTATCGTCGAGTTCATGTCGACACGCGCCTTGGCCTTCGGTTCGCGAACTCCCGCGTAGTAGCTGTTCCAGAATAGCGTCTGCCGGACCTTCCGGGTTACGTATCGGGCAGCCTTGCCCGGATGCCGGATTGCCCTACGGATCTGTCTGCCAGTCTTGGTCATCACTGCCTTTCTCGACGGCTCCGCCGGTGCTCTGCGTGCGTGCCGTCACTTCCGAAGAGTCGGACGAAGAATAGCGCCACGCTTGCAGCAGTCAAGAGCGCAGACTGCGCCGCCCACGGGTCTCGCTTGAACGGCCGAAGGTGCGGGGGTATAATCAGGCAGATGAAAGACATCGTCATCCGACTCGCCGGCTTCTAGCCAGCAGGGCCGTCATGATATTCCTCTGCCGTCCGTGAGAAGCCTGCTGCTGATTGATGGTCATTCGGTCATCTACCGGAGTTTCTTTGCGTTTGTCCGCAACCCGTTGCGCAACGCCAAAGGGTTCAACACGTCGGCAGTCTATGGGTTTGCGCAGACCCTGATGAAGCTGATGAACGATCTGAAGCCAGACTACTGCGCGGTCGTGTATGATGCGCCGGGACGGACGTTCCGGGATGAGAAGTTCAGCGAGTACAAACTCCAGCGCCCCCCGGCTCCCGAGGAACTGCCGCCTCAGATGCCCATTATCAAGCAGATGGTGCGTGCGTGGGGAATTGAAGGCTTCGAGGTGTCCGGAGTAGAGGCGGATGACGTGCTCGCAACGCTGGCGCGGAGATTCTCGGGACCGGAGTTATGCGTGACGATTGCCACGTCGGATAAGGACATGTTACAGCTCGTTGGCAGCGGTCGGACCGTCTACGATCCGTGGAAAGAGAAGCGATACGAACCGGATGACGTGAAGGAAAAGCTTGGCGTGGAACCCAAGCTCGTGCCTGACTTGCTGGCACTGATGGGTGACAGCTCGGACAACATCCCCGGAGTGCCGGGAATCGGGCCCAAACGCGCAAAAGAGATACTGGCGCGTTGGGGTTCGCTGAATGACGCGCTGGCTCACGATGACCGCGTGCGCGAGCACGCCGCGGTCGCTAGGTTGAGCCTGGAATTGGCGCAGGTCAAAGCCGACGTCGAGATCGCCGCGGACCTTGAGAGTCTCGCGCCACGTTCGCCGGACACGGCAGCACTGCAGGCGATATTCACCGAAATGGACTTCCGGGGAATGGCGGCACAGGTCGCTCCGCAGGTAGAGGTTGAGGCTAAGGTTCAGGCCGGGCTGGACCTGGGCGCACTCAAGCGAGCTGGGAAGCTCGGCATGTGTCTTGAGCCGGGTGGGGGGCTTTGGGTGAGCGGCAAGGCTGGAGCCGTCACGTTGGTAGAAGACCCCGGCACCCGGAAGGCCCTGCTGTCAGACCCGGGATTGCTTAAGATTGGGTTTGACCTCAAAGAGCAGGTGAAGATTCTGCATGAAGCCGGGGTGGGGGTGACCGGGCCGTTCTTCGATGTCGGGGTGGCCGCATGGCTTGTTGACCCGAACCGCCGCTCGTTCTCGCCCGAGGAAGTGACTCTGCAGGTTTTCGGCAACCGGGTCCCTCCACTTTCCAACGAAGCTCGGGCAGTCCACGCGCTCACTATCTTTGACGCGCTCGATCCGCAATTGCTGGCCCAGGGTCTGGGTGGAGTTGCCAAGGATCTCGAGATGCCATTGGTTCCGATTCTTGCCGCAATGGAAGAACGAGGCATCAAGGTCGACCTCGACGGTCTGAGTCGGCTTGAGGCCCGGCTTACGACCGACCTGAAGTCGATTGAGCGTCACGTCCATCAACTGGCAGGTCATGTGTTCAACATATGTTCGCCGAAACAACTCGGGGTGGTCCTGTTCGAGGAGTTGAAGCTGGCGCGTGGAAAGAAGACTAAGACCGGCTATTCGACGAGCGTTGATATACTGAATGAACTGGCACCGAAGAGCGAGGTTGTGCGCGATGTGCTCAAGTACCGGGAGCTGACTAAGCTGTGTGGTACCTACCTGGGTCCGCTCCGGCTCGCGGCGCGCGAAGGAACCCATCGCGTTCACGCGACGTTCAACCAGACGGGCACGGCGACCGGCCGGCTTTCATCATCCGACCCGAACCTGCAGAACATCCCCATACGGACCGAACTCGGCAGGCAGATCCGCAGCGCGTTTGTGGCCGAGCGTGGCTGCGTACTGATATCGGCGGACTACTCGCAGATTGAGTTGCGGGTACTCGCACACCTGTCTGGCGACGAGCGGCTATCCGAGGCTTTCGAGCGCGGAGAAGACGTCCACGCGCGCACTGCCGCGGCGATTCTCAACAAGGACATCGGAGATGTAAAGCCGGAGGACCGGCGGCTGGCCAAGGTCGTGAACTACGGCCTTGTCTATGGAATGGGTGACTACGGCCTTTCATCGCGGGCTGATATCCCTATTGAGCAGGCTCGAACGTTCCTCGATGAATACATGACCAGGTTCTCCGGCGTGGCCGCGTGGCGAGAGAAGACGATCGAGGAAGCCAGGCAGAACGGCTACGTGCGGACCATTTCGGGTCGCGTCAGACCGACTCCCGGTATAGCTGATCGCAACAGGGCCATAGCCGAGGCGACGAAGAGGTACGCACTGAACGCACCGGTTCAAGGCTCGGCCGCCGACATTATCAAGAGCGCGATGCTGAGACTCGAAGGGCGGTTGGGTGTGGAGTTCGGGACAGGCATGATACTGCAGGTGCATGACGAGCTAGTGTTTGAGGTCGCCGAGGAGAAGCAGGATGAGGCATGTGTGATCGTCAGTGATGAGATGGAGCATGCCTGGAAGCTGGACGTGCCGCTCGTCGTCGAGACCGGAGTGGGGCGGAGTTGGGGAGAAGCGCACTAGACGGTCATCGAACGAAGTGAGAAGCTAGATGCCAGATGCTAGAAGTCAGAAGTCCAGGACCGCACGTAGGATCAAGGCGAAGAGACGTGTGATGTTCTGCTTCGGGACGAGACCCGAGGCCATCAAGCTCGCGCCAGTCATCCGGGAACTTGCCCGGCATCCAACGAAATTCGAGCCGATCGTGCTTGTGACTGCTCAGCACCGTCAAATGCTGGACCAGGTGCTGCGTGTGTTCAACATCAAACCGGACTACGACCTTAACCTGATGAGGCCCGGCCAGTTTTTGGCCGACGTGACTTCCGCCGTGCTGCGTGGAGTCGAACGGGTCCTCCTGCGCGTCCGGCCCGACATGGTGGTTGTCCAGGGAGACACCACCAGCGCATTCGCTGCCGCGATGGCCGCATTCTATCAGCAATTCCCGGTTGGACACGTCGAGGCCGGTCTCAGGACTGGTGACAAGTACTCGCCCTTTCCCGAGGAGATGAACCGGCGACTAATCAGCGGCATTGCCGACCTGCACTTTGCGCCAACCCGAGCAGCGAAGCGAAACCTCCTCACTGAGGGAGTACCACGTTCGCTGATTCATGTGACCGGGAACACGGTCGTGGACGCTCTCAAAGCTACGCGTCTGAGCAAGGTGGGGTGCATTCTGCCAGTGCTGAATGGCATCGCGTCGAAGCAGCGCGTTGTTCTGGTAACAGCACACAGAAGAGAGAGCTTCGGGCAAGGCTTCGAGCACATCTGCCGGGCCCTGAGGACGTTGGTTGCGAGGAATCCGGATATTGATGTTGTCTACCCGGTCCACCTCAATCCGAATGTCAGTAAGCCGGTACGTGCCATTCTGGCCGGTGTGCCAAGGGTGCACCTGATTGAGCCGTTGGAGTACCTGCCATTCGTCCGGCTCATGGAGCGGTCGTATCTGATTCTGACCGACTCGGGCGGCATTCAGGAAGAAGCACCGGCCCTCGGAAAGCCTGTGTTGGTGATGCGCGGTGTGACTGAAAGGCCCGAGGCGGTTGAAGCGGGGACTGCCATCTTGGTGGGCACGGACCCGGATGTGATAGTCCGAGCGACTGAGAGACTGCTGCGTTCTGATGATGTCTATAGAAAGATGGCCCGAGCACGGAATCCCTTCGGCGACGGACGCGCATCTACCCGCATCGCAGCAGTTCTTCGCCGGTTCCTTCTGTTCCCCGAGAGCCAACATGTAACTGCCGAGAGGCCATGCAGACGCAGGATAATGCCATCCGGGCCCTCTTTGTGACTTGGTGTCTTGGTGGTGAGTTCGGATCTCGGCCCTTGGGCTTGTCCGTAGCGAATTGACTTTGCCTCTGTGTTTCCTAGACTTCCAGCGTGAATAGAGTAGTCAAGTATCTCAGCGTCATTCTCAAGTGGCGACGTCTCATCTTCTGGAACACAGTGGCGCTAACAGCCCTCGCCGTGGTCGTCAGTCTGATACTGCCTCTGCGCTACACTGCTACCGCTCGGCTACTGCCGCCAAGCGATGAAGGTGACATCTTCGGCATGACCAGTCTGCTCGGGGGAGGGGCAGCTGGTGGGCTGAGCAAACTGAGGGCAGGTCTCACCGGTGCGTCGACAGGATCGGATTTGATGGTTGGCATCCTCGGAAGCCGAACGGTGATGCAGAACGTAGCCGAGCGGTGCAGTATTGCCGCGTACTACAGGTTGCGAAAGCCCAGCGCCGAGAAGGCGGTGCGGCAAATGAGGGAGATGACGAAACTCAGTGCGTCCGACGAGGGGATTGTCTCGATTGCCGTCGAAGCGAAAACACGATCTCTGGCCGCGCAAGTTGCCAACGCCTACGTTGCTGAACTCGACAGTTTCCTAAGGTACTCCAACATCAGCCGTGGACACAACATGAGGGTTTTCTTGGAGAAGCGCATCGGACAGCTTGAGTCCACCATGGTGGCCGCCGGCGAATCGCTGAAGGTGTTCCAGCAAGCCAATAGGGTGACTTCGGTTGAGGACGAAACCAGAGCGGCTGTCGATGCCTACGCAAAGATGAAGGCGGAGCTTAGCCTGCAGGAGGCGGAGTATGAGGCCGCTCGTTCCGGGGCACGCGAGGTCAACCCATATGTGGACAACCTCCGACGCGAAGTGGCGGCATCGCGGGAGGAACTGCGCAAGCTCGAGCAAGGTGGAGGGACGAACGGTTTCGGCGTGGGCTTTGGGGTGTCGTTCCGGAAGCTGCCGGCCGTGGCCGCTCAGTTTGCCACAAAGTACCTGGACTTCAAGGTCCAGCAGGAAGCCTATGCAGCACTCTATCAGCAATACGAGTACGCGCGAGTCTTGGAGGCCCGAGACGCGCCTGCGTTGACTGTTCTCGACTACGCTGTGCCGCCTGAGCGCAAGAGTTTTCCCAGGCGTACCTTCATAGTAGCCATCGTCTTCATGTTCAGTCTAGCGGCAGGTACGGCCTTTGCCTTTGTTGCCGACTACTTCAGTTTCCTGAAGAGTTCGCGGCCCGAGGAGTATCAGAACTGGGCGAGCATCCGGAATCAGCTCTTGATTTCGTTCCGTTTTCTGCGGCCCTACCCATCCCGTAGACGCAAGCCGTCACAATGAGCGCGGAGGTCCGGTCGGACCGAGACCATCCGACGCAGGCGACCAGGCGTATCGCGAAGAATACAGCCTATCTGGCACTGGCGGACGTAGCCAGCAAGATACTGGGGTTTGTCTTCTATCTAGTTGCGGCGCGCGGTCTCGGAGTGGAGGAGTTCGGGGTCCTGTCCTTCGCCGTGGCGTTCACTACCATGTTCGCGGTGCTGACCGATCTCGGTCTGGGAGTTGTGACCGCCCGCGAGATCGCTCGAGACCGTGGTGTGGCATCCCGGTTCGTCAGCAACGTGCTGGCGATGAAGCTGCTGGCGTCCGTAGTTGTTATCCTCATCGTATGCGCGTTGGTCAATTTGGTCGGCTACGCCTCATTGACAGTCCGGGTGGTGTACATCTGTAGCTTGTTCGTGCTTGGAAGCGCGATCGCGTCCTACTACTGTTGGGTTTTCCAGGGATTCGAGCGCATGAGCTACGTGGTTGTGATCCGGGTTGCGCAAGCGGCTTTGCCGGTTGCTGGGGCGGTCATCATGACATGGAGAGGAGGGGCGACAGTCGAGCGGTACGCCATTCTGTACGCAGGTGCTTGGCTTGGGTCGGCGTTGCTGTCTATCGCCATTGCGTCGAAACGTCTTGTGAGGCCGGGGTTGGCCTTCGGTCCTAGTGAATGGCGCAGGTTGCTCCGGCTGTCTTTGCCCATTGGGCTAACCGCGATGTTCACTATGTTCTACTACTGGAATGGGACGGCGTTCCTGTCGAAGTTCCGCGGATATGAGGCAGTTGGCGTCTACAGCGCTGCCTTCCGGCTGGCAATGGGTTTTGCGTTCGCAGGCCTTGCATTCTCCGGTGGGGTCTTCCCGCTGTTCTC
>Ga0172371_10003668_pt1 | contig 23635 bp, 25 predicted proteins | sample Lak12m_FD_114543 | JGI IMG/M metagenome (GOLD analysis project Ga0172371, IMG submission 114543) | Freshwater microbial communities from Kabuno Bay, South-Kivu, Congo - kab_022012_12m | ecosystem: Environmental > Aquatic > Freshwater > Lake | place: Democratic Republic of the Congo: South-Kivu...
CAAATCAGATAAGAATGCTGACCTGGATGCAGTGAGTCTAGAATTAAAGAACCAATATTTACTTAAAGAAAAACGGTATGATGAAGCAATAAATAATTTAGACCTACTTACAAAAAAACATCAATCAAATAAAGAAGTAGAGAAACAATCCCTCTTCAATGCAGGGTATGTCTATCTGCAATATATGAATGATTACAAGAAGGCAGCTGAAAAGTTTGATCAATTAGCTGCAAAATATCCCAAAGATGAATTAGTCTCTGAGAGTAGATATTTATTAGCCGGATATGACGTAAATGGGAATCAACAAGCTAAAGAGGCAACAGCTGAGCTAAACAAGTTGACGGTTCCTACAGCTTATGGGCTTGACCAAAATTATCCAAATCCCTTTAACCCTGCAACAACCATAAGTTACCAATTACCAAAAAGCGGATATGTAACGCTAAAGATATTTGATATGCTTGGTAATGAAGTAAAGTCATTGGTAAATGAAATGAAAGAAATGGGCAAGTACACGGCAACGTTTGATGCAAGTACACTTGCAAGCGGCATGTATGTGTACCAAATAAAGGCTAATGATTTTATGGCAACTAAAAAGATGTTGCTGCTCAAGTAAAATAACCTCACCCTTCGTCCCTCTCCTTGTTAAGGAGAGAGGAATAGAACAAGTTTCCCACCCCTCCCCTTAATAAGGGGAGGGGCAGGGGGAGAGGTCAAAACCATTTACATCTTTAGCGTTGGTGGTAGCCAAAGATGCATAACAAAACCCACCGGGAAATTCAATAAAAAGGAGCTTCCTTATGGAACAAAATCTTATATCGGCAGAAATTGCCGTCGAAGACATTGCGCAGATTAACAGCGCGATTGATCTGATCAAACAAAAATTACCTTTTCTTATTACCTTTACGGATGATCAGAAAAAGGAAATACACAAATTGGGAAATGTGTTAAAACCTTTTGTGGACGACGCAGCCGACGCAGCAATCCGCTATCCGCAAATAATGAGCGGTACGTTTAACCAGCAGGAGTACAAAAGGGACTATCAACTTTATAAAACATTAACAGAGATTGATGGTAAACTTGCCTCCCTCCATTCGGCAGTAAATGATACGCTGATAGCCGCCGGAAGCGATGTGCTCGGAGGTTCGTTGGAAGTCTATTCTTCTGTGCTGGCTAACCAGAAGAAAGTGCCGGGACTTGATACCGTTGCGGCTAAACTGCGCGTCTTTTTTGAGAAGAAAAAGGGAGGGACAAAACCTCCGCCACAAGCATAAAGTATCGAGTTTACACAGCTTCCGGTTAACTGCCGTGCAGAAAAACGGCAGCGCTCAGGTCGGTTTATTCTAAAATAATCTCCCGTGATTCTCTTTGAATGTCGGGAGATTCTTTTTTGATGTCGTGAGATGCCCGGACAATGTCCATTGAGCTTCCGCTAATGTTGGTAGATACTCCGTCAATCTCGGAAGATTGTTCTTGCATGTCGGGAGATTGTTCTTGCATGTCCGGAGGTCGTTTCTGTATCTCCGGAGATTGTTTCTGCATGTGCGGAGATTGGTTCTGCATACCTTGAGGTTGTTTCTGTATGTCGGGGGAAACACCGTCCATCTGCGCCGTTGAGTAGTTTACTATGATAATCTGCTTCACAGCAGCGAATCCCGATTCTTTAACTGAAAGGAGCACAAACCAGCCGGCATGACTAATGGATAGCTGCCTGTTTTTTTTAAAGTAGTATATTTAGCCTACTCATTTTCTTTAGTTGAAAGAGCGAAAGATGCTGAAAAAACTTTTTATCGGTATATTTTTATCTGCCGCCATGCTGTGCGGCTACTATTTTTATCCTGAAAAGAAACTGGATACATCGCAAAAGATTGATAAAATAGTAGTGGTAAAACACAAACGTCAGTTAACACTTTTTTCTAACGGGAAGGAGATAAAGACCTACACCATTTCGTTAGGAGGTGTGCCGGCGGGAAAGAAAGAATTTGAAGGAGATCAGAAAACTCCGGAAGGTATCTATTTTATTGATGATAAAAATCCCAGCAGCGATTACCATTTGAATCTCGGCGTCTCATATCCGAACCACAACGACAGCCTTCATGCGGCAGCGCTTGGCAAAGCTCCGGGCGGAGACATAAAAATTCACGGTCTGCCGAACGGGTACGGCTTCATAGGAAAATTCCAGCGCTTTAAAGATTGGACTGCCGGATGTATGGCTCTAACTAATAGTGAAATTGAAGAACTTTTTTACCAGGTTCCCCTTGGTACAGAAATAGAAATTAAACCGTGATGGAAAATCTTCCGAGATGAATAACAGCGGAAAACGGTTTGCACATTTACTTCCCGTGCTGCAAGCGCTGCTGGTAACGTTTCTTTGGTCAACATCTTTTATAATTATTAAATGGGGTTTAAAGGATATTCCTCCCATTACCTATGCGGGTTTAAGATACTTTCTCGCCTTTCTTATTTTTCTTCCGTTCATTTTAAAAGATGTCTATGTAAATGAAATTAAAAAATTAACAAGGAGTGATTGGAAAAATCTCTTTCTGTTGGGAATTGTATTTTACACCTTCACTCAGGGAATTCAGTTTCTGGGTTTATCGCTTCTTCCTTCGGTTACGGTGAGTTTGCTTCTAAACTTTACACCGCTTGTGGTTGCGTTACTTGGCATTTTTCTTTTGAGGGAAGTTCCAACCCGCAGGCAATGGTTGGGTTCTTTCCTTTTTCTTGCCGGAATTTTTCTCTACTTTTTTCCTCTTTCAAATTGGGGCGGTAGCGTTGGAGGCTTGGCGGTTATGCTTGTTGGAGTTCTTGCTAATTCAGGCGCCGCTGTAATAGGAAGAAATGTAAACCGGAAAAAAAATATTAGTCCGCTTGTGGTTCCGTTCATCAGTATGGGCATGGGAGCGCTTCTTTTGCTGCTAACGGGTCTTTTGCTTGATGGTGTTCCCGTGTTGAGTTTGAAAAATTTTTGGTATCTCCTCTGGCTTGCGGGAATTAATACGGCGTTTGCTTTTACGCTGTGGAATGTAACGCTTCGCTCGCTAACGGCAATGGAATCAAGTATTATTAATGGTACTATGCTCATTCAGATTGCTTTGCTGGCGTGGTATTTTTTAGGTGAAACGATAACACTGCAAGAAGGGGGAGGAATGACGTTAGCCGCTGCGGGGGCGGTGCTGGTTCAATTGAAACAGAAAACAGAAAAGCGGCAGTAACTTTTAGTTTTCTCAAAATCTTTCTATAATTGTACTATCTTTCACCAAACATTTAACGACTATGAAACCCTGGATAAAAATACTCTTAGGTTCTATCGTTTCCCTCATCATTATTCTATTTATCGCGGGATACTTCTTTAGACAGATGCTTTACAACGGTCTCCCCGGATACACAGGAGAGTTTTCCGCACAAAAAATTAAAAGCGATGTAACCATCTCTTTCGATTCGCTTGCAACACCTTACATCATAAGCAACAGCGAAGAAAGCGCCGCTTTTGCTCTCGGATTTTTGCATGCAAGAGAGCGTCTCTTTCAAATGGATTTAATTCGCCGCGCGGGTGAAGGAAGACTGAGTGAAGTGTTCGGCAGCCAAACCCTTCCCTTCGATAAAATGTTTTTAACTGTAGGAATTAAAAAAACCGCGGAACGGATGTTTGCCGAAGCTCATCCGGAAACAAAGAGAATGCTTCAAGCATACGCAGATGGAGTGAATTATTTCATTAAAAAATTTCCGAAGAAAATTCCCCTTGAATTTGATTTGTTAAAATACACCCCGTACATGTGGAAACCGGTACACAGTTTAATGGTGGTACGGTTGATGGCATGGGAATTAAATATGAGCTGGTGGACCGACATTATTAACACAAGATTGGTGCAGCAGCTCGGTGAAGAAAAAGCCAAACAAATTCTTCCCGATTTTCCCGAGAACGCACCGACGATTATTCCTTCAACACTCTCAAAACAACCGAAACTGAACACGGCGTTTCTGGATATCAACAGGGCATTTAGGCAATTTATGGGAACCACCGGTACGCACATTGGTTCGAACAATTGGGTTGTGAATAAAGAAAAATCAGTAAGCGGTAAACCTATCATCGCCAACGATCCTCATCTGGCTTTTACCGCGCCGGGCAAATGGTACGCGGCCGTAATTCGTGCCGGAGATTGGCAGGCGGAAGGAGTAACCCTGCCTGGCGTTCCCGCGGTGGTTATCGGAAAGAACAAACAAATATCATGGGTACTCACCAACGTTATGGCCGATGATGCTGATTTCTATTTTGAAAAACTTGATGAGTCCGGGAAAAAATATTTTTGCAATAATCAGTGGCGACCTCTTTCCATAAGAACAGAAAAAATTAAAGTGAAAGATAGTTCTACTGTTTCATTCGAGATTAAAGAAACTCACCGCGGTCCCCTCATCTCTCCGGTGTATTCATTTAATGCCATGTATCCCAAAGCAAACGAGCCGAGTGAGCAAGTAAGTATGCGCTGGACGGGGAACGATGTAAGTGATGAATACTACGCCTTCTATCTTGTGAACCGTGCGCAAGATTGGAACAGTTTTAAAAACGGAGTGGCATACTTTACCGTGCCTGGACAAAATTTTGTTTACGCCGATACCGGTGGAAATATAGGATATATCTGCGCGGCAAAACTTCCCATCCGTGCCAACAATGCTCCAACCTTTGTTTTTGACGGAACTACAACCGCGAATGATTGGAAAGGATTTGTTCCCTATCATGAAATGCCGATGCTTTTTAATCCGGCTCAAAATTATATTGCTTCCGCAAATAACAAGACGGTAAAAATTTTTCCGTATCATATTTCAAACTTGTGGGAGCCGTCATCGCGTATTGAGCGCATTACGGAATTGTTGACCGCAAAGGAGAAACATTCTGTTACTGACTTCCAACACTATCAAACCGATTTTATTTCTCCCTACGCAAAACGGCTTCTTCCCTACATCACCGCGGCTTTTGAAAATAAAAAAATCACGGACGGAAATCTTAGACAAGCTCTCGAACTCTTTAAGAAATGGGACGGTAAGTTTGACGCGTTTTACCAAACACCAACCATCTACGCGGTCTTCCTGTCTCATTTTCTTCAAAATACATTTGAAGATGATATGGGGTTCGAATTGTTTAACGAATTTCTTTTTGTTCCCAATGTGCCGTACCGTGTAGTGCAGAAAATTGTTGAAGAAAATGTTTCACCATTGTTTGACGATAAAAATACTTCACGTGTTGAAACGCGCGACGATATGTTAAGAAAAAGTTTAAGTGATGCGTTAACTGACCTTGAGCGGAAAATGGGTCCCGATATGAATCAATGGCAGTGGGGAAAACTGCATTCGTTAACGTTCAAACATTTTTTTAGCGGAGAAAATAAATTCATGGATGGGATTGTTGATATTGGACCTTTTGGCTTAGGTGGAGACGGCACGACACTTTTTAATACGGAGTATCTGTTTAATCATTACAACGGTGATTTGAAAGCGTATCGCCATGGTGATTATGAAAATCATCTCGGACCATCTATGCGCTACATTTTTGATTTCTCAAAACCGGATGAGTTTTATCTTGTCCTCCCAACCGGGGAATCGGGACACCCGTTAAGCAAGCATTATAAAGATCAGACGCAGTTGTGGCTGCGCGGAAAGTATGTGAAGATAAAAACCGATGCAGCGTCGATAAGCTCTTTGAAGAATAAGATTACTTTAGTGAAGGAGTAATCGAAAGAACCATGCAAGAGTACGGTTTTAAAGAGAATTAGTTGTAGAACCGACACGCATACGCTTCTTAAGTATTTTAACGAGTCCTATCGTTTACGGTTTGCTGAAGTGGGAATATAAAAAGTGAATTATTTTTTTTAGTTTGTAATAAAGAATTTTGCAAGAGATGACTAAAGACGAACACATTCAATATTGGCGGAATTCAGCATCCGAAGATTATGAAGCCGCACTTGAAATAATCGCCACGAATAAGCGAAAACATTATGCGCTTTTTCCCGGGCATTTGTATATAGAAAAGTTGTTGAAAGCCGTCTATGTAAAAAAAATAAATCAAGTTCCTCCGTATAAGCATGATTTATATCTTTTAGCAAAGAAGTGTGACATTCCATTAACAAACAGCCAAATTGAAAATCTTAAGATCATTAACGAGTTTAACATTCAGGCGAGGTATCCTGATTATAAAAATGAATTTTATAAAAAATGTACCGATGAATTTGTAAAAAGCCAATTTGAAAATATCAAGGAAACTGCCGGATGGATAACCGCATTACTTTAGCTTACGCGCTGGAAAAAGCCAAACTTTTGATTAAAGCTGTGGAGGGCGAACATATTAAACTGAGTGCGGCTTATCTGTTTGGTTCTTGTGTGAATGGCACTTCTTCCGCAGAACTCTCGGATATAGATGTTGCTTTAATCTCCGAAAATTTTTCCGGATTCAGATTTAATGATAATTTGAAAATTATTCCGATTGTTACCCGTATAGAACCCAGAATTGAGACTCATCCTTTTAGAGTTGAAGATTTTAACGATTCACCTTTTGCTCAACAGGAAATTGTTGCAAAAGGCATTCGTCTCGAACTAAATTAAGATTAAATTTCATCCGTGCGCAATCTCTTTTTCTTCTACCGGTATCAAAAATGAAATATGCGAACACGAGTGGTTTGTCGGCAGACTAGATTATTCCAACTCAGCAAATTACCGCACCGCCAAGGCAGTATTCACCGTCGTAAAAGACCGCAAACTGTCCGGCAGCAATTCCTTTATCCGGTTTATCGATGGTAACTTCTCCAAATTCATCTTGCAAAAGTTTTAAAGTGCAGTTGTAGAAATGTGCTCCGTGCCGGATTTTTACATTTAGGTTTTCTTTCCGGGGAGGTGTGGTGATCCAATTAAAATTGGTAACGGTGAAATGATTCTTTTCCCGTTCGATCAAGGCGACATTTTTAGAAATCACTATCCGGTTCTCTTCAATATGCTTTTCGACTACGAACCATGGTCCGCCGCTTAACCCCAAGCCGCTGCGCTGACCAATAGTGAAATAATAATATCCCGGATGCTTGCCGAGAATTTTTCCTGTTTCAAGTTCAACAATATTGCCGGGAAGTTCGCCGAGATGATGTTTGATGAAATCGGAAAATTTTATTTGTCCCAGAAAACAAATTCCCTGACTGTCTTTCCGCTGCTGATTTGCTAAATCGTATTGAGCCGCAATGGCGCGAATTTCTTTTTTAGTGTGCATACCTATTGGGAATAACGCTCGTGATAGCTGCTGCTGTGTTAAGTACGCGAGGAAATATGTTTGATCTTTCACCGGGTCGGGGGAGCGCTTTAGAAAATAGTTTCCTTCTTCAAAAGCGATGTTCGCGTAATGCCCGCTGGCAACTTTTTCGAAACTCGGTTCGATCTTATCGTAAAACTCACCGAACTTTATGAGCCTGTTACAAAACATATCGGGATTCGGCGTTCGTCCCGCTTTAATTTCGGTAATCGTGTAAGAAACAACTTTCTCCCAATATTCAGTTTGAAGCGAAAGGACTTCAAGGGGTGTATTTGTTTGTGTGCAAACTTTCCGGACAAACTCAAGGTCTTCTTCCCATGGACAATTTCCGAGGAAAGAAAATTCATCTTGAAGCCAAATCTTCAAATAGAAAGCGGTGACGTCATGCCCTTCGTTTTTAAGTAATTGAAGCGCAACCGAGCTATCAACTCCGCCGGAAAGTAATACTGCAATTTTCATAAGTAATTTCTTTTTCATCATAAAATTACGAAAATCGGAGATGAGTTTCCCCTTTTTAGAGGCAGAAACCGGGCGGGAGTTTCGGCACTCGTTAACTTTTTAACAAATAAATAGTAAATTTGCACTGTCGAAAATTTTGCTGAAGCATAAAACTCGGTCAAAATTTTTAACACTTCTCTGAGATGGAGAAGCAGATAACATTAACAAACTGGTTTGCAAATTATGCTTGGTATTACAAAACGGATTTCAAAAAAATTGAAATGGGGAATTGCCGGAGGAGGAAAATTTACAGAAACGGCAATTTTACCGGCGTTTAATTTGATTCCCCGTGCAAAGGTAAATGCACTTTTTAGTCACGACGCCAAGCGGGCAAAAACGCTAGCTGACAAGTTTTTAGTCCAGAAAGCTTTTCACGAGTACGACGAATTTCTTAAGTCAGATATCGATGCGGTCTACATTGCAAGCTCAAACGCTGACCACTATGAACAAGTGATAAAAGCCGCGAAGGCAAAAAAACACATTCTGTGCGAAAAACCCTTTGCGGTTACTTCTGAACAGGCAGAGGAGATGGTTCGTGTTTGTCACGAGAACAATATTCATCTTGCCGTAAATTTTGTTTACCGTTTTCATCCGTTAGTGCAAAAAACAAAAGCGATTATCGAATCGTCTCTGCTCGGGAAAATACTTTACATCAATACAGAGTTTAATATTAATCTTCTCCCAAAAGATAATTTCAGATATACTAGAGCTGCGTCTGGTGGCGGAGCGGTGCGTGATTTGGGAACTCACATGCTTGATTTAATGCGGTATCTCTGCGGTGAAATTGAAGAGATAAAAGAAGGCATTAATGAAAGCGTCGTTTACAAATCTGAAGTAGAAGATTTTTCTGCCGGAATCGTAAAATTTACGAAAGGGGCATTCGGACATTTTCAACTTTCTTACAGCGTCCCAAAATCATTTAACCGGATTGAAATAATCGGAACAAAAGGGGCGGTAAGTTTAGATGGTTTAATCAGCGCCCGGTACGGCTCTTCAAAATTGAGTATCTTATTAGAAGGAGAAGGAAAAAAAGTTTTCCGCAAGCGGGCGAATAAATTATACAGGCATTTAAAAGCCGTTACAAAATCGTTTTTGAAAAATGAAGTTCCTCCGATAACCGGAGAAGACGGGCTTATAAACATGCGGTTGATGGAAACATTTGAGAAGAAATGCAGCGCGAAGAGTTAGTTAAATTTTGTCATAAAGTTTATGAGAAAGAATACGTTTCCGCCTACGATGGAAATCTCTCTTTACGTACCGCGCGGGGAACAATACTCATAACCCGTTCGGCGGTTTGCAAAGGGGATGTAACCGAGGATGACATTTTGGAAATTTCGCTGAAAGGGGAATTGGTCAGCGGATCGGGAAGAATGTCCACCGAGAATAAACTTCATCTCACCATCTATCAGCAGAGAAAAGATATTAACGCTGTTGTACACGCTCATCCCATCTACGCAACGGCTTTTGCGTCAACAAGAGATTCTCTTGACCGTCCACTTTTTCCGGAGGTGATTCTTACGTTGGGAAGAATTCCTCTTTGTAAATATGCGACGCCTTCAACAGATGAACTGCCGGAAAGTTTGAAAGACCATATTGGATACGCGAATGTTTTTTTATTGGAAAACCATGGCGCGGTTTCAACGGGAAGGACAATCAAACAAGCTTACTTTCGAATGGAAAAACTTGAGCATACGGCGAAGACACTTTTTGTCGCGAACAAATTGGGAGGAGTAAAAGATCTTCCGAGACATAAACTTGATAAACTCTACGAAATAGCAGAACAGAATTATGGAATAACCTTGGAGCAGAAGAATAAATACTGACATGCTTCTTTTAGAAAATCAACATCATGACGAAAAAAAATAGAACGGTTGCACTGCTGGTTGGCGGAGCTTCTGCCGAACGAGAAGTTTCAAAACACTCAAGTGAGGGAATATACCAAGCGCTCCTGGAGCTTGGGTATACCGTGAAGCTTATCGATCCTGCTTACGGTATAAAGCAACCTATAAATTCACAAGACTTTTTTACTCATGAAAATCATTTCCCTGTTTCAGCAAGAAATTATTTAGAAGCAGTAAACTCCTCTTTGTTTGATGATGTTGACATTGCGTTTCTCGGACTTCACGGAGAATTTGGCGAAGATGGAATTATTCAATCACTTTTAGAACTACGGGGTATTAACTATACCGGTTCCGGTGTCGCTGCAAGTTCCCTTACGATGGATAAAATGATGTCAAAGCTGGTGATGAGACATCACCATGTATCGGTGCCGGAAGGATTTGTTGTTGACAAAAATTATTCGTTGAACAAAATCGTTGACGAAATTACATCCAAATACTCTTTCCCGCTTGTAGTAAAACCAAACGATCAGGGTTCAACGTTCGGGCTTTCCATTTGCGAAAAAGAAGATGAAATTGTTGCTGCGCTTGATTTAGCATTTCGTTATACAAAAAAAGTTTTAGTAGAAGAATTTATTCCGGGAAGAGAATTAACCGTTGGAGTTCTTGGAAATCAAGTTTTACCGGTGCTTGAAATTCGTCCGATGCATGCGTTGTATGATTATGAATGCAAGTACACGGCTGGAATGAGTGAGTATATTTGTCCGGCCGATATTCCCGAAAATTTGGCGGAGAGGATTAAGGCTGCTGCTTTGCAAGCGTTTGCGGTGCTTGGTTGCTCCGGCTATGCCCGCATTGATTTTCGTCTCAACGCCCACAACGAATTTTATTGCCTTGAAGTTAATTCGCTGCCGGGGATGACTTCCACAAGTTTGCTTCCAAAAGCGGCGAAAGCAATCGGCATTTCATTCACCGAGTTAGTTGATACTATTATTTCGCTTGCGCTGTTATGAAATTAAAATTGCCAACACAAAAAATACTCCTTGTCCTTTTTCTTGTGATTGTTTTTGCCGGGTTACTGTATCTTGCTTTTAATGAGACCGGTATCCTCAAGTACGTCAAAGTGAAAAGCGAAGTTGACTCTCTTAAAGTAGTTGAACGTCAATTGGAGGAAGAGAATAAAGTTATTGAAGCGGCGAACGATTCACTTCTTAAAAAGGTTCCAGCAAAGATTGAACGCACGGCAAGAGAAAAATATTCAATGAGCAAGAAGAACGAAATTGTGATTAAGATTAATAAGCAGTAACGGTCCGCTTTGTGAACGATCAATCTATTCAAAGAAATATCCCCCTCGCGGAACGCGTCCGCCCGACAACGCTTGATTCATTTTTTGGTCAAACGCATCTCTTGGGAAAGGGCAAACCAATCCGGTTGATGATTGAGCAGGATACGTTATCATCCTTTATGTTATGGGGTCCTCCGGGAACCGGTAAAACCACCATTGCAAAACTTATCGCACTTCGTACCAAATCTGATTTTTTCCAGATCAATGCGGTATCTTCGGGAGTGAAAGACATCCGCGATATTATTGCGGCTGCAACGAAAAATCGGCAGCATCACAAAACAACAATTCTTTTCATCGATGAAATTCACCGCTTCAATAAAGCGCAGCAGGATGCGCTTCTCAGCGCTGTTGAATCAGGCATCTTAACACTTATTGGTGCAACAACGGAAAATCCATCGTTCGAAGTTATTTCTGCGCTTCGGTCGAGGATGCGCATTTTTACGTTGAAAGAACTTGATACATCGGAGCTCGAAAAAATTATCGAAAACGCTCTTCGCTCCGACGCAATATTTTCGAAAAAAAATATCAACGTTGCTGACAAAGAATTTCTCATCTATCTCTCCGGCGGCGATGCGCGCAATATGTTGAATATTTTGGAGGCGGCGATTCTTCAAGAAGGTGATAAGGACGAAATAATTCTTTCAAAAGAGATTTTTGAAAATGTTGTGCAGAAAAAAAATATTGTTTACGATAAAGATGGTGAAGAGCATTTCAATCTCATTTCTGCCTTCATCAAAAGTATTAGAGGAAGTGATCCGGACGCCGCGGTTTATTGGATGGCGCGAATGCTTGAAGGCGGGGAAGACCCTTTATTTATTGCGCGCAGAATGATTATCCTCGCTTCAGAAGATGTAGGGAATGCCTCGCCAAACGCTCTTCTTTTAGCTGAAGCTTGTTTTTCGGCAGTGGAGAAAATCGGCATGCCGGAATCAAGAATTATTCTTTCGCAATGTGCCACGTATTTGGCATCATCCGCAAAAAGTAACGCTTCGTATATTGCTATCGAAAAAGCATTCCAGGATGTTAAAGGGAAACCGTTGTACAAAGTTCCGCTCCACTTGCGCAACGCTCCTACGTCATTTATGAAAAATCTTGGTTACGGAAAAGAGTACAAATACGCCCACGATTTTGAAGATCATTTTGTGGAAGAGAATTATTTCCCGGAGGAGATGAAGGGAACACAATATTATTTTCCGCAAGAAATTGGACAAGAAAAGAAAATTGCCGAATGGCTGAAATTTCTTTGGAAGAAATTAAAGAAGTATTAGTCCGCCGATTTATAGGCAGACAAAAATTTTCCCCGGTAATTGTTTTACTATCCCTTTAAACTCGAGTGAAAGCAAATTAATTAAGCAGTCGGCAGTAGATAAGCCTGCAAGAATAGCAAGATCGTCGATATGTTTTTCTTCTTGTCCAAGCGCCGCAACAATTTTCTGCTCAAAAAGATTGAGGTTAATATTTATTTTTTGCGCGGTATGCTTGTGTACCACCGGTTTTAACTTAAGTTCTAATTCAAGAAGGATATCTTCGCAATTTTTAACGAGCTTTGCCTCTCCCTTTTGAATCAAGGCATTTGTCCCTTCCGATTGCTTCACTCCTAAATTACCGGGCACTGCAAAAACTTCTCTTCCCTGATCAAGCGCGAAGGCTGCCGTTTGAAGTGCTCCGCCTTGAATGCCCGATTCCACCACGACAGTCCCTAAACTCAAACCGCTGATAATTCTGTTCCGCGTAGGAAAATTTTGCGCGTCCGGCTTTGTGCCCAATGGGAATTCACTTATCAACGCTCCGTTTTCCGGAATAGTTTCATACAGTTTTTTATTCTCCGGCGGATAAACAACATCAAGACCACAGCCCAAAACCGCAAGAGTTCTACCTCCGTTTTGTAAGGCCGTTTGATGAGCGATGGAATCAATTCCTCTCGCCAACCCGCTGGTAACTGTTATTCCGTTACGGGCAAGTTCAGAAGAAAATTTTTCCGCTTGAACTTTTCCATAGGTAGATGGCTCACGCGTTCCCACAATGGCTACCGGAAAATTATCTTTTTTAAGGAGAGTTCCCTTGACATAAATGAGCATCGGTGGATCGTAAATTCTTTTAAGCAATTGGGGATAGGTTTCGTCCAAAAAAGAAGAGACGGAAATCCCTTTGTTCGTAAGAGTTTCATATTCTTTTTTGTAAAGATCAAGTGAGGTAGGGAGTTGACTAAATGAACCAATCAGCTTGCGGGATAAAGCCATCCCGATTCCCTCGACTTTTGCCAGGTCGTTTAGTCCTGCTTCAAAAATATTATCAACTGAATGAAAAGCAGAGAGGAGGTTTCTGATTTTTACGATTCCAATTCCTTCCAGAGAAAGAAGGAAACGAAGCTCGCAAAAGTCTTTAAGAGTTGTAGTCCCCGCCAAGGTTATGCTACTGAATTTGAATAATCAATTTTATCTACTATTGCCACGATAATGGAATGTACGGGAGCGTTCCGATGTCCCAGAATTTGCTGCACCGCATCTCCTTCCTGGACTAATAAAACTGTATCTCCGATACCGGAATCGATAAGGTCAATGGCAACAACGTCTTTTTCACCAATCATGGTGCCGTTTAAATCAACCGGATGAACCACCATCAATTTATTTCCTACGAGGTGTTCGTTTTTTTGGGTGGAGACTACGTTTCCTTTAACCTTTGCCAGGATCACAAGCGTTATTCCTGTTCTTTTGATTCTTTCTTTTTGTACAATATTGAAAGCGGAAAGAGCACCACATAAACAACCAGAAGGAGCAGTGGGGCCAAATAAAGTGAAGTGCTGCTATTCCATGGTTTTACACTTAAGAAATAATAGCCGGCAACTGCCGCAAGAACACTAACGATGAGGAGAACGTAATTGTTTTTTGTCCAATAAATCTCAAATGGAGATGCAAAAACTTTTACTGCTTTTGCTTGATTTTTTTTTCTAACGACCTTTGCCATATCAATCTCGTGTCTAATGAAAAAAATAAACCCAGTGTTGGGGTACACACTGGGTTGTCTGTATAATCTTGCAGACCAGGGGAGAAATCTGCAAGAAAGACTTTGAAAATATAGAACTTCAAAATAACATTGTCAATAATTACTTACTCAGTTGGTAGACGATTTTTCTAATCGTGTCGAATTGCAAATAAGGATATTCCTCGCGAATAGCGTCAATAGCGTCTCCCGCACTAATTTTGCTTGTCCGAAGCGTACGAAATTTTTTTCGGATTTTATAATCACGAACCGATTTTTCGTCAATCAATCCGTGTTCATTCAACAGTTGGTAAATGTCGTCACTGATAAGATCAGATAACGGATTTTCCATTTTGGATTTTACAGTTAGCATTGTGTCACCTTTTGTTTGTTTTTGTTGAACATTACTCAAGGTATCAAATTGTGTCTATACGTTGCCTTTTCCTTTTGAACAGAATTTTTTGGTTAAAAATTCCCTTGTTAATAAATCTGACGCTTAACTGTAATTGAAGGTTTAATATTATCAAAACCTCACCGCTAATTTTATGCTTTTTATGAAGAAAGTCAAGCTTTATTTTTGCTTTGGTGATAAGCGGCAATAAAGTGGAGAAATCTCCTAAGATGAATTTAAGATTCTTTTAAGGGGGAAGAAATTTTCTATTAAAATATTCGATTTTATTCTTAACTTGAGTAATAATATTAACAAAAAAATTGTGTTATGAGGAAAAAAAGCGTCTCTAAACTATTCACCTTCTTACTTCTTCTTCCGCTTCAAATTTTGGTTATTGGGCAGACAAAAAATGATTTTTCTTTTGATTCTACCCCCAAAATAAGTGCAATAAGTGTAACAATTGGCGGTGATTTTATCGCTACCGGTACCTTTCCCGCAGCAGTTGGAGAACGGGTAGATCAATTTGTTACAAGAATTTTTAACGCCGCCAAAACTGAGAGAGTCGGAACAACCGCTAATGCAGAGCAAAGGGAGCTGGTTTTTAACAAACTTTCCGACTTTACCAGAAGAGATTTGACTTTGAAGCGTTTTAACGGACAATTGGTTAAAGTAGATTTAGAAAAATTTCGTTTAACAGGCAATTACACTTTTAATCCTTATTTGCAGAACGACGATGTTGTAATGTTTCCTTTTAATGATAAAGATCGGAATTTTGTATTCATTACCGGTGCAGTCAATAACGAAGTGAAATTTCAATTTGTTGAGGGCGATCATTTGAATGACGCGCTTCTTTTTGCAGGAGGAATAAATAAAGGATTTGAAAATGTCCATTCTGCAGAAATTAGTCGGTTGGACCCAACAGGTGAAAAGGAGAACAAAATAATCGTTTCTCTCGATGATAATCCACTATTACAACGTGGCGACAGAATTACCGTGATCGGTGATGAATCATTTAGAAGAGAGTTTAGAGTTACAGTTGCCGGTGAAGTTACTCGTCCGGGAATTATAATGATTTCGAAGGGGTCAACTACTTTAAAAGACGTTATTGAAAAAGCGGGTGGATTTTTACCTTCAGCGGATTTATCAAGAACAGAATTAATTAGAGGAGCAAACGTTTTTAAGTCTACGTTATTTTCGGAAGAACTTGATCAGTATCTCATGAGCCGTATGGCTGAGATAGCCCCTGAAGACTCATTGAATTTATTGATTGATAACAAATTACGGTTCATTCGAGGAAATGGGGTAATAGATTTTACTAAATTGACTGATACTTCGTCTGCTGCAAGTAAGTTTTCAGTAAGAAACGGCGACTATATACACGTGCCTGAAAAACTAAACCTCGTTTATATTTTTGGGCAGGTTTACAATCCGGGGTACATAGCATTTCTTCCTGAAAAAGATGTCGAGTACTATCTTACAAAAGCAGGGGGCAAAGGACAGAATGCAAAGGAAGATGTGTACTTAATTAAAGGAAAAACCCGAAGCTGGACAAAATTAGAAAAAGACATTCCATACACCATTGAACCTGGTGATTTTATTTGGGTGCCCAAAGAACCGGTAAGAACATTTAGTTTTTATTTAGACAGAGTAATGGCGATAAGTAGTATAATCTCGGCGTTGGCAACAGTGTTGTTGCTGGTGATACAGTTTAGGAAATAGTAGTTTAAAAAATTATTTAATTAATTATGGAATTTCGGACAAGATGGAAGAACTTAAAGCGAAAGTAAAAATTTCTGATTACTTATACATCCTTTATTCATGGAAAAGGTTCTTAATCATAAATATATCAATTGTGGTCGTCGTTTGCTCAGTAATTGTCTTTCTTCTGCCAAACGAATATAAGTCGACAGCCACGATAATGATCCCACAGGATAATCAAGCAGCTTTTGGAGGATTGACAAGCTTATTAAGTGGTAAGTCATCTATCGCTTCAGCTGGTTCAAAGTTATTTGGTATTTCTAATACGTCAGAAGATGTGTTGCTTGGAATTATTAACAGCCGTGCAGCATTAGTTAATGTCATCAATAAATTTCATCTTGAAAAATATTATGAAGTGACTGACAACAATACCGATAAAATTTTAAAAGCATTTAAAGCGGATATTTCGTCAGATCCGAACGAGTATGGGATGATCGAATTTAGTGTAATTAACATGAACCCTACTTTATCAGCTAAAATAGCCAATTATCTGGTATCTCTTGTTGATAGTCTCAATATCAAATTCAATATTCAGAGAGCAACCACGAACAGAATATTTATTGAAAAGCGGTATAATAAAAATCTTACCGATCTGCACAATGCGGAAGAAGCATTATATAAATTTCAGAAAAAGTATGGAATAGTTGCTGTTCCAGAACAATTGGAGGTATCGGTTAAAGCTGCGGCTGAGGTTGAAACTGAGTTAATTAAAAAAGAAATGGAATCATATTTTGTTAAGCAACAGTTTGGTGAAAATTCACCTCAATATGCTGGTTCTCTTGCTGAGATTAATCTACTTAAAAAGAAAGTTGAAGAGTTAAAATATTCGAATAGTCTAAGAGCAAATTCAAATATTCTTTTCCCATTTAAGGAGATGCCGGATATCGCAATTGAGTATCTCAGAAACTACCGTGAGGTAGAAATTCAACAATCTGTTCTCGAAATTATTATGCCGATGTACGAACAGGCAAAAGTTGAGGAACAAAAGAGCATCCCTACTGTCATGGTTATTGATAAAGCGGTTCCCCCGCAACTTAAAACTTCACCGCATCGTGCGTTTATCATTCTGCTGTTTGTTGCATTAGCAACGTTCATTTTAATAACCTTTGTTTTTATGGCTAATAATGCTAGAAAATTATCGTCATACACTAATCCCTTAGAAAAAAGGTGGTCGAATTTCAGTAAAAAAACAGCATCTTTTTTCAGAGTTAATGCATAATCTCGCCGATAAAAACGAATGACGATATTATTAATACTTGTCGTTACTTGCTTTACTATTTTCGGGTCAAAATTTGTTTTAAAGAAATGGTTTAACCATGTTTCTCTGTATACTGTGATTTGGGGAACAGTTGTAAGTCTTTATGAATTACGACTTATGAACTACATCGAAATTTCGGGATTTACTTGGGTTTTGATAAGCTATTGTTTTTTTGCTTTTTTACTTGGGGTAGCGGTTGTTTTTGCAGCTAGAAATAATTTTTCTCCAGTTCGCACACCTTCCATGATATCACTAGCTACATATCCCAAGAATGTAAAAATACTAAGAAACGTAACGTATTTTTTTGCGATTTTGGGAGTCGTTAGTGTTATCCAACATTGGTCTGTACTCATAGCCAAATTCGGAAGTATCCAGATGGTATTAATACAAGCGAATTTGGTTTATAAATTGCGCACGGAAGGCGAGATTCAAGGAGTTTTGCCTTACTTGTATATAACTTCGTATGTAGCAGTAGTCCTTTCATCCGTGTATTCTGCAGTTAAGAAAAAAATCACATTTCTCTCTATTATTTCTTTTTTATCAGTAATTCTGAAGGAAATTGCAAGCTTTGGTAGAGCAGGCATTCTAATGGGCTTTTTGCTATTCATAATCTCATTTATCTTATTTCGTCATGCATTAAGTGAAACTACTTTTAAAAAGAAACAAAAAATCAGCGCCAAGGAAATTATTGTTCTTTCTTCCGTTATGATTATTCTTTTCATTTCCGGAATTACGGTAGTAAAAGCATTTAGAGGAACTTATGAATCGTTCAAAGCTTCAACAAAAACTTTAAGCAAAGTAAGAAATAATGATATAATAAGTCCTTCAATTTATTTGTATGCAAGTGCCCATGTAGGGGTGTTGAGTAAATATTTTGATAGTGATGGAGAGAAAGTTGGTATTGGTCAAAATACATTTTTGCCAATTTATAATTTCATCTCAAAATTTGGTGTAGTAGACCACCCGGATTTTTATCAAAGAGGATATTGGATCCCCATGTGGACGAATACGGGGACGTATATTAGAGAAATTCATGCCGATTTTGGAATAATCGGTGTTATTATTTTCCCATTTTTAATGGGATTTGTTACTACGTTTTATTGGTACAGATTTTTAGATCAGGGAAGATTATTTGATTTTGTGGTGTTGGTGTACCTCTATGTTATTATCTCAATGTCTTTTCTTGTAATGATAACGAGATCCGCTGCTTGGTTCCTAAGTTTTATTGCACTGCTTGTGGTTTCGGTAATTTTAGAGAAGCTAATGAATTAAAACTCTGCTGAATTTACTCTTTCACAAAACAAACTGACCATTGATGATATTAGATAAAATAAAACATCATTTTGCAAATCGAGAAAAAAAAGTTGTATTTAACAACTTCATTTCATTGGGAATACTACAAGTTTCAAATTATCTAATTCCTTTACTAGTTATTCCCTATCTAGCAAGAGTATTAGGTCCGGAAAAATTTGGTCTAACTTCCTTTGCTCAGGCAGTCATTTTTTACTTTACTTTAGTAACCGATTTCGGTTTTAATTTAACAGCTACAAAAGAGATATCAATCAATAGAGATTTACCCGAGAAAATATCGGAGATTTTCTCGGCAGTAATAACCATCAAAGTTTTCCTTTTGCTTCTATCTTTTATAAGTTTACTCGCACTTACTAAATTCTATAATCAATTCGCTACTGAGAAAACACTTTACTACTATACATTTTTAACTGTAATTGGTTCAGTGTTGTTTCCGCAATGGTATTACCAGGGAACTGAAAAAATGAAATTTGTTACATTGATTACGGTAGCAACAAGAATTGTCTTTACCGGATTAATTTTTATTTTTGTGAAAAACTCTGACGACTACATAATCTATGCTTTACTAAATTCGATGGGTTTTTTTGTTTCGGGTTTGATTGGGTTTGCTGTTTCTCTCTACTTAATGAAAGTGAAATTCAGATTCCTTAGTATAACTACGATTAAACGTTATTTTGCAGAGGCATGGCATATATTTTTATCTACGGTATCAATCAGTTTGTATACAACCAGCAACAGTGTTGTATTGGGATTGTTTACAAATTATACAATCGTTGGATATTATACTGCAGCTGAAAAACTATTTAAAGTTTTTCAATTTATGGGAATGCCTTTTTATCAGGCAGTTTTCCCTTATTTTTCAAAACTTTATAATGAAAATAAATCTCAAGCCTTGAATCACTTTAACAAAATATTTAAATATGTTCTAATTGTTTCTTTTTTTATCTCACTACTACTACTATTAGTTGGTCGATATCTTGTGATATTTCTATATGGAAGTAATTTTTCGGAGAGTATAATCTTATTTTCAATACTTTCTCTAATTCTTGTCCCAAGCTGGGGGAACTACGTTTTGGGAATTCAGGGGATGATTAACTTTGGTTATAAAGAATTGTTAGCAAGAATTATTATCTACTTTGGATTATTTCACATTTTTTTAATTTTAATTGGAACCTACTGGGGTGGGATCATTTTCATCCCATGTATATGGTTATTGACTGAAAGTTTAATCTTTCTTTACGAATTTGTTTTTCTCACAAAAAAAAGTTTCTTATTTGCATCATCGACAAATCCTTAAGGACACATGGTTGTATCAATCATCATAGTAAATTATAACTCCTTTAGTCTATTATTGAATTGTATTAATTCAATTAATACTTTTGTTACTGAAGTAACTTATGAAATTATAGTTGTTGATAATGCTTCTACCGAAGGTGACGTTAAACAATTACTCATTCCCTTTGCGAATGTGAAATTGATTCAGAATAAGACTAATTTGGGATTTTCCGCAGCAAATAACATTGGAATTGAAAAGGCTGTTGGCGAGTACATCCTGTTCCTCAACAACGATACATTATTTTTAGAAAACACGCTGAAGATACTTCTGACCTTTTTAGAAGGACACGGCAAAAATCTTCTTGTAGGATGCAAATTATTAAATGCCGATAAGAGCCACCAAGCTTCGGTAGTTGATGTGGATAGCCTCAGCAATTCGCTTGGGGAAAATTTATTCCTCTATAAAATATTTAAACGAGTGAAAAGATTAAATAAATATTTTTATTCTGATAATGAACCGGCTATCCCGACAAATGTTGATGTAATTAAGGGAGCGTTCATTTTCACCACACATGAAGTCGTAAAGGTACTCCATGGTTTTGATGTGAGATTTTTTTTCTATGCTGAAGAAACAGATTTTTGTATGAGGGCAAAGAAATTGGGTTATGATGTTGTCTATTACCCATTGACCAAGATAATCCATCTTGGGGGAGCTTCAACTGATAAATATTTGTGGTTTAAATTTAAAAATCAAACGATTGCGAAAATTCAGATTTATCAAAAGCATTATAAAGGGATTGAGTTTTTTCTGTTAACATCTCTTCATTTTCTTGGAATGTTTTTGAGAGTTTTAGTGTATTCGTTGAGTGGGATCATTAAATTTAATTATCAGTTATTAGTTAAGTCTTTTATATATTTTCGTCTACTTTTTATTTACCCCAAAAACCAATTCAAAACTATCGCATGAAAAAAATTCTCGTTGTATTTGGGACTCGTCCCGAAGTAATTAAGATGGCTCCGTTAGTAGTAGCACTTAAAAAAGAAAAAACTTTTAAGACCTATGTTTGTTCAACCGGGCAGCACAAGGAAATGCTGAAACAAGTCTCAGCAATTTTTAATCTTAAAATTGATTTTGAGCTTGATTTAATGAAACCAAACCAAGATTTGTTTGATATAACTATTAACGCCAATGCAAAACTAAAAGAGCTTCTTGAAAAAATCATCCCTGATATCCTTCTCGTTCAAGGTGATACTACTACTGCATTTGTTGCGGCACTCTCGGCTTTCTATAAAAAAATTAAAGTAGGACACGTAGAAGCAGGGTTGAGAAGTTTCAATGTTTTTAGTCCTTACCCTGAAGAAGCGAACAGAAAGTTTATTTCTGTAATCAGCGACTTTAATTTTGTCCCTACAACCGTATCCAAAAGTAATCTTCTCGAAGAAGGATATAGAAGAAAATCTATTTTTGTTACAGGAAATACGGTTATTGATGCGCTGCTAACCATCAAGAAAATGATTGACGAGCCAAAAAATCGACGCATGATTCATGAAAAAATTTCTTCCTTTCTACCAACTAAGGTTTTGCCAAAAGAGTTTGTACTAATAACGATGCATCGCCGGGAAAAATTTGGTGATGAATTCAAGAAAGTTTTAAATACGTTCAAAACACTTGCACAAAAAAATCCGTCGCTGCATTTTATCTACCCGGTTCATCTTAATCCAAATGTGAAGCTACCGGTTGAATCTATTTTAAACGAAGTTCCGAATTTTCATTTGCTGCCGCCGCTCGATTATCTATCTTTTATATCTCTTATGAATGGCTGCAAGTTTATTATGAGTGACTCCGGAGGTGTTCAAGAAGAATGTTTTGTCTTCAAAAAACCGATAATTGTCTTAAGAGATGTGACAGAACGAATGGAAGCTGTTAATGCCGGTTACGCTTTTTTGGTTGGCAGTAATGTAAAAAAAATAAAAAATGTTTTTGATGAGCTTAACCAAAAATTATCCTTAGGTTATAACTATTTCGGTGGAAAGAATCCTTACGGTGATGGGAAAGCATCTGAAAGAATAGTGAAAGCATTAAAACAAAGTTTGTAACAGATGATGCTTGAAAATAGAAATATTATTGTTTTTGCCGACGATTGGGGACGGCATCCATCAACCATGCAGCATATCGGGAAAGTTCTTTCTGAGAAGAATCGCTTGCTCTGGGTTGGTTCGTTAGGATTACGAAGACCAGAATTAGGATTAAAGGATTTCAAAAGATTATATGGAAAATTTCGTAAAATTATTTCACCTTCAAAAAATGAGACTGATAAAGAAGAAACTCCTAACGTTATTGAGATTCACCCATTTGTTCTCCCTTTCCACGATAACAAAATCATCCACGTTATAAATAATTTTCTGCTTCTCAGAATTCTCAAAAGCAAAATGAAGAAGCTCAATTTTCTTGAGCCGGTTATCATTTCCTCTTCCCCAATTATGTACGCATTGTTCGGAAAGTTGGGGGAACGTTCGTCCCATTATATTTGTCTTGATGATTACTCTTTATTTAAAGGAGCATTTCGTTCACTCATTCAATATGAAAAATTTACCTTAGAAAAAGTGAATTCTTCTTTTTCTGTATCTAAACCATTACTTCTTTCAAGACTTCCGAAAAGTGGGATAAACAACTTTTTGCCGCAAGGTGTGGATCTAAATCATTTTACCCCGAAGCGCAACAATTCTATTCAGAGATTCAAAGGAATGAAAACTCCGATTATTGGTTTCTTCGGATTAATCTCGGAATGGGTTGATTTGGAAATAATAATACATCTCGCTAAAACATTACCGGATTGTTCAATAGTACTAATTGGTGCTACTGCCATTGATACATCGGTACTCAAGCAATTTCCCAATATCTATTTTACAGGAAAAGTTTCGTATGAATTACTTCCCGAATATGCTTCTGAATTTTATGTGGGAATAATCCCTTTTAAGATAAACGATCTGACCAAAGCAGTTAATCCTTTAAAATTGATTGAGTATTTGGCGTTAGGATTGCCGGTAGTAACAACTCCGATGGATGAAGTTATTCAGTTTAAAGATTATATTTGCATTGCAAAGGAAAAGGAAGAATTTGTACAAATGGTTAAAAATGAAATTCTCTCGGATAGTGATTCTAAACGGGAACAGAGACGGAAAATGGCTTCGAATTATTCGTGGGATTCTATTACTCATGAATTAGGTAAAATTATATTAAGTACTGAAAAGGGAACTACCAATTGAGCAAGAAGTTTGTTATAATAACTCAATATTATCCTCCGGAGGTTGGTGGTGGTTCACAAAGGAGTGTCGGTTTTGCAGAAGAACTTGAAAAGTTAGGTTATGAGGTTACCGTTATTGCTCCGTTTCCAAGTTATTTGCTACAGAAAAACGAAATTGTAAAAAAGCATAAGTTGTACGAAAAAAGTGACCAAAACGGAATAACTGTTTACCATACCTATGTATATGCGTCTGATCGTGGAAGTTTTTTTAACAGAATACTTTATTATCTCTCATTCACTTTCTCCTCAACATTAGTTGGACTTTTCAAGCTAAAAAAATTGATTACCATTTAACCATATCACCACCACTTTTTAACGGCATAACGGGGATATTACTTAAATATTTTAAGAAGAGTAAATTTATTTTTGATATTGGCGATCTATGGCCCGAATCA
>Ga0172371_10003671_pt1 | contig 23629 bp, 18 predicted proteins | sample Lak12m_FD_114543 | JGI IMG/M metagenome (GOLD analysis project Ga0172371, IMG submission 114543) | Freshwater microbial communities from Kabuno Bay, South-Kivu, Congo - kab_022012_12m | ecosystem: Environmental > Aquatic > Freshwater > Lake | place: Democratic Republic of the Congo: South-Kivu...
ATTGGTATTTGCCTGTGTTATTTTCCATCGTGTTATCGTATTCAACTTCCAGGTCGAATTCCTCCCCGGAAGTGGTTCTGTACAGTTTGTAGCTCACAGGCTCACCGTTGGTGAATCCATTCAGTCCGTCTGTGGTGGCATCATCCCCAAAGAGCGTCACTCCCTGGTTTTGATGTGTGTTTTCAACTTGCAGAAAGCCGAAAATATTCCCGTCTTCGCCGAAGGCACCAAGCAAGTCTCCCGTCCGGAAACCCGTCATTGCTTCACTTTTTATGGCAGTTACCTGTGTTGCTGGGGTCATTTTCATTTCACCCCATAAGGTGGTGAGGCTATTTACTTGTGCATCGACTTTAAATTTCGTTTCGCCATAACATTCCGGGTAAGCAATCGAAAAACCGTCGGCAGCTTTTACCTTGTAGGCTTTCCCAGGCTCAAGTGTTTCCAGGTTGTAGATTTCCATTTCAGGCCAGAATACCTTGTAACCGATCAAATCCTGGACGATCACGAGATTTTCAAGATTTTCTTCAAACAAATCCATGGTATTCACATCACATTCGCTCAGTACAGGCATGTATTGCCATCCCTGTTCAAGGGTGAGACCGTTGTCAGCATATTCCATTCCGCCAACATTGAAACCTGCATTTTCGGTTACTTTAATGGCATAGCCCGATGAATTATCGAAATTGCCGATGGTGTTAACATTTACGCCAGGCCAGTATATCGAGGTCAGATTATTAATGGCTACCAGTTGGTCGCCCAGGGAACCGAACATGATTTCGACATCCGTATCATTTGGTATGAGGTAGCTTGAAATGCTGTTCCATCCTTTATTAAATGAATAATACTGGCAAAGCATAGCACTGAGACTTGTTAGTTGGGAAAGCCCGAGCTCGGCAAACAAAGCCTGGTTAGGCATAGTTTGATCATAGGTTGCACTTGCTGTGAATTCTTCGCCCCATGCAGTGCTGTAAAGTTTCCATCTGAAAATTTCGTTATCAGAAAAACCATCTTTGTCAGGTGTTGTTTCATCGTCGCCATAGGCCAAAACCGTGGCATTGCCCGATGCATCGATCATGGCTGCGCCGCCGCAGGTTTCGTAGCCTTCGTCGTTGATGTAGAAAACGCCGATCCAGTCGCCGGTTCCCAATGGTTGTCCATAAATATTCGGATTGGCCGAGGCGGGAACATTGATAAAGTGTACCTTATCGGTAACGGTTACTTCCCAGGGTTGGGTGCTTTCCAAGACGTTGAGGGTAACGGGTACTTCCACGACAGGATTCTGAGGGTCGTTGCTGGTGATGGAGATGGTTTTTTCGTAGGTGCCGTTTTCAAGGCCTTCAGAATTGAAGGTCAGTGTGATTTGCTGTGCGCCGCCTGGCTCGATTGTGCCAGATGTTATGTCTGCCGTTAGCCATTCCGTGGGGGTGGAACCGCCGGTAGTGGCGGTGAAGTCGAGGCAGTTACCCATGTCATACGAGGCACAGGGATCGGTAACCGGGTTCCAGGCACTGGTCCTGGCTCTCATCGCATGATTGCCAATTGTTGCTGTTGAAGGAATTGTAATATCAAAATAATAGAATGTGTTTTTGTTAAACAAAGAACCATCATTCAAGACTATTTCATCATCTGTCAATTCAAAATCATCATCGAAGTCGATCCAAATATCAAGATAGGCATCATAACTTCCGCCCATTACGCTAAGCTGATAGGTTTCTCCGGGTTGCAGAACATGGGCCATATCGGTATAATCATGATACCAGGAAGGATTACCGGAGCATGGAATTTCCATTATACTTACATTTGCCAGGTTCCAGAACACCAGGCCATCGCCAGCCATACAACCACCACTATAAAGGTTGTCTATACAGAGGCCGGAACCGTCTTTTACATCTTTAACGTCATCCAATGAGAGATCAAAGTACAAAGGTGCATCACCATTATTCTCGATGGTAAGGGATCGGGATGCTGTCGTACCAGGTTCAAGGGTTTGGGTAATAGACCCGGGAGTGACGTGGATTTCCGGATTGGCAACGATGGTATTTGTTATTTCGGCTGACAGGCAGTCATTTTCAGGAACTACATCATCCAGTAGTGCCGTACATGCTTCAATTGCATAGGTTGTGCCCGGGGAGGAGACATTTGCCAGCTCAAAAAAAGTGTATTCGACAGATTCTCCCGGCCCAACAGGTCCGGATATTACCTCATACCCCAAGGTTGTTCCATTAATCTTATAATTTACCGGGATATCGGTTTGTGACACAGTACCGTTATTTTTCACAACAATCGTTACCTCCTCAAAACCGAGATTATTACCAGAGACTGGGGAGGTGATTTCTTCAACACTTAAATCTGTAGCTGAATTCGCTATCGTAAATTCGACAGTCTCCATCGGCGATTTTCCAACGTTATATTCTGCTATCAAACCGAGGGTATAGCTGATACCTTGTTCCAGATTTTGCAACTGGTAGGTAAAATCGGTATTGTTAAAGGTTTCGCATGTGGAACGCACAGTATCAACCAACACATCTTCCAGATAAACCAAATACCATTTGGGATAATAATTGAAGGCTTCACTAAAGTCGTGACCCCCTTCAGTTTGTACCCACCAAGTCAAATCAAGTGAGAACCAGGGCATTTCATATTCATCAAAATGGAGGTTATACAAATCATCAACTCTAACTACTCCATAAATACCATTCTCTTCATTGTAATGCACAACCATGCTACCGGTCCCTCCATTTGTTTCAGCATCATTGTTAGCTCTTAACGGGGCAACAAAGTTGAAAGTGCTGTTTTGAGTTATTTCGTTAATATTTCTACCTTCAAACCTAGCATACGTATAAGGAGGAGGATTTTCCATGAAAATATGGATAAAACTTATTGCCTCGGAATCATCACCGAGTTGTGCATCATTATGCATCCATTTATTGAAAGAAAAAACTGAATTTACAAAAATATCATCATCGACATCTCCAATTTTTAACCAGTAATCCTGTGTGCCACACCAATTCCAAGAAAGACCCAAATTAAAGGCATTGAGTGTTCCACCAATGAAGTTTTCGCTGTTGTTTGGAACTTTCCAACTTACAGTTCCATCGGTTTGATTAACTTCAAGATCTTCCACTTTTGGTAATGTGTTGAAGTAGAACTCCTTTTTTGCATAATTCGGGTAAAATGTGCTGTCGCTGTGCCCGTCACTGTACCTTGCAACCACACCGGCCATATAGTTTTTATCAAGGGTAAGTCCTGTGAATGTAAACTCATTGTAATCCGTATCTGACATCCAAATCCCATCAAGAAGTACACTGTAACCAGTTACATATGGTTGATCCGAACCATTCCCAAATGGCGGCGAGTCCCAATAAAAATATGCTTTTGATTCGTCAAGATTGTTAATAATCCTTAAGTTGGATGGTCGGGAATATGCTGTTTCTGAAAAATAAAAATTGAAACTAATCGTATCTGAACTTAGGCCGTTTACGTCAAATGCAGATACTCCACAATTATGATAAACATTTTCTTCGAAAGTGCCATTTAGGCTATAATAAATTCCAAAATATGCGTATCCTTCAAAGGTTCCATTATAATACCCACAAGAAAAACACTCATAATCTTCACCATCCAGATACACTTTGTAATGGTCAACGTTTACATCCTCATCCCAGATCAGGCCAGCGCGAGGTGCATATCCTTCTTCGAAATTCATTTTCATCCTGACATTAGCCGGCGGATCGACCTGTGCAAAAATACTTGCTGAAAGAATGCAAAAACACAGTAGAATAAAATAGTTTTTTTTCATTGTAATAATTTTTAAAATTTGTGGGACAAAATTAGGTTAACACTTTATAATCAGCAGGAAAGCGATGTGTACATGATGTGTACATATGGGCAGAGGTTTTGGATTTGATGTGTACATGATCACAACAAGTTGTTTTTTGCTTCAACATGCAGGATTTTTTTGGCTGCTCTTGGCCAAGTATTGACAGGAAATAATTCGAATTGGAATTAAAGATCGATTAAAAATGATATCAGATCAACATCAACGTTTTCGATACCGAGCCGTTTTCGCAAACGATACCGGGCCGTATCGACACTTCGGGGCAACAAATTGGTTAATTCGGCAATTTGTTTGGATGACATATTTAATCGCAAAAGCGCGCACAAACGTCTTTCTTTTACGGTAAGATTGGGATATTTTTGATCGAGTTTCTCGAAAAAGGATTCATGGACCAGGCTGAAGGATGCCTCGAAATCCTCCCATCCTTTTTCATCAATGGTATCGCTCAGGTTCTGAATGGCTTCATCGAACAGACTTTTGGACTCGGCCGGAAGCGAATTACGTTTGTGTTCGAGGGATTGGACGACATTGCCAATTACTTCATTTTTTTTCTGGGCAAACATTATTTTGCCGGTAAGTTCTTTGTTTTTAAGGTCAATTCTATTCGCAAGGTTTTCTTTTTCCAGGATGGTATTTTTGGTTTTAATTTTTTGCCGCGTGTAAAGCAGGAATAAAATTATAATTATCAACACCAGACAGGCGGAGACCAGAAGATAGGTGTTGAATTGCCGTTGGTTCTTCAACGCAGCAAGTTGCCTGTCCTTTTCCATTTCGATCTGGTACTTGAGTTCGGTAAATTTGATGTTATCATTTATTGTTTTAAGCGAGTCTTCGTATCTGTTGTTTGTCCTCAGATAAAGAAATGCGCTATCAAAATTGCCGCTTTTGTAATAGAGTCGGCTTAGCGAATCGGTAATCATTTTTAAGTTGTCAAACGAATTAACCTGTTCCGATAAAATTAAGGCATCGAAATATAATTTCTTTGCCATTTTGATTTTGCCATAAAAATCATTCATATAGGCCAATTGCATCAGCGAAATGGCATGCCAGTAAGGATTACCAACTTTCGCAGCTAATTCGCAAGAAGCGGAACTATAATAGAATGCCGAATCAAAATCTTTTTTATCCAACATAACAAATGAGTGATTGAAATAGTTCTTTGAAAGCCAAAAGCAATTCCCGACTTTAATATTAATGGCTTCAGCCTGATATAAATATGATCCCGCCCTTTCGAAATCATGAATAAAAAATTCAAAATAGTTTGCAATATTATTGAGTGACGCAGCAATTCCCCGTTCATATCCTGCCTGCTCGTAACAATTCAATGCGCTGAGTTTGTAATCATATCCCAAATTGTACTCTCCTCTTCCATCGAACGATTGAGCAATTTTGCGCTGCGCATCTCCCATTCCTATCAGATCGCCTGTTTCGCGGAACAAAGCCAGTGATTTTTTAAACTGTTCAAGTGCCATATTATAGGCCTGCTGATCCATAAAATTGTATCCTGATAAATAATAATACCTGGCCAACAGTTTTTTATCCGTGCTTTCCTCCGCAAATTCCTTTATCCGGTCGGCGTATAACAAGGACTTGTCATATTCACCACGCTCCCTTAAAATGTCACATTTTCTGATTAATGCATCGATTTCACCCAACCGATATCCGGCATTTCTCGATACTGAAATTGCTTCCTGGGCGAAATAAAGTGCGGAGTCCAGGTTTCTGTATGTGTAAATATCGGCTAATTCATTGAACAAGTCAGCTTTCTTTTCAAGATCAACGGTTCTATCAATAACATTTAAGAGACTATCGGTATTACCGTAACAAACCGACATTACGACAATTGATAAACAAACCGGCAAAAAAAAATTGTTTCGCGCCAACATCATTAACTTTTGCAATTTTGTATTAAAACCAACCACACTCGCAGGAAGCTAAATTAAATTATTTATTGCATGCTGGTGAAAAAAGATTCTCTTTGTCGTTGAATAACGCAACAAGAAAATAATTAACCTTCTTTATTGTCAGACTTTTTCAGAAGATGTGATCCTCTTTCAAGATTATTCACCTTTTCATTTTATGCCTTTCGCCAAGCACCTTTTCAATATCTGATAGCTTCATGCTTTTAACCCTGAGTAAAACCAGCAGGTGGTACAACAGGTCTGCCGTTTCATTTTTAAATTGTTCCGGTTGATCATCAATAGCTTCGATGATAAGTTCAGTAGCTTCTTCACCAACTTTTTGGGCTACCCTTTTCACTCCTTTTTCGAAAAGCTGAAGTGTGTATGATTTTTCTGAACCTTCAACAATGCGCTGATCGATAATATCTTCCAGTCGATAGAGAAATCCTTTTTCCTGGCTTTTGCCAAAACAGGAGACGTTGCCCGTGTGGCAAACAGGGCCTACCAGATTTACCTTAAGCAGCAAGGTGTCGTGGTCACAATCCTCAATGATCTCTTTTACAAATAAAAAATTGCCTGATGTTTCACCCTTGGTCCAAAGCCGGTTTTTCGTCCGGCTAAAAAAGGTTACCCTGCCTTCAGCAACGGTTTTTGTATATGCTTCGTAGTTCATAAAACCCAGCATCAGCACCTGCAAAGTTGTATCATCCTGAATAATTGCAGGCACCAGGCCGTTTCCCTTTTTAAAATCAATGTTGTTCATCGTTTTGTGTGTTTTAAATTGTTGTTTAGTTTTAGTTCAAAAATTATTATTGTCGAAAATCGGTTTTTTGGATTTTCGTGCAGAAAACACTTATCTAACTGGGATGTTTTTTTGTTTTAAATAGGCTTTGAGCCCCGGGATAGTCAGCTCTCCATAATGAAAAACACTGGCAGCAAGTGCTCCGCCTGCGCCGGTCTCTTTAAATACCCGGCGAAAGTCATCATAACTACCGGCGCCACCCGAAGCAATAATGGGCAGGTTGACGCTCTCGGAAACCCGCCTGGTAATTTCAAGGGCGAAACCCTGCTTTGTCCCGTCGTGGTTCATGGATGTGAGCAGAACTTCACCGGCGCCCCGCCTTTCGGCCTGCTTTACCCATTCGATGGTTTTTATGGTAGTGGCCAGAGTACCACCTTTAACATAAACCAGCCATTCATCCCCGACCTTTCTGGTATCGACAGCCAAAACCACACACTGACTACCAAAGCGATCTGCAAGATCACTAATCAGGCGCGGGTTTTCAACAGCTGAAGAATTTATACCTACTTTGTCGGCCCCGGCATGAAGGATGGCTGAAACATCTTCGATTGAGCTTATACCACCACCAACTGTAAACGGGATGTTTATTGCAGCGGCAACCTTTTCGACCAATGCCAGAATGGTTTTTCTTTTTTCGATGGTGGCCGTAATATCCAGAAAAACCAATTCATCAGCCCCTTGTTTTGCATATTCGGCGGCAAGTTCAACCGGATCGCCGGCATCCCGGATATTTGTGAAATTTATGCCTTTTACGGTTCTGCCTTCCCTGATGTCGAGACAGGGAATGATTCTTTTTTTCAACATAATTCTGCTAATTCTGTAAATGATATTTTGGTTTCGTAAAGTGCTTTCCCGATAATGGCGCCTTCGCAGCCCAGTATTTTCAACCTCTGCATGTCTTCAATACACGATACTCCGCCGCTGGCAATCAAATCCACGGGGATTTGCCGTATAACCTCCGAATATATTTCGAATGAGGGCCCGCCAAGCTTACCATCTTTTGACACATCTGTACAAATAACTTTTCGAATGCCGTTTTCGTAGTGCTGTTTGATGAAATGCAGTACCTCGGCTTCTGATGTATGCAACCAGCCATTTGTAGCAATTTTCTGGTTTTTAAAGTCGGCCCCGAGGATGATTTTTTCAGGTCCGTATTTTTCGAGCCATCGGAAAAATAGTTCCGGATTTTTTACCGCAATACTTCCCCCGGTGATCTGTGAAGCTCCGCAATCAAAGGCAATCCGAAGGTCATCGTCGCTTTTCAGGCCTCCTCCGAAGTCAACCACCAGGTCTGTGCAAGAGGTGATGTTTTCCAGTACTTTGTAATTTACAATGTGGTTTGCTTTTGCACCATCAAGGTCAACCAGATGCAGATATTTCACACCTTCTCCTTCGAAGCGCTTTGCCATTTCCACCGGATTTTTATGGTAAACCTTTTTTGTGCTATAGTCCCCATTCGTCAGGCGTACACATTGCCCGTTTATAATGTCGATTGCCGGTATAATTCTCATAATTCCAGAAAGTTTTTCAGGATGATGTTCCCGGTTTCAGCCGATTTTTCAGGGTGAAACTGCGTTGCAAAGAAGTTGTCTTTTTGCATGGCTGCGCTAAACGGAAGAATGTACTCACAACCTGCAACCGTGCTATCGCATGTTTCGGCAAAATAACTGTGCACATAATACACATCTTCATCTGCCCGGATGTTTCTAAACAAAGGGCCGTTTATCCGTATGAAATTATTCCATCCCATGTGCGGGACAATTCCGGTAGGTGGAAATTTCCGTACCTTGCTGTCAAAAATTCCCACACAGAAAACAGCGCCTTCCTCACTGAACCGACAGAGCAATTGCAATCCCAGGCAGATTCCCAAAACAGGTTGTTTCAATGAAATGATAAGTTCATCCAGTCCTTGTTTCCTGAGATACGACATCGCGCTTCCGGCTTCACCCACACCGGGAAAGATCACTTTGTCGGCACCGCGAATAATTTCCGGGTCTTTGGTGATCATACTTTCGTAACCAAGCCTGCTGATGGCATTTCGTACCGATCCGATATTGCCTGCATTGTATTGAATAATGGCGATCATATGCTTCCTTTCGTGCTTGGTATTGTTCCGTTTGAAGTAATATTTTTAGCCATGCTAATGGCTTTGGCAAACGCCTTGAATATGGCTTCGATCTTGTGGTGCTCATTGTCGCCATAAGCATCAATGTGCAGATTGCATTTGGCCTGAATTGTGAAACACAAGAAAAAATGCCGGAACATTTCCGCAGGCATATCACCAATTTTCTCCCGCTTAAAGTCCACTTGCCAGGAGATATACGGCCGTCCGCCAAAATCCAAGATCACCCTGGCCAGGCTATCGTCCATGGGAACAGAAAAACCATAGCGTTCGATTCCTTTTTTGCTGCCTAAGGCATCGGCAAAAGCCTGACCCAAAACAATGGCAGTGTCTTCTATTGTGTGGTGCTCATCCACGTGCAGATCGCCATTTGCTGAGATGGTCAGATCAAGATTCCCATGACGACATAGCTGTTCCAACATGTGATCGAAAAATCCGATTCCCGTTTTGATGTCGGATTTTCCATTTCCGTCAAGGTTGATTCTTACATAAATATCTGTTTCGGTAGTTTTCCGGTGCACTTCGGCAATTCGGTTCCTGCTCTTAAGAAACTGATATATTTCCTGCCAGTCCGGAGCATTGTAGGTAGCACGGTCATTTTTTTTATTACTGAGAAATATGGACCGGCATCCTAAATTTTCAGCCAGCCCGATGTCACTCGGTCTGTCGCCGATTACAAAGGAGTTTTTCAGGTCATAATTTCCATGCATATAGTGGTTCAGCAAGGCTGTTCCCGGTTTGCGTGTTGGGGCATTGTCCCCGGGGAACGTTCTGTCGATAAGGATGTCGTCGAATACAATCCCTTCACTTTTTAATACGTCGATGATTTTATTTTGAACCGGCCAAAAGGTGTCTTCCGGGAAAGAGTCGGTTCCCAGCCCATCCTGGTTGGTAATCATCACCAGGATGAAATCCGTTTCAAGGCTGATTTGTGCCAGATGCCTGATGACGCCGGGGAGAAAGAATAATTTCTCAAAGCTGTCCACCTGCTCATCTTCAGGCTCCTGAATGATGGTTCCGTCCCGATCGATAAACAAAATCTTTTTCATTTTTGTAATTGTTTTAAACTATCCAATAATTTATTATTCTCGTCTGTAGTACCGATGGTTATTCTGAGGCAGTTGCCGATGAGGGCAGACCGGTTCCTGACGATGATTTCCTCTGCAATGAGTTGAGCATACACCTTATTCGCATCTTTAAACTTCACCAATAGAAAATTTGCCTGGGATGGGAATACCTTATTCACAATACCCAGTTTTTGGATTTCTTTCCCCAACTCTTCTCTTTCATTTACTATCAGCTCTATTTCATTCCTAATGGTGTCCTGTTTTTTGATTTTTTCCAGAATAGCTTTTTGGTTCAGGCTGCTGATGTTGTAAGGCGGCTTTACGTTATTGTAGTAAAAAATAATATCCCTGTGGGCAAAGGCCATTCCGATCCTGACACCCGCCATTCCCCATGCTTTGCTGAATGTTTGCATAACGATTAGGTTTTTATAATCCGGTAGCCGGGAAATCATCGATTCACGCGAGCTGAATTCAATGTAGGCTTCGTCCAAAACAACAATTCCGGGGAAAGCAGACAAAATAGCGATGATGTCTTCCTCCCTGATCAGGTTTCCTGTAGGATTGTTGGGAGAACAGATAATTATCACCTTGACTTTTGGATCACTAATCAAATCCAGGATATTAGCGGAATTGATCTGAAAATCTTCATTCAACGGAATTTCCAGCACAGGTGTGTTGTGAATGTCCGCTGCCACCCGATACATGCCATAGGTAGGCGTGAAAATAGCAACATGATCCTTGCCTGGATTGCAAAAAATGCGTAGGGTAAGATCGATGATTTCATCGCTGCCGTTCCCAAGAAAAATGCTTTCGATACCAATATTTTTGATTTCCGAAACAGCCCTTTTAAGCTCGGTTTGATACGGATCAGGATATCGGTTCAACGAGCCAAATGGGTTTTCATTCGCATCCAGAAAAATGCCCTTCACTCTTTTGTAATCGTTTCTCGCACAGGAATAGGGCTGTAATTTCCGGATGTTATCTCTGACGAGGCACTTAACTTCTTTCATTTTCAATATATTTTAATCTGATACTTACGGCATTTTTATGAGCTTCCAATTGTTCTGCTTTTGCCATCGTTCGAATCGTACTGCCAATATTTAGCAAGCCTGTTTTGGTGATTTCCTGATAGGTGATTTTCTTTAAAAAGCTATCCACGGAAACACCGCTGTTTGCTTTGGCATAACCGGCAGTAGGAAGGGTGTGGTTGGTTCCGCTTGCATAGTCGCCGGTACTTTCGCAACTGAACGGTCCGATAAAAACCGATCCTGCATTGATCACTTTTTCAGCGGTTACATTTGGGTTATTCACCGAAATGATCAGGTGTTCGGGGGCGTAAAAGTTACTGAAGCGGATGCAGGTATCAATGCTGTCGAAAAGGATGGCGCGGCTGTTTTGAAGGGATGCCGCGGCAATTGTTTGGCGCGGCAGGTATAATATTTGTTCTGTTAGCGATATTTGAACACTGCTGATAAGCCGCTCATCATCTGAAAGCAACATTACCTGGCTATCGGGGCCATGCTCTGCCTGTGACAAAAGATCGGCGGCTACAAATGCGGGATTGGCGGATTTGTCGGCGATGACCATTACTTCACTTGGCCCGGCAGGCATGTCGATGGCTGTCCCCTGAAGCTGGGCCAGTTCCTTGGCTTTGGTGACATATTGATTGCCGGGTCCGAAAATTTTGTAAACCTGGGGAATGGTTTCAGTTCCATAAACCATGGCTGCAATAGCCTGGGCTCCCCCAACCTTGTAAATATCCGTTATCCCGATAAGTTTCGATGCATAAAGCACAGCAGGGTGTACTGACCCATCTTTGCAGGGAGGCGTACAAATAATGACTTTCCGGCTTCCTGCAATCCGGGCCGGAATGCCGAGCATTAAAACGGTGGAAAAAAGGGGGGCGCTGCCTCCCGGGATATATAGCCCCACCTTTTCAATGGGGACGTTTTTTCTCCAACACCTGATACCAGGCATTATTTCGACTTGCGGTTCGGAAATAAGCTGTGTTTCGTGGAATTTAACTATGTTGTCTTGTGCTATCCGGATAGCCTCTTTCAAAATCGCCGTAACACTCTTTTCCGCTTCACCGATTTCATCTTTGGTTACTTTAATGGTAGTGATATCTGCTCCGTCAAATAATTTGGCATATTCGCGCAGGCTTTGATCACCTTCCTCTCTGACCTTTTTAAAAATCTCCCGGATTTTTCCTTCGAGATAGTCCGATTCAATAGCAGGCCTTTTGCAAAGGGTATCCCAGTCTTCTCTTTTTGGAAATTTTGATGTCTTCATCATCGGATCATTTTTTCGATGGGTATTACTAAAATTCCTTCAGCACCAAGTCTTTTCAGCTCATCGATCACTTCCCAGAAATCATCTTCCCTGACAACCGAATGCAGGCTGCTCCAGCCTTTTTGAGCAAGTGGCAGGATGGTCGGGCTCTTCATACCCGGAAGCACCCGACAAATCTCATCAATGCTGTAGTTTCGGGCATTCAGAAGGATGTATTTGTTTTCGTTTGCGTTTTGGACGGCACTGATGCGAAACAACAAACGTTCAAGAATTTTTAATTTTCCCTTTTCGATGTTCTTGTTGGAAATTAAAATAGCCTGGCTGTCAAGGATGGTTTCGACTTCCTTCAGACCATTGGTTTGAAGGGTGCTTCCCGTACTCACGAGATCAGAAATGGCTTCGGCCAGCCCGATTCCTGGGGCAATTTCTACGCTGCCGCTGATCTCTTCGATGGTGGTGTTGATATTTTTTAGTTGAAAAAATTCCCGGGTAAGTGCCGGATAGCTCGTAGCAATTCGTTTGTTTTGAAAAAAATGAAGTCCCGGATACTGTTGATCTCTTGGAATAGCAAGGCTGAGGCGGCAACGGGCAAATCCCAGTTTGCGAACGATTGTAACATCCTTTTTTTGTTCAAGCACTTCGTTCTCTCCCAGGATACCCACATCGGCCACCTGTTGTTCAACATACTGTGGAATATCATCATCGCGCAGAAAAAGAATGTCGATGGGGAAGTTTGCCGCTTTTGCCTTCAGGCCGCTTGATCCATTAGCTATTTTAATTCCGCAGTCGCCAAGCAGTTGTAGCGATTTTTCGCTTAGTCGTCCTTTTTTTTGAATGGCTAATTTTAGTTTGCTCATTTGTATCTGAAATTATATCTGAGCAAACCTGTTGGGCGAAAATAAAAAACCCGCCTGATTTACTCAGACGGGTTTGCAATATTATAATTTTTACACCATATCACTTACTCTTCGCCCAAGCGGTTGAATGCAAATGATGATGATGTAATTGAATTGTGATCATGATATCTTTTTATTTCACCGGCAAAAGTAAAGAAATATTTATATTGAATATTATGATTGGTCAAAAATTATTTGGTGGGGTTCTGATTCGCCTGATTAACTGGGTTATGTAAGTGTTTGATGGAATTTTGTGTCCACGAAAATTGAGTGAAATTCTATCGAGGGGAAAAGGATACCTTAATTAATTGTCATTGTTTTTAGAGAAAAAGCCCATATCAAAGCATCATTTTTTGACTTTGTCTTGAGCGGGACCTGATAGTTGTAATAAATATTTTTCCATTTTTTCGTGGGTAAAGTATTTTAATTATTTTTGCAGCCGTTTAATCGAATAAAATCCACCTTAGGAAGGTATTTGATTTATACAGAAGAGCGGAGAGATTAGGCTCAGTGAAACTCTAGCAACCTGCGAACCGATCGCAAGGTGCTAATACCTAACCTTACTTCAGGTAGGGAAATTATAAACTGGACACATGATTATCATGAAAAGAGTGGTTTTAAAACAAGGTAATTTCTTTCTTTCGCATCCTGTCAGGATGTGGTTTTTCCTGTCCCCCCAGTTTTTGATGTGTATGCCTATGCAGGGTTAAACCTGCACATCCTCCGGTTTTTAGCCTAACGATAGCGGGATAACCTGCTATCGCGGAAATTCATATTGTTTTCAAAAAGCATGAAAGGATACCCCTTTCATTTATTACACGTCATATGGGAAAAAAGATCGTTGTCAAATTTGGCGGGTCCAATCTGAAAAGTGGAAAAGATTATTTACGGGTAGTACATATTGTTAAAACCTACAATATTCCAATAGTAGCCGTAGTATCAGCACACTATGGAATTACCGGGCTGATTCAAAACGCCATTGAGTTACTCAGCAAGGACCGGAGTGTTATTTTAAGTCTGATTGCTGGGATAATGCATAGTTATCAAGTTTTAATTGAGGAAATTTTCCCACCTAAACAGCATGCGATACTTCATAAAAAGATACAAAGCCGGCTGGCAGAGCTACAATTAGTTCTGTTTGATCTGCACTTCAATGGTGGGACAACAGGTTTTGCTTCTGACCTGGCAATGAGTTATGGTGAAAGACTCAGTTCACTGTTTATCAGTGAAATGTTGAACACTCACGGTTTTGCGTGCAGTGAAAAATTACCCGAAAACATCGGTTTATTTACCGATGGAAATTCCAGCTTTGCCAGAGCGAATATCCCCGCATCCGAAAGTGGTATCAGGAAGCATCTTTCAGGTGAGTTTACAGTAGTAGTTCCCGGCTTTTACGGGATCACAGCCAGCGGAGTTGTTAAACTGTTGGGGCGGGGTGGCAGTGATTATACAGCGGCCATCATCGGGTGTTGCCTGAGGGCGGCTTCAGTAGATCTATGGAAGGATGTGGAGGGTTTTATGACTGCAGATCCAAAGATAGTATGCAGTCCTTTGTTAATTCAGAACCTGGGATATAATGAGGCTGCTGAATTATCCTGTTTCGGGGCACGTATTCTTCATCCGGAAACAGTAAGCCCTTTAAAGCCTGTTGGCATCCCCTTACGTATCCTGGATGTGGGAAAATTTAATGGCGAAATCAAGCCTTCTACATTAATCAGTGGAAGAAACGGTACTCATCCCGGAGTCATTAAAAGCATTGCCGGTAGTGATGACTTTGTAATATTGCAACTTCATGGCGCTGATGTTGGAGCACATCCCGGCATCCTGGCCGAAGTTACCGGACTTCTGGAAGTAGTAGGTGTGAACTTCAAATCGTTGATCACATCTCAACCCGGTATTAATATCCTGTTGTCAAAAGCTGATCTGCCCAGAGTTTCAGAGATTTTGAATGCGCATCCCCTTAATACAGTCAGCGATATTTATGTGGAAGATCGTATTTCGGTGATTGTTTTGGTAGGTGAAGGCATCATGGATCAGGCAGGAATATTGTTACAAGTTTTGGGAGCGGTTGCCACTCCGGATACCAGCATCCATACGGTCGTGATGGGAGTATCGGCCATTTCGGCTTACTTTATTGTGGATAGAAATAAATGCAATGAAACCATCCGTGTTATCCATCAAACATTATTTAAAAATCATCAAAACATAAAACAGCTTAGCTATGAAAGCAAAACATCATTTTGAAACATTACAAATTCATGCAGGACATGAACCCGACAGCGATACCCTTTCGAGAGCTGTCCCTATTTACCAAACAACCTCCTATATGTTTAAAAGTTCAGAGCATGGTGCCAGGTTATTCAACCTGGAAGAGTTCGGAAATATTTATACGCGGTTGATGAACCCAACAACGAGCGTGTTCGAGAGACGTATGGCGGCACTCGAAGGAGGAGTGGCGGCATTGGCCACTGCATCCGGACATGCAGCGCAGTTTCTCGCACTGAACAATATACTCAGACAGGGAGAAAATTTTGTAACCTCACCTTTCCTGTATGGAGGTACATATAACCAGTTCAGGGTGTCGTTTAAAAACCTGGGTGTTGAAGCCCGTTTTGCAAAGAGCCTCGAACCGGAAGACTTTAAAAAGCATATTGATGAAAAAACGAAGGCCATATATCTTGAAACTATTGGCAATCCTGGTTTTACCATACCCGATTTTGATGAATTTGCTGAGTTGTCGCGAAACTACGATATCCCACTTATCGTCGATAATACCTTTGCCGCAGGAGGCTATTTGTTCAGGCCACTGGAACATGGAGCTCATATTGTAGTTGAATCGGCTACCAAATGGATTGGCGGTCATGGTAATAGCCTGGGCGGGGTAATCATTGACGGTGGTAACTATTGCTGGGGCAACGGCAAATACCCGCAGTTTACCGAGCCATCGGAAGGCTACCATGGACTGAGGTTCTGGGATGCCTTTGGCGAAAATTCTCCATACGGCAACATTGCTTTTATACTTCGTGCACGTGTGGAAGGATTACGCGATTTCGGTTCATGTATCAGCCCTTTTAACTCTTTCCAGTTGATCCAGGGCATCGAAACACTTTCGCTCCGTATGGATAGGCATTGTGAGAACACCCTTCAGCTGGCAAAATGGTTGGCCGGGCACCCTAAAGTTGAACAAGTTAATTACCCCGGTTTGGAAAGCGATGCGAACTATGCTATGGCTTTAAAGTATCTGAAGAAAGGTTTTGGTGGAGTTTTGTCGCTTGTAATTAAAGGCGACAAACATCGTACAAGCCGGTTTGTAGAAAGCCTTAATCTGGTGAGTCACCTGGCTAATGTTGGTGATACCCGGACACTTATTATTCAGCCTTCGGCAACCACCCACCAACAACTGTCTGCCAGGGACCAAATGAGTGCCAGGGTACTGCCTTCACTCCTTCGGGTCTCTGTTGGACTTGAGCACATCGAGGATATTATTGCTGATTTTGAGCAGGCACTTGATAAAAATTAATATAAATAGTCCATTACATCTTTAATACTGATATACAATAACAATTGATTATGAGTAAACCACCAAAAATATATCATCATCCCGATATTTTTCAGCTTGAATCAGGCGGTTCTCTTCAAGGTATCGATATCGCGTATCATATATATGGAAAATTGAACACAAGACAGGATAATGTGGTGTGGATTTGTCATGCGCTTACAGCCAACTCCGACCCAATTGAATGGTGGCCGGGCATGGTTGGCAAAGGGAAATTATTCGACCCTGCCCGGTATTTTATTATATGTGCCAATATGCCCGGTTCCTGTTATGGAAGTACAGGGCCATTGTCAATCAACCATGACAATGGAAGACCCTGGTTTCGTTCATTTCCAATTTTTACCATTCGGGATATTGTTGCAGCTTTTGATCTTTTACGAAAGCATTTGGGTATTCGCCGGATTCAACTTTTGGCCGGCAGTTCAATGGGCGGTCACCAGGCTTTGGAATGGGCTATACAAAAACCCAATGTTATCGAGAAGCTTGTGCTCATAGCAACGAATGCGGTAATGTCTCCCTGGGCTATTGCTTTCAATCAATCACAGCGCATGGCCATCATGAGTGACAGGAGTTTTTTTCTGGATTGTCCGACCGGAGGTTTTGATGGTCTTAAAGCAGCAAGATCAATGGCTTTGTTAAGTTATCGGGGCATGGAGGCATACAATTCCTCACAGGCCGAGACGAATACGGAGAAAATTTCCGGTTTCAGAGCAGCTTCTTACCAGGATTACCAGGGAATAAAACTGGTAAGCCGATTCAATGCGTATTCCTACTTTGTACTTTCTCAAACAATGGATACACACAATATTGGCCGTGGCCGTGGAGGAGTAGTGCCGGCATTATTGAAAATAAGGGCCCACACGCTAATCATTGCCATTGCATCGGATTTATTGTTTCCTCCCGGGGAACTCAGGTTTATCCATGATCAATTACCCGGCAGCAAGTATGTTGTAATCGATTCAAAATTCGGACACGACGGCTTTCTGTTAGAAAATGAAATCATTTCAAAACATATTAAACGATTTAACGAAACAGCGGCCTATGAAAAAAAATTATAGGATTGGTTTATTTGGTTTTGGTATTGTAGGGCAAGGTTTGTGGGATATTTTACAACGGCATCACAACCTGGCTTTAACGATTAAGAAGATTTGTGTAAAAGATCCCGGTAAGATCCGTCCGATCGACAGGCGGTATTTCTGCTATTGCGCCAGTGAAATAATCGAAGATCCAGATATAAATGCGGTTGTAGAACTTATTGATGATGCAATTGCAGCTTACAATATCGTAAGTACATCCATGAAAAACGGGAAATGTGTAGTTACAGGAAATAAAAAAATGTTGGCTGCGCACTTGCCAGAACTTATGGATATTCAGCGAAATACTGGTGTAACACTTCTTTATGATGCTTCCGTCGGTGGCAGCATTCCAATTATCAGAAACCTCGAAGAATATTATGACAACGAACTGCTCCAAAGCATAACCGGTATATTAAACGGATCATCTAATTATGTGCTTTCACAGATGTTCAAACATCAAATGACATTTGATAAGGCTTTAAGAATGGCGCAAGATAAGGGTTTTGCAGAAAGTGACCCTAGTCTGGATATTGAGGGTTATGATGCCCTTAACAAGTTGATAATCGTCACCCAGCATGCATTTGGGGTTTATGTTAAACCGGAAGAAGTTTTTTGTTACGGTATATCCCGGATTACACAACACGATATAAATTTCGCACGAGAAAAGAATAAAAAGATTAAGCTTTTAGCCAGGGTTGAAGTTAATGATGAAGCGCTGCGTATGTTTGTTATTCCCTGGATGGTTGATGAGACGAAATATCTTTATGCGGTGGAAGATGAATTTAATGGGGTGGTGATTGCAGGTGCCTTTTATGAAAAACAGTTCATGATCGGGCGAGGAGCCGGTGCTCATCCTACGGGCTCAGCAGTTTATTCTGACCTGGTGGCACTTACAAATCATTATAGTTATAAGTTTAATAAATGTTTACATGAAAACAAATTGCATTTCAGAAACGATGGTACAATAAAGGTTTATGCCCGTTTTAATCATGAAAATCACCAGTCGATGATACATTTTGATCATATTCTGGAGCTACATAAAACACCTGAATATACGAGCGTATTAGCTATTGTTAAGTTAAAGGAATTATTCAATCGCTCGACAGTATTGCACGATAACCATGTTTTTGTAGCCGGGATTAGTTAAGATGAGATAAGGATTATGTAATTGATTGTAAGTCCGGGAGTCCCGGGAAGATTTGACCTTGAAAAAATGAAAATTGCCGACGAATTAAAAAATGCACAAAAGACATTATTTTCTTTTGAATTGCTACCACCACTCAGGGGAGGTAATATTGGATCGTTGTATGAACTAATCAATCCTTTGATCGATTTCGATCCACTTAACATCAATATCACTTACCATCTGCAGGAAGCTATGTATAAAAAACTTAAAGATGGACTGCTTCAAAAATGCGTTGTCAGTAAAAGGCCCGGAACAGTAGCTATAGCCGCAGCGATCAAATACCGGTATCCTCACCTGGAAGTTGTGCCACACCTGATATGCGGCGGATTTTCAAAATCAGAAACCGAAGACGCACTCATCGATCTGCATTACCTTGGCATCGAAAACTTGATGGCCTTACGCGGTGATCCGCCAAAATCGCAACACATCTTCAGACCTGAACCCCAGGAAAATGTTCATGCAATTGATCTTGTCAGGCAGATCACCGACCTTAACAATGGGAAATATCTCGACAAAGAGATGAATAATACAACCGCAACTCATTTTTCGGTAGGCGTGGCAGGTTATCCCGAAAAACATACTGAGGCTGCAAACAAAGATATAGACATCCTATTCCTGAAGGAGAAGATGGATGCAGGGGCTGAATATATCATTACCCAAATGTTTTTCGACAATGAAAAATTTATTAAATTTTGCGAAAAATGCAGGGAGGTTGGAATTAATAGTCCGATTGTCCCAGGATTGAAGCCTATTGCAAGAATAGCTGATGTTGGTTTGCTCCCTCATATTTTCAATATCGAAATTCCTGAAGCCCTGGCAAGCGAAATCAGGAAATGCAAATCCGACCGGCACGCGTATGAAATCGGCATTGAATGGGCTATCGAACAATCCATCGAGTTAAAAAAAGCAGGGGTGCCGGCCCTGCATTATTTTACCGTGGGATCGACTGATAACATTAAAAGAATTGCTGGACGGGTATTTTAAAACATTCATGTTCTAGTTTTACGATTCTTATGCCGGTTATTTATCTGTTTACGACCAACAGCCGGGCTTCGAAGCATAATACCCCTTAATCAATAAGGTAAGTTTTGTATATTGTTCCTGTTCATCCGGATGCAGTTTTGTAGCCGGCTTCCGTCAGACTCGTGCTCGTAGCGTTCACACAACAATGCATGTGGCTGATTCGTTCGGTTCTTGCACACTTCCGGAAAATGTAATCACATTAAAATCTGTTTTTGGCTTTTTTTTATTAATATGGCACAAACTAATGTAAGCGAGGTGTGTCTTAAGCGGAAAAGATGATCATTGGATTTTTTTGTAAAAAATGAACTATTCGTTATCATTTTCTTAAAAATTGTTGTATATTAGCACGCGAATTTGGTTACACCCTAAAAAATGACCTCATTACCAATGAAAGCACTTATTAAAAAGTCTTTTTACCTTAAAAGTAGTTTCCACTTCATTTTATTTATTTCATTTTATCAAATCATCGAAGAAATCAATTTAATTGAACATAAGTGTATTGGTAAGGAATTTACAAATTATTCAGATAAATCAGGACAAAGAACAACCAACGCCCGTTTGGGCTTTTGTATAACCTTAAAAATATTATGTTATGATCAAATTTAAAGTTGTTAAGAAAGGGCAGCCTGGCGTAGCAGGTGGCGGCACAAAAAAATTCTATGCACAATTGGTATTCGACGGAGAAGCTACCATTGATGAGATTGTGAAGGACATCGAAAAATTCAGCGCACTATCGGAGGCTGATATCCATGGAGTAATCATTGCGCTTGAAAATGTGATCCAGGACAAACTGTCACACAGCCGTATTGTTCGGCTGGAGAAACTTGGGAGTTTGTATCCGTCCATCAGTAGTAACGGAGAGGATGATGAGAAAAAAATCACTTCTCATTCGATTAAACGGGTGAGTGTTAATTACCGGCCTGGTGTAAGGATATTAAACAGTTTGAAGGATGCCGGGTTTGAAAAAACATCCGGTTAAACAAAGCTGGGCTGTTGTTCTACAATACCACGTGTGGTTTTAGGTAAAACCACACGTGGTTTCATGTAAAACCTGCTGTGGTTTTGCCTGAAACCACAGCAGGTTTTGATAAATGGGTAAATAACCGGGACAAGCATTTATTTTAGTAGATATGGTTCTAACCAGTCCCGGCAGGTCCATAAATCCTGCCGGGATTTTATTTTACGTAAAAAAAGAAGCTGCCTTTTTTGAGACAGCCTCTAACACATGATTATTACTAACTAACTTTTATGAGAAAATTTACTTTATTACAATTTTTCGTACTTCGTTCAATGTAGCGGAGTTGATCTTCACAAAATACATCCCTCCTGGGTAACTGCTTACATTCAGGTTGATTTTATCAGAGAATGTTTTTTTCACGATCATTTGTCCGGTGGCATCCATAATCGTGAGCGATGCCATACCCGATTCGCTGTTGTTGAGTTTGATGGATAGCTCATCATTGGCAGGGTTGGGATAGATTAATATATTTAATTTATGATACGACTGATCTGGATTTTTTATTCCGACAGGGTCTTTTGATACCTTAAATGCCGGATAAAAGCTTTCTCTCAGGATATTGTTGGCACCATCTAATACCACTAACTTTAGATCAGTGAAAAAAGCCGTATCTGGATAAACATTGATAATGGTTGTTAAATCACCAATGAAATATTGACCATTTCTAAAAACAGGATCATAGAATTCTGTCATTTCCTGTACCGGAAGAGTTGTCCAGTTTTCGTCGTTATGTTTTTTATAATAAAGATAAACAGCGCTAATGTCATTAATCCCGTTATCAGTGAAGTCGGCCACACTAAAATGAACGAAAGCGTGATCATCGGACTTAAAAGAGTTACTGAGTAAACCATCAGAATTGAGTATTTTAAAAGAAGTAAGAACGGGAGGATCGGGATCCTCATTCGGAAGATAAAAATCGGTTTGCACCAACAGTTTTCCTTGAAGTTGGTTGATGTAATAATTACTATCCGTAACAGAAAAGGAGTAAGGCCCGGAACCTGGAATAGTATAGGGTTGAATAAAGTTACATAAAGAGTCGGATTGAAGGATATCCGTCCCCTGCATGATGTAATAAAGGCTTGAGTAATTATCAAGTGTACGGGTTTCGTGGCTTTGCCCGTAAAGTGTCGAATAGTTAAAAATCGTGGATTCGTCATTCACACTGTAAATATTGGCAAAGGGAGCGGAGTTGCCAAAGCTTACAACGGAATTGTCCTGAACTTTGTAATCGGCTTTAACAGGAGGATAAAACATACAAAACTGGATTGTATCGCCGGGCATGATATAAAACGGATTGGTTCTCAACATTTTCTCTGGGGCACCGTATTCGGGCAAATCCTCCCAAAACGAGAATGCACCAACAAAATTACATAGGTTTTCAGGTCGAAAAACATTAGATGAATAAATTATAAGCGTATCCTGGTTATGAGAGGAATAATCGGAATTATTGCTTTCGAAGTATGAGTACATCCAGTAATATTGATCTTCGTGAAATCGTGAAATAATGCCGGTGCTAAAGTTTAAATAGTCATCTTTTGCTGACGGGGATTCGTAAAAAACAGCGGACATCCTTTTATAATTTTCCGGATCGCTTTCCAGGAGCACATCTTCCGATATCCCGTTGAGGTGGCCGAGGTCAAGAACAAACATTTTCCCTTGTCGTACATTACTCTGCCCAACATCAATTAAATAATTCGAATTAATGTCGGAAAAGCGAAAATAATCCTTTGGGAAACCGCCCACTGCCATAGTAGCCGATTGAAAAACAAAAGAAGCCGGGAATTCAATGCTGATTTGTTTTTCATTCTTTAAAAGCGTTGTATCATCCGGTAGAATGGGAAAACCATTCTCATCCATCCCTCTAAAATAAAGATAATGACTTGCAGATTCAGTCAGATTAATCGTAGTGTCCACGTCTGAGGTTAGGTTCAGGTCATGTAAAAACACATACAATTGATCGCCTGAATTCATAAAATCGTATGCATCGATCAGGATATCATACTGTCCTTCCTCGGCTTCTAATTCAGCTACCTTATGTGCGTTTGACCAAATAAAATCTCCATAGCTATGGTTTTCGCTTGTCATAATAATACTCATGGCCATAATATCAAACCGTAAGGTAAGATGGTGCGTAAGTCTGTTACCAGGACGGTTTTCCATATCCTGTTTTATGGCTTTTAATGATGTGGGCGTCTTAACGAATTTAATTTCCGGGGTTACTTTTTTATTTTTATCCAGGTTAAGATACTGGAAAGAAGCTTTAATTCCCTTCTCCCCTTTTAAATAGTGACCTTGTCCTTTACAGCTATCGTTTCCTGCCACCGGTAGTTTGTACTCCGTAAAAGTTTGTGCTGACAGAACAAAAGCCGCAATAATTAATGATAATAATAGTACTAATTTTTTCATAACAAATCGTTTTAATGAATCAAATTTTTGTTTAAAGTTTAAAAAATTAAAAGGCAAAGGTATTTCCCGACACAGAGGTTTCCAAAAAACCGTGGTATGCATTTGGTATGCATAAAAAAATAATCGCAAATGGCAGTTCAAAATGAATTTTATTAAGTAGCGGAATTCGCAATAGCGTCAAGGATGCCACTAAATGGAAAACCCTTACTGTAAGAGGGGTAGAGGATTAACACCATTAGTGTACCAGGTGATTTAGGGAGGTAGATAGCTTATGAATAAACGCTAAACATTTCTTACAAAGTCATCGATGCTTTTATCCGGATTTAACCCAACTTGGAAATCATAGACGCTAAACATGCACAATTTCAGGGGCTTGAAAATTTTTGATTTGTTTTTCGGGTAACACGGATTTTTTAATCCAGGGTTGGTATTTATAGTGCAATGCA
>Ga0172371_10003673_pt1 | contig 23622 bp, 21 predicted proteins | sample Lak12m_FD_114543 | JGI IMG/M metagenome (GOLD analysis project Ga0172371, IMG submission 114543) | Freshwater microbial communities from Kabuno Bay, South-Kivu, Congo - kab_022012_12m | ecosystem: Environmental > Aquatic > Freshwater > Lake | place: Democratic Republic of the Congo: South-Kivu...
GGCCAGGATTGGATCAATGGATACAAGAGAGATCCCGGATCGCTCCTCAAAAGAACAACAGCAATTGGTCGGCCGTTGGGGTCAGTGAGTGGCGCAACAGCGGTCATCAAAATAGCGCCATGTGGATTGCGGTACAGATCCGTTAACACCGAAGAGCGCTTGGCGAGGGCCTTTTGAAGCGCCTTTTCCTCCGTCGCGGTCATGGGCTCGGGTTTGGGCCTTGCAGACAGCAGCACATGGCCGTCGGGGTCGACAAGAATGGCGTCAACATACTTCATCTCCTGCTGAACAATTATCAACTTATCCGTTAGATCCTCGCGGGGGGCTCCCTTTGTGTGGCCTCGAAGCCACTCATTTATGGCTTTTTTGAACATAGGGCCTTTCGCCACCGCCTCAACATCCTCTAACTGACTCTGTCGCCACTGCCGAACCTGTGCGGCCTTCAGATTCGCTATGGCAGCGATTTCGTCATGTTTTTGCTGTCGGATGCGGTTCGTCTCAGAGCGGTAATACGCGTACCCTCCCACCAGGAGAGCCAACGTGGCTACGACGAACAGAGTCACCCATACTAATGGAACTATGCCGGCGTGATTTCTCTTTCTCATGACACTTACTGACGAATAGGATGGATTCTCAGTCATTGTGTCGCACTCCCCGGTGTTGTGTCGTACTATTGTGTTGGCGAGAGTCATTGGTGTCCTGGCCTGTCACCCGGTAGGCGCTCCGACGTCCAAGATCCCTTTGACAGTTTGCGCCAATTGCCTCACCTCATATGGTTTGTTCACGAAGCCTCTTGCCAGTGACCCAAGGTGTAAGCGTTCTTGTGCGTCCAACGAATGGCCGGTTGAGATAATCACCTTGACATGCGGGTTGATCTTGACCAGTTCGTCAAGGCATTTCTCGCCCCCCATCTTGGGCATGACTAAATCAAGCACGACCAAGGCAATATCCGACTGCTCTCTCGAGTATATCTCCACAGCTTCTTTACCGTTTCCAGCGGTGATGACCACGTAGCCTGCGTGGTCAAGAATCCGTTTGCCCAAGTCACGGACGTGCTCTTCGTCGTCAACCAACAGTATCTTTTCTACTTCTGGAGAGGTATCTGCCAAAGGCTCAGGCTTCCGGACCACGGGCGCCGCTTTGATGATCGGGAAGTACACGCTGAATACGGTTCCCTTGCCCGGCTCGCTTTGGCACGTGATCCAACCGCCATGTTGTTCAACTATGCCTTTGGCCACAGAAAGACCAAGGCCGGTTCCCTTTCGGAAGTCCCAGCCCTTGGTAGTGAAGAAAGGATCAAACACGCGATCCATAGTCTCCTTGTTCATCCCGACTCCCGTATCCGACACTTCAATGAGCGCGTAGCGTCCGGGTCTGGCTCCAAAATGCAGCCTGCAATAAACCTCGTCCAAGGTTATGTTTCTCGTTTCAATCCTCAGACGGCCGCATTCAGGCATGGCTTCTTTGGCATTGATGCACAAGTTCATAAGAACCTGCTCGGGGAATTTGGTCAGCCAACGAAATCGAAGCCGGTCCGGACTGATGACCATGCATTTCCAGTGCCATTGAACATGGGCGCGGGCAGAATAATTGTAAGAAATGCAGTATAATAGATTGATGGCCTACTAGCAGTCAGGCGCTGGAATCGGGAAGCGCCTCTGCAAAAGAGTCAAAATGGCTCACACACTGCCCCCAATTCGAGAAATCTCAGAAAATGATGTAGTATCGATATATTGGCAATGAGCCTAACTGACTCCTTGTGTGGACCAACGAGCTTCGCCGCTCCCAGATATCACAAGGTTGCCCAGAACCGCCGGCCCCTCAGCTCTTGGCCAATGTTCCAGCCCGAATTGGTGTTCCATGTTACAAGCTCAAAGGTCCTACTCTGATTCTACACACAGGGGGCCTAATAACTGCCGCGGCGAATCTCGAATTTGCCCGAAACATTTGAACTGCAAAGCTGTGAAGAATACGTCACGCTGGAGGGACCGACCTAATCAAAACCAAAGCTTACCTTATCCTGACTTTGCATGTGGCCTCGGAATGGTTTAGAATTGTAGAGCCTCTGCAGATTGTCGTCGGTCGTTCTCGTCGATAACCCCGCCTGAGCGGTCATATTTTTAGCTGGGAGGCTTTTATGACTCCTGCTCGATCAGCCGGACAGGTGTATAGAGCCTTGTTCCGGGTCCTGCTTTTCCTTGTGATCATCGGCTTCGGTCTGTTCTGGTCGCGAGATCAGTTGGTCCATTTTTTCATGGCCCGTGCATGGATCAACGGGATCATCCTGGCGCTTGCTGTCATTGCGCTCTTCCTCTCCCTTGCCGAGCTTTTTTCTCTGTTGGCGCAGAGCCGGCGCCTGGAAGCGCTGATCGACGATCTCGGAACAAACCCGCCAAGAGACACCATAGAGCGCTCCATAACCGACCTCAAGCACGGCCTGGTGAAGAACCGATGCGATCGCGTCATGCATGCGGTTGATCAAACCGGAGTTCAGGCCACGGAAGCTGCCGCTGCGGTCTCTGACGCGGATGTGGAAATGGCTGAGGTCCGGGGGGCTGTAGTGCGGTACATTATCGGGACGATGGTGTTCCTGGGACTTATAGGGACATTCTGGGGCCTATTGATCACCGTGTCCGGCGTCAGAGAAGTGCTCGATACCCTGGATCCTCGGCAAGCGCAGGATGCGGCGGCGTTTGCCGCGCAGCTCAAATCATCCATAGGTGGACTCCTCGGTGGTATGTCAACGGCCTTCAGCACGTCGCTCTTCGGCCTTGCGGGTACGGTCGTGCTAGGTTTTGTGGATGTACAAGTCAGACAGGCTCGTGCGAGATTCCTGGCGGAATTGGACACTTTCGTGGTCTCCCTCCTCCTACCCGCGGTCCTTCCCACACGTGGACCCATTGACGTCGAGCAGCACGTCTTGACAACAGGGGAGCCTGTTGGGGGAAGGCTCTACCATCTGGCGTCGCAGGAGACCCTCGGCGAAAACCTCCGGCGGCTGGCGGAAGTCATCTCCGCCCAAGGCGCCACGGACGAGAAGCTAACAGAGGCATTGGTGGAAATACGGGGAGTGCTTGAAACATTAAAAGAGCAGCAAAATGAAACGAAAGAGGCTCTACAACTCGGGAACCAGATGCGCCAAGGTCTTCTGGAGCGCGTGGATCATCTGAGCCGACACATGGAGCGCATGATAAAAGAGACCCGCCTTGGCAGGGAGGGACTTGATGATGTGGGCAAGGCTTTGCTGGATCAGATAAAGCTACAGGGTGAAATCACCAATAAGACCTTGTCGCTGGGATTCTCGGACCTGGCCCCGCACACGGAAGCACTCGGGTCCAGCGGTGGCAAACGTTCGGGCTCAGGGGAAAAGAGTAGCTGATGTTGCGCAGGACGAGACCAGCCTATTTCGCGCAGGCCAGGATCGACCCGTGGCCCGGTTTCACGGACATAATGACTGGATTGCTGTTAATCCTTGTCTTCGTCATCACTATCTTCACCATCACAGAGACTATCCTCTCCAGAAGCTTGTCCGAGAAGGATACGGAACTGGATCGCCTCCAACGGCAGGTCTCTCTGAAGGCTCATGAAATCGAAAAGCTCAGGCATGAGATAGACCGCTTGCAGGAACTGTTCGGGGCCCAGATGAAGAAAGCGACCGGGCTGGAAGAGGTCCTCAAGCAGCTTCAAGAACAGTTGGAAGCGGCCGCTGCCCAAATCAACGAAAAGAGCGCTTTGGCGGAGGAGAGGGGGAAGACGGCCACGTCGCTTCAAAAAGAACTGAACGAGGCGCGCGAGGATGCGCGACGGCAAACCGCCGACCTCCAGGAAAAAGAGCGATCTCTGGAGCAACAACAGGGGAAGATCTCGGACCTGCTCTCTCAGCTCAGTGAGAAGAGCGCAATCCTCCAAGAAAAGGAAAAGGCCGTCGGCGCCATGAGTTTGAAGCTCGATGAGACCGGTCGCAAGCTTGCAGAAACACAAGGGGATATCAGTAAGAAGACCGACGCGATCACGGAACTACGGACCAAGATAGACACGCTCAATAACATCATCGCCCAGCTTAATAAGAGGATCTCCGAATATGTGGATCAGGTGAACGGTCTGAACAAGATGTTGGCTGAAGCCAAGCAATCGGAACAGACCCAGACCACGAAGGCGGCGGACCTTCAAAAAGAAATTTCTTCTCTGCGTTCAAAGCTGGATGAGATTTCCGGAAAGCTTGCCGCTGCGAAGGAAAAGCGCGCGGAGCAATTCCGTGTGTCGCAGCTAGTCGAGCTTCTGGGCCAAAAAGAGAAGGAGATAGATCGCCTTCGCAAACTCGCCAAATACCGCAGTGAGTTTCTGGCCAAGCTGGAACAAGTCTTCCAGGGAGTTCCCGATATTAAGGTTCAGGGAGACCGGTTCGTATTCCAGTCCGAGATCCTATTTGCTTCCGGCCGGGCGGACATCAACGAGGGCGGCAAGAATGAGCTGGACAAGTTCGTAAAGATCTACAATGAAATGGTCCCTAAGATTCCAAAGGATTTGGACCTCGTCATCCTTGTCCAGGGTTACACGGATGACGTGCCCGTTCGGTCAGGGCGGTATCGCTCCAACTGGGAACTGGCTTCGGCCCGCGCTATGGAAGTTGTGCGATACCTCATCGAGAAGGGTATCCCACCGGAAAGAGTGGGCGCATCTTCTTTCGGAGAATTTCATCCTGTGGACTCGAATCCGACAGATGAAGCGCGGCGCCTGAACCGCAGGATTGAAATCAAGATCACCACACTGTGACAAAACCCTATCTGTGGAAGTGGTCCGAGCACTGTTCATCCCAGAGAATCGGTGAATCACCTTGGTTTTGCTTCTCCGGGGATTTCTCTCACGCTTCATGCAACGACATCGTCTACTGAAAATCCGCGAAAGCGCGCCCATATGATTCGAGATGATTATTCAGACCATGGGCAAGCGGCTGTGTATGTTTCCTTGTGTTTGTGGCGTCTATTCGGGCTGGCGCGCCGGGCACTTCCACGTTCAAACGTATGAGAAAGCCCCGGCGCAATGACGCGCTCAACTCTTACCGCTCCGTTACTTAATCCGGGGCCTGGCCGACGTCAAGAACGATGCGCGCTGCCCCGTAACTTTTCAGTTATGGGCGGCCAAAGATTGTCATTGCGACCCCGTTGAAAAACGGGGGAAGCAATCTCCCGGCTTGGGGGATTGCTTCGTCGTTTCACTCCTCGCAATGACAGCCCCATTCCCTGCGTAACTGAGGGATTAGGCTGGCCCGGAATTCGAGAATTCGTGTCGAGAATTTCACAGGTCGCATCCCCTGTTTGACAAGGGCCGTGGAATAGAACCTCAAAGTTTGACGTCGCGGCAATAATTTCTCTGGACAATGCGATCTTCTATCAATAATATCCGGCCATCCCTGGGGACGCGTTCATTTCAAAAAATCTTTATGCCTTTAGGAGGTGTGGATCATGACCAAAGCCGAACTGGTCGATGGGATGGCCAAGGAAGCAGGTATTACCAAGAAAGCCGCCGCTAAGGCCCTTGCTGCGTTCGTGAAAGCGATTCACAGTTCATTGAAGAAAAAGGGAGGGAAAATACGCGTTGCGGACCTGGGCACCTTCCTCGTCGTCCATAGGAAGGCCCGGACCGGTGTCAATCCTCAGACTCGGAAAAAGATTAAGATCCCGGCAGGGAACGTGCCGCGCTTCAGAGCGTCCAAGTCGCTCAAACAGGCGGTACATAAAGCAAAGTGACGAATAAAGGCTGAAATCTGCTATGAACAAATCAGATCTTATTGTGGACCTTGCCAAGGAGGCTGATATTCCTCTGCGCAAGTCCGAGGAAATTGTCAATTTGGTTTTTGAGACTATGTCAGGATCTCTTGTCAGTGGCTCACGGATCGAGGTCCGGGGCTTTGGATCGTTCGAGGTGAGAGAATATAGGAACTACATGGGTCGGAATCCAAAGACCGGGAAGCAGATAGCCGTCGGCAAGAAGAGACTGCCCTTTTTCAAGGTAGGCAAGGAACTCAGGGAGAGGGTGGACGGCAGGCCGTGAGCGCTTGCCGCGGGGGCTGGCGCAAACAGCGCGTCAAGTTTCTGCCAACATTAGGCGCAGCAGGAATGCGGGCCTACATGCGTGGGGAGCGTCACTCCGTTTGACCGCGGACAGGGTGAACGTGATACCTGCGCGCATCTTTGCCGAGTGGAGCTGGATGGCACAGCGCAGTCTGCCGTGTCTGCGTGATTCCCGCGCCAGTTTGCCCCGCCCCGACGCTGGATCTTTTCACCATTTTTCTCGACATGTATAATAATTCTCAAAAGTTTGTGCCCGCAACAGATAGGCTAGAAAGGTAATGTAGAGTGGCGCCACAGGCTGTAGAAGCGGCTGACGAGCCACCTGGTTCCGGTAGCGCCAGAGCCTGCCCCGGACGCAGATCCGGAGTCTCTACCGGCGCCAAACATAATCGACTGGCATCCCGCGTTCTGCGCGGGACTACCGGAAATTGCGTCAATGCCGGTCCCACCCAAGATGCCCGTCACAACGAAATCTTTTTCCTTTCTGCGATTATTCTTGAGAACACTGTATCCTACAGCGCTGAGATAGGGGCCCCAAGAATTCACATACGCGTTGGAAGGTGGTCTTGACACCGGGAGAGTTTGAAACGAAGTTCCCTATGTTGAATTCGCAGTCCCGGCTCTAGGCTCCGCGAGGTGGCGCCCTCGGTCATTGAAAGAAGCCCCGGCCACGGGGATAACCGACGAAAACTCAGGGGTTTTGATCACTTCAACATTTCGCGAGAAAATCCCAGAACGTTTCGAGCGATCACGAGCATCTGAATCTGGCCGGTTCCCTCGAAGATGTCAGTGATCTTCGAATCTCGCATCCACTTCTCGGCCAGCCATTCCCGCGAGTAACCGAGCGGTCCCAGAAGTTCCACGCATTTCTGAGTAACCAGAGTGGCTGCGCGGCCTGCCTTGGCCTTGGCTATGGAAGCCTCCAGGCTGTTCCTCAGACCGTCATCCAGCATGGACGCCGCACGCCAGTTGAGCAGTCGAGCAACCTCCAGGTTAGCTTCCATCTCCATCACGGTCTTCTGCACATGATTTAGTTTATGCTGACTGACGCCATAGGGAAAAGTGTAGCCTTCTCCCTCCAGCTTCTCCTTCGTGAACTCCAGCGAGGCTCGGGCCACGCCGATGGCCATGGCGGCCACTCCTGGCCGGGTGGCGTCAAAAGTGGCCATTGCGCCACCGAGGCCTTCTTTTCTCTCTGTGATCTCCGCGCTGCCCAGGATATTATCGCATGGGATTCGGCAGTCCTGCAGAACAATCGAGGCCGTGTCGGAAGCCCGGATACCGAGCTTGTGCTCCAGCTTGGTAACCGCCATCCCCGGCGTGCCTTTTTCCACTACGAAGCTCTTGATTGCGGCTCGTCCCTGACTGCGGTCCAGGGTGGCCCAAACCACCACGGCTTCGCTGTGATAGCCCGATGTAACGAAAATCTTCTCGCCATTGAGTATCCATTCGTTTGTCTCAGGGTCGAGCTTGGCCGTGGTTGTGATCGCTGCGGTATCCGATCCCGCGCCGGGCTCGGTGATCGCCATTGCAGCGAACTTGGCTCCGAATCGGGCTTTCTGCTCCGGAGTGGCGACAGCGTCAATGGCCGCATTGCCTAAGCCACGGACGGGAAAGCAGAGCATGATGCCGACGTCACCCCAGGACAGCTCTTCCATGTTTACCACCAAGGAGACGTTGGGCTCGGAGGTCTTCTTCCCGTCCGCGTCCGGCTTGCCTCCTCCGCCCTGTCTGAAGGTCTTGAGGCCCATTCTCTCGACCACATCATACAGCTCCTGCACCTTATCGTGCTCGTGATCGTCATAGTATCGAGTGACCGGCCTAAACACTCCTTCCGCAAGAGCGCGGACCATTTGTCGCATCTGTTTAGTCGCCGGCAGTAGTTCAAAGTCTATCATCCGATTCTCCTTTTCAGACGACTCGATTGCTCGGCGCAGAACCTTCTATTGCTGCGCTGGTCGGGTCCCCTTAGCCTATGGCCAGGCCTTCCATGGTTGAAAACCCACGGCCGTTCCGGAACCACATCTCCACAGGGTGTTCACGGATGTATCCGTGGCCGCCCAGGATCTGCACGCCGTAATCAACAATTTTCATAGCCTGCTCCGCGCAATACATCTTCGCCAGAGCTGCGTCACGCGTTGCGTCTTCGTTCCGGTCCAAACGCCACGCCGCCCTCCAGGCCAGCATACGCATTCCGGCCACCTCCATGGCGGATTCGGCTAACATGAAGGCAATGGATTGTCTGCTGGCAATCGGTTCCCCGAAAGCAAACCTCTCTTTGGCATAGCCCAGAGCATATTCATAGGAAGCGCGGGCGACCCCCACGGCCATCGCGCAAAGAGTCGATCTGGAGAGATTGAGTAATCTCAAATAATCGATCCCCTGATCTCCGCCAACCAGCCGCGATTTAGGCGCCACACAGTCTTCAAATGTCACTCGAAACAACGGCAAAGAATTGAGCCCCAGGTTCTTTTCGCGCCCGGATATCTTGAGGCCCGGCGTGCCCTTGTCGACAATTATGGCTTTCACCGAACCGGGCCCTGCGTCTTCGGCGTCTGTGGCGTAAACCAATATGTGCTCGGCCTGATCCGCCATAGGCGCCATACACTTGACTCCATTAATGACTATCTCGTCTCCTCGTATTTGGGCGGCGGTTTTGAGATCCATAGGATCGAAAGTTATCCTCGGCTCCATTAGGGCTGCCGTGGCAGGAAAAAATTCCTCTCCGCAAAATTTTGGCAACCACTCTTCCTTTTGCTCTTCGTAACCGAATTCAAGAAGCGGTAACATCATTAAGAGGGGCGAAAGAGCGCCCAGGGTAAGACTGACGTCGCCCCAGGCCAATTCCTCGACCATGATGGCCGAATTAAGAGCGGAGCGTCCCAGCTCGTATCCACCGTATTTCTCGGGTATTGCGTTGGGGCAGAAGCCCAACTGCCATACCTTGTTGAGGACGTCGGGCGGAAGTTTGGCTTCCTCGTCACAATCCCGGGCAATCGGCCTGAGTTCCTTGGCCGCAAACTTCCGGGCCATATCCTGAATCTGCTGTTGATCCTCGTCCAAAGTAAAACCAGCCATTTGATCTCCATGCGACGAATATTGTTTCGGTGAATCGTCTTGCTCAACGTGCTTTGATACCCCGCACAGGGACGCGAGTCAAGTATTCGACGCGCAGCAACGCCCCATTGTCCCGCCTTAAGCGCCAACTTTTTTCCGTCGTAAATTCGCGCCATAAAATGAGCCCTGTTCCGTAAGGCCCAATTGTTTTCGAATGTTCCGTCAATTTGACTGAGGCCTACCGGTTAGCCCCGACCTTTGTTTGGAGTCACGCAACCTCTACTACTGCAATTGCCTTTTGTGGGCGGAACTCTTACCGCGAGAATTGATGCGCTGCATCTTGTTCCCCTCAATCGCAGATTTGAGGAATTGTCGGAATTCAGCGAATTGAATTGTGTCTACTGAATTCACGGAATGTGGTTAGAGCTTTCCACCGAAATCAGCTCATTGCAGCCTCCACAGTCGTGCGCAACGCCTTCTTGTCTACCTTGCCTACCGCAGTCAGAGGCATGGAATCCACTATGTCGATTATCTTGGGAACTTTGTAAGGCGCGAAGTTCTCTCGGGCAAATGCCAGAATGTTAGCTTTCAGCTCCTCTTTATCGCGTTCCTTGAAAGCCTGGCTCGGCTGCAGCGCCAATTTCACTATTTCGCTGCCCGGCCTCTTAGGGTTAGGAATCCCAATGATCGCACAGAATTCTATTTCAGGAAGCTGGTAAAGCTTTTCTTCCAGCTCACGCGAAAAAACCTTGAATCCGCCTACACTCAACATGTCCTTTGCCCGGTCAACAATAGTGATGAACCCGTCTTCATCCATTCGACCCACATCTCCAGTGTGCAGCCAAGTTCTTCCGTCACGTTCTCGCAGCGCCACCGCGGTCTCGTCAGGTCTTTTGAAATAGCGCTTCATAATTTGAGGCCCCGAAGCGACTATTTCGCCTTCAGTTCCTACTGGAACTTGCTCTCTCCCGGTTTCGAGATCCACCAACCGAATCCATGTGCCCGGTACCGGCAATCCCACGGTCCCGATCTTTTTCTTTCCTAGGTATGGGTTCATGGTAAGTATTGGGCTGGACTCGGTCATCCCGTAAACCTCAAGCAATTTGCCGGCGCCAATCACCGTTTCCAGCTCGCGAACAGCTTCCTCCGGGAATGGGGCGGCGCCGGACAGGGCAAACTTTAACCTGGGAAAATCGAGTATTCGGAACCCAGGGGTGTCCAACAGCATCATGTACAGAGACGGAACATTGATAAGTATCGTGGGCTTGTGTCTCGAGATATCCTTTACAATGTGTTTCGTGTCCCTTGGATTGGGAATGAGAATTTGATCACCACCTACCCATATGGCCGCGAGTCCCAGAATCAGACCGGCCAGGTGAAAGAGCGGAAACCCCGAAAGGAGTACTTCAGAACCGTGACTCGGCTTGATCCATTCCTCTACCTGGCGGAGGTTGGCGGCTATATTGCGATGCGTTAAAATAGTCCCCTTTGGCACGCCGGTGGTCCCCCCGGTGTATTGGAGCAGACAGTGATCGTCGGGCTGCGCCCTTACGTTCGATGGATAAGCAGGATAGCTGCGAAGGACATCCATGAACCTCATCAATTTCTTCTCTCGGAGAGGCCACACCTTGCCGCGAGGCGCTTTTTTCAATAATCTCCCAAGCGCTCGTTTGTAAATCGGCAGAAAATCGAGGATTCCGGTTGTTATAACTATTTCCAAATCCGTCAGCTCGCCCGCTATACCGGCAAGTCTATGCTCGAAGATCGCGTCCAGTGTAACAAGGACTTTGGCTCCGGAGTCTTTCAGTTGAAAGGCCAGTTCCGGCGCGGTGAGCAGCGGGGAGACGCCCGAAGCCACGCACCCAGCCTTGAGAGTCCCCAAAAGCGCTATGATGTATTGAGGGATGTTGGGTAGACCAATCGCCACCACATCTCCCGGCGCACAGCCGTTGCTTATGACTGCTTGGGCGAAGCGATTGACATGTGTCATAAGCTCCTCATACGTGACTTTCAAGCCGATGAAATGCAAGGCGGCTCTGTGAGGAAACTTCGCAACAATTTCATCAAATTGGTCGGTCAAACAGCGCTCGGGAACTTCGACGTCAGCGCTCACACCCTGGTCATACGATTTGATCCAGAGTCGGTCATCGTACAGCATGTGGTCCTCCCAACATCTATTGCCGGCGTTCGAAATATTTCATGCAGTTGCGTCTTCTATCAAGGCGGAACCGCGCCTCTTATTGCGCGATCAGCCATAAGTCTGCGCTTGGCACGGCTTCAGCGGTCCGCACGTGCACCGTCTATCCCAGCGCTCTCTTTGCACTGGCCGCATACGTTGGGGAAGAAGGATCCCAAAACACCCACCCACGGAAATCACTTCCATGCCTAAGCATTCTTCTCCTGTTCTTCTTGGGTCGTCGAAAGCGCTTGCTCTATGATACGGCGCAAGTCATCCTTCATAATGGGTTTTGACAGGTAGCCGAAAGGCTGGGTCGCGTCCGCCCGTTGACGCGTGGTATGGTCCGCATGGGCCGTCAAGTAGATCACTGGGATCCTAAGATGGGAACATATCACCTGCGCGGCTTCTATTCCGTCCATGTCGCCATCCAGAATAATGTCCATCAGAATCAGGTCGGGTTTGGTTTCTTTTGCCTCAAGGATAGCAGCTTGCCCTGTTGACGCGAGCGCAGTGACTTCATAACCCAACTGCTCCAGAATCATCCGCAAGGACCTGGAAATTATCCTGTCATCTTCAACCACAAGAATTCGCTTCTTCTTCACATCGCTGCCCCCCTCGACTCTTCTTGACTTCCCTAAAACGTATCCTCACGTCTGTTCCGTTGACTCCGCAGATCTCCACATGGCCATCAAGCTGATCGACGAGAGCGTATACCAGATCTAAGCCGAACGATTTAGCGTCCTTCCGGTCCCCATCGTCCGGTATTCCTACACCCTTGTCGCTCACTATCAGTTCGTATTCTTGCTTTCCGACGGATCGAACAGAGACTGCCACCTCTCCCTCCGTTCCTTCAGGATAAGCGTGTTTCAGACAGTTTGAGACCAATTCAGTCACGATCATGCCCAACGGGATTGCCGTATCAATCCCCAAAGAAATTCTCTCAATTTCCGTTCTTAAAGTGATTCGCGTCGCTAGATCCCTGTGATAGCCAAAAAGCTTATCCACAAGGCTCGTTGTGTACTCATACACATTCAAGGCGGCAAGGTTTTCCGTTTGATACAGCTTCTCGTGGGCAATGGCCATAGCTCTTATGCGATCCTGAACGCTCTCGAACATTTCTCTGACGTCATCGGCGCCGAACTGCGACTGAAGCGTGAGGAGCGCGCTAATCACGGCAAGGTTGTTTTTTACTCGATGGTGGATTTCGCGGAGGAGGACCTCTTTTTCCTTGAGGGATGCCTTGATGTGCGCTTCGGCCGCCTTTCGTTCCGTGACGTCTATGCCGACACCCCTTACGCCAACAATCGTGTTATCGCGTATGATGGGACTCGACCATGTTTCTATCTCGGCAGTCGCGCCGTTTTTCCTTAGAAGCGTGTATGCTTCCGCATACAGTTTCTCTCCGCTCATGACTCGGGATATGTTGTTGGCCGCCCTTTCCATGTCTTTCGGTATGACCACCCCTGTCACAGTCACTCCCGCTGCCACGTCGTCCTGCGTGTATCCGCCTAATTCCAGGCCGCTTCGGTTCACGAAAGTGAACCTTCCCTTCTCGTCAAGCTCATAAACAAAGGTGGGCAGAAGCTCAGCCAATTCTTTGAATCTTTCTTCGCTCTGCCGAAGTGTCCGTTCCGCTCGTTTGCGCTCTATGATTTCGGATTCGAGAGATTTATTGGCTGCTTCAAGCTCCGCTCTGGCCTCCTCAACAGTCACTTGCGACAGGAACTGCCTCCTTCTTGCGTTGCTGAGGAGAACAGAAACGAAGATACCCAGTACGTTGGCCGCTACGTGCGTTACCAGTAATAATATGAGCTTCTGAAACTCCAAACTAGTCCTCAAGTGAAGGCAAATCCACACGTTCCCTACAGTGATCAGGAGCGCCGGAAAGGCACGGAAGATCAAATTCCCGGGGCAGAGCAAGTAACAGCTTATCCCGATCAACGGCTCCACGCTCAGCACCGTGTGCGAAACCGGTCGAGTGCTAGATATGTACAGCAGGAGAATGGCGCCGATAAGCGCCACAGCGAGAGCGGTCCAATCACATTGCTCGGGGGTCTTCAGCTTCTTCGAAAATGTGATGAAAGTTATGACCGCGCCTACAAAAAACAATCTGAAAGCGAGCAGCGCCCAGAATTGTCGATTTGCTCCAAAGAAAAGGTAGTCGCTGAAAATAAACGCTAGGACAAGCAAAGACCCTAGCGCACACCCTTGCGAGAACCTCTTCTTGTCCGTCTCGAGGAAAGACAGACGATACTCTTCTTCTCGACTCCCAAGAGTTGGTTCGATGTAGGACAGGCTCTTACCGATGAGGCGCCCCGGACTCAAGATCGGACTCCTAGGGTTGCATTTATCCCTGAACTATGCGGCGATTTTGCGATTTCGGGGGAATTCGGACCGACGCCCGTTTCCTAGTTCGTTTACCGGACCGGAATAGGACCTGGTGAGTCTCCCCCCTGCGCGGACGCAGGCAAAACCGTTTCCACGTTTTGAAGAAAAGGGCTTCTTTATTTCGTTTTTGAGGGTACCTTCTCCGCACGACCGCGGTCAACCATAATCTTACCGCGTGTGCTTTACATTTTCGGGCATTTTGATGTGTAACGCAATCGGCCATAGAAAAACGCGGGCGGAGAGAATCGGGTTCATGTATTTTGTGTATGTGAACGTTTTGCCGGCTATCGTAATTTTTTTGAAATCTTCTGTTCGCTCCAGTATCCTTGCCTGATGTACCAATGTAATGAGCAGCCATTTCGGCATCGGCGTCAAGGAGCCGTCTTTACTGCTGCTTATGCCTTTCTCAAGAAGTGGAAGCGAGAAACCGGAATAGTGCCTCCGTCTGTGTTGGTCCAAGCATTCAACCCGCCGGAGCGCGTCTTATTGAATTGGTTCCGCAGCCACATCGAGAAGAACCCGGAACCGGACAAAGAGCGCCGGTACAGGCTGCTCCCTTGTGTCCGAGAACTGCTTCAGAATTCAACCGATCCCCCGATTCCCCGAGGTAAAGATAACTTTGCTTTAGATGGAATAACGTCTGATGGGACGATTTTCAGAGTCATTATAAGGCGTGACAATCGGAACAGGCTTCACCTGTTGGGATGCTTTCCTAGGAAGCCATAGAAACAAAAAAGCCCACGTGCTGTTGAGCAACCAAGGCTCGGTGCTGAGGCTCTGAGACCTCGCTGCACAGTGGACTTCTTGTAGGGAAAACCCTTCCCTGAGTTTATCAGACAACTGAGGCAAGTCAAGGATTCATTTAATTCATAATGGCGCCGAATTGCCACTGCGCGAGATGATTAACAAATCGGCCCTTTTCACCCAACTTCAACCGAGATCTCTTTGCTCTTTATCCCTGGACGAGGCGCGGTTTCTGTATCTTCCATCATCAGTTGGTAAGCGTCTCGGATGTTATCTTCTAATTCTTCCAACGATTCTCCCTGGCTAAAGATTCCGGGAACTTCCTTCAGCTTCCCCACGCACCAATTATCGTCGAGCCAATATTCCAGTGTGAATTGGTGTTCCATGTAGCAGCCTCAAATGTGCGTATTTCCTTTGCTATGCAGTTCGAATCGGAGTTGATCACCAGATCTCGAGCAGCAGGCCATCAACTTCCTTGAAGTGCTGATCGCGGGTGACAAGCGTGAGATCGTGTTGAAGCGCAATAGCTGACGTCCAGATATCGTTTTCGGGTATAGGTCGACCTCTGAGGCGCAAGGCATTTTTCACCTCGCCATAGCGCCTGGCAGTAACAGTATCACAGCCGATCACAACGTTATCCCTCGCGAAGTCATTCACACGAGCTAGGTTCGTTTCTGGACGCCCCGATTTCCCTGCGCCAAAAAACAGTTCACCGAGAGCAATGCTGGAGACGAAGACTTCTCCGGCTTGCGCTAGTCGGTCCTGGATGAACGCCTCACCTTCAAACAAGGCAATGACAATGTTGGTATCGAGCAGGAATCTACCACTCATTGGGATCGACCTGTTCGCAACCCTGCTTGATCGCTTCGCGCATCTGATGAGCTTCATCCGGCGAGATGGCGCCCGCGAATCGCAACAACTGGCTCCCAGGGACTCCGCGTGGTTTTGACAGGGTCAACGATCGCGTGAACTCTAGGACGCTCTGCTGTAGCTCGTCAGGCAGGGCCTCCAGTTGCTCGACTATTTTGTCAATAATGGGAGTGTCCATATAGCCCTCCTGCCCATAATCTTACACTAATTCCCCACAAATTACTTCGAGTGCGCAGCGCCGCATACGTGTGCGCCGGACGATGCTTGCAACAATTGTTATCTATCAGTCTCTGGTTGCGAATCATTGGCGCCAATACTCAGCCGTGCTCGAGCCTCCGATAAAGAAATCGTCTCCTTTTCTAGCCCTCGCTCATCCAGCAACCGCATCACTTCATGATTCTGCCGTGTGAGTTCGATTTCTCGATCAAAATCGTCTATTTCGGCCAAGATGAACTTCCTTATTTGGAATTACGCAAGCTGCGCAACAGCGACTTGCCGCTTTGCAGCAAAATCCTTACGGTTAGACTTTATACGCTCGATCTCGTGCAACGTTTCCGCCTCGAAATAACTTTCCCCGCAATGAGGGCAGCTCACCAGAGGAATGCTCTCAATAATGAGCAAATTCTCGCCCTTGCCGTAACTGCGGGTAACGTAGCGGACTCGTGCGCCTTCCTTGCCGCAAATATCACAAACCATAGATATTTCCATTGCCAGCATCCCCGCCAGGATCGTCAGCTCACAAGGGACGTTCTATTTCGAGACGTAACTTCTCAAAAACACCCTCAAAATGATCTGGTTTGAAATCAATCCGGGTAATTCCTGAGATGTTGGTAAAGAGTTCGATACCTTGTTCGGCAAGTAGGATCACGCGATTCCTGCCGTATTTTCCCTGGAAAAACCCTATCTCATGGATGACGTTTTGCCGTGCTCTCATGCCTCCATCTTTCTGTTCATCATCTTTCGTCAACAGAATTATGGCGAATGAACACTTTTCACTGACTGTCTCAAGCTTTTCTACTACGGTCAAACCTTGGTTGGCTTCGTCAGACAAGATGATAGGTTTCTTTTGGAGCCGCGAAATGAGAAAATCTTTGAGTTTGAATTTCAAAAGCTCATTGTGGCCGTGACTGATAAAAATGTTGCCCTGCCTTTTTCGCACCTCTCCCAGTTTAAACAAAATGCTTTGATTCAAGGTGTTCCAGTCTCTGTTTTTGTCGATGAAGTGGCGTGCTCCCAGCTTCTTCGCTGTGTCGACGATCTCAGTCATTCCCGAATCCCTGACGCTCATCATGACGGGTTCTACGTCTCGATATCTATCCCGGATGTGTCGCAGGAATTCGAGACCCTCTTCGCCGTAGGATGGTGGCAGCATCAAATCGACTATTGCTACGTCGACTTGATTGTCGAGCAGATAGTACTTTGCTTCCTCTGTTGTGGTGCAACGCACGACATCGTACGCGTTACGCACGAGAAGTTCGACGCATTTGAGCGAGAACTCATCATCATCCTCAAGAAGAAGAATTCTTGTCATTTCAGATAACCAATACTCCTAAGGGCTCGTTTCAGGTTCGCCAAGTGATACTGGAGGGGTAAAGATAAGCCTTCGAACTCCTTGTCATCGAAGCTTTCCAGCACCTGTGCTAGCCTCTGAACATATTGGGCCACTTTGGAATTCACTACGTACTGGGGAAAACGTGCGGGGTTCTCCGTGAACCGCAGAACTCCCGTATTTCCGTCAACGAATAACCACGTCCCTTCACGATATGAAGAGTCGCCACAACGCAAAATTCTCGTTTTTTCATCTATGCTCAAACCTTCTGCGCCAACTACTGCCGGTTTTCGCATTCCTCTGCATATCACGGCGGCGTGACTTGTCTTACCACCGCGCGAAGTCACAGCGCCTTGGCAACGCCAGATAAGATCAATATCATCCGGATGATATTCCTCAGCCACACAAATCAGACTATCCTCATCCAGGTTCCTCCAGTCTGACGTTCGGAAGACGATTTTCCCATGAGCGAAGCCGGGAGAGCCAGGAAGGCCAACTGCCGCCGGAGGGTCAAGCCATTCATAATGGTGAAAGATCGCTAACTTAGAGGGCTCGATTCTCGAAAGATATTCCAATTTATCGATCGACCCGCGCTCCAGAGATTCGTGCAGCAATCTCAGAGAAGCTTCCTCCGTCATAACTTGATCTGTAACGCGAAGGACGGGCATCTTTTCAGAATCGCTGAAATATACTTTGCGCGGTTTTTTGATGCAATATTCGATTCTGGCTAACCATTCTGTAAATTCCTGCTTGAATTTTGTCACAGTGTTATGGATACTTCCGTCCCAGTTTTCATTATCGGTGGGTTCGCCTGTTTTTGGGCTACGGGTGCAGACGGTCGCGACGTCATCAAGAAAAGGTTGAATGAGTATTGCGGGAAAACTCTCATCGTGATTGATGGATTTGGCTATCCGAAGAGACTTGGCTTTGAGACCCGACCATGAGCGATAAATCCTCTCGATCCGGAACTTCAGATCAGTAACGTCCCGGCTTGCTCTAGAGCCGCCTTCCATGCCATGAAACTCTTTTGGAAGGCTATAGTCTACATACAGCTCGGAGCTGCTGAGGAAGTCCCCTTGTCCGGTAAGATCAATGATCCTGACAAGATAATCCTCCGGGACAGATCCGGTTTCCAAGAAAATCTTGAATAGCGCATTGCGGACCAAAATGGTGTCTACGATATAGACACCTCGGCAGTGAAGATTGAATAGGTGCAACGCTTTTGTTCCGGCCCATGAGGGTTCGAGGTTCGAAGCGGATTTCAATTCAATGATCATTCCGTGTCCCCCCGTTTTCAACTATGGGCCGATGTGGCCATTTAGGGTTCTAATTACTATGGCTGACAGCGGTTGGTATGTTTTCAGAAATCCTTCTATACATGCTGCGGAGACGCGACACAAAAAAAAGGAGATCGACTTGTCAGACACCGGTTATTTTGAACTGAGCATATTTGACCTGACGGCTTGTTGTCAATGTTCATTTGTCATACAGGTTCTTGCACCAAACAGACCCTTAGACCAGCGTAATGTGCATCAGGGTCGTCACCGCGGCAAAATCTCTTCTCCGCTTCTATCCACACCGTACCCGCCCAGGGCAAGCACTTTGCTCTTGAAGCTGTCGCCTGTGATTACTTCGAGGAGGGCCTGAATCTTCTCGTCCGGGAGGAATTCTTCGGGGATCACAAGATCGTACTGCTCGGTCGCCACAGGGACAAAATCCAGGTCCAAGGCCCGGGCCGCGGCCAATACTCCCATGCCGACATCCGCGACACCGGACAGGACCGCCACAGCGACCGTTGTGTGGGTAAATTCTTCTATTTCATAGCCTTTGATCTTTGCGGCATCCAGCCCAAGACGGTCCAAATTATAATCCAGAAGCACTCTCGTTCCCGCACCCGACTGCCGGTTGATGTAGGTCACGTCGTCTCGCACTAGGTCCTCGAAACTCGTGATGGACTTGGGGTTCCCTTTACGAACAATGAAGCCCTGTTCCCTCATTACGCCGTGGAACAGCCTAACCGGGACTTCGGGGATGTATTTGCGGATGTATGACCAGTTGTATTCACCGGTTTCGGTGTCCAGCAAGTGCGAGGGCGCAACGTGAGCGGTTCGATTCTTCAACGCCATCAGTCCGCCCAAGCTGCCCACGTGACTCGAAGACAGAAAAACTCCGTGAGGGATCAGCTCGTCCGCAAGTAGGTCGAGGGTCAAATCGTGGCTCCCGATGACCACAATAGTGCGATCTATCTGCTCCGCGGGCCTGAGAAGCTCCACGTTAACCAATGCCGCCTGTTCGATTCCCTCTGTGCGAGAAGGTATTCGAAGGATCCCATCCGCTTTGGTCAGTGTCGTAATGGAGCCCGCTCCCCTTGGTAGCGGAGCGGCAATAACGCGGTCCGCGACTTTTCCCAGCCGAACACGAACGAATTCCTCTCGGCCGAGCTTCGATGGTATCTTCCTGGCTGTTACCGCGGATATGGTTGCTCGCTGACCCTTGGGCAGCCCCTGCATGGCCTTCAGCAGAGGTACTCCGAAGGCCTCGAAAGAAAAGACCGCGGACACCGGATATCCGGGGTTGCCCATCACAGGCTTTTCGTTGATAATCCCCAGGATCGTGGGCTTACCGGGCATCATCGCGACGCCGTGGACCAGGACCTCGCCGAGTTCGCTTATGGCCGCGGCTGTGTAGTCCTCACTGCCTGCTGAAGAGCCTGCATTGATTACCACCAGGTTAGCGTCCGACTTCATAGCGTCCTCAATGGCCTGCTTGATCGCCTCGTAATTATCGGGAACAATAGGGCGCCGAAGGGCCACGCATCCGGCGTCTTCCACCAGGCCCGCGAGTATGGAAGAATTATACTCGACGACCTCGCCCGGGCCCGGCCCTTTATCAGCGAGCACATCGGGAGAAACCAGCTCCGACCCGGTGGGGATAATAGCGACCCGGGGCTTGCGCATTACCTCAATCGATCTTACTCCGCCCGCCAGAAGCGCTCCGACTTCGTATGACGTCACTATATGGCGAGCCGGGAGTATCATTTCCGATGCGACAAAATCCTCGCCTACTCGCCTAGCGTTCTGCCATGGAACGACAGCTTGTTCGATCTCGAAATTCTCGTCATCAACAAAATTTGCGTTTTCTATCATTATCACCGCATTCGCGGCGGAAGAAATCGGGCGGCCCGTGTTTACAGGCCATGCGTCTCGGCCGATCCTCAGAGCGATCGGATTCTCAGGTCCCGCGCCGAACGTGCTTTCCGCAACAACCGCGAATCCATCCATAGCGGCGGTGTGAAAATTAGGCGAGGAAAGGCGAGCATAAACAGGGGCCGCAGTCACTCTTCCTCGGGCTTCGGTAACCAGAACGGTTTCACACCCGGGAAAGCTTTTCCTGCTGAGTCGATTCAAGAAGAGCGCCAGGGCTTCTTCCGGCGTCTTCATGTCCAAGTAGATGTTCCTTCTCACTGTCTTCTCCCCCCCAGCGGGCAAACAGACTTACGGTTACTTCTTGACCTTTGTACAGCCCTTCGCAGTCGGGTTCTATGGTTATGACACCGTCAGCTCGCACCATAGACGAGATCATTCCTGATTTGGCCGGCACAGGGACCGCAACAAGACCATCGTTTCTCCACGTGAGCCGAACTCTGACGAAATCCATCCGGCCTTCCTTGGAAGGAACATTCCTGCTCAGTAACGCTCGGCGGCTAGGTCTGAGGAAAGGCCGTATCACGTCTTCGCCTTCCAAACGGCGAATCAACGGAACAATGAACTGTTCAAAACAAATCATTGCGGAAACAGGATGGCCCGGCAATCCGGCAATCGGCTTTCCGCCGACTCGACCTAATATGAGCGGCTTTCCCGGTGAAACGGAGACGCCGTGAAGAAGGATTTCAGAATCTCTGTAAGATCGAACAGCTTCAATCACATGGTCACGGCTCCCCATGGAGCTGCCGCCCGAAATGAGGACCAGGTCGGCGCTGTTCAGACCGCTTTCAATCAAGGACGCAAGGGCGTCTAATTTGTCGGGCGCGATGCCAATCCACAGAGGGTTTCCATAGGCTTCCCGGATCATCGAAGTTAGCGTATATCGGTTCACATCACGTATACAGCCGGGGAGCGGCTCCTGGTCTATAGGAATTATTTCATCGCCGGAACTGATAACAGCCACATCGGGCTTACGATAGGCGCTTACGGTCTGCCGTCCCATGGCCGCCAACAGGCCCAAATCCTGAGGCCTTAAGCGATGGCCTGCTTGGAGGAATGTTTCACCTTTCCTGAAATCTTCCCCGCGGCGGACAACATTTTCGAACGGCGCCACGGCCTTAAGCACTTCCAGAGTATTATCACCAAGCTCTTCCGAGTGCTCGATCATTACCACGGCATCGGCCTCAGAGGGCATGGCGCCTCCTGTCCAGATTCGGGCTGCCTCCCCTTTTTTTAATTTTATATCCTGGATTTCTCCCATAGATACTTCGCCGACAATTTGGAAAAAGGCAGGCGCTCCTTCGGAGCTTCCAAAGGTGTCCCTGGAACGTACGGCGAAACCGTCCATAGTGGAACGATCAAACTCCGGCATGTCTTCGGCGCTATTAATAGTCTCAGCCAGTACGCGAAACAGTCCTTCGGCCATCGCAATGCGCTCAATTTCAGTGGGGCCGAAAATTTTGACTAGCTCCAGCGCTTGGTTTGGGGCAAGCACCCTTAGAAAAGGCTTCAACATTAAACAACTCTTTGAATTGATCAAAAGTAAGTTTGTGTGCAATTATAGCTTGCGCTCAGGCTTGTGTCAAAAATGTCTCAACCCGGTGCAAGAACATGAATGACAGTGCGGTCGGAAAATTACTCACTTATCGGTGGCTTGTTTTAGGGATTATGGCGCTGGCCTTTGCGTTTGTCTATTTTCACCGTCTTTGCCCGGCAATTGTGGCCGTGGATCTGCAGAATGCCTTTGGAGCTTCAGGCCGTCTAATGGGAATACTGGCGTCAGCCTATTTTTACCCGTACGCCGTGATGCAATTCCCGGCAGGGCTGTTGTCGGATTCCATCGGTCCCCGCAAGACAGTCACGGTTTTCTTGACGATAGCGGGAGTGGGAAGCCTGCTCTTTGGCCTTGCTTCGGGCATCGGAACCGCCGTCGCGGCGAGAGTCATGGTGGGTGTGGGTGTTTCCATGGTTTTCATCCCCGCCATGAAGGTGTTCTCTCAGTGGTTTCGCGTAACAGAATTCGCATCTGTGACGGCGATCCTGAATGTGGCGGGAGGGATAGGCGCTCTGATTGCCGCTACGCCCCTTGCCCTTATTACAGGTTGGCTGGGATGGCGGGCGGCATTCGAAATCATAGGAATCGGCACCCTGGTGATGGCTGTCCTTGTATGGATTTTGGTCCGTAATCGTCCACAGGACAAGGGGTGGCCGTCCATCGCGGAGATTGATTACGGCGGACCGGGCAAGGGAGCGCCTCCCATGGCTTTGTCACTTTGGCAGGGCGCTCGAACAGTGGTTACGGACAGGTATTTTTGGCCGCTCGCTGTCTGGTTCTTTTTTGACTGCGGAATATTCTTCGGCTTTGGGGCTCTCTGGGCAGGCCCCTATCTGATGCAAGTGTACGGTTTGAGCCGCTCGGAGGTCGGTAGCATACTCAATATGACCGCTGTAGCGCTTATCGTAGCGAGCCCGATAATAAGCGCGCTTTCCGATAAAGTCTTTTATAGTCGAAAAAAAGTGATGATTCTTACGAGCGCTATCCTGGTGGGGGAGTTTCTCCTGCTGAATATTTTTCCTTCCGGACTTTCCAAGCCGTCATTATACGCGGCCATTTTCACTTTGGCAGCCTGTTCGGCAGCGATCGTGGTGATTGCGTTCACAACAGCCAAAGAACTTTTCCCGGTGGAGATCGCGGGCACGTCGACCGGGACTGTGAATCTGTTCCCATTTCTGGGAGGGGGAATTTTTCAACCGGGACTAGGCTGGATTCTGGACGCACACCCCGGAGCTGTCGCAGGCGCCTATTCATTGGAAGGATATCGGATAATGCTGATGATTTTGCTCGCTTCTTCTATCATATGCCTCGTCAGCACGTTCATGATGAAGGAGACGTTTCCGGGCTCAAGAATGCGGAAAGGGGTCTGACCCGTGACAAACAACGCCAGTAATGAAGGATACCTCATCTCGAAAGGGTATTCCTATTATGTCTTCACCTTATTGTTCCTGCTCTACATGTTTGACTACATTGACCGAATGGTGGTGGTCTCTCTGTTTCCGTTTATCAAGGCGGAATGGGGAGTAACCGACACTGAGTGCGGGATGCTGGTCTCCGCGGTTTCATGGTCAATTGTGCTTCTCACCTTTCCCGTATCGGTCCTAATTGACAGATGGAGTCGCAAGAAATGCATCGGTTTTATGGCTGTGGCTTGGAGCCTTGCCACGGCCGCGTGCGCCTTCACCACCAAATTCTGGCAGCTATTCACTGCAAGGGCATTTATCGGGTTTGGAGAGTCAGGTTACGCGCCGGGCGGGACGGCGATGATTTCCGCCCTGTTCCCGGAAGACAAACGTGCGCGAATAATGGGGATATGGAACGCTTCGATACCACTAGGCGCGGCTATCGGGATAGCAAGTGGGGGACTCATAGCGGAGACCTTCGGTTGGCGGCATGCCTTCGGCATCGTGGCGCTGCCCGGTTTGATTGTCGCTCTACTCTTTTTCTGGATAAAAGATTACAAGAGCGTTGAGTTGACCAGGACCGTAGCGGGCTCTGACGCCGAC
>Ga0172371_10003674_pt1 | contig 23620 bp, 17 predicted proteins | sample Lak12m_FD_114543 | JGI IMG/M metagenome (GOLD analysis project Ga0172371, IMG submission 114543) | Freshwater microbial communities from Kabuno Bay, South-Kivu, Congo - kab_022012_12m | ecosystem: Environmental > Aquatic > Freshwater > Lake | place: Democratic Republic of the Congo: South-Kivu...
GAAGTGCCGGCAAAATTTAAGAAGCTGGTGGAAGAGATCGAGAAGATGAGCGTGCTGGATTTGGCGGAACTGGTGAAAGTGCTGGAAGATAAGTTCGGGGTTAGCGCCGCCGCGCCGATGGCCGTGGCCGCCTCGCCCGCTGCCGGATCTGGAGAAGAAAGCGGAGCCGCCGAGAAAACCGCTTACGATGTGGAACTCACTTCGGCCGGAGCCGCCAAGATCGCGGTGATCAAACTGGTCCGGGAAATCACCGGGCAGGGATTGAAAGAATCCAAGGACATCGTCGATGCCGCTCCCAAGGTGATCAAAGCGGGAGTTTCCAAAGCCGACGCGGATGAAATGAAGAAGAAATTGGAAGAAGCCGGCGCCACCGTTGAGCTGAAATAAGCTCTTTGATATAATTGGACTTAGAATTGACCCGGTAAATTGCCGGGTCTTTTCTTTTGTGGTATTTTTTTCTAATTTATTTATTACGGGTTCTGTAAGTTTCTTTTTTGTAGGGCTTCGCTTCGCTCAATACAAAAAAGAAACTTACAGAACCCATTCAAACAACAATGAAAAGGGAAGACATAAGAGTCCTCAAAATCAATTACCCAAAATATCCAACCAGGTTGGAAAAAATTGAACATCCCCCGAAGAAGCTTTATTATCTTGGTAACCCTGACATTTTGAAAAATAAATATATGTTGGCGGTCGTGGGAACAAGAATGATAACCGGCTACGGCAAGCAGGCATTAAGATATCTTATTCCCGAAGTGGCTAGAATGAACATAGTGATTGTCTCCGGGTTAGCGAGGGGCGTTGACGTCTACGCCCAGAAACTAACCGTGGAAAACGGAGGCAAAACCATAGCCGTAATGGCGGGAGGAATTGATGAAATTTACCCGTCCGAGCACTCGCTGTTCGCGAACCAAATAATTGAGTCAGGAGGACTGATAATCAGCGAACATGAGCCGGGGACCCAATATCTAAGGCAATATTTCCCGGCGCGCAACCGAATAATAAGCGGAATTTCTGACGCAGCGTTAATAGTCGAGGCAAAACAAAAATCCGGAGCGTTGATTACGGCCAATTATGCGTTGAAGCAAAATAAAAAACTGCTGGCGGTGCCGGGAGATATTTTTTCCGCCCAGAGCCAGGGAGTGAACGGGCTTTTTGAGAAGGGGGCGGTTCCGGTGCAAAGCCCTGAAGACATATTGAAAGTTTTGTTTGGAAGGAAACGTAAAATTACAAGCGGGCATACTATGCACGCCAACGCGACGGGAACCAATCTTACGTTGGGAGAGAAACAAATTCTGGAACAGATACCCTATGACAAATCGGTACCGTTAAATCGGATTATCCGCAAAACCGGTTTGCCAACGGCCAAAGTGGTCGCCATCGCCACCCAACTGGAAATTAAGGGATTAATCGAAAATTCCGGCGGCGGATATGTAAAACTGTGACAATGGCGCATAAAACTCTTGACAAGCGATTAATCTCCAATAAAATTATAAACGTCAAGTAAAAAAGGAGGGAATTAACGAAGTCGAGTTTTAGGGCGCTGCCGGTTACACAAAAACGCAAACGGTTGCGCGGGATGTAAACTGTCCCTGTTCGGCATAAGGAGAAAGGATTCATGTATGACATTCGCCTTTTCAGGGTGGTTAATGAAGACTTTCTCTCGCCGCGTCTCCGTAGAGGAGGCAACGGAAGAGAGATACGCCCACCCCCCTAAAACCAAACTCGGCAATTCTGCCGCGACGTGCGTCGCGGACAACAAAAGATAAACCCAAAAACGAAACGAGGCCCGCTTGGCGGTATGCTAAATCCAGACTGTAGCAAACCGATTGGCGGGCTTTTCCTATTAAGCCGAAATGTTTTACTTTCCCGCTTTTTGGAGCAGTTTTTCCCAACGCAGGTCGGTTTTGCGCTGGATTTGGGAAATCACCTTGGTACCGTAATCGTTCCTGAATAAGTGCTTGAACCGGCCTTGCAGCTTCAAAAATTCTTCGATCGGCGTGTATTTCTGCGGCACGTAATTGATGGTGTATTTGCCGTGGTCATATTCATACAAAGCCCAAAAACGGGTTTCGGCGGCTAATCTCGCGATCTTTACGTATTGCCCTTCGGGAAATTTCCAGACGGTGATGCAGGGAGAAAATACGACTAGAACCGCCGGCCCTTCCGTGGCAAAAGCCTTTTGGGCTTTGCGGTAGAGATCCGGAAGGTTATGCACGCTGGCTTGGGCGGCATATTCAATGCCGTGGGAAATGCAAATCCGCAAAAAGTTCTTGCGCGGGCTCTCCTTGCCGTAGTCAAGGTGGCTGCTCGGCTCGGTGGTGGTGCTGGCTCCGAAGGGAGTGGCACTGGATTTCTGGCCGCCGGTGTTCATGTAGGCTTCGTTGTCGTAGCAAAGATACACGAAGCGGTGGCCGCGCTCCATGGCGCCCGAAAGGCTCTGAAGCCCAATATCGTAGGAGGCGCCGTCGCCGCCCACCGCCAAAAAATTATATTCCTGGTCCAACTGGCCGGTTTTGCGCAAATATTTGTACGCGCTCTCGATACCCGATAAAGTGGCCGGGGCGTTTTCAAAAGCATTGTGGATATACCGGGTCTTCCAGGCGCTACGCGGGTAAACCGTGCTCACCACCTCCAGACAGCCGGTGGCATTGCTCACCGCCAGCGGCCGTTCGGACGCGCTCATCACCGTCCGGATGATCGCCGGAAAAGCGCAACCGGCACAGGCGCCGTGCCCCGGCATAAATTGGTTTTCCGCCTGCTTGATGGTTTGGGCTAAAGTCGGCATTAGTTATTATAAATATCGTCTTTGTTTGGGGGCGTTGCACCTCTCCAGCTTTTAATTTCGTTATCGTCCTCGCTATCCTCGCAAAGCACCATGGTGGGAGTGGCCAAAACGGAGTAAAGCTGGGCTTCCGCCAAGCCGTCGGCCTGTTCGACGTCGTAAAATTCCACCTTCATTTTTCCCTCCTTCGCCACTTCGTCCCCCAGCGCCTTGGCTTTGGGGCAATTGGGACAGTCTTTCTTGGTAAACACTTTCAACTTAGGCATTTTAACAATTTTAAAAATAAAAATCTAAAAACCCACCCTCAGCCGCTCCCGCACTTGGATGCCGGCGTCGGTGCAAACGGCGGCGTTGCCGTCCGGGTCGGTGTAGCTGCCGCCGGCTTTGACCAGCCCGCCGGTGTCGAAGAAAAGCTTCATGAGAGTGTTAGTGGAGCTCAAGAGATTGCCTCCCTGGTTTGTCCAGCCGGTACTGCCGCCCGGTTTCAGGCAGAACAGACTGGGTTCCACTCCCACGGTTTGGCCGGCGTAGACTTTGTAGATGTCGTTGGCGTCTTTGGTGATGGGGGTTTTCGTCCCGTCGCCGGTGATCACCTCCGGCACCATCTCACAGGTTTTCTTGTCGGTGACGGTGACGGTGGAAAACGACTCACAAGGGGTCTGGGTCCCGTCCTGTTCCTCCGCCGTTAGGTTGAGCGTGTAGGCGCTCATGCCGGTGTAGAGGATGCTTTTGGTGATTTCGGAGGGGGGAGTGTAGAAATACTGGCAGCGGTAGTTGACCGCCGGGTTCACCAAAACGCTCTGCAGGGAAACTGAGGAAACATTCATGGCCGGCGGGGCCGCAGCAGCTTTATAGGTCGTAACCAGCGTGTCGTCGGAGGAATCAACTGTTCCCTTTGTATCGATAACGGAAAGGCCGTTTGCAGTACCAATATATAGAAAGTTACGGGATTCGTCCAAAAAAGCATGGGCGATACGATCACCCCCAATAGCCGGTGAAGAACCGGTACTGTAAGTTGTTGCTAAAATATCATCGGAAGGTGTTACTGTACCCTTTGTGTCAATGACAAAGAGGCCACTATCAATAGTGCCAGCATAGAGCAGGTTTCGAACGGGGTCGAGAAAAGAATATAGCACTTGATTACCAGCGATAGCCGGAGAAGAGGTTGAATTATAGGTAGTAACTAATGTATCGTCCGCAGGATCAACAGTACCCCTAGTATCAATCACTGAGAGACCACCTTGGGTGCCCACATAGAGAAGGTTCCGGGCAGAGTCAAGAAAGGAATTCAAGACATAATTACTCGTAATAGCCGGGGAAGAGGCAGTATTATAAGTTTTTACTAAGGTATCATCGTAAGCCGCGATTGTCCCTTTAGTGTCAATGACAGAAAGGCCGCCGTATTGAGTTCCTATGTAAAGAAGGTTACGACTTGAGTCCAAAAAGGACATACTGGTATGGTTGTCCCCGATGGCCGGAGAGGAAGTGGTGCTGTAGGTAGTGACCAATGTGTCATCATAAGGAGTAGTTGTTCCTTGGGTGTTGATAACAGAAACACCGCGATTCATAGTAGTAATGTAGAGTAGATTGTGACCAGGGTCGAGAAAGGAATGGACAGTAGAATCCTCAGCGATAGCCGGAGAGGTAGTGGTACCATAGGTTGCGACCAAATTATCGTCGGAAGGAGTAACTGTTCCCTTGGTATCGATAACGGCAAGACCGTTACCGTTGCCTCCTCCCCACCCGCTAATGTAAAGTAGGTTGCGAGAATTATCGAGGAAAGAATGCAAGGGGAATCCCATGATATTCGGGGACGAAGTTCTATTGTAAGTTACTACCGAAGTATCATCAGAGGGAGTGGCAGATCCTTTAGTATCAATAACTGAAAGACCAGCTGTATTTGTACTAACATAAAGGAGACTGTGACTGTTGTCCAGAAACGAATGGACTGCTTGATTACTGGCTATGGTCGCAGGTAACAGGTTGACATCAGTTGCCGTGAGGCTCGGGGAAGAAATGTCGTAGTTGGTGTCCACCAGCCCGTCGCACCCCGTGATTTCGTTGTTGCTGTCGGTCTTGATGAGAAAAACCGTGTCGCCGCTTGTTCCCCCGAGAGTAGCGTTGCCGGACGCGAAAAATCCGCCGTCCTGCGTTTCCTGGATGTAGTTGGGGACATAAGAGCCGGAACCGGTCGTGGGGACTTCAGCCCGCGAGATATCCACACTGAAAATTTTCCGAAACAACCCGCCGTAACCAGTTGGTTCCTGAACGTCATTGGCGGCATAGGGATAGGAATCCTTAGTAGCTTTCGCCCACAAGACACTGCCGCTATCGTTAATTTTAATGAAAAAAGCCCTGTATTGAGCTCCGCTGTAGTTGATAGAATTATAACCCGCGACCAGGTATTCCCCGCTCGTCGCTGACTTGCCTACCGACATCGCGTAGGGAAAACCGTTGGCAATTTTAAAATACCGGGACCACTGGATGTCGCCCGAAGAATTGAACATCAAGATCAAAGCGTAATCGTTCACCTGGTTATAAAGATGGCTGCTCCCGACAGCGATGAAACCGCCATTCTCCGTCTGTTGGAGGGAATACAGATATTGGTTGCCCGGGCTTTGGATGGTTTTTGACCAGGAGACATTCCCGCTGGAATCGGTTTTTACCAGGAGGATGTCCTGACTCGAACCGCCATACACGCTTGACGCAATGGCGTATCCGCCATCCGAAGTTTGCACGACTGAATCGTAAAGGTGGGAGGTTATTGAGTTAAACTGTTTTGACCAGGAAAGGTTGCCGTTGCCGTCGAATTTTATCAGAATGGGGTAAATTGAACCGAAGTTATAACCCCCGGCATTGCCGGCCACGATATAGCCGCCGTCGGAAGTCTGCTCCACGGAACGGCCGTAAAAGGACACACTAGCGTTAGTGACTTTTTTCGTCCAGGACAGATCGCCTTGATCGTTAAACTTGGAGAGCAGCATTTCAGCGCGCATGGTTCCGTAAACCCAATCATACCCAGCCATAATGTAGCCGCCGTCACTTGTTTGTTTGATTGACTGGGCATATTCATGGTCGTTCCCCCCGATGACTTTGGCCCAGGACACCTTCCCCAAGTTATCATATTTTAAAATTATTTCGTTCATGCCTCTTGGCCCGCCAAAGCTGTTAGTGTCTCCCACCGCGACGTATCCGCCATCGGCGGTTTGTTGCGCTGAATTTAATAATTCATTCGAATATCCAAATCCGTCGCTATTTTCCTCAAAAAAATAAGCTTGGGAATCTAGGTTTGCCGGTTCCGGTGGGAGGGTTTCGGTTTGCTGGCCGCCCTGCGCGTCAGTCCAGACTTTTTGCCAGACCAAATATTTCGGCACCAGGTTGGTGAAAGCCGCTTGGTAGGTGGCGGTGCCGGAAGTGCCGCAAATGGTGGATTCGGACTGCAAAATCACCTGGCAGGACTTGGCAAAGTCGTCCGCGGAAACCGGCGCGGACCATAAACTGAAGATGGCAAACAGAATGAATAAATATTTCCAACACATGGGCCTCAATTATTTTTTTCACGATAACTCCACTCTTTTTCGATTCCGCATTATGCAAAAACGTCTGCTTTTGCATACCACAAATAATATACTACACAAAAATAGGAAACGCCGAGATTGCGAACTCAGAAACCCACCCGCAGTCGTTCCCTCACCTGGATGCCGGCGTCGGTGCAGACGGCGGCGTTGCCGTCCGGGTCGGTGTAGCTGCCGCCGGCTTTTACTAGTCCGCCGGTGTCGAAGAAAAGCTTCATGAGAGTGTTAGTGGAGCTCAAAAGATTGCCTCCCTGGTTCGTCCAGCCGGTACTGCCCCCCGGTTTCAAACAGAATAGACTGGGTTCCACTCCCACGGTTTGGCCGGCATAGACTTTGTAGATGTCGTTGGCGTCTTTGGTGATGGGGGTGGGGGTACCGTCGCCCGAAACAATCCCCGGCACCATCTCACAGGTTTTCTTGTCGGTGACGGTGACGGTGGAAAATGACTCGCAGGGGGTCTGAGTCCCGTCCTGTTCTTCCGCCGTCAGATTGAGTGTGTAAGCGCTCATGCCGGTGTAAAGGATGTTTTTGGTGATTTCGGAGGGGGGAGTGTAGGAGTACTGGCAGACCGGATTGTTGGTCGAAGACAGGGAATCCCGGGAGAGATCGGCGTTCGAGGGATCTAGGTCACCCGGTAAAGACGAAGATGACAATACGGGTACGGTGGTTTTCGCGTCGTAGTCAGCCACGGAAGGATTGGCGTCCGCCAGACTGCCGCAACCATTAACATTACCTTCCGGATCGGTTTTCAACAAGAAAATATAGCTGACACTGGTAACGTTTCCCGCGACGACATACCCTCCGTCGTCAGTTTGCTGGACATCAACCGCTTTGGCGGCATCTCCGCCAATAGTGATCTTTTTCGCCCAAAGCAAATTGCCATCTTTGTCGAACTTCAAAAGCCGGCTGGAATTGCCATTTTCTCCGTCCAAGCCAACCGCCGCGAAGCCTCCGTCCGAAGTCTTCACGACTTGACTGAGGCCATTACCCATAAATTGGTTGGAGTTGATATATTTAAACCACAGGAGATTGCCGGAAGCATCGTATTTGGAGAAAAAAATCTTTCCCCACGAACTATCGAGAGCCCGGGTTTCCCCGGCCACCAAATAACCTCCGTCATCAAGCTGGTCAACCGCCGTGGCCGAATCGATATCAGGACTGCCGGCCGTGCGGGCCCAAGACAGGTTACCGGAACCGTCAAACTTGGCCACAAAGCTGTCCCACCGCCCCTGGCCGATGAAATAACCGGTGGCACCAACATACAGACGGCCAAAACCGTTTCCCGCTACCAGCTTGTTGCCATCGGCACTAGAGGCGACAGCATTCCCCCAACACTTGTCAACATCGCCAGCTGGCTGGGTTTCCGACCAGCTAAATCCGCCGTTGGAGGAGACGTATAACCGTCCTCCGAAGCAGGTACCCGCTACCAGCTTGTTGCCATCGGCACTAGAGGCAACGGCATACCAACTTTTGTCAACATCTCCGGCCGGCCGGGTTTCCGACCAACTGGATCCGCCGTCAGCAGAGATGTACAACCGGCCGACACCATAGACACCCGCTATCAGCTTGTTGCCATCGGCACTGGAGGCGAGGCCTTGCCAGTGTTTATCAACATTCCCCGCCGGTTGGGTCTCGGTCCAAGTGGTACCACCGTTACTGGAAACGTAGAGACGGCCGGGGCTGGTTCCCACGATCAAGTGGCTACCATCGGCGCCGGAAGTGACAGAATTAATCCAACACTTGTCAACATCCCCAGCTGGCCGGGTTTCTGACCAACTGGATCCGCCGTTGGAGGAGATATATAACCGTCCGGTGCAAGCACCTGCTATCAGCCGGCTGCCGTCGGCGCTGGAGGCGACAGAATACCAACTGTTGTCAACATCCCCAGCTGGCCGGGTTTCCGACCAACTGGATCCGCCGTTGGAGGAGATATATAACCGTCCGCCTTGTTCTCCTGCAATCAGTCGAGTGCCGTCGGCGCTGGAGGCGACGTCTATCCAAGACTTATGGGGGTCGGCCGGCCGGGTTTCCGACCAACTGGATCCGCCGTCAGCAGAGATGTACAACGAGCCGCTTCTGCCATAGGCACCTGCTATCAGCCGGCTGCCGTCGGTACTGGAGGCGACAGAAGACCAATCTTTATCAACATTACCAGCCGGTCGGGTCTCGGTCCAGCTTCCGGCGGCATCGGCGGACCAGATACTACCCGCCAGAATATACCCGCCATCTTGAGTCTGGCGGACACCGTAGGGGAATTCGGTGTCCGGCGTCGCCCCGGTTTTTTTGGACCAGGTCAAAGCCCCTCCCGCGGCGTATTTGTTGAGCACGATGTCGAAATCAGCTCCCTGGTGAACCAACCCGGTCAGGATGTACCCTCCGTCAGAGGTGTTCTGGAGAACATTTCCGTAGCGAAATCCCGGGGGAAAATAGGCCGTCTGGTTGCCGGTAACCGACGAAGTGACATTGCCATCACTGTCATATTTCACAAAAAGGGGGACTCTCTGGCTTTGGAGCCCCGCGGCGGCGTATCCTCCTCCGGACGGCTTGACAATCAGGCCTTGGAGATTGCCGGCCGAGGCACCGGCATTATTTTCCCATTCCAGGTTCCCCGTCTTGTCATATTTCTGAACCAGACAATCAAACTTGCCGCTTACGAACGACGATCCAGCCAGCACGTAGCCGCCGTCGGACGTCTGTTGGACGGAGGAAACCGACTCGCCTTCGGAATGTTTCGACGTGATCAGGAAGTTGTTTTCGGCTTCCAGATTGGCCGGTTCCGGCGGATAGGTTTCGGTTTGCTGGCCGCCCTGCTGGTCGGTCCAGACTTTTTGCCAGATCAAATATTTCGGCACCAGGTTGGTAAAAGCCGCCTGGTATTCGGCGGTGCCGGAGGTGCCGCAAATGGTGGCTTCGGACTGCAAAATCACCTGGCAGGACTTGGCAAAGTCATCCGCGGAAACCGGCGCGGACCACAGGCCAGAGATGGCAAGCAAGACAAATAAATGTTTCCAACGCATAGGCCTCAATTATTTTTTTTCACGATAATTTTGAATATGCCGGCCCGCATCTTGCTGCCACCCTTGATCATGTCTTTATCGTCTTTGCAGGCGGCAATTCCGTTGTCTGCCTGGAGGAGGGGCACGACCGTCTCTTCAATTCCCTGCGATCCGTCCTTGGCGGTGAATTCCACCACCAGGCTTTGCCCGCCCAGGCCCTCCAGCCGGTCGGAGTAGTCCGCCGGATCAAACCAGTCGGAAAAAACCAGCTGGTGGGGCGCGGACCTGTCTTGGCCGTCGAAAGTGAGGGAAACCGGGTCGGATAGGCACCTCGGAGTGTCACCGTCCGACAGACTGAACGTGTCTTTGTTGGATTTGTCGTTGACCATGGGGCATTTCTGCGGGCCGGAGAGGCATCCTTCCGGAGCCGGAGCGATAATCCTTCTGATCCTGGCGTTGCTGATTGAACAGCCGTTCGCGGCACTATCCCGGCATTTAAAAATAATTTTGCACTTGACGTTGCTCCAATCCGCCGCCAAAGAGGAAAGCGGAACCGTCAACTGGTAGTTGTGCTCACCGGCAGTGCCGCCCGTGCCGGTATCGGGATAACACAGATTCGAAGGCTTGACTGAACCGGAATCGCCGGAGTAACATTCCGCCGTGTTTTGCCAAACGGACACCTGGTTATAAAAGCTCTTGGGCAGATTGGTGAAGAGGCTTCTTTTGGTTTTGTCGTCCTGGCCGGCACCGGCCGCCTTCTTTGACTGGCTGATAATCACCAGGTTGTCGGACGGCAGGCTTCCGACCGCCGCCGCCAAGGTTTTCGCGGTGGTATCGTAGGTTTCCTCCTGTGAGCCGTCGTTTAAATATCTGACGCTGGACAGCCCGAAACTGTCCTGATCGTTTTCTCTGTTGATGCCCTCTTTGGCGCTGTAGATAACGTATTCCAGACCTTCTTCGGCATTATAGGTGTTTTCGACCGCCTGCTTGCCCAGTTCCTGCGTGCCGGAAAACCGGTCAGCCTTTTCCATCATCAAAGCCACCACCAGAAAAACCATTCCCGCGACCAGCACGGAAACCATCACCACCGCGTCACCTTTTTGCGATCTTGCCAATTTGTTTATTTCAGGAGATAACTGCATGCGATAAGATGATTGTATTATTAAAACTCAAACGTCCTTGACATAGTTGACGTTTCGATCGGCACCCGGGACACCTGGCTTCCCACCGTGATCCGAAAAACCAGCGAGGCGGTGATAAAATAATTTTCCAGGTCCCCGCCGGGATCTTTGATCACTTTATACACAAAAAGCGGACGGCTGTCCAGCGGAACCGTGTTCAAAGTCACGGTTTCGTCAGCTTTTCCTTCCCTTTCCGTCTTTTTCTCCAAATACCAGCCCGCCGCGTCGCTTCCTTCTGAACTATAGGTGACGGTAGCGCTGGATATTCCCGCGGACAAATCGGAGCTTTTCTCCGCCAGCAGAAAGGTCATCTTGTTACCGGGCACGTCGGGAACGGGATTGCCCGAGAGATCCAATTCACTGTAGCCGGCATCCAGGGAAAACAGGCTGGCGATAAAGCGGGCCTGTTCCTCCGTCTCTTGCATTTTCTTGAAAACCGCCTCTTCCTGGATTATTTGTCTCATGCTCAGCATCAGTCCGCCCACGATAAGGCCGAGAATTCCGACCACCACCACCATTTCGACCAGGGTAAAGGATCGTGATTTATAACGGTTCATACTTGGTTTAAGGGATATACCAATTATAGATTTTTTTCTCCAGCTTGACGCTTTTGCCGGTTTCCCAGCCAGTTTCCGCCACCAGATTCAGGCAGGCCTCATCCGGTTGGTCCTCACAGCCTTCAATTTTGATGGTTCTCCAAAAAGACGGGATGCTGAAGTTGGCGTTTTCGGCGCCGATAGAATCATAAAGAAACCTCTTGAACGCGGGATAATCCGGATATCCCACGATATTTAGCACCTTTGAGTCGCAGTCGGGGGAAGCGTAATCGGCTATGTCCGGTTTGGAAGCCACATTTTTGACATCGGCGCAAAAATTCCGGTTCTGATTTTGGCGCAATTTTTCCCAGCCATAGGCCATCCGCCAAGCGTAGGCGATTTCGACTCCCTCTTTTGACAGGTTGGTGGCAATGATCAAGTTCTTCATGTCCACTTCCCTTTTGACGGTGTTTCCGATTAGTCTCACCTGGGCCGCCAGAGCGACGGAAAGAATGACGATGCCTACCAGCACGCCAATCAAAGTCGTTCCTTTCCGCTCTTTCGACGTTTTCTTATGTTTCATATGAAGTGATGCTTTCGCGTTTTAATCCCGTTTACCGCCACTGGACTTCCTCGCTGACTTTCACGTTAACCGTGCCGCAATCATAGGTTTTCCCGTCCGGAGTGGTGATTTCGGCCTTAATGCTGCCGGCGCCTTGGGCATTGAATTCAACGAGAGCCGAGCCGCTGTTTTGGTTGACAGCCGATCCGCCGGTTACCGTCCATTTGGTGGCTCCGCCGGAAACGCAGGTCCGGTCGATTTTGGCTTCGATTTGGTCTTGGGCTTTTATCCTGGTCAATTTGCTCGCGAAATCATCTCCGGTGCCGGCCGGCCGGATCTCCAGCTGGCAGCTGCCGTTGCCCTCACCGACCACGGTGGTGCTGGTTTGGGTGACACAGCCGGTTTCCGTGCCATTTTTATCCACGATGGAGAGGGAAGGCAGGTATGAGCCGGGATCGCCGTAGCTGCAAGCAATTTTCGGGTCAGCGGTTTCGGTCACCGGAGCATCCGCGGAACATTTCCACCGGTAGGCGGTGGGGTCAATCCCGGAATAATAGGCTTCATAATCAACTTTCCGGTTTTTACCGCAAAGCTGGTTGTTGCCACCTCCACCGGGAGAGATCACCGCGCAGTAGCCATTGTGGGCGGGAATAACACCGTAGGCACAATCGGGATCGCTGGGGCAACTGGAATTGCAAATTCCGTCGGCCGCGCAGCTTTGAACCACCGTGATGCCGTTAATTCCGGTACCGGTTAAAGGATTATTGGCATCATTGTCGGTGGCTTCGCAAGTTACCGCGTAATTGCCGGTTTGGGTGGCTTTGAATTTCGCGGTGGCCCGGTAAGGGTTGTTTTGCTCGGAAGACACTAAATCCTGGACAGCTCCGCCCGCGGTAAATTGGCCGGTTTGTTCTTTCCAAACAAAGCAATTGTTGGAGTTGCCGTTACTGTCAGCGCAGGTCCATTTGACTTTGGTTATTTTGTCGGAACATTCGTCCGGATCAACGATGTCGCAGGTGACGTTCACTTCCTCGTTGGGAGCAATGGGATTTTTTTCAAAGGATACGGTGGGAACGGGCGGACGGTTGGCAATGGTTACGACAGTATTGCTTGAAACCGCCGGTACGGCCGCTTCCGGCGTATTTACGGTCGCTCCGTAGCCCCGGCACTGGCCGAAATAAGAACTGGCCGGCGCCGCCGCGGTTAGCGGGAAGCTGCCCGAAGTGTAGGAAACGCAAATTCCATTGACGCACTTCAGGTACGGATTGGAAGAAGTAAGTGATTTTTCCGTCTGCGCCACAAAATCCGCCGGCACCTTCTGCACCCCTTTGCCCCAGGTTTCGGGTGTTAGAGAATACTCGGCAGTCTTGCTCAAACAGTCGTCCTGCCCTAAACAAGCCAGAATGTCGGTGGATAGGGTAGGACTTGGCAGCGTGGCGGTCACGGGAGTTTGTCCGGTACAGTCTTTATTTAAAGCATTTCCCCAACTACCGATGGCAGAAAATTTTACTTTTATCGGATCGCATTTGTTAACGTTGCCGTCCCCGAGCAGGCTCCAGTCGCCACTGCCGGATAAATCACGTTCATAATCGAAAGTGTAAGCGTAAGAATTACCGCTGGAGCAGGAGACGACGCAACTCTGGTTGCCTTCGGAAATGGAACTGTTAAAGGAATTGTTTGTTGTCCCCGTTTTGGTGTCGGTGGCCGCCCCCACTTCTCGGGTCAGAACGGCGGCGGCCGCAATAAACGCAAGAGTGCAAGCAAAAATAGCTGTTTTGTCAACTTTACCCATCGATTTTTTGCTTATTTTTATTTATCAGAATGGCCGCCCCTCCCGCAACCGCCAAAATCAGCAATATCGCCAAAATAATAACCATGTTTTTGCCGGTAAAGGCCGGTTCTTTTTGTGTTTGGGAAGCGCCGGTTTCCGCGGGATTTTTTGGCTCACAGTTGTAATCTACCGTTTCCGCATCAGTCGACTGATTGCCGGAACCAAATATATTACCGGTCAGCTTTACGCAACTGCCGCTGCCCAACGCCTGGCTAAACCTATCCTCCTTGATAACCAGACAGCGCCCATCAACCGCTTCGATAACCCCTTTCTTGTCCCAAGAGGCAACATCTTTTCCATTCTCGTTCAGGGAGAGCTTGACGGTAGCGGGAAACATCCCTGTCCCCCGGGCATTGCGGGGACAAAATATCGGGTAATCTTTGTTGTCCTGGCCCTTGGCCACTCCCAGAAAAAGGAAAATGCCCTCGTTTCTGTCTTTCAAAGAAAAGTGGATGTCTGCCACCGATTGGCTTTGGGGAGTGCTGGCAGTTACCTTGATGTCATAAACGCCATCAGAGTCGTTTGGAACAAAACTAAACGCAGCAGCCTTGATTTCGCCCGGAGCGACGGTTTCAACGGTATTTTCTTTTTTGAGCAGATTTTCAGAATTCTCTTGTGTCCAGCGGTAGAGTTCATAGCGGACGGTTACCTTTTGTTCGGCAGAGTCAAGGTTGGTAACCGGGACTTCGACGGTGATTCCGTCATCATCGGGTTCGACTGTCGGGGCGGGAAGCACCTGGGAATAAGCGTTTCCGTTAAGCTTTATTTCGCTTTTGTCTATTTCCACGCCATTGCCGCCTTCTCCGCTTATATCAAAAGGGTAAACGATCCCGGGCGAAAAGACGTTTAGCGGAAAGCCGGAAAGGGGAAACCGTTGGTTGGCGGTAACGAAAAAAGAGAAATAATAGCGTCCCTCCTTAATCTCCGCCGGTATTTTCCAGTTAACGGCTATCTTTTGGCCTTCACCCTCTTTCAGGGTGATCCCTTGGCTGGCATAAAACTCGTCAATAAGATAATCGCCGGTTTTCACGCGGCTTGCGGTTTCGTCTTTTCTCCACACCTGGACGAATATCCCGACATTGGAAATAACGGGAATTTGGTAAAACTCGGGTGCGACGCATTTTGCTTTGCCTTCCAACTGGGATTGGCAATTCGTCAGAGCTTTGTCCAGCTGATTCTTGGCATCATCGCCGGAATAATTCAGATCGCCGGCCAAACTGGCGAGTTCTCCTTTTTGGAAGCTGGTCTTGCCGCCCTTGTCAAAATCCAAAGTGTACCTTGCCAACGGTTTTCCTTGAAAAGCCGGCACGATTCTGATCTCTTTATCCTGCTCCCCCGGCGAGTTGAAAGGATTGGGGGGAGCCGAAGAGCTAACCAATTTATCCAGTACTGCTTGGGGACTCTTATCCAGTTTTATGCTCCCGGGAGCCAGTTCCGCCTTGACCGGCGCCGAAAACAACAAAAACGCAATTGCCAAGCCCAGGCAGCCGGTTATCATTGCCAGAGATTTATTTTGTTTATCGGTCATTTTGTATTGCTCAACAACAAATTATGTCTTGGTTAGAATAACATAAAAATACGAAAATACTCAATTAGATTTATTGCGTGTTGGCCGGGGCTTCTTGCAGGGTCACTTTGACCGGGTTGGTCTGTCCCTTGTGCCACACTTTGAGCTCGACCGTGTCGCCGACTTTTGAGCCCCCGATGATCTTGGCCAACGGGTTTTTATCGTCAATCTTGGTGCCGTTCGCTTCCAAAATTATATCGTTTTCCTGAATTCCCGCTTTGTCCGCCGGCGAGCCGGGAAGCACCGCCAGCTGGGTCGGATCTTGCCCCCGCAGCACCAAGGCTCCGTAATCAAAAGGAAGGTTATTGTTTTGCTGAATAGTCTTGTTGACCGGTTGGTAGCGCACTCCCAGATAAGGCTGGCTGATTTTACCGGTTGCCTGTACGCTCTCAACGGTGTTTTTCACCATATTAATTGGCAAGGCGAAGCCGATGTTCTGGGCGCCCTGGGCCATCGCCACGTTTATGCCGATCACTTCGCCCTTTAGATTCAGCAGCGGGCCGCCGGAATTACCTTCATTAATGGCCGCGTCGGTTTGAATCAGCTGGTCCAGCTGCTCCGAACCCGCGTAGCCGCCGGCCGTGATGTTGCGGCGCAGACCGGAAACGATGCCTTTGGAAACGGTGTTGGTGAACTCTCCCAAGGCGTTGCCGATCGCCACCACCGTCTGGCCGACTTTGATCTGGCCGGAATCCCCCAGCGGCAGAGTGTCCATTTTGCTCACTCCATTCCCTTTGCTGGGCTTGGCCGGGTCCACTTTAAGCACCGCCACGTCGTTCGTCCGGTCGCGGCCGAGCACTTTGGCGGCATATTCCCGCCCGTCGTTGGTGAGCACCGTGTAATCGGCGCCGGGATCGGCCACCACGTGCTTGTTAGTCACGATCAGGCCGTCTTCGGAAACCACGAAGCCGCTTCCGCCGCCGATTTCCTGTTTAACCGTGCCGCCTCCGGGCTGCTGCGGTGGCTGTTGGGGCATCTGTTGACCGAAGAATTGGTCGAAAAGGGAAGACGGATCCTGGCCGTTCCCTCCGAAGGGATCAAAAAAATAATTCTGGATTTTGGGCACATCCTTGGTGATAATGATGCTTACCACCGCTTTTGAGGCCTGGTCGGCCACCTGTTCCACCGCGGTCTCCTCGGCCGCCGCCCCCTCGGGCACCTGCAAATCGCTTTTCTGGCTGGCAATTCTCAAATCGCCTACTGGGGCGGAGCTAGAAGATTTTCCGGTGACATGTGCCCACCACTCCGAAAACTTATTGCCCCTTCCGATCAGTCCGAAGGCCAGCACCAGCACCAGCACCAGGATCACCGCTCTCAGCAGGGAAGAACCCCTTTTGTGAATAACTCTCTTTTCTTTAGGCATATTTTATTGGTTACAGATTACTGCTGAATCCATTCTAACTTATTTTTAAAATAAAAGAACCTCGTAATATTGTGCGACCCTGTCATGCGACAGGGCAGGCTTTTCCCTTGACAGATTGGTAATCTTATTAATAATATGGGGTCATTGTGGAATGCCTTGAAAGAGCATTCTTCATTGATTTCGGAGGGCTATTTTTAACAACTTACATGGGTAAACGCAGTATTGCGAAATTCCTTGCCGCGGTGCCTGCGGTCGCGACAATCGCCGTCAATACACCGGTTTCCCAAAACAAAAATGATATACAACTTGAGTCCGGTAACACAAATATCAAATTTTACGCAGTCGACAAAAAATACAAGGTAGAGCCGTCTATGGATTTGGCTATTGCAATCGCCAAAAACGATAAGAAAGGGAAGCCAAAAATAGTTCTTGCCGCCAAGTCGGGCTCGGCCAAGGTGAAGAAACTTAACGTAGAAACCGGCAAATCCGGCAATGAAAAGGGTAGCGAAGTGACCGAGGAACAACTGGCTGCCATGGAAAAAATGGTGAACGGCTACCCGATTGAGAAGATGCTGCCTTTTATTGCCAAGCGCCGTCCCGAAACCGCCGCTTTCCTGGTGGCCATCGCCAAGAAAGAAAGCAATTGGGGGAAGGTTTCTCCCAAATCGAAAGACGGGGACTGCTTCAACTATTGGGGCTTCAAAGATCGCCGATTTCCTTTTGCCGCCGGTCACAGCTGTTTCCCTTCGCGGGAAACGGCCATCGACGCGGTCGGCAGCCGGATTGACAGATTGGTTGACAAAGGGCGCAACACGCCGGCCAAAATTTCCATCTGGAAATGCGGCAGCGCTTGCGGAAGCGACGGCAACGTCGGCAAGTGGATCAGCGACGTTGGCCTGTATTTCAATCCTTTGATGAGCGCGCTGTAGCGCCACTAGGATTCGCGGTGAGATATCAGGTATAAGACGTAAAAGTCAATAAGCGGGAGAGGGCTATAGAGCCCTCTCTTTGCTTTTTCCTGGAGTTCCGCCAGTTTTCCGTAGGCTTGGGCCAGGAATTCCGTCGAAAAATGGGTGGCTTGCTGCTTCAGTTTGGGCCAGGCGAAGAAGGGAATCTGCCAGTCTTTTTGGGCGGCCGCGGCATCCAAACCACTCTTTGCCGCGATCAGCTGGCGCAGCTGCCGGGCCATGAGACTGACAAATCCCAGGGTTTGCTCGACTTCCCCTCCTGATTTTAACCCCGCCTTCACGCCGTTTTCGTAGAGCAAGCTCAAAGCGGAGGCTTTATTGCCCTGTCCGATCGCATCGAAAAGGCGAAAAATGTTCTGGTCCTCTTGAAGGTCCCAAAGTTTCAACAAATTTTCCGTCGGCGGTTCACCGCTCCGGTTCAGCAAAACAGCCTGTTCCAAAGCGCTGAAAACGTACCACCAATCGCCCTGGGTGCTTTCCACCAACCTCTGAACCAAATAGTTGTCCAGCTGCACGTTTTCTTCGGCCAGAAACTTTTTCGCTTCCCCGAGGATCGCACTTTTGTCTTTGAGCGGCGGGAGTTTAAACGGCCGGATATCACCTGCCAGTTTTTTGACCGCTTTCAGCAAATCGGCGCTCTGGGGCAAATCAACCGGCACGTCTAAAATCAGAGTGACATTTGAGGGTATTCTGGCCAAAAAGGGAATAATCGGCTCTGCCGTCGGCACGGGCCAGGCCGCGCGCCTGCCCGGACCGGTTTTTTCCGGCGCCAGAAAATTGACCGCCACCGCTTCTTGCTGCGCAAAGAGCGATTGGCCAGTAAGTTTCCGGCGGATTACTTCGAAAACGGGGTTTTTCACGCCCGCCTCGGCAGGAACGGTAAAAGAGTTAACGCTGGCTCCTTGGGCGGCGTATTTATCAACAATATCCCTTTTGGCGCGTTTACGGGCAAAAGAATGCCCGCCGTGAAGCAAATAGATGTTCATATTAGGGCTATTTAATGTCAACCTTGATCCTTCTCTCCAAAAGCGGCAGGTGGCCGAGGAGGTCGGGCCAGACGCTCAAAGTGTATTGGGCGATGTCACCGCGTCCCTTGAGATATTGTTCCGCTTCGGATTTTTTCTTGGCCAAAACCGCTTTTCTCACTTCGTTCGGATCCACCTGGCTCACGACTTGATAGGCCAAATTGGCGCTCACTTCCGCCTTGTTTTCCAGGGGGCGGGGATCGCTTAAAGAAAATTCATTAATTTTCACTGTACCGTTTTTGTCTTCCCGGTCGCCTTCGATGATGTTTTTGGCCAGTTTTTGCATGTCTTCCTGGGAAATTGCCAGAGCGAAAAAACTGACGGCCGCCTGGCCCGTGAAGGAATCGGCCTCTTCTCCCGCTTTTTTATCACTAGTGAACGCCATGTCTTCGGTCACCAAGTCTTCCGGTCGGACTTCTTTGGCCACATCGGCTGGAAAATTATTTTTTATTTGATCCTGGCTATCCCGCTTGGCCTGGTCAATCAACTCGTTTTTGGCGTTATCCAGGTCTTCCTGGGTAATAATTTTGGCGGTCCGACTTTCCCCTTTTTTAATTTCCTGCGAAATCGCCGCCGTGACCAGCCCCGTATAGTCGCTGTCGGCCAGACCGGGGATGCTCAAAGAATCGCCGACTTTTAAATTGTAGTCCTTGTCGGCCTTTTCCGCGCTGATGTTTACGGTGCCGCTGCCCGCCTTCGCTGTACCGCTTGAGTTGGTATTGGCATTACTGTTACTGTTGTCGGCGCCGCTTGATTTGGCGGCCGGAATGGTGACGGGGGCGGCGGTGTAGAATTTGTTGCCGCTGCCGTCGGAAAGCAGCGCGTTCTGCTTGAGCGAAAGCGGCTTATCCGCGCTGTTGCGGACCGTCACTTGACCCTGGGAATTTTCCTGGATTTGTTTTTCGCCGGTCGCGGGAAAGGATTTTTCCTCATTGACCTTGAAGTGGGCGACTTTGGCGGGGATGGTTTTTTGGCCGGGATCGATTTGCGCCACTTCCCCGCTGGCCCAAAATTTCATGGCCAGGTTGTCCGAGGAGCTTTTGGGCGTAATCGAAATGTTGGCTTCGGGCAGGATAATTCCTGCGAGAATGATCAAAATCACCAAAATACCGACAACAAAGACGGTGAAGAGTTTGACGTTCAGCAGAGGGAGTAGGATTTCTTTGCCATTTTTCGGCGGGATTTTTCCCCCGTCGTATGACGGGGCGGTCCCGGCCAAAGCGCTTTTCGTGGCGCGCAAGTCGATTATTTTGCCCGAACCGATCACCCGGCGGTGGGTGGTCTGGAAAATTCCGGCGCCTCGGCTGACCAGCTCCTCCTTGGGAGCTTCCTTGGCATTGAGGTCTAGGTTGGTGTTTTCCTGCAGGGATTTACCCCGGACGATCCCTTTTTGCTCCATCCACAAGTCGCGCAGCCGCTCTTTTTCCTTGAGGGTCAAATTGGCCGTTTCCCGCTCCAGCTTTTCCGGGATTTCCACCGCGGGCGGTGTTTCGGGAACAGCAGGGGGCTCGACCGGTTCCGGCGGAGGCGGAGGCGGCGCGACCGGGACAGGCTTTTCGGGAGGCAGAGCGCTTTTTACGATTTTTTTAACTCTAAAAGGATTTGCCCGGGCAAATTGCGGTTTTACTGCAGGACCCAACAACTCCTTCAAGGCAGGCTCTTCCACCATATCGGTTTTGTTATCAGGAGCGGGCGCAGACGTAATTTTTTTCAATCGCCGCCGGGCGGCCAATTCTTTCAAATTTACCACTTGCGGCTTCGCGTCGGCCGTCTTATCCGGTTCAGGCGTAACCGGTCTCAGCTTGGGAGCCAAGGGAACTGGTGCTGGAGCCGGAATGGCTTTCGGCGTCGAATAAATTCCCGCTTTTATTTTGGTAGGTGGTTTTGGAGGGGGCGCCAGCTTCGGTTTGTTGATCGCTTTTTTGAGCTCTTCTGAAGCGGCTTCTTCTTCCCAGCGTTCTAAAACTCTCTTTTTGGAAGGAACGGCCGTTTCCGTCTCGGCCGCCGGTTTTTCTTTCGGTTTGGCCACATATTTTTTCACCGAAAGCCCGGCCTTTTCGGCAATTTTCCGCGTTTGGGGGTCGGGGGAAACAAAAATCAAATTTTTCTTCAATTTGCCGGCTTCCTTACCGAGCAGTTTCAGGTTGACCAGGCTTTGCGCGATGATCGCCCGTTTCGGCACCACCAAAAAAACCTCATCCGAACTTTCTCGGCGGAGCCGGCCGATCACACTGGTTATTTCATCGTCAACGTCAACGTAAAAATAATTGTTCATCGGGAATGGTTACAAAATCCTTATAATTTTTTTGTAGGGCTTCGCTTATTAGCTTGGGATAAATTTATTTTTTTATTGAGCGAAGCAAAGCGAGCGAAGCCCTAAAAAAATAAATTTATCCCAAGCATAAGCTCAATACAAAAAAATTAAAGGATTTTGTAACCATTTTGTCTTTTACAATTCCACTTGGGCGTTATCGCCAATCACCAGCTTGTGTCCGTGGGGAAGGGTGTGGTCTTCCGCCTTAATCATCGAATTTCTTCCCATCAGGCTGTCCACAATCCGCACGCCGCATTCCAAAATCTGGGTTCCTTCACAAACTATGGAATGGGATATTTCGGTGCCCTTAACGGTAACGTTGTCGCCCAAGGCGGTATAAGGCTCCACGCAGGCGTTTTCGATCACGCAATTTTCCCCGATTATCACCGGACCGCGGATGACCACTTTGCCCTTGAATTTCGTGCCTTTCCCCACTTTAATCGCCCCTTCCAAATGCCAATCGCTCTCGAGCTTCTTGAAAGGAAGATCCATCCCTTGAAGCGAGCCCAGAATCAAACTGTTGCCTTCCAACAAATCTTCGGGTTTCCCGGTGTCCTTCCACCAACCGGTAATCTCCTCGTAGCCCACCTTGTACCCTTTTTTGATCAAATACGTATGGGCGTCGGAAATCTCGTACTCTCCCCGGGCGCTCGGCTTAATGTTTTTGGTGGCTTCCAAAATTACCGGACGATAAAAATAAATTCCCGTAACGGCAAAATCGCTCTTGGGGTTTTGGGGTTTTTCCTGGACTTCCGTAATTCTGTTGCCTTTGATCACCGGCACCCCAAATCTCTCCGGATCCCTCACCTTCGACAAAGCTAAAAGACAGTCCAGCTTGTCCCGGTAAAATCTTTTTATCAGCTTTTCCAAATCTCCGGCAATTATATTATCGCCAAAATAATAAAGCAGATCGTCTTTGCCTATCCATTTTTCGGCGTTGGTAATGGCGTGGGCCACTCCCAGCGCGCCGCCTTTCTGCTCGATATAAGTTATCTTCAACCCGAATTTTTTTCCGTTTCCCACGGCCGCTGGCAGTTCTTTATCACCTTCGTTAATGTTAATCGCCACCTCTTTTATTCCCGCCTTGGCCACTTTCTCCAACGCGTGAAATATCATCGGTTTATTGGCGATGGGGAACAGGTGCTTGTTGATAGTATAGGTTATGGGTCGCAGACGGGTGCCGCGGCCTCCGGCGGTGATTAAAGCTTTCATGGTTTTAAATTATAACTTTAAGTATTTTCGAATGGCGATCAGACTGCTGACCGCTCCCAAGATAATACCGCAAATTAACTGAATGGCAATGATTTCCGGCGCGTGGGTGTGCAAGTACTCGATCACGCTCACATTGGGCGCCAGGGTTTTCACGTAGGAAGAGGAGAAATAAATGAACGGGTAGAAGAGCAGGAGGGAAGCCCAGGCGGCAAAAAAGCCGTACATCATGCCTTCGACGATGAAAGGCAGCCGGATAAACCAGGGGTTGGCGCCCACCAGCTTCATGATTTCGACTTCGCGGCGGTAGTTGTACATGGTGAGCCGGATGGAATTGAAAGTCACCAGCACCGCGATCACGGCAAAAATGCCGATAACGATAATCCCGACCTTGCGGATGGTCTGAATGATGTCATTCAGCCGCTCAATGATCGGCTTCTTCTCGGAATAATAGTCCACGTCGCTCACGAGACTGCCGTACTCGCTGGCGTGAATTCTGTCCAAGATTCCCTTGTAGGCATCGGGACTGTGCATTTTAACGCTCATGGAGGCCTGGAGCGGGTTGCCCAGCTCCTCCAGTGATTGCAGGATGATCTCGTCCTGGCGGTGCTTCTCTTTGAAAATCCGGAGGGCGTCGTCTTTGGAAATGTATTGGGCATCGGTCACTTCCGGCATTTTTTTGACGACGTCGGTGAGAGAGCGGGCGGAAGATTCATTGGCGTCGCCCTTGAAATAAATCGAGACATCGATTTTCTGCTGAAGGTCCTCCAGGGTTTTGTTGGCCACCACCGTAATGATAAAAACGGTGTTGATGATGAAAAGCGTCAGCACGATGATGCTGATGGTGGCCACGCTTAACCAGCCGTTACGGAAGAAATTCCGCGCCCCCGATTTAACCCCGCGCCAAAAAGTTAACCATTCCATGAAAAGAAATTTAAAATTTTCTATATTGTGCCGGTCGCAAAGCTCCCCTTTAAAATTTTTTGTATTGAGCTTGTGCTTGGTTAAATTTATTTTTTTAGGGCTTCGCTCGCTCCGCCTCGCTCAATAAAAAAATAAATTTAACCAAGCTGACAAGCGAAGCCCTACAAAAAATTTTAAAGGGGAGCTTTGCGACCGACTAACCCTAAATCATATACTTTCCTTCTTGCTGATCGCGGATAATCGCGCCCTTGTCCAACGCCACCACCCGCCGGTTGATGCGGTCCACCGTTTCTTTGTTGTGGGTGGCCAGGAGCACCGTCGTTCCCAACTTGTTGATTCGCAGCAGCAGTTCAATGATTTCCCACGTATTGATCATATCCAGGTTACCGGTCGGTTCGTCCGCCACCAGCACTTCGGGGTGGTGGACCAGCGCCCGGGCAATCGCCACCCGCTGTTGTTCGCCGCCGGAAAGCTGGTTGGGATATTTGTTGGCCTTTTCCCGCAAGCCCACGATCTCCAGAATTTGCCCGACGTTCTGGCGGATCTCCCGGCTGGGTTTGCCGGCCACCTCGAGGGCGAAAGAAATGTTTTCCGCCACCGTCCGTTTGTTGAGCAATTTGAAATCCTGAAAAACCACGCCGATTCGGCGCCGGTGCAAGGGAACTTCCCTTCTGGAAAGCGACATCAGGTCCCGGTCGTGGTAGATCACCTGGCCGGCGGTGGGGGATTCCTCCAGAATAAGCAGCCGGAGCAGGGTGGTCTTCCCGGTGCCGCTTTGGCCCAC
>Ga0172371_10003676_pt1 | contig 23613 bp, 24 predicted proteins | sample Lak12m_FD_114543 | JGI IMG/M metagenome (GOLD analysis project Ga0172371, IMG submission 114543) | Freshwater microbial communities from Kabuno Bay, South-Kivu, Congo - kab_022012_12m | ecosystem: Environmental > Aquatic > Freshwater > Lake | place: Democratic Republic of the Congo: South-Kivu...
CATCCCCGGCCTGATCGATATGCACACGCACGGCGGTTTCGGTGTGTCTTTCGGCGAGGGCAACCTGGCTGCCGGTCTGCAAAAATATTCCACCTGGGCGGCCGGCAACGGGGTTAGCGGGTTTATCCTCTCGATCGTGGCGCCGCATAACGAGGCCATCGAAAAAACGTTGGAAGACTACGCCGCGCTGCTTCCCGCTGAGTACCCCGGCGCTCGGCCGCTCGGCCTGCACCTGGAAGGGCCGTTCATCAATCCCGAAAAACACGGCGCTTATAACCCAGCCTGGATCCAGCCGCCGGATGCCGCCCAAACGCGCCGCTTCCTGCAAGCCGGTCACGGCTGGCTGCGCCACATGACGCTCGCCCCGGAGATGCCCGGCGCGCAGGAAGTAGCCCGCTTTTTGGTGGAGGCGGACGTGATTGCCGCCCTGGGCCACTCCAATGCCGATTACGAAAGCGCGGCGGCTGCCCTGCGGGGCGATTTCACGCATGTCACCCATGCCTACAACGCCCAATCGCCCCTCAACCATCGTCAACCCGGCGTGGTCGGCGCGCTGCTGGCTTCAGAGCAAGTCAGCGCCGAACTCATCGCCGACGGCCGCCACGTCCACCCGGCCGCCATGCGCATCCTGCTGCGCTGCCTGGGCGTCGAACGCCTGGTGCTGGTCAGCGATGCCATGCCCGGCGCGGGTATGCCGGATGGCATTTACGAGTTTGTCGGGCAAAAAGTGGCCGTTCGCGGCGGTCTGGCAGCCCTGCCGGATGGCACGCTGGGCGGCAGCACGGCTGCCCTGAACGCCTGCGTGCGCAATATGGTGAAATTGGCCGGCGCATCGCTGCCAGACGCTGTCCGCATGGCTTCCTACAACCCGGCCAGAGTGCTGGGGCTGGAGCGCCAGCAGGGCAGCCTGCAGCCCGGCAAATGGGCGGATCTGGCAGTGGTCGATGCCGATCTGAACGCAGCCATGACCTTCGTTAAAGGCAGGCTGGTATATTCAAATTGAGGAGTCCACAACAATGACACACACGAATCTGAAAGTCGGCCTGGTCGGCCTGGGTTTCATCGGCAAGGTGCATGCCCATGCCTACCATTCCATTCCCTACTGCTTCAGCAGCCCCAAAGCCGGCGCCGATCTGCGCGCCGTGCTGCGTTCGGCCGCCGGGCGTGATCCGGAGCTGTTGAAAAGCCTTGGCAGCCCGCTGGAAACCGCCGATCCTTCCGAATTTTTCAGCCAGGAGCTGGACCTGGTGGATATCTGTTCGCCCAACCACCTGCACCTGGAGCACATCTCCGCCGCGGCCGAAAGGAAGATGCACATCTATTGCGAAAAGCCGCTGGCGCTCAACCTGGCTGAAGCGCGCCTCATGGCTGAAAAAGTTGAGCGCGCCGGCGTGCTCACCCACACCGCCTTCGTCATGCGCTATTTTCCCGCCGCCCGCCAGGCCAAAGCCATTCTGGCCAGCGGCGCGCTGGGCGAGATCTACAGCTTCCGCGCTTATCTCTACCACAACAGCTACATGGACCCCCAGCGCCCCATCTCCTGGCGGCTGCGCAAGGACCTCTCCGGCGGCGGTGCCCTGGCTGATCTGGGCATCCACTCGATCGATATGGTGCGCTACCTGTTGGGGGATGCCGATTGGGTGCAATGCCGCCCGCGCACCTTCATCGCCGCGCGGCCCAAAACCGCCGGCAGCGCTGAAATGGTGCCCGTGGACGTGGATGATTGGGCACTGTGCCTGCTGGGATTAAAGAACGGCGCGCAAGGATCGGTGGAAACCACGCGCATGTCCGGTGGGGTGAGCGATACCTCGCGCATCCAGGTCTTCGGCAGCCGCGGCAGCCTGGAAATCGATTTCCTGCGCCCGCACAACGCCTTCTTCTTCGATTTGCAGCGCAAACAGGTTTCGTTTGGCGCGCAGGATTTTCCCCTGCCGCAAGGCGAAAGGCCGCAAGCGGATATCTTCCCGCCCGCCAAATTATCGCTCGGCGATTTCAACGACACTCATTTCGCCAGCGTGATGGATTTCCTTCTTGATATTCAGGAAAAGCGACCCTCGCCTTTGAATTTCGAATCCGCTCTGAAAGCTCAGGAGATCCTCGAGGCGGCTTATCTCTCCGCCGGGCGCGGCGGCGAGAGCATTCCCCTGCCTTTAGTATAATTTTTTCATGGTTGAGGATAACAGCATATGAGGATCGCGATCATCGGCGCGGGCGGGATTGCCGAAAAAGCTTACTTCCCGCTTTTATTGCAGTGGCCGGGGTTGGAAATCGTCAGCCTCTACAGCCGCACACAGGCGACCCTGGATCGGGTCGCCGAGAAATGGCAAATCAGCGGCGCGACCACGGACATGCAGGCTGTCCTCGCAAGCCGCCCGCAGGCCGCCTTTGTGGTTTCCAGCAACGCCAGCCATTACGAAATCTGTAAATTGTTGCTTCCCAATGGCGTGGATGTGTTCGTGGAAAAACCGCTGGCTACCTCCAGCGCGCAGGCTGAGGAACTGGCGCGCCTGGCAGAGCAGCATCAGCGCGTGCTGGCGGTGGCTTTCAACCGGCGCTATGCACTGCTGTACCGCCAGGCCAAAGAGTTGTTCGGCGAGCGTATGTTGGTATCCGCCCTGTTCCAGAAGCACCGCCCGCATAGCCCGCACGTGAACCTCTTCAACCAATACCTGGACGATACCATTCACCAGATCGATCTGATGCGCTATCTCTGTGGCGAACTACAGGCGCTCGCTACCCAGTACACCATGCAGGATGGCCGGTTGACGGGTGCTGTCAGTATCGCCCGCGCAGCCTCCGGCGGGCTGGTCACCCTGGTGAACTGCCTGCAGGCCGGCGCCTGGCAGGAAAGCGCCGCGCTGCACGGCGCGGGTTTCAGCCTGCATGTCGATGCCTTCCGCGAACTGCGCGTCAGGTACAGCGATCACGAAGAAGTGTACGGCGTGGACCGCGCCGGGAAATGGATCCCTGAATTGCGCGAACGCGGTTTCGCTGGCCAGGTGGAGCATTTTCTCGAATGCGTCCAGACCCGCCAGACGCCCATCACGAACGCTTGGGAAGCTGCCAAAACCCAGAAGCTGATGGAAGACCTGGTGCTGGCATCCGGCGATCCTTTATCCTCCCCCGAAAACGACTGGGACAAGATCGACCGCTGGGGGGAGAAACCCTAGGTGTCCTCTGGATGGCTGCGCGCAAGACAGACTGTTTGAACGACGCGCCCACGTCAGCCGTCAACGCGCTGATTTTGATGGGTGTGTCCGGCTGCGGTAAAACCACCATTGGGCGCCTGCTGGCAGAGCGCCTGGGTTGGGATTTCATCGAAAGTGATGATTACCACTCATCCAGCGATGTGGCCAAGATGTCAAGCGGAATTCCCCTCACGGATGAAGACCGCCAGCCCTGGCTGGCGCGCCTGCGCCTGGTTTTGGATGAATACAACGCACGCCGCCAGCCCGTGATCATGGCCTGTTCCGCCCTCAAAGCCGCCTACCGCCGGGTGCTGTCAGTTGGCCTGCCCGCTATCCGCTTTGTTTACCTTAAGGGAGATTACGATCTCATCCTGGAGCGCATGCGCACCCGCGCGGGCCACTTTATGAAAGCCGGCATGCTGCGCAGCCAGTTCGCCGCCCTGCAAGAGCCCCAGCACGCGCTGAGCGTGGATATCCGCCAGCCGCCGCAAGTCATCTGCCGCCTGATCGAGGATGAACTGAAACTTAAATAAAGCCAGGTTTCGCTCATTTTCTTTTTAAAATGAAGAAAAATCAGGGGGTTATAGTAAAATCTTTCAATGCCTACCGAAAAAGAAGTTTACCAATCCCATGCCGACCGCTACGAACAGCTCGTTTATCGCGAGGATTATCAAAAGAACCTTCCCAAAGCCGTGCGCCGCATCCGCGATTTTGCCGGGCTGGACATCGTTGAATTGGGCGCCGGCACCGGCCGCCTGACGCGTTTCCTGGCGCGTGAAGCCCGCCGCGTGTATGCCAGCGACCTCTCATTCGATATGCTGGCCCAGGCCGCCCGCTTGTTATCGCCTGAGGAAAAGCAGCGCTGCGCGCTGGCTGTGGCGGACATGCGCCGCGCGCCCCTTCCATCCGCCTGCGCCGATCTGGTCGTGGCGGGTTGGAGCTTCTGCTACCTGGCAGTCTGGGGTGGAGACGCCTGGCGCGCGGAACTGCAAAATGGAGTGGACGAAGCTCTGCGCCTCCTGCGCCCGGGCGGTGTGGTCATCTTGTTCGAGAACTTTGGCACCGGTTTTGAATCTCCTGCCCCGCCCCCGCATCTGGATGGATATTTTGGGTTCCTGAAAGACAAGGGATTCCGGTCTGATTGGCTGCGTACCGATTACGACTTTGCTTCCATGCAGGAAGCCCAGGAGCTGGCTGACTTTTTCTTCGGCGGGGAACTGGCCGCCAGGGTGCGCGAAAACGGCTGGAAAATCCTGCCGGAGTGCACCGGCGTCTTCTGGCTGCAGAAAACCTGATAAACAGCGTTGGTTCTGTAAGCCAGGCGTTCACCTGCACCCCGCAGGGGCGTGCCTGGCGTTTTATCTTGATGGTGCCACTCATTCATGGGTGGCCTACGTTTCTAACGTGTGACGGATTAGTCGTCGAGAAAAGTCAATTCAGCAGCGTTGGTTCTGTAGACCAGGCATTTATGCCTGATGTTTCATTTCGATAGCGCCACTCATTTATGGGTGCCTACTTTTTTTTCGGAGGTGATTACTGTGTTTATCGTGGTGATAATATTTCAAAGCATCCGTTTTATTTGAGCAAAAAAGGATAAACCCTGCAACAAAAGTCCCGGCAATTACCGGGACTTTTTTCAATAAAACCTGCAATAAAAGTGGATAAATTAGAAACCTTTAACGGTGTTGCCCAGCCAGAGCAGGACAAAACCTACAACGACGAACCAGAATGCATAACCGGAAACGAACGGAATGCTGACAAAGCTGCCGACCAAACCCAGAGCAGCCAGCACGGTCGCGATCCAGAACACATTCTTGGTGGGGGGTGTGAGTCTCATGGTAATCCTCCTTTCATAATTTTACATGCACGCTTATATTAACATAATTTCGAGTGTTTCGATGCGCGCCATTATTAAAAATAAATTAATATTTTCCGCGGGATACTTGCCAGTTCGCCGTGCCATCCGCTACAATAACAAATAGCAGAATCAAGGAGCGGACATGAGTGAGTTTTCTATTGGAATTTCGCCCGGTTTTCATGAAAAGTATCCGCACAGTGCTGTGGGCGTGCTGGTGTTGGGGGATTTGCTGCCTTCTGGCGGGAATCTCGCGCTGGATAGCGCCCGTTGCAATACGGAAGCGTCCTTGCGCGCGCGTTTCGCGGATAAATCCATGCTGCGTGCCCATCCGGTGCTGCAAGCATACAGAAATTACTACAAGATCTTCGACAAGACCTATCCCGTGCAAGCGCAGCTTGAATCCGTGATCTTCAACGGCCGGCAGATCCCCGCCGCGCCACCCGCGGTGCAGGCCATGTTCATGGCCGAGCTGGATAACATGCTGCTGACTGCCGGCCACGACCTGGCCAGCCTGCGTCCGCCCCTGCGCATCGATCTTGGCCGCCCGCAGCAGAGCTACACCCTGATGAACGGCAACCCTCAGAACCTGAAAGAAGGCGATATGTGCATGGCTGACGAACTGGGCATGATATCCAGCGTGGTGTATGGCCCTGACCAGCGCACCCGCCTGACCTCCACCAGTTCAGCCGCGATGTTCGTGGTGTATGCGCCCGCGGGTATCCCGCCCGGCCTGATCGAGAAACATTTTTCCGATATCCTGGAGTATGCCCGGCTTTTTTCCCCAGCGGCTGAGCGGACGTACCTCACGATTTTATAACTGCTTTGCGCGCTTAAACCAATAAAGGCGGTATCAGAATACCGCCTTTAAGTTTGCGAAAAATCGTTATTTGACTATAGAAACTTCGGACGCTTGCGGCCCTTTGTCGCCTTGCGTGACGATAAATTCAACACGCTGGCCTTCTTCCAAAGAGCGGTAGCCGTCGGCAACGATCGCGCTGTAATGGACAAAGACGTCTTCGCCGGTGTCACGAGCGATGAAACCATAGCCTTTGGAGCCATTGAACCATTTCACGGTGCCCTGTTCTTTTTCGGACATGATTTGGAACTCCTTTCTGAAAATTTTAAAGCTTGACTACAATTTTGTTCCAAATCAAAAGAACAATTCTTTCTTTCTAGAACTACTTTCACAAGCAATTAATTTTAGCATAAATTTATTGAATAAAAACCAAGAATTGTAAAGGCTTACTTTCACAAAAATCTGGCGGTTTTTGTCCGCCAGATTCTTAAATCCATATGCCAATCCTGGTTCGTAAAGATCAACCGTCCCGCTCTTTTAGAAAAGTGAGGGGGGTCGCTGCGGATCCGGCTCGCTTTCCGGTTTTACCTTGGCAGGCGCCTTGTAGCAGCCGCCCAGTTCATTGCCGCTGGGCTGGAAATTAAATGCGATCCAGCAGGTGCTGTCCACCAGCTCCAGGTCATTCACCGGGTAATACGCGCTGCTGCTCTGCGGCGACCCGGCCATGGGATCGCTGAAATGATCGTTGTAATCGAACATGCCCGGGTCGGCTGTGCCCGCGTCTCTCCAGGCTTTCCACAGGAAGAATGCACTGCCAACGATTTCCTTTTTAATCGAAAGTTGCATTCGGGCGGGGTTCAGCGGATCGACCCGTTTCCAGGCAGCGTCGGGATCTTCCAGCATCTCAGCCGAAAAAACCACGCTTTCATACCCATCGCCGGGGTTGGAATCCGGAATGACCGCCAGTGAACCGCCCACATCTTCGTTTTCATCGCTCAATACCATGACGTTGTCGATGTTCCATGCGCTATTTCCGTCGCCTGCCGCCCACAGCAGCAAGTCGCCGCGACCGTCCAGGTCGGTATCCAGTTCGATGCCGTACTTGCCTGATGGATACCCCATCTGCCCGTCCACGCCCGCCAATTCCAGCGAGAAGGCGTAAAAATCGTCTTCATTGCTGATCTCGACGTTCAGCAGGTCAGCCTCGGGGTGGTAAACCATATCTTCTTTCGTGTAAGGCCGTTCGAAGTTGCCCAGACGCAGTGAGTCGCCCGTCGCGCTTTTCTTCTCCGCCAGGATGGAAGTGTCGATCTCTTCTTTCACGATTCCCTCTGCCAGGGCTTCTTTGGGAAAAACGGAATGCTGGATATCCGTCATCATGTCAGAGGCTTCGCTTTCCATCACCGCAGCGTCCGATGCGGAATCCATCTCCGCCTCCGCGCTGCTGGGAGCCTGGCCGGAATCCATCATCTGTTCAGATGGCGCGCCATTCCCGCCATCGCCGCCCGTTACAGGCACGGCCGCGCAAGCGCCCAGCAAACTGACCAACACAATCGCCGGAATTACCAATATCTTCGTTCGGTTTTTTTGATTCATTTTTTCTCCATTTACAACAGTTATGTATCATATTAGCGCATTTAGTGGAGTTTGTTTATCTTATTTGTCTTTGTTAATATTTCTCTAATAAACGCGATTGCTTGTCAAAAAACCTGTTGACAATCGTCCCGGAATGATTATAATAGAACGTATATTCTATTTTGGAGGAAAATATGTCGTACGAAATCAAGCTCTTGGAATTGCCCGACCAACCCACCCTGGCGATGCGCACGATTACCCCAGTGGAAAAATTACCCGAATTCTTCGGCAAAGCCTATGGCGCCATCATGGCGCGTCTGACCGCGCTGGGCGAATACCCCAGCGGCATGCCCTACGGTGCCTATTACAACATGGATATGACCGCCCTGGATGTTGAAGCCGGTTTCCCGGTTTCCAAAACCTTGCCGGATGAGGGCGACCTCAAATGCGTGCTTATCCCCGGTGGAAAGTATCTCTCCACCCTGCACCGCGGCGCATATGACACGGTCGGCCCGGCCTATGAAGCCCTGGCGGAATGGGCCAAAGCCAACGGTTACGAACCGACCGGCCTGGCCTATGAATATTACCTGAACGATCCCAGCCAGGATCCATCTATCGTGGCCGAAACGGAAATCCGCTTTCCCTTAAAATAGCGGATCCAGATCAGCTGGTCACAGGTTTGCCAATCTATGACCAGCTGACAATTTGAAAGCATGTCCTTACATAAATTGTGTAAAGTATTCGGAGATGAATTTCATGGTAATGGAATTACTTTTACGGGATGTGAAAGATAGTGACCTTTCAATTTTCTTTATGCAACAGGTAGATCAAAAATCAAACTACATGGCAGCTTTCACCGCAAAAGATCCCGCCGACCGGGGAACTTTTTGGGCACATTGGCAAAAAATTATGACAGATGCAACAATACTGATTCAGACAATTATCTGCTGTGGACAAGTAGCAGGATATGTTCTAAGTTATGAAAACGAAAGTAAACCTGAAGTCAGCTATTGGCTTGGAGAGGAATATTGGGGTAAGGGCATTGCCTCATGGGCGCTCGCGGAGTTTTTAAAACACAATAATTTGACCCGTCCTATCTACGCCCGTGTCGCGAAAGACAATCTTGGCTCGCGCCGAGTATTGGAAAAATGCGGCTTTGAACTTTTAAACACATCTACCGGCTTTGCCAACGCGCGCGGTTGTGAAATTGAGGAACTGCTTTTGAGTTTATCGCAGTAATATCTATTTTCATTGATTACCGTCGCTTCTGGATTGGGTATGTGTGAAATACCTAAAATCTCATCCACAATAATTGGGCAACATCCATTAAATATGTTCGCCTCATTGAGCAGTAAAATGAACTTATTGTTCTGATTACTACGGAGGAATGCCATGGAACCTATTTTGACAAGATGTGGCTATCGCTGTGATCTATGCCTGGCTTACCGGCCCAATGTTGAAGCGCATCCATCCAATCAACAGAAACTAAGCGATGGGTGGCATCGATACTTCGGCTTTCTGATTCCTCCGGAGAAGATTGTCTGCGATGGCTGTATGTCAGAAAAGCCCGAATTGATCGATCAAGCCTGTCCGGTGAGACCCTGCGTCATTGAGCAGGGCCTGGCAAATTGCGCGCAGTGAGAACAATACGTCTGTGAAAAACTCACTGAGCGTTTGGTCGTGTACGAGGAAGTAAAAGAGCGAATGGGTTCCGAGATTCCCGCAGACGATTATCTTTGCTTCATCCGTCCTTACGAGAATAAAAAGCGCCTCGACAAGATCAGGGCGTCAGGTAATTAATATCTGTCTCTGTGCGCGCAGAAAGTTTTTTTCATTCCGATGTCCTGCTGATTGAGGAAAACCCGGAAAGTATGGCCTCCCCCAATGCAAGCGCCTTTCTACCCTGCACCGTTGCGCTATTGACACATTCGCCCTGCTTATAAAATCCTGACGAATTGGGTCAAAGCCAACGGCTGCGAAACGACCGGCCTGGCCTATGAATATTATCTGAACGACCCCAGCCAGGACCTATCCATCGTGGCCGAAACGGAAATCCGCTTTCGCTTGAAGTAAGAAAAAGCCGGCTTCCCATTCTCGGGTTGCCGGCTTTCTAATACTATTATGCTTTACGAAGGAGGCGGCTCTGGTTCGCCGCTGCGCTGCGGTTTGACCTTGGCCGGCGCGCGGTAACAGCAGCCGGTTTGTTCGCGGGTCGGCTGGAAGCCGTAGGCAACCCAGCAAGTGCTATCCACCAGTTCCAGCTCATTGACCGGGTAAACGCTGTTGGTCTTGTCCGGCGAACCGGCTTGTGTATTGCTGAATGTGTCGTTGTAGTCGAATAAGGCCGGGTCAGCCGCGCCTGCGTCCGCCCAGGCTTTCCAGAAGAAGTAATCTCTTCCGATTTCTGTCTTCAACACCGCCAGGTGAATGATGTTGGCTGCTCCATCCGCGCTCCGCTGCCAGGCAAGCGCGCTTTCCGCCTGCTCTTCCCCCGAAAAAGCAGTCGTTTCATAACCATCGCCGGAGAACGGGTCGGGGAGCACGGCAATCGCGCCGCCCACGTCGTTGTTGGCATCCTTGTATAGCGTTACGCCTTCGCTGGTCCATTCAACCGCTTCCCCGCCCTTTACCCACAACAGCAGGTCGCCCTTTAGGTCCAGGTCAGTGTCGAATTCGATTCCGTAAAAGGCTGAGGGGTAATCGCTGTCCTCAGCCCCGCCGTTTAACTCAAATGCGAAGTAATAATGGGTGGCGTCTTCCGCGATAGCTACGTTCACGATATCGGTTTCCGGGTGATAAGCCATTTCGGATTGCGTGAAAGGCCGCTCCAGGTTGTCGATCCGCAACGAATCCCCCCAGGCTGTCTTGGCTTGTGCGGTCAGCGAGCTGTCAATTTCGTCCTTGGTGATTCCTGCGGGAATGGTTTCTGCGGGCAGGTCAACCGCTTCGCTTGCTGCTTTTGATTCAGCTGCTTCAATTGCCTGTGGCTCATCTGCTTGTGCGCTTGGGTGGCTTTCGCTGATCGCCGCCAGCCCGCTGCCCGCAATCAGCCCGGCTGCCAGGATGGAAATCACCAGCAGCATTCCTGCTTTTCTTGGCATCGCTATGTGTCTCATTTCTACTCCTTATTCACATGCATGCCCTCCGATGGTTTCCACGGATTCAGGGAAGATTTCCGCAGATACCTATATCATTATACAAAATCTTCACAACTGATTTGTAATAACTGGTTGGGATTCCTCATTTTTTTATTTTTTCAATCATATATACCATGAGCGCGCAATCCTGCGCGCTCATGGTTCTTGGAAACGCTTTGTCAACAGGCGCGCTTGTTATCCCAATCCCAAAGCCATTCCGCCATGGAAGATGATGACCGCCGCCACCCAGGCTACCACCAATTGCATAACCATTCCGAAAAGAGTCCACTTGTTGCCGAATTCCTGGCGCTGCGCGGCCACCGCTACCATGCAGGGTGTGTACAGCAGCACAAAAACCATAAAAGCCAGGCTGGATAATTTACCATGCCCGCCGCTGATGGCATTGAAATGCTCTTCCACTGCCAGGTTCAATTCCGGCATTTCTTCTTCCGCTTCCACCTCGAACAGGTTGATTCCTACGATCAGCGGGATGGATTTGATCGTGTCCCAGGCTGCGCTGCCGAAACTGGTGACGATATAACCAACGTCTTCAAAGAAGCTGGTGGCGGGAGCTTCTTCTTCCGCCCCGCCCTCGATCTCGAAGATTTGCGACATGGTGCTGACGATCACTTCTTTCGCCACGAAGCCGGTTACCAACGCGCCCGAGGCCTGCCAACTGTCAAAACCGGCAGGTTTGAAGACCGGCGCGATGCTGCTGCTGATCGCAGCGTAACTGCTCGCGTCGATGTCCGATTCCGCGAACTTGCCGCCATCCACCGGGATCATCATCAGTAGCCACAGCACCACGCTGGTGATCATGATGATGGAAAATGCTTTTTTCACAAATGCCGAGGTGCGCTCCCACATGTGGAACCAGATATTCCTCCAGGTCGGCATGCGGTAAGGCGGCAGCTCCAGCACGAACGGCGCGGCTTCCTTGGTCTTGAACATGGTGCGGTTCAGCAACACGCCCAGCAGCACTGCCACCACGATGCCGGTCAGGTACATCGCGAAAATGACCGTGTTGCTGTTCTGCGGGAAGAAGATCGAGGCGAACAGCACGTAAACCGGCAGGCGCGCGCCGCAGCTCATGAACGGCACCAGCAATCCGGTCAGGATGCGGTCTTTTTCATTTTCCAATGTGCGCGTGGCATAGCAGGCCGGTACGGTGCAGCCGAACCCGACGATCATGCACATAAAACTCTTGCCGTGCAGGCCTAAAGCGTGCATGAAGCGGTCCATCACAAAAGCCGCCCGCGCCATATAGCCCGAGTCCTCCAGGAGCGCCAGCGCGAAATACAGTGCCAGCATCACCGGCACGAACACCAGCATACCGCCAACGCCCGCGATAATCCCGTCAATGAACAATCCTTCGACCCAGGTGCCCCCCAGACCGAGCCAGTTGATGATGCTGCTGACCCAATTGGTCAGCGGGCCGCCGATCACGCCGTCGACCCAATCCATAAAAGGTCCGGCAATATCGGTCGTGATTTTGAAAACCACCCACATCATCGCCAGGAAAATCGGGATGCCCAGAATGCGGTTGGTGACAATTTTGTCGATCTTATCGCTGGTGGATAAGCGCTCGCTGGTTGATTTTTTAACGCTTTCCAACATCAGCCCGTGGATCCAGCCATAACGTTTGTCCGCGAACAGGGTATCGGCATCTTCTCCGAAGCGGCTGCTCAGGTTGGCGTAGCTCTCTGCTCTGACCGCCAGGATCTTTTTACCTGCCTCGCTGGCTTCAAAAGCCTTGATCAGCTCCGCGTCGTTCTCCAGCAGCTTGATGGCCATCCAGCGCGTGTCCCGTTGTATATCCAGGTCACCCGCGTCACGGATGGCTTTTTCCAGTTTCTCGATTTCCTTTTCCAGGATATCGCCATAATTGATCTTAAAAGGTTGTTTGAGTTCCAGGTTCAAATCATTCACAGCCATGATAATTTTCCTTATAATTAATTCATTTTTTCCAGGATGGCGTCCTTCAGCTCGCTGATGCCCAGCCCTCTATTCGCGACCGTTTTCACGATATCGGCTTTGAGCGCTACGCCCATTTTTTCGAGATCGATTTTCAGGCCGTCCGTCTCTGCCAGGTCGCTCATATTCAGCGCCACGATCAGTTTTGCGCCCAATTCCAGAATTTGCACCGCCAAGTACAAATTGCGTTCCAGGTTGGTGGAATCCAAAACTGCCACCACCACATCCGGATGCTCTTCCATGATGAAATCCCTGGCAATAATCTCCTCGATTGAAAAAGCCGAAAGGCTGTAAGTCCCCGGCAGATCGACAACCGTGATCTGTTTGCCTTTGTGCTCGAAGCTGCCTTCTTTTTTCTCAACGGTTTTTCCCGGCCAGTTGCCCACATGCTGATGTGATTTGGTCAGCTCGTTGAAAACTGAGGTTTTCCCGCAGTTGGGGTTGCCTGCCAGGGCGACAGTGAATTTTTCCATAATCAATTACTCCTCTATTTTGCATTTTTGCGCCAGGCGCAGGGGTTCGACAAACACATGGTGCGCAAGCCGGCGGTCGATGGCATAGCGCGTGCCTTTCAGGTCCACCAGCAAGGGGCAGCCGTAATTCGCGGAAATAACGGTTACGTCCATGCCGATATTCAATCCCAGGTCCGCCATGCGCCTGCGCATCCCCCACCCGCCGCGGATGCCCGTTACGATCATCGTTTCGCCGGAAGCAGCCATGCTCAATGGCATCATCGCTACTCCTCCGCTTCGATTTCCACCAGCACCGCTTTGGCCTCGTTCTTCCGCACCGAAAGGTTATACCCCTTCAAGGTCAATTCGATCGGGTCCCCCAGCGGGGCCACCCGCAAGATTTTCACCTCGCTGCCAGGCACCAGCCCCATATCCATCATGCGCTGCTTGATCGGGCCCTTCCCTCCCACGCTCACCACTGTTCCTTTTTGCCCGATTTTCATTCTATCCAGTCTGACCTGGTTTAACTTGATTGTTTCTGTTTTTTCCATGTGTACTTTCTCCTTGATGATTGCTTCTGTTCCCGCCCGCCCCGCAGGCCGGGAAACCTGCGGCTGCTTGTTTTTTTCTGTCTTGATGATTCGGATCTCCTGGCATAACTGCAGCGCCAGGCTGACGTGTTCGCCGCTGGCTGCCAGCAGCATCATTTCGGCCGTCTTGCCCCGCACCTGCAGCATACCGCCGTTGTGAATGCCAGCTTGATTGAGGTAATCCTGGATGTTTTGCGCCAGTCCTTCCATCAAGCAATACCCTTCCTCCCCGGCGCAAAGCGCTGAAAGCGGCAGGGTCTTCAACTGCGTTTGTTTTTCTTCCCCGCGCGGGATTTCCTTGCCCTGCGGATTGACTGGCGGGTTGCCCAGGAAGTCATCCAGCCGGTCAGCCAGATCACTTGAAGTGGCATGTTCCAGTTCATCCGCCATTTTATGCGCTTGCTCGAAACTGAAACGCAGCTTTTCTACCAGGAACACTTCCCACAAGCGGTGCCGCCGCAGCACCTGCAGCGCCTCGCGCTCGCCTGCGGGCGTCAGGCTGGCGCCTTTATATGGTTGATAATCAATCAGGTTCTGCTCCTGCATCTTGCGGCACATTTCGTTGACCGATACCGGTGAAATACACAGCGAATCCGCCAGGAAAGAGAGCGGCACCGGATTAATTTGTTCTTCCAGCCGTTTAATCTTGACCAGATACATTTGTACGCTGTCGGAGAGGGGCTTGGCAAGTGCTTCTACCATATTAGGCTTTCCTATATTTTTTCTTTCTATTTTTTTAGGTTCGCCTTATTTTATGCTAAATTTGTGGATTGTCAAGTATTGTCTTGTTTTGTCAATACGGGTCTGCTAAACGTAGCGAGCGCAGCCATGGCTGCGCTCGCTGTGTTTCTTAAGTTGAATTTGTTTTATTCTCCTGGTGTGGTGTCTTGCTTAGCCGTTGGTTCGTCCTTCAGCAGCGGGATAAAAGCCAGCGAGGTCAGCGCGATGGCGGCGTTGAGCATGAAAACGGTCAGGGTCGGCAGGTGATCCAGCATATAGCCGGTCGCCACGCTGCCCAGCGCGGTGATTGCATAGGTCGATGCCAGGAACAAGCCATTAGTCAACGAGCGGTCCTCCGGATTGTTTTTCTGCAGCATGGCCATCAGGGTCGGCATCAGCATGAATCCAAATACGCCCATGACAGCGATCAGCAAAAGTTGCGGGATGCCCGAGGCATAAATGGCAGCGCTGAAAGCCAACGCGAAACCGAACAGCGAAATAGCGGTCACGCGTTTGACGCCGATGCGATCATAAAGCAGGCCGCCGAAGTAATTGCCCAAAATGCCGGCCCCGAAATAGAAAGAAACCGCCAAACCTGACATCCACAGGCTGCCGCCTTTTTCCACGATATAAACCGGTAGGTACGCGTAGGCGCTGGAGCGCAGCAAAGAGTTGGTGACGGATATTCCCACAATAGGGATGAATTGCCGGATGATGCGCGCGCGGCTTTGTTTGCTCAGCCTGTGTTTAACGTGCGCTTCTCTTTCTGCTTTCACGCGCATATCGACCTTTGGCATTTTCGCCCGCAGTATATACAAAAAAATCGAGAGCGCAATTCCCGCCAGGAACAGGTAGGGTATCCATTCCTGGCGCCCATTGGTCAAAATGGCAGTGATCAGCAGCGGGCCGACCATAAATCCGGCCTGCCCGGCTATATTCCAAATCGCCAGGATGCTGCCCAATGATTGGTCGCTCGCTTGCCCGATGTCCGCCGGCCCGATGGCATGATAGAAGTAGATGCTCAAACCGCCCGCCACCAGCACCAGGAAAAGTAAATAGAAATTCGGGATCAAGGTCAGCGAGCTCATGCACAACGCGGTGATGGCTGGCGTTAGGAACATATATTTGCGGATATCTCTTTTATCCGCGATGCGCCCGATCAACGGCATGCTGAGCGCTGTCAACTCCAGTCCAAGGTTCAGAATTCCCGCCTGGACCTTCAATAGATTCAACTGGGTGATTAAAACCGGCAGGGTTGGCGCGAAAAACGCCAGGAAGACATCATTGGAAAAATGCGCCGCCGTATGGTAAATGGTTTGCAGAAAAGCGGGGGATTTTTCGGTTGTCTGCCGTACGCTGGCTTGTATTTCTTTTCGCATGAAGCTCCAATCAATAAGAAGAAAAATAATTGAACAAGCGCTTCGCAGTGCTCTCCAATTACCATTACAGTAATGTAAAGGTCACTATCCCTTGCGACGATAAGGTTTGCACAGGATCTCGTGGATTTCAAAATCCTTAAAATCGGTGAATGAAGCCGCGCGCATGACTACCACCGTGTCTGACCCGCGATGTGTGCCGCCAATCGCCAACACCTTCTGTCCGGTCTGGATGAATCCCTGGCTGGCAGCCATCAAGGTGATCTCGCAAGCCACTTTGAAACCCTCGCTGATCCGCCGATACGCGTCCGCGATCACCTGCGCGGTTTGGTTGCGCGTGAATACGCTCATGGCGCCCAGCGAAGTGCCCCACAGCACGCGAATTCCCTGCGCTTCGAGGTCTTTGCAGATATCCATGGATGGGCTTTGCGCGCCATCCAGCACCTCACCCACCACCAGCAGCTTTGCTCCGCTTCCGGCAAAGACCCGTGCCGCCTGCATTGCGCTTTCTCCATAGGTGGAAGCCAGCACCACCATATCGATATCGCCTTGTTGGTAACGCTTGAGGGCGATCTCCAGCGCAGTTGAGGTATTTTGCTCACCTGCGGCTTGAAAGTAGGTAATCTCGGCCATTCTTTTTACTTAAGGCTCTCGTGCATGATCTGGATAAAGCGCTCTCGGTCGATGCGGATGCCCACTTCAACATTGGCGTTCTTTGCTCCAGAACCATGGAATCGCGAGCCGGTTACCGTGCAGCCGCGCGTGTGCGTGCCGGTCAGCTCAATATCGATATGCATCGGCGCGGTTTCGACCACCGACGGTTCGATCACCGCTGCCACCGCGCAGGCATCAAAAATAATGCCACCTTCTTTACCAAAGTGCCTGGAATGAATATCCACCACGATATCCATCACATCCGCAGCGGCAATCGCCCAGGGCGTCTGGATGGCGCGGATGCTATCCACGTCTTTCTGCATCACCTGCGCCACATCCGTCACTTCCAGGCCGACCATTTTGATCGGTATGCCCGCAGTGTAAACGATGAAAGCCGCCTCAACATCCGCCTTGATGTTGAATTCAGCGAAAGAAGTGGCATATGCCCCGCCCATGGTGACAATGGCCGGGATGCGCTCTTTCAGGCGCGGCTCGATGCGCAGCGCGAGAGCCAGGTTGGTCAAAGGCCCGATCGGCATGTAGATGGTGTCCCCACCCTCTCCGCTCATGTAATAATCGATCAGGAAGTTGACCGCGTGCTTTTCTTGCGGGCAAACGGTCGGCTCAGGGAAGGGCAGCTTGATGACCTGGTCGCCATCGCCGGCCAGGATCGGCCCGATGAGCGGGTGGCTGGCCCCCGTGTAAACCGGCACATGCGCCAGTTTGCCCGCGCACAACAGGCGCAGGGTATTTTCCAGTGTTTGAGATAAAGGCGCGTTGCCGTGCACCGGCAGCGCAGCCACCAATTCCAATGCGGGGTGATGGCCAGCCATCAATAACGCCACGGCGTCATCGCAGCCGGTATCGACGTCCAAAATAACTCTCTGCTTCATAAAAATGTCCTTGTTTACCTGTAAATGTTAGGTTGGATAGTAAGCGATGGCTGTTCCAGGCAAGCGCTGGCTCAAGCGCTGCACGCGGCTTTGCACTTCCTGGCGGATCTTTTCTTTATCCAGGGTCAGCAGCTTGCGCCCTTGCATCAGCACTTTGCCGTTGCACAGCACGGTATCCACGTCCGAGGCGCGCAGGCAGTAGATCAGCGCCGCCAGCGGGTTAGCCTTGGGTGTGGCGTACAGGGCGTCCTGCCGCAGCAGGGTGATATCAGCCAGGAATCCCGCCTTGACCTCACCGATCTGGCCCTCAAGGTGCATGACTTTGGCGCTGCCGCGGAAGGCAATATCCACCACCTGGCCCATCTTCATCACGGTTGGATCGGAGGTTTTGTACTTGGTGAACATCGCCAGCAGGCGCATTTGCTCCATGATGTCCAGCGTGTTGTTGCTGGCTGCGCCATCGGTTGCCAGGCCGATCGGAATGGAGTGTTCCAGGTACTTTTCAATGGGCGCCATGCCCATGCCATGCTTCATATAGGTCTTCGGCGCCTGGGCGATGCCGGTGTTGGCAGCCGCCAGGATTTTAAAATCTCCTTCGCGCGGGTATAGGCAATGCCCCAAGATGGTGGGTACGTCAAAAATGCCGGTTTCCTGCAGCTGCTTCACCGGGGTGATGCCATACTGCTCCAGGCTCAATTCCACCTGGGGAGCGGTTTCCGATACATGAATGTGGATGCCGGTGTTGATCTGCCTGGCTTTGCGCGCGCACATCGCCAGGAACTCCGGGCTGGTGGTATAGGGCGCGTGCGGACCCAGGTAGGTGGTAATCCGCCCATCGGCTTTACCCTGCCAGCGCTTGATAAACTCAACTGTCTGGTCCACCCTCTCTTCGCCCTCGTGGCCGAAAACTGCCCAGGTTAGGTTGGCGCGCATGCCGCTTTGCTCGACTGCTTCAGCGATGCGGTCCACGTAGAAATAGTGGTCAGCCACGCAAGTCACGCCGTTCTCAATCATCTCGGCCATGCCCAGCTGCGCGCCCCAGTAAACGTCATCCTCAGTCAGGTTAGATTCCATCGGCCAGATGTAATCGTTGAACCACTCGGTGGGCGTTACATCCTCCGCCAGGTTGCGAATCAACACCATCGGCACGTGCGCATGGGTATTGATAAAACCAGGGACGGCCAAAAGGCCGTCCGCTGGGATCGTCTCGGTTCCAGGTTCCACTTCCAGTGAACCCGATTTTGCGACTGCCAGGATGCGGCTGTCCTCGATCAGGATATCCTGAGCCATGAGGATCTCCGCTTTTCCGCTTTCGAAACTGAGCAGATCGCAATTTTTAATGATCTTTTTTGACATTTGCAATCTTGATCTGGAAGATTACTCAGCCTTGTGGGCTGCCAGTGCTTCCCAATGTTCTTTTTGATATCGTTTCATGCGCTCCAGCGCCGCCTGGCGCTGCTGGATGGCATATACCGCCAACGCAACCACGGTTGTGACGTATGGAATGGTTTGCACCAATTGCGATGGGATATTCAACGAACCCAATTGGTTGGACACTGCGTCTGCGAAACCGAACAAAAGGGATGCCAGCAAGACACCCAGAGGTTTACGAGCGCCCAGGTGCACAGCCGCGATGCCAATCCAACCTCTGCCCGCCGCCATTTCTTTTTGGAAAAACTGCAAGTAAGCCATGGACAGGTTCATGCCGCCCAGCGCAGCGAATACACCGCTGATCGCCAGGGCGATCATGCGGGATGTCTTCACGTTGATTCCCAGGGTGGTTGCCGCTTCAGGATTTTCGCCGACTGCCCTCAGATGGGTGCCAAAACGCGTTCTATATAGGAAAATGTAAACCAGGAACACCGATAGAAAAGCCAGGTATGTGAAAACAGGGTGTCCGCTGATTACCTCTCCCAGGAAGGGAATATCTTTAATAACAGGGATATCCCAATTGGGGACTGACAGGCTTTTCACAGTAGAAGAGTTGCCCTTGTCACCGGTCAGAATGTAGAGCAAAAATACCGTTCCACCTGAAGCCATCAAGTTGATGGCCAGACCACCGATGAAAAGGTTGGTTTTAAAGTAAATATGGAACAAACCTAAAAGCAGCGCCATTAAAACACCCGCAATGATGCCAGCCAGGATCGCCAGCCAGACATTGCCGGTATATGCAGAAACCATAACACCGGTGAAAGCACCCACGTTCATAATGCCTTCCAACGCCATATTGGGAACGCCGGTAACAGTCGCGATCAACCCGCCCATAGCCGGGAAAATAATCGGCGTGCTGATACGAATGACACTTGCCAGGAACAAAGTGCTTAAAATACTCCGAATGACAGTTTCAAGCGACATGGCTGTCTCCTTCCTTTACTTTATTCAAATCGGGTTTGCTGCCGTTGTTGCTATCATTGCTTTCTTTGAATTCTGCGACGCGTTTCTGGATGGTCGGGAGCAATCTTTCAGCCGTGACCAGCAGCAACACCATCGCTTGAATGACAAACACCAACTCTCTGGAGACATCTGAGCTGCGTTCCATCACGTCCGAACCAGCCCGCAAATAGCCGTATAAAAGGCCGGCAATCGGGACTCCCAATGGATTGTTGCCCGCCAGAATGGCGATGTTGATCCCTTCAAAACCAAGTCCGGAAGTCATATTGGAGATGATCTTGTTGTGGATCGCCAGGGTAAGGTGGGCGCCAGCCAGGCCAGCCACGATACCGCTGACCAGGATCGACATGATGATGGTGCGTTTTACATTGATACCGCCGTAATGGGCAAATTTGGTATTCAAACCAACCGTGCGTAATTCATAACCGAATGGCGTCTTGAACAACAAATAGTAAACAACGATCACTGCAGCGATCACAATATAAACCATAATGGTGACGCTGGTTTGTTTCTCCCAAAGCTCACGAATAGTCTGCAGAAACGGCCAATCCGGTATGAAGGTTGGCAAACGGAATGGTTTATCAATGAATTCCGAGCTGATCGAACGGGATTTGGGGGTCATGATGAAGGTTTTTAGAATGTATTCAAATACCTTCAATGCGACGGAGTTCATCATCAGGGATGTTACCAGTTCATTGGCGTTGTAGTATGCCTTCAGCAGCGCAGGGATGAGCCCCCAAAGAGCGCCAACCACCATTGCCGCCAGAAAAGCTAACAAGATTCGAGGAAAAGGCGGTAGGGGGACATACAATGCCACGCAGCCGGCCGCCATGGCGCCCAGCACCATTTGCCCTTCCACACCGATATACCATTGGCTGGCGCCGAAAACGATGCAAATCACCAAGCCTAAAAGGATCAGCGTCAGCGATTCCTCCAACCAGTCACCAATACGGTTCAGCCGTGAAAGCGGGCCTAATAAGAATGACTTATATGCTCCCACGGGATCTTCTGAAACGAATAATGTAATGATGAATCCCAGTGCCAGGCCGATGGACACGGCTAACACAATGCGTAATAATTCACGGAAACCCTTTGATTCAAAGAAAGATTTCATAGGAATTTCTCCATCTCTTCGTTAGTTTGATGCTTGATGCCCAGCATAAACAAACCCAATTCATCTTCACTGACTTTGGCGGCATCCGGAAAAACGCCTGTGATCTTTCCTTCATACAACGTCACAATCCGGTCCGAAAGGCTCATGACTTCGCTCAGGTCCGCAGATACAAGCAAGACGGCGCAGCCTTCTGTACGAAGCCTGACCAACTCCTCGCGAATAAATTCTGTCGCGCCCACGTCAATACCGCGGGTTGGCTGGGAAGCAATCAACACATAGGGATTTGAGGATAACTCCCGGGCAACAATCACTTTTTGCATGTTACCGCCGGAAAGTGATTCAACCGGCAACTTTCCATTCGGCGTGAGGATGCCAAACTGCCTGATCAAGTCTTTTCCTTTATTTTCAATCAGGCGGTAATCAAGCATCATCCCTTTTTTATATGGCTTGCTAAAATAGCGATCGACAATCAGGTTCTCTTCGATGGACTCTTTAAGCGCAACACCATTGGTCAACCGGTCTTCAGGAATATGGGATACGCCTTTCTGGCGAACCTCGCGGGGGGTTCGATCCAGAACATTTTTACCCTTCACAACAGCCTGGCCTCCCGCGGATCTTTTCAAACCGGTCAATACTTCAACCAGTTCAGTTTGGCCATTGCCTTCCACGCCGGCAATTCCCAAAATTTCTCCGGCATAAAGGTTAAAACTGACATCTCTTAGAACAGGGCGGCCGGTTTCAGATATAAAAGAAATATTCTGAATTTCCATACGTTTTTCGGCGCGTTTCATGGTCGGTTTGGAAATATTCAGGAATACTTCGCGGCCAACCATCATGTTGGCCATTTGTTCGCGGGTAACGTCCTTGGTATCCACGGTGCCAATCATCTTTCCATGCCGCATCACTGTTACGCGGTCCGAGATTTCTTTTACTTCACGCAGTTTGTGAGTAATGAAAATAACAGTCTTTCCCTGATGTACCAACGTGCGAATGGCTTTAAAAAGATCTTGGGTTTCCTGCGGGGTCAATACCGCAGTGGGTTCATCCAAAATCAAAATTTCAGCTTTTCGGTAAAGGGTTTTTAATATTTCTACGCGTTGACGCTGCCCAACATTTACGCTATCGACAATTGCATCTGGTTGAACAAAAAGACCAAATTGGTCTGATAATTCCTTGGTTACATTAAGTACCTGGTCCTTATCAATAAATCCGTTTTTAATTGGTTCATTTCCCAGGACTACATTTGCGGCAACAGTAAATGAAGGAACTAACATAAAGTTCTGGTGGACCATTCCGATTTTATGGTCAATCGCATCCATTGAGGATTTAAATGAAACGCTTTTTCCATCAATGACAATCTCACCTTCGGTTGGCTGTTCAATACCGTATAAAATCTTCATTAAGGTGGATTTGCCTGCGCCGTTTTCTCCAACCAGGGCATGGATCTCGCCTTTATTTACTGTAAAGTTCACACCATTATTAGCGACCACGCCATTATCGTAAATTTTTACGATATTTTTCATCTCAACTATTGGCTTCATGTAAGTTCTCCGATACCAGGATATAACGAAGGGCAGGGAAAAATCCCTGCCCTTTACTAAATTCGATCTTAGAAAACGGTGCCGATTACAATTTCGCCAGCCAGAACTTTTTCCTGTGCTTCGGCGATCTTGTCCTTGACTTCCTGGGGGGTCATGGATTCATAATATTCATTGTAGGCCAGACCAACGCCGCCTTCGGCAATACCAAGGTTTTCATTGGAGCCAACAGGAAGCGTCCCATCAAAGTACATGGTCATTGCGCGGTACAGGGAGTTATCCACATTTTTCAACATGGAGGTCAAGATAACTTTGGCCAATTCAGGATTGGTTTCGTTCTCGATCGCATATTGATCGGAATCAACGCCAAGTGCCCATTTGCCAGCTTCCTGCGCTGCGTAGAAGACACCTTCACCGGTGCCGCCGGCAACCTGGAAGACCACATCCGCGCCCTGCTGGTACATAGTGAGGGCAAGTTCTTTACCCTTGGCAGGATCGCTCCAGCCGCTGGCATATTGAACAAGAACGTTGGCTTCGGGGATACCGGCATCCATTGCGCCTTGTTTGTAACCAACCATGAAGTCATTGATGACCGGGATATCCATGCCACCAAGTGCGCCGACCATATCGGATTCGCTCATCAAACCGGCATACAAACCGGCCAGATATGAACCTTCATTTTGTTTGTATTGCACTGCATAGACGTTTTTGTAATCGCCGGCAGCGAAATCGACAGGATTGTCGAAGATGATGAAGGTTTTTTCAGGATATTCGGGAGCAGCTTCGAGCATGACAGGCAGCAGATCGCTGGAGGCGATCAGGATCACGTCGGAATCAGGATCCTGAACGGCATCCTGGAAGGCAGGTTCCCATTTGGCGGGATCTACGCCGGCTTCGCTGGTGACCAGTTCGAAACCGAATTCTTCGGCTGCCTTGGTCAGACCGCGGTGAGCGGAATCAGTGAAGGATTTGTCGCCCAGGGTTCCATTTACAACATGGACAACCTTGGTTTCGGCGGGAACGGGCAGAGCAGCAGCAGCTTCTTCGGCTGGGGCGGCTTCTTCTGCCGGGGCAGCTTCTTCGGCTGGGGCGGGCTCAGCAGCAGCGCCACCGCAGGCGACCAATAAAGCACCTACCAACAAAAGGCTCAAAATGGTAATTTTTTTTGCTTTCATTTTTTCTCCTCGAGAATTTGTTTGTATTTTCTACTAACGTTAAACAAAAAACAATTTTATCCTTTTTTCGCTGCGACCACCTCCTTTAAGTATATGAATCATAAGACCAAATCATTACAGAATAGAAATACTCATGTTTAAAACACGTTTTTCTTCAACAAGCCGGTGGAACCGCGTTTTTC
>Ga0172371_10003677_pt1 | contig 23610 bp, 23 predicted proteins | sample Lak12m_FD_114543 | JGI IMG/M metagenome (GOLD analysis project Ga0172371, IMG submission 114543) | Freshwater microbial communities from Kabuno Bay, South-Kivu, Congo - kab_022012_12m | ecosystem: Environmental > Aquatic > Freshwater > Lake | place: Democratic Republic of the Congo: South-Kivu...
AAACCGGTCATGGGGGATTTGGATGCCAGTCCATACTTGCCGCCCACCGGGACGGGTGTGCCGGCGAAGATGCCGTTGGCGATGCAAACAGGATTATCGGGTGAGTAGGCATCGCAGCCGGGCTTGATATTCTCCCAGCACAAGCGCGAAGCCATCGAGACGCCCCCAACCCACAGCCTGTACCACTCCTCTTTCTTTTCTTCCACCCAGGTCTTTCGTTCAGTCAGATTAATATGCAATACTTTTCCGCTGTAACCGAACATGCCACACTCCTCAGGTTAAAAAATAAAAGCCGGTTTCATCCTCCGGCCAATAATGACAATAAAATCAGTTTGTCGCCTTCTTTGGGTTGGAATTGCAGGTCGCTTTCGTGCAGAATCTTTTTCCCATTCAGGCTGAAAACGTTGGTGGCAATCAAAGTTTTGCCGTCCTTGCCAATGATATCGCCAATCAGCGCGGGATAGCGCGCGGACAGGGCTGCCACGACGTCCTGAATGCATGCCGGCCCTTCCAGGGACAGCGCACATCCCGGCTGCCCGGTCAACACACGCGAAATCCCAGTAAACTCGACATTTACCTGCATACGACATCCCATAGAATTTTAATTAATTTGAATTACTTTGTGGAGTGATATTTTACATGTTCCATAACGCTATCACGCCGGGTCAATTATAATTCAAGCTTTTTAAAAAAACGGCATTTTGTTAATAAATAATTAATGTAATTCAGATACATTTTATCATATTTCATGCTCTCGGCCCAAAAAGCGCCGTGCCGATGCGCACCAGGTTAGCCCCCTCCTCAATCGCCACCTGGTAGCTGTGGCTCATTCCCATCGATAAAATGCGGATCTCATCATTCTTCGCCCGGTATTCGTTGAAAATCCGGGCAGTAGTTTTAAAAAACGGCCGCGCGAGTTGCGGGTCGCCGGTCAACGGTCCCATGGTCATAAAACCCTGCAATCTGATATGCGGGAACTCAGCCAAAGCCGCCACCAGCGCGCCCACGTCCTCAGGCAGCACGCCATGCTTGTTTTCCTCGCGCCCGCTGTTGATCTCGATCAGCACCGGCAAGGTTTTGCCCAGCTTCGCGCAGTGCTTCTCCAATTCGCGCGCCAACCGCACGGAATCCAGCGTTTCGAGCATATCGAAAAGTTCCACAGCCAGCGCCGCCTTATTGCGCTGCAGGTGGCCGATCATATGCCATTCCGCCCGGAATGAAAGCTGCGGCAGCATGGCCTGGGCTTCCTGGACATAATTGTGCCCGAAGCAGCGCATGCCGGCCTGCCAGGCAGCAGTCACTTCTCCCAAAGAGCGTGTTTTGGCGGCTGCCAGAAGAGTGACACTGGCGGGGATCTCTTTCAGCAATCGCTTCGCATTTTCTCTAATTTGATCAATGGCGTTCATTTCAGGTTTATTGTATTACGAACAGTTGGAAAGAGGTTTAATAAATTGTAGGGACAATTAATTTATTTCTTACAAACGATAAACACCAAAATGCTATACTGATATTAGGCAAAAAAAATTGCGAGGTGGCGATATGTTCAAGAATATTCTGGTGGCATTTGATGGATCCGAACACGCGCGGCGCGCGGCGCAATTAGCCGGAGAAATGGCGCGCGTGCACAAAAGCGCTGAATTATGGCTGGTATGCGCCATGGATATCCTGCCCGCGGAATTGGGCAAACCCTTTATCGATGAACTGATCACCGAACGCACCCACATCGGTACCGAGATGCTGCAGCAGGCCAAGGAAATCATCGGCAAAGGCGTCTCCATCCATGAAGAACTGTTATTCGGCCCAGCTGCCGAAAGCATCATGAATGTGGCCAACAGCCGCGATTGCGACCTGATCATCATGGGCACGCGCGGCGTGGGCGGCTTAAAAGGCCTGCTGATGGGCAGCCAGATCCAAAAAGTGATCAGCCTGGCGGATATCCCGGTGATGTCTGTGAAGTAAGAGGCTGACAAAATAGAGGATTCTATATTAAGAAATAGAATCCTCTATTTATTCATTCTAATATTTTTTTAGTAATCTTCTTCAAGATCTTCAATAATCTCTAGCCTGTTCTGATGACGGCCCCCTTCATATTTTGTCTCGAGCCATTCATCGACAATCTTTAGTGCCAAATTCAATCCCACCACTTGCGAACCCATGCATAAAATATTGGAATCATTGTGCATACGGGAAGCAACGGCCGAATAAGGCTCACTGCAAACCACTGCGCGAATACCGTGGATTTTATTGGCAGAAATGCTCATCCCGATTCCACTGCCACAAATCAGTATTCCAAAATCGCATTCTTTCTGATTTATTTTTTCTGCAACTTTTTTTGCATAAATCGGATAATCTGTTCGCATCGAGTCGTAGGTACCACAATGGGTAATTTGGTAACCATGACTTTCAAGATGTGGGATTATTTTCTTCAGCAATTCCAGGCCGATATGGTCGCATCCAACTGCTAATTTCATAGAATTATCGGTTATTCGAAGCCAGCCTGCGATAAGTCAATCGGCGGCCTTTTAAACACAGTGACATCTGGTAGATATTCTCCGGCAGTGCGCAGCCGCATAACCCTGCGTCGCCAATAGCGTGGATGTCCGCCCCGGTCTCCCGGGATTCAATCGCCAAGAGACGGATCGTATCCACATCAGTGCCTTCAACCGAACCATCCAGGAAGGACATGGTCATTGTGTTTTTGTCTTTCTTGTGAACGTATTCCACGAGTTCGCGGATCATGTCAACAGTAATTCCCTGGCGTGAACCCGGGCAGGGGAAATTGATCACATCCGCGCCTGCGTCCATTAATTGGTCAATAAATGTTTTTGCGGGAATGGAAGACAAGGGATCACCCAAAACTTTTTCGTCCACACCATCCTCCCATTTCCCCGAGAAGATCAGCGTTTTTCCTTTTACAGCTTTTACACAAGCGCGGGTTGCCGCGAGGATATCGTTCAATGTCGCACCATTGCCGGGGTTGGCTCCTAAAACAATAAAATCAGCCCCTTGCTCTACACACTTATGAAAGTTTTCCTCAGTAGCTATCCTGCCGAGGAAAAATTCGTTTCCTCCATATGGAGAAATCCGATCCAGGGGTACGCATTCCAGGTAAACACCAACCGGTCGGCGCACCAATTTTTTTAACTCGCCTACTAGCATGACATCAAAAGCGGATTTTCGAAGATTATAGGTACGGATGCCATACAACGGGCTTTTTTCATCCAAACTATAACCATTCAGCATCAGCATGTCAGCGCCAAAAGCAGCTTCCAATTCTGGATTCGATGCATTATCAACGAGAGAAGAGCCCATTCCATTGAAAGATTGCGCCATCAATGTTCTGCCTTCAGATAAGCGGATGGATTCTTTAAGTTCCTCCGTGGTTATTTTCTCGAAATCGCTGCCCGTGCAATCAAGCAATCTTTTTATCATGCTTCTCCTTACATTTTTAATAGCATATAATTATTGTGTGTGCGGGGCAGGCTAATTTCTCAATTTGAGATTTTAGCCCGCCCCCAGTTCTATTTTCAGTCTATCCTAGAGTATTGTTCTTCGGTTACTTTTTTTCTTTCTCCATTTCGAATTTTTCAAAGGCTTTGAAGAACGGTGCATAGATCAGGATGCCAATTACCACATTGATAACCAGAAGTACCAGGGCTCTCCAATCACCACCTGTACCCAGGAACGCTGAGAAAGGTGGCGGGGTGATCCAGGGCAAATCAACAAAATAACGATTGACGAGATGCAGCGATAACGCTCCATAGCTGACAAAGGCACCGATTGTCGCTGATAAGACGAAGGGGATCAGCAGGAAAGGATTAAAAACAATCGGCAGACCGAACAAGATTGGCTCAATGATCGTGAAGAAGGTCGAAGGCAGAGCAGTAACTGCCAATGTACGCAGGTTCTTGGCTTTTGAGCGCAGCATCCAGTAGGTCAAGCCCCAAACAGAAGTAGTCCAACCCACCAAGCGTTCGAGTGAACTAACCCAGACATGGGGAAGCTGATTGGCGGGTGTTCCCGCGGCGAAAGCAGCAGCATTCTCGGTAATATTGGTGGTCATGAATGCGCTGGTTATACCGGAGATAATCGCATCTGCGTGGATACCTGTTGACCAGATCAACTGACCGAGAAAATACCTGAAAGTGAAAGTGAAGATATTATCCACAGCTGCAAACACAGGTGTCAACAAACCTTGGATCAACAATACCAGATCAACACTCAAAACCTGACGAACCAGCCATGCCAGCAGCATGGAAATCGCAGCTGGGATCAAACCGGTAAACATATTCGCAATCGCTGGCGGAACTCCTTCCGGCATTTTGATGGTGATATTGTTTTTAACACAAAAACGATACACCATTATCGTGAGCAAAGAACTGAGCATGGCTGTGAAAATGCCTTGTGAGCCCAGGTTATTGATAGCAATTGCGCCATCCGTAACCGTGACTGCCAACATAATGAAGGTAGCGAGACCAACAAGCATGCCAACGTGCGGGTCCAATTTCGAATTTTTCGCCATGGAGTAACTCAGCGAAGCAGCAACAAATAATCCGGTCAAACCCATTGTCAATTGGAAACCCATTAATAGGGGCATCGAGATCGGAAGCAGAAATGAAAATAACTTGTAATTCGTTGCCAGGCCGAATAGCAGGATGAAGATGCTGCCTATCATCAAAACACCGATGATACTGGCGAACCCCTCATAAACCGACTTCACAAAGAAGTTCTCGCTGATTTTTACGAATGGGGGTACAAGAGTCTTGTTAACCCATTCAAAAATACGATCGTTGAAACTTTTTGCTTTTGATGCTTTCATATTTCCTCCAAGTTTTTTTTATATCTAATTTGCTTTTTTTCCAGGGCGTATCATCTTATGCAATCACCTCCTGTTTATCCTCAAGTATTCCAATCATCTCTTTGATCAGATCGATTTCAGACATACAAGTCATTAATGTATCCATTGCGTGTGTGATCAATAACTGCGCTTGAAATGTGTTGCATGTAATTTGTCCGGATAATAATTTCAAGTGAATGCGATGGCTCTCATTAATCGCAGAATCTGCCTGGAGTAATTTTTCCTTTACTGAGTGAAAATCATTTTTTCTTGCCAAATGCAATGCATCAAATGCTTCACTTTTGGCAATTCCAGCGTTTGAAATGATTTCAAGCGCGACCTGTTCAAGTTCCGCTGACATCTTCTTGATCCTACTTTCTTCCCAAATCCATCGCATAATCCAGAATTTCTTTGGCCATCAGCCGTCCATACCAGATCGGTTCAATCAACCCTACTGCGATGTTCTTGCTTTCAGCCAAATCACGGATTTGTGTTTCCCTGAAACGAATCTGCGGACCGATTAACACAACATCAAAATCATCAATGATTTCATTTAAATTTGAAGAAGCATCCGCCTTAACTTGAACTCCTTCAGGGGCTATTTCCTGGATTTTTTTAACGATCAAGCTCGTTGACATGCCAACAGCGCAAATTAATAAAATCCTCATATATAAGTGTCCTTTGAAATAGAGTGTGTTTGTTTGTTTATTTCTGTGAATTTTAGTTAATATAACACCAAGAAATGTTGTTGTCAATCATTTTTTGTATTATAATTAACATATCTTCACAAACTATAAGAGAGTTGATCATATGCTTCCAATCGAACGACAGGTCAAAATTAAAGAATACCTGGTAGAAAAAGGTTTTGCCAGCGTGGAAGATTTGAGCAAGTTGTTCAATGTTTCGGAAATGACCATCCGCCGTGATTTGGATGAATTACATAAACAGGGATTAATTCAAAGAATCTACGGTGGAGCGATGGCCAATGACCCGGCATTCTTTGAAATGTCCGTGATGGCTAAATCCACCCAGTTCTCGCACGAAAAAGAAAAGATCGGGCAGGCCGCAGCTGAGCTTGTCAATGATGGCGAGACCATTTTGATGGATTCAGGCACAACCACCCTCGAAATCGCAAAAAACCTGAAATATAAAAAGATCACTTTAATCACAAACGCTTTGAATGTAGCAATTGAGCTTGCAGTCTGTCCACAGATCGAAATCATTGTCGCAGGTGGAATTTTAAGGAAGGCCGTTCTCAATACTGTTGGTCCCCAAACAGAATCATTTATTAATGATGTGAGGGTGGATAAGGCTTTTATTGGCGTGGAAGGCGTTCATCCTGACACTGGCATCAGTGTACCTGATTTGCTGAATGCCCATAGCAAACGCGTGATGATGAGCATCGCGCATCAATCGATTGTCGTAGCAGACCATAGCAAATTGGGCCGGAATACCACCAATAAGATCGCCTCCCTTGAAGATGTGGATATGATCATAACAGACTCAAAAGCTGATCCTTCGATTGTGAAGCAATTGCAGGAAAAGACATTCGTAAAAATTATCGAATAAAGAAATTAAATATCCTTTACGAATATGGAGTAGCGATTGAAAAGGAAAATTCTTGTTGGTGCATCGCTGGCGTGCGCAAATTTTTTAAATCTCGAGAAAGACCTGAAAGATCTCGAATCCTGCGGTGTCGATTATTTACATTATGATGTGATGGATGGCCATTTCGTGCCGAATTTTGCGTTGAATGTGGATTTGGTATCAACCATCCGGCAGGTAACCAGCTTGCCTGTAAACGTTCACTTAATGACCACCAATCCTTCGGAATACGTTGATCGATTTATCGAGTTGGGTTGTGAATCAATCTCTTTCCACCAAGAGACCGTTCTACATTCCCAACGATTAATTTATAAGATAAAGGATTGCGGAATTAAAGCTGGTTTGGCAATTAACCCGGAGACGCCATTAAATGCTTTGGATTTTCTCCTCCCGGATTTGGATTTTGTGCTAATCATGACAGTCAGCCCCGGCTTTTCCGGTCAAAAAATGGTCCCGCAGGCCATCAGCAAGATAGGTGATTTCCAGCGAATATTGACTGCAAAAAAAATAGATGTTCCCATTCAAGTCGATGGCAATGTGAGTTTCAGTAACATCCCGGCAATGGTCAAAGCAGGCGCAACTATGTTAGTATGCGGCACTTCTTCTCTCTTCATGAAAGAGATGAGTATCTGCCAGGCAGCAGAAAGGATTCATTCAATTCTTGATGAAATCCAAAGCCCTGTTTATTCATAGCTTGTTTATTTCTCTATATGAACTGGTCGATATTAATCAAATTTGGTAATCCATAATTACAGTCCAATAAACAGGACTCACAAACGATCATACCCAGGTAAAACCTTCCTCAAGATCATTTCTTACCAAGCCCAGCTGCTTCCAAAACGCGCGGCGTGGGCGGCTTAAAAGGCTTGCTGATGGGCAGCCAGATCCAAAAAGTGATCAGCCTGGCGGATATCCCGGTGATGGCTGTGAAGTAAATTATTAAAGAAAATCCCGCAGGAATTCTGCGGGATTTTCAAGCTTGGAACTTGTGCCAACCACAAATTCCAATACCGAATTAAGCCAAATGATGAAAAGTATCTTTAAGGGCGGGATATAGACCGCGATAGCTCGTGTAGAAATCGTTATAAATTTGCGCGTCTTTGCCAGGCTTTACTTCATCCATGCGATGAACGGTTTTCCTGCAAGCCTCTTCAACTGAGGGAAAAACACCCGCGCCGGTGGCCGCCAGCAGCGCGGCGCCATACGCAGCACCTTCCTCCGAATCCACCTGAAAGATGCTGGTTCCCAATACATCGGCAATGATCTGCAGCCAAAGCGGATTTCTTGCGCCGCCGCCGGTGATGCGCACGTGATCGATCTTTTTCAGGCCGGCCGCCTTCATCAGCTCAAAGCTGTCGCGCAGACCAAAGGCCACGCCTTCCAGCACCGCGCGCGTGAAATCTCCGAATGCGTGCTGCACGGTGATGCCGATGAACCCGCCGCGCGCCAGCGGATCAGGATGCGGCGTGCGTTCACCCGTCAGATAGGGCATGAACAACAAGCCCCGGCTGCCTGCCGGTGACGCTGCGGCAGTTGCCACCAGTTCATCGAAGCTTACATTCTCTTTAAATGTATCCCTGAACCAGCGCAAGCTGCCGGCCGCCGAAAGCATCACGCCCATCAGGTGCCATTTACCGGGAACGGCATGGCAGAACGCGTGCAGCCGGCCTTCGGGTTCAACGAAGGGAGAATCGGTCGTGGCAAACACCACCCCCGAGGTTCCCAGGCTGATGGACAGGATTCCCTCCTCCACCGCCCCCGTCCCCACTGCCGCGGCGGATTGATCACCCCCTCCGGCAAATACCGGAATGTTTTCTGCCAGGCCGGTCGCCGCCGCGGCGGAATGAGTCAGGCGGCCGGTGGTTTCTGTCCCCTCATACGTCTTTGGAAACCAGCCCGCCTGCATGCCAAGCTTTTCAAGCAATGCGCTCGACCAATCGCGCTTTGCCAAATCAAATAATACTGTCCCGGCGCCATCCGCTCGATCGATGGCATATTCCCCGGTCAGTTTCAGCCGCACGAAATCCTTGGGGAGCAGCACATGGCGAATGCGTTGATAAATTTCAGGTTCTTCGTCCCTTACCCACAGGATCTTGGGGGCAGTGAAACCCGTCAGGGCATCGTTGCCAGTCAAGCGGATGAAGGCTTCTTTTCCGATCACCTGCCGGATGGTATCGCACTGCCGCTGCGTGCGCTGGTCATTCCACAGAATGGCCGGCCGTAGCACATTTCCATTTTCGTCCAGGATCACCAACCCATGCATCTGGCCGGTCAAACCGATGCCTTTGACTTCTTGCGGGGAGATGCCGGAGGACGCGACCACTTTTTTGATACTCTCCAGCGTGGCATCCCACCAAAGCTGCGGATCCTGCTCGCTCCATAACGGGAAAGGCGTCTGATAGGTGTACTCCGACGAGGCGATCGCGACGATTTTCCCATCCCGGTCGATCAGGATGGCCTTGGTAGCGGTCGTGGAGGAATCGATTCCGATAAAATAAGTGCGTGAGTCAATCATTTACAGCAATCCTCGGCAAATTTCAGCTTTTAAATCATTTTCAATAAACAAATCGAACGCATCGTCGTTCAGCGCTTTGAAAGGCTGCTTAACCATCCGCCAAACTTCCCGGTGCCGCAGTTCTTCTCCCGGTTCAATCGCTTTATAAATCCCCAGCGTCTCCAGCTCCAGAAATTTATGGTTGCAATAGCACTGCGCTTCCGCGCCCAGGTCCAAGGCGCAATCCACGTTGTCTTTGCGCGAATATTTTATAAAAAGATTCCCGTTGATGAAATATGCGACCCATTCACGCCAATTGTTCACGCCAACTTTTATTGGCCTTTCAATTTTGGGCAGCGATTCGATCACAATATACTTGCTGCCAACCCGAATCCGCTCGTCTTGCATGTTTGTGTATGGCCATAATACCAATGAACGGTCCGGCAGCAGCGGATTCTCTGTTTGCGCAGAAACCAAAGGCAGGATGGCTGTCCCGCCCAGTTTCAATTGGGTGATCGCCCAGGGGGCGATTCTGCGGGGTGAATCACTTTCATTCCTGACCAGGTGATCCACAATCAACATATCGGGATAATCAACAGATTGTATGCGGATGGTCTTTTTCAATCCCGCGGAAGTCTGCGAATCCTGCGCCAATTCGATGCCATCCGGCGTTGTACTGACCTGCACAGGGTGGTCATCCGGCAGATAGGTGATTTCCGGTTCCTCCGGCGCGACCCACAAGCGGTGCCCGCCGTAAAAATTGTATTTTTCCCCCTTCGCTTGATAGGCCAGGTAATCATCAGGCAGCTCCGCGAAGAGGTTGCCCGATCCGTTGTATTCCATTGCAAGGATGCGGGGGCCGATTGACGTGGCCAGCAGCAGCTCGAAATTGCCAGACTTCCATTCCATGCAATCGACCCTGAAAATATTCTTCATTCCGCAGAATGCGCTATCCTTTCGCTTTACCGGATGCCCAGCAGCAATTCGTTGGTGAGCTGATCTAGTTTTTCATATTTCAAACCGATGCTGCTCATCGCCTGGCGGTCGAAAGCATATTCCTTTAGGACTTTCATCTTCTCAGGGGAATACTTGCCGTCCGTGCTCTTTAATTCCGGAACTTCCCGGTCGATCTCCTTAAGCAAGCCCTGGATTTCAGGATCGGCGTTGAATTTGGCGGCTTTTTCCTTGAGGATCAGGTAAGTGCGCATCGAACCAGCCGCGAAATCTTTCACGCCTTCATAATCTTCGGTGCGGTAGGCATGCGAATCGAAATGGCGGCTGCCCTGATAGCCGTTGTCTTCCAGCAATTTGACCAGGAAGAATGAGTTCTTGAGGCTGACCGAACCAAAGCGGAAATCCTGGTCGTAGCGGCCGAAAGCCTGGTCGTTCAGATCGATATGGAAGAGTTTGCCCGCGTCCAACGCCTGCGCCACGCCGTGAATGAAATTCAAACCCGCCATGGATTCATGCGCGAACTCCGGGTTTACGCCTACCATTTCGGAGTGATCCAGGGTTTCAATGAAGGCCAGCATATGCCCGGTGGTGGGGAAGTACAGATCACCCCGCGGCTCGTTGGGTTTGGCTTCCAGCGCAAAGACCATATCGTAGCCCTGGTCTTTCACGTATTCGCATAAGAAGTTCAGGGCTTCGCGGTTGTGCTGGATGGCAGTGATGGGATTCTTGGAAGCTTCCACTTCCACGCCTTCCCGGCCGCCCCAGAACACGTACACCTTCGCACCCATCTCGGCGCCCAAATCGATAGAGCGCATTGTTTTCTGAATGGCGTATTTCCTCACGCCGGCGTCATTCGAGGTGAATGCGCCATCGCGGAAAACGGGGTTGTAGAAAAGATTGGCGGTAGCCATCGGCACCACCAGGCCGGTATCCTGCAGGGCTTTGCGAAAAGCTTTTTTGATTTCCGCTGCTTCCGTCGGGGTCGCGTCGATCGGCACCAGGTCGTTGTCGTGGAAATTCACGCCATACGCGCCAACTTCAGCCAACAAATAAACCAGGTCGGCCGGGCTTTTCTTTTCGCGCACATCCCCGCCGAACGGGTCATTGCCGGTATTTCCCACGGTCCATAAGCCAAAAGTGAAGCGGTGCTCCGGCTTGGGTTGATATTTATTCTCCATTGTATGCAATCTCCTTGTTCCAGTAATAATGAATTCGCTATACTCACATTTGCCACAGGTTTTCTAAAACCAGCCCGATGGCGCCCATCACGCTGGCTTCCTGGCCCAGATCAGAATTGGTAATTTCCAAATCCTCCTGGCATAACTGAAGTGCGTTTTCCATCACGACTCTCTTCACGGCAGGCAGGATGAAATCCTTGGCGTAGTTCAAAGCCCCGCCCAGGATCACCATTTTGGGATCAAAAATGTTGACCAGGTGCGATACCACCAGGCCGAGTTTACTGCCCACATCATTGAGCGCGTCGATGGCAATCACATCTTTTTCCAGCGCGGCGTTCACCACCGCGTCATAATTGATCGTGTTGCGGCCATTTTCGCTGATTTTGATGCTGGTTTTATCCGGCCCTTTTTCACGGATCAAGCGCTTGACACTCTCTATCACTGCTCGCGGGCCGATCACGGTCTCGTAGCACCCGCGCTTGCCGCAGCTGCAGGGTGTTCCTTGCGGGTCATAAGTCATGTGCCCGACCTCAGAAGCGTAGCCTTTATTGCCCCGCAGCACTTTTCCATCGACCATGATACCCGATCCCAGGCCGTAGCCGGCGGCGATATAAATGAGGTCCTTCTTGCCGCGTGCCGCGCCAAAATAGTATTCCCCCAACGCGGCTGCGTTGCCATCGTTCTCAATAAAGACCGGATAATGGAATTGTTGATTCCAGATCAGGCGCAGCGGTACGTTCTCCCATTTCAGGTTGGGCGCCAGTTTCACGACCCCATCGTGAACATCCACCAGCGCGGGGATGGCAATGCCGATGCCCAAACCCCGACTGCATTCCTTTTTTCCAAATTGGATCGCCTCGCCCGCCAGCTCGAAAGCTTTCTGCTGGATAGCCACCTGCCCGTCTTCCGGGTTGGTTTCGATGCGTTTTCTCCAAATCACTTCCGCCAAGAAATTGGTCACCAGGCACAGCACAAAATCGACGCCGATCTCGACACCCACCACGAAACCGCCCTGCGGATTGATCTCCAGCAGCAGGCCGGGGCGGCCAATTTTGTCGGTCTGGAAAGATGTCTCGCGCACCCAGCCGCCCTGGATAAGCTCATCGATAATGGATGACACCGTGGAGCGGTTCAATCCGGTCAAAGCCGAGAGATTCGCGCGCGAAACCGGCGCTTCCTTGCGCAGCACTTCGATAATGATGTTGTTGTTCAGCTTGCGCACAAGCTTCTGGTCGGCGGTATCTCGCATGATTATTTCCTGGAAAACCTCTCTTCGCGTTTAGCGATTTTTCTTTAAGTATACGTCTGCATAAACCGCCACCACCAACACGATGCCTTTGAGCACGTACTGCCACGAGGCAGGAACGTTCAGCATCTGCAAACCGCTGGTCAGGCTGGCGATCATCAGCGATCCCACGATCGCGCCGAAGATGGTGCCAATTCCGCCCATGGTGGATGTGCCCCCCAGAACCGTGCTGGCAATCGCGTCCAGTTCATAACCCTGCCCGGCTGCGATGGTGCCGTAGCCGACGTACGATGCCAGCACCACGCCGGAAATACCACACATCAAGCCCATCAGCACAAACACATTGAAAATATTTTTATTGATGTTCACGCCTGAAAGCCGGGCAGCTTCGCGGTTGCCGCCGATGGCGTAGGCATAGCGCCCCACCGGTGTATTGGTCGAAACGTAAGACATGATCACTGCCGTGACCGCCAGCAGCATGACCGGAATTTGCACGCCGTTATATTGATTGACGATGAACACATAGATGACAATCAAGGCTGCCAGAGCCACCAGACGCAGGATCTCAATCACCATTGGCAGGGGTTTAAAGCCATATTTGATCTTGTTGCGCCGGCCCTGGAACATGGAAAATGCCAGGAACAAGATCACCACCCCTGTGAAAATCCAGCCGACTGTTGGGGAAAGGTATCCTTGCGCGATCACGGAAAATGCAGGTTGGTTGGCCGGGATGGTTTTCCCTTCGGTGATAACCAGGATACCGCCATTCAGCACCCACTGCCCGCCCAGCGTTACAATGAATGCCGGGATGCGCAGGTAAGAAATCAGGTAACCCTGCAAGACCTCAAAGATCGTGCCAACCGCGACGCCGATCAAGACCGAAAACACCGTGGTCAGAATCTCGCGATTCGGTATATAGTGGAACCAGATGTTGGCCTGGAACTGCGCCACAATTACCGAAACAAACCCGGCCAACTTGCCTACTGAAAGGTCGATGTTGCCAGTTACCATCACCAGCACCATGCCAACCGCCAGGAAGGAGGTGATCACCATCTGCCGGAAAAGGTTCGAGATATTCTGCGATCCGATGTACCTTCCCTCTGTCATAAATGAAAACAGAATCCAGATTGCAATCATCGCCAAAAGGATGGCGTAGGTTTGGATATTTTTCTTTACTTGGTGTTTTAAATAATCGATTGTCTCACCCATGAATCATCTCCTCTTTTCTGTCTGGCATCCTGTGCCTGTCGCCAGTGCCATGATTTTTTCCTGATTGAATTCATGATTATCCAGCGTTCCCATCGATCGTCCTTCGCACATGACCATGATACGGTCGCTCATGCCGATCACTTCCTCCAATTCGCTCGAGATCATGATGATGGCGATGCCATTTTCAGCCAGCTCATTCATCAATTTATAGATCTCGTATTTCGCGCCCACATCGATGCCGCGCGTTGGGTCATCCATGATCAGAATGCGTGGATCGGACATCAGCCACTTCGCGATGACCACTTTTTGTTGATTACCGCCCGAGAGGGTTTGGCACAGGACTGAAAGATTGGGTGCCTTGATTGCCAGTTTCCTGGCGAACTCTCCGGTTGCCTTGTACTCAGCATTGAAATCGACTTTGTACCAAGTGGAGAATTTATCCAGGTTGGCCAATGAGATGTTCTTCTGTATATCCTGAATCAACACCAGACCATATTTCTTGCGATCCTCCGGCACCAGGCTGATGCCCTTTTTCATCGAGGCATTCGCGCTGGCGTTTTCAATTTCATTGCCATCCAGCAGGATTTTCCCACTGGTGATCTTGCCGTACTCGCCGAAGAGCGTGGATACCAGTTCCGTGCGGCCGGACCCCATCAACCCGGCTATTCCCAGGATTTCTCCCTTGCGCAGGTTGAAGCTGACCCCCTTGATCACCTCCCGGCTGTTATCATCCGGATCGGCAGCGCGTAAATCCTCAACCTTTAATATTTCCTCACCAGGTTTGCGATTGCCTTTGGGAAACCTCTCCTTGATCTTCCGGCCCACCATATGCGCGATTAAAGCTTCCTCATTCATCTGGTTGGTGGGCTGCGTGGTGATCACACGTCCGTCGCGCAGCACGGTGACCGTATCGGTGACTCTGAAAAGCTCGGATAATTTATGAGTGATATAAATGCAAGTGACGCCATGCGATTTCAACGTTTTCAGGATCTCCATCAGATGAAGGATCTCTTCTTCCGACAAGGCGCTGGTGGGCTCATCCAGGATCAATATTTTGGCATCCTCGGAAAGCGCTTTGGCGATCTCTGTCATCTGCATTTTTCCAACGCCTAAATTCCTAACCAATGTGTTGGCGTCGATATCCAGGTGGTATTTATCCAGAATTTGTTGAGTGTCTGAATAAAGTTTGTTCCAATTTATGCCCGTCTTTGTCAGCGGTTCCCGGCCCAAAAAAACATTCTCCCCCACCGTCATATTGGGCACCAGGGTCAATTCTTGATAAACGATCGCGATGCCTTCCTCGCTGGCCTGGCGGATGGAGCGGTTCTCCAGTTTCAATTCTTTATCATCGTAGTGAATCGCCCCTTCATACGATCCCCAGGGATGAACGCCCTTCAGGATCATCATCAGGGTGGATTTGCCAGCGCCGTTCTCCCCGCAAATCCCATGGATTTCGCCGCGTTTGATCTTGATCGAGACATCATCCAACGCGACCACTCCGGGGAAACTCTTGGTAACTTTGCGAATATCGAGGATAATATCATTTACCATAGTTATTCCATCTTTTGAATGAAAAGGGGCTTCACTGAGATTGGTTGGTACCTTTGAAGCCCCTTTTCAGGTAACTTATTCGTTTATTGATTAAGGTTTGGCAGGACGGTCGGCTTCGGGAATGTCGCGATAGACATCGTCATAAGCCTGGAAACCGCTCACAACCACCACGTCGTACACATTGTCCTTGGTGACCTGAACGACAGGCAGGAATTTGCAGGGTACTTCGCCGGTCAATGCATCATTCAGGGTCAGTTCTGCCAGGGTGTACATTTCCAAATCGGGGGTTTCACCCTTGGCCAATTGGTCGGCCAATTCAACAGCCAGCGGGCTCAGCTCGCGGATATCCTTGAAGACCGTAACCGTCTGCTCGCCCTTGACAATGCTATTGCAGCCGTCAGCGGTGGCATCCTGTCCGGAAATCGGAACAACACCAGCCAAGCCTTGCGCTTTCATAGCCTGCAGTGCGCCCAGCGCGGTGCCATCATTGGAAGCCACAACACCGTCCACATCGTTGCCAATGGAAGCCAGCATATTCTCCATCAAAGTAACAGCCTTGGCCGCATCCCAGTTTTCTACCCACTGGTCAGCAACGATTTCAACTTTTCCTGCTTCCACATAAGGATCCAGGATTTGATCTTGACCCTGGCGCACCAGGATGGCATTGTTGTCGGTCGGGCTGCCACCCATCTTGATGACTCTGGCAGGTCCATTGGCGGCCACGTCCCAGTTCTCGATATCCAGTGCCTTCATAACCCCATCAGCCTGGTTGTAGCCCACTGCAACGTTATTGAAGGAAATGTACGCAGCGATATTGGGCGATTTGATCAGGCGGTCATAAGCGATCACTTGCACGCCCGCTTTCGCGGCGCTGTCAACCGCGGTTACCGCAGCATCGCCGTCTTCAGCAATGACGATGATCACTTTGGCGCCCTGCGTGACCATGTTGTCGATCTGGTCGTTCTGCATTTTCACGTCGTGGGCAGCTTCCTGGGAGATCACTTCATAGCCTTTCTCCTCCAGTAAAGCGCGCATCAATTCTTCCTCGTTCTTCCAGCGCTCGGTGGCGAAATCAGAGAAGGACAGACCGATGATGGTTTTCCCCTCTGCCGCTGGTTCTTCAGCCGCGGGTGCTTCTGCTGCCGGTTCCTCAGCCGCGGGGGCGGCTGCGGCGGGCGCGCAAGCACTGACGACCATTACAGCCATCATCAACAAACCAAACAGTTTCCAACTTTTTGAGCGAATCATATTTATTCTCCCTTAGATTTTTATATTTCACTAAACGGACAACATTTATCGTTCGATAAGCACCTCCTGGACGTGAATGAAATAACACATTAATCGAAAAATGCGAATTGTTCCCACTGTGATTACTTTGTTTGTTGTTCCACCATACTAATTAAGACTATCATAGCAATTTCCACAGCACTTGTCAACATTTTTTAATGTTCGAAACCTGCCCTGGTTTGATTCCCCTGCACAAACCAGTGTTATGCTTAACTGAATATCATCATCGTGAGATTGAACTGTGGATCTTGAAATCAAGGAAAAACTGGTGGGGTTGGCCATGCAGGAAGCACAGATTGCTGCCACTGAAGGCAACTACCCTTTTGGCGCGGTCATGACGGATATAAAAGGAAACGTGCTTGCCAGGGCGCATAACACCCAAAATAGCGACCACGACCCAACCGCGCATGCCGAGATCAACTTGATCCGCTTGCTTGCCAAATCGCACAACGAAGCGGATTTTTCCGGTTTCTGCCTGGTCAGCAACGCTGAATCCTGCTCGATGTGCATGTCCGCCGCCATCAAAGCCGGCATCACGCATTACATCTTCGGCGCTCCCAGCGAGCCGCACATGGAGCCTTATCTGACAGTAACGGATATGCTGGCGTTCTGCCATGTCAAGTTGGATATCAGTTTCAGTGTTCTGGCAGACGCATGCCGCGCGCAGATCATGGAAATCCGCGAAAAACAGGGCAAGCTGGCCCAGTAAAAATAAGGAGCGCTTTTATGCGCTCCTCGAATTTCCTCAGGCTCTGCGGATGGCCACGTTCTGTTGGTCGCGGAAACTGTATGCCCCGGTGTGTCCCAGTACGCGCGAAAGGTATTCTTCCCTCACATCCATCAGCGTGTGCTGTTCTTCAATAAAAATTTTTCCGATGGCGCTGCCGGGAATGTTCGCGCAGGATGCGATTGTCCCGACCACCTCGCCTGGGCGGACGCCGTGCATGCGGCCGCGCTCCAGGCTCAGGCGCACCATGCCTTCCTCGACGCTGGTGATGGTGCTGCGGCCAGTGCGGGTCTGAATCGGTTTGCGGGCATTCTTGCCCTTGCCAGCCGGCGCCGATGATTTCTCCCGGCGGTTGTTTGCGCGGCCGCGTTGCGAGAGATTGACTTCGCCGATTTTTTCCACCGGGCGCTGGTTTTCTTCCGAACGCGCCATTTTCAAGGCTGCGGCTGCCACCTTGAGGGGATCATGGCCGGCGGCCACCAGCTCATTAACAATTTCCATTTCGCGCTTGCTGCGGTCGCGCTGCAGCCAGGTGGTCAATTTATACACCAGCTTCTGCTCGCGATGAGCGTAAACCTGGGTTTCACTGGGCAGTTCAGCTTGGGTCATTTTCTGGCGGGTAAAACCCTCGATGCGGTTCAGGCGGTAGCGTTCAGCGGGCGTCAGCAGGGTGATGGCAATGCCATCCTTGCCTGCTCTGCCGGTGCGGCCGATGCGGTGAACATAGGCTTCCGGGTCATTGGGCAGGTCATAGTTGATCACGTGCGTGATATCTTCAATGTCCAGTCCGCGCGCGGCCACATCCGTGGCCACCAGCACCTTTAACTGCCCACCGCGGAAACGGTTCAACACTCGCAGGCGGGCTTCCTGCGCCAGGTCGCCATTCAGCGCTTCAGCCGGGATACCGCGCTGCACCAGTTCATTCGCCAGTCGGCCGGAACCGGCGCGTGTGCGCGTGAAGATCAACGTGGCGCCCATTTCTTCGACCTCGATCAGGCGCGTCAAGGCAGCCAGCTTGTCCTCTTCGTTGACCAGACAATAGCGCTGCTCCGTGGTCGCCACAGTCATCTGCCTGCGTTCGATCATCACCGCTTGCGGATCGCGCATATACTTGTCAGCCAGGCTGCGGATGGATTTGGAAATGGTCGCGGAGAACAAGGCCGTCTGCCGGTCAGAGGGCGTTTGGCTCAGGATGTTTTCAATATCCTCGATGAAACCCATGCTGAGCATCTCATCAGCTTCATCCAAAACCAACGCGCGGATTCCCTCCAATTCCAGGATATTCTGGCGCATCAGGTCTTGCAGGCGGCCGGGCGTTCCAACGATGATGTCCAGACCGCGCTTGATGCGCGCTTTGGAAGAGGCATATTGCTGCCCGCCATAAACAGCCATCACTTCTACCTGCATATAGCGCCCGTACTGCGCGATGGATTCCGCCACCTGGATGGCCAGTTCACGCGTGGGGGTCAATATCAAAGCCTGGGCTTTGCGCGGCTGCAGCCCACGCTCCAGGTTTTGCAGGATGGGCAGGGCGAATGCGGCGGTCTTTCCTGATCCGGTTTCGGATTGGGCAATCACGTCAGATCGCGCCAACATGAGCGGGATCACACGCGTTTGAATTGCGGTGGGATTTACGTACTCAAGGTCCGCAATGCTCTGGACCAGTTCGGGGGCCAGGTTCAATTGGCTGAATTCAGTTGTCATCAAAATCTCCTGATTTGTTTTGATCACTCCTGAAGCCTCACAACCAACGCGCTCTGTTCCCAGAATTCGGAGGGATCCTCGCGGTTCCCGTCCGCTCTGTCACTCAACCCGTGACATGAAAAATGCTCGTCCAGATATTGACGAGCAACTATTTGGAATTTTTCAAAACAATTCAATTTTTTTTATTTGCCGGTTTTCTTACCAGCCGGCGAAGTATATCACACAATTTTTGGTTATGTAATCCGCCGATACCAGCTCCCCACAGCCAGGAGGATGATCCCCAGCCCCAACGCGAACCAGATCCAGGCGTATTGCTGCGGCACGAATTGGGATGCCATATCCTGAAAGATAGCGCTGTCGCGCAGCACGAAATGATTTTGCGGCAGGTCACTGGCCAGGATCAGCCGGGCATAATCACGGACGAACGTGAACAATATCACCAGCGCGCCCCCGTAGATGCCAGCCCATTCCATGCGGCTGAAAGGCAGCAGCCTGCCCTGCCGGTCGAAGCGCAGGATCAAACCGGCCATCAGCAGCATGACCAGCGAACAAAGCACGGGCGCCAGCACCGGCCCGATCCAGGTGGTGGGGATCAGGAACAGGATATCCCAATCCAGCAGGCTGGCCGGCCAATCCAGAAAAATTTTCAGGAAAATATAATAGAAAATGTCCCAAACCGCGAAGGTCAGCAGAAAATACGCCAGCCGCTGGTAATATTTTCTGCCTGCCGCGGCGCTGACGCAAGCCAGCATGACCAGGGTGGCGGCTTCGCGCGCCACTTCGACCAGATAGATTTTTTCCGACAAGAACTTCAGCGGAAATTCGAAACCTGCCGGATAGACCAGGGTGCGCAGGTAAACCACCACCACCGCTTCCAGCAAGCCCATGGCAATACTGAACAACGCCAGGGCAGGTATCTTCCAGGGATTCACTGAGGGATTTTTCATTTGGGATGCGCGCATATTTTACTGCATAAAACTTTTACCGATAGTGTACAGAATTCTCATGCAAAAAGAGGGCATCCTTTCATGGATACCCTCTTTTCTGATCTGCAGGCAGGCTATCGTCTGCCGCCGCGCCCCGTGGCAGCGCCTGCCATCGGGTTTTGGTACTGGCGCGCGCTGGAATAATCACAACTGCCCACGCAAGCCGTCAGGTCGCGCGCGCGATTGGCGGTCATGCCGCCGAGCCCATTGGCGCCGTACTGCACGCTCTTCAGCCATTCCGCCTGATCGGAGGTGATCGCGCCATCCACCACCGCCAGCTCGAGCGCCTTCGCGCGCACATCCAGCAGCAAGTCATCCACCTCATCCGCCGGAACGCCGTTGGCCAAAGCGATGGCGGTCAGCGAACTGCCGGCAGCGTAATCCGCCGAGATCGTATTTTCATCGACGCCCAAGACATCAGCCAGGGCAGCCAGCATGTATTCATCCAGCATCGCCCCGATCGGCACGCCCGTACCCCAATCCAGGCTGGCCGGCTCGCTGCTTTGCGCGAATACCGCCCCGCTGGAAGCCAGCAAAATCGTCAAGGCGATACCTGTTGAAATAATGGTTTTACTTGTTTTCATGCTTCACATCCTTTTTGTTGATTGAATTGACTGCCCCCAGTTTCTCATGCGAATGTGAAGGAAATGTGAAGAGCGCTTGAAAATTGTGATAATCTCCGGGAAATGAACAACCGGGCCAACCGCTACCGGCTGGTCAGGCGCACGGTGAAATCGTAGCGGTCGCCGCGCCAGACAGAGAGCAGGTATTCGATCGGGCGGTTATTGATATCACAGGTGACGCGCGTGATCTCAAAGATCGGGCTGCTGGCGCTGATCTGCAGCAGCTCCGCTTCTTCGCTGGTGGCGATGCGCGTGCGGATGGTCTGCTCGGCGTCACGCGGCTGCAGGTTGTAGCGGTTGGTCCAGATACCGTAAAACGACTGTGTCAGATCAAGCTTGATCAGGTCCGGCATCAAAGCCGCTGGTAGAAAGGCGCGCTGCAGGCTGATCGGTTCGCCATTCGCCAGCCGGCGGCGGTAAACCTCCCACACCTTTTCGTCATCACCCAGTTTCAGGCTGGCGCGGATGTGGCTGCGCGGCGAGACCTGGTTGATGCCCAGGATCTCCGTGCCGGGTTCCCAGCCGCGGCTTTTCAAATCTTCGGTGGTCGAGCACAGGTAGGAAAGGTCGAGTTCCACGCGCCGGCGGCGCACGAAAGCGCCGCGCCCCTTTTCGCGGTAGATCAAGCCTTCGCGTTCCAGCAGATCCAGCGCGTGGCGGATGGTGCCGCGGTTGACCGCAAATAATTCACACAATTCCGCCTCGGATGGCAGCTGGATTTCAGCCTGGCTTTCCTTGTTCTCGATATCATCGATGGATTCCCGCAATACCTGCACGATCTGGTAATAATACGGGATCGGCAGGTCTTTGTTGATGCGGCGTGGATTGATCAGATTTTCAATCATTGAATAAACCTGTATAAACAAGTTGGTTAAATTGTACTATAAACAAGTCTTTGATAGCGGTATTGACGCTCCGTACCAGCCATGATATAGTTGCCTGTATACCTGTATGTACAGGTTTTTTAAACTGGGCATTCATCCACCTTTCAAGAATTTTCAATTGGAGGAGTCAATCAATGACAAAAAGCAGTAAAACCGCGCTAATCGAACGCACATCCGCGATCATCGAAGAACAGGCGCTGACCAGGGAACAGCTGCTGGCTTACCTGCGGCAGGTCATGGAAATCCGTGCCTTCGAGAACAATATCAGCACCTTGCTGGGTAAAGACCTGCTGAAAGGCGCCTCGCACCTGTATGCCGGTTCCGAAGCCGTGGCGGTGGGCGCCATCGCCGCCATCCGCGAAGGCGACCTGGTGACCAGCACGCACCGCGGCCACGGCCACGCGCACGCGCACGGCGACAGCGCCGCCAAAAACCCCGCCGCCAAACAGGAGCATTACAACCGCATGATGGCGGAAGTGCTGGGCAAATCCGGCGGTTACTGCAAAGGCAAGGGCGGTTCGATGCACATCGCCGATGTCGAGCACGGCAACCTGGGCGCCACCGGCATCGTGGGCGGCAACATCCCGGTTGCGGTGGGGGCTGCTTTGGTGCAAAAGCTGAAAGCCACTGGCAAGGTGGTGCTGTGTTTCTTCGGCGACGGGGCTTCCAACACCGGCAATTTCCATGAATCCCTCAACATGGCTTCGCTCTGGAACCTGCCGGTGGTCTTTGTAGTGGAAAACAACCTGTATGCCATGTCGGTGCCCTGGGCCAAAGCCAGCAAACTGCCGAACGTAGCCGAGCGCGCCTGCGCCTACGGCATTCCAGGCGAAGTGGTGGACGGCATGGATGTGCTGGCAGTGCGCGGCGCGGTGGAGAAAGCCGCAGCGCGCGCCCGCTCCGGCCAGGGGCCCAGCATCGTGGAAGCCAAAACTTACCGTTATTTCGGCCATTCCCATTCCGACCCGCGCGCCTATCGCACGCGCGAAGAGGAGCAGGCTTATAAGGACCGCGATCCCATCACGCTGCTCAGCGCGACCATGCAAGCGGTCGGTTTGCTGACGGATGAAGAGTTCGAGCAGCTTAACCTGCAAGTGAAAGCCAAGCTGAAGGAAGCCATGCATTACAGCGAGTCCTCCCCCACCCCGGATGTTTCCGAAGTCACCACGGATGTCTTCGCGCCTTCGGTATTCACAGTGAAAGATGTGGAAGCAGAAGCTGAACTGCGCGACAAGGTAAGAACGGACAGCGCCATGCGCCAGATCTCCTACGCCGAAGCCATCCAGGAGGCGCTGCGCGAGGAGATGCGGCGTGATGAAAACGTCTTCATCATGGGCGAAGATGTTGGCTTGTATGGCGGTGCCTACGGCGCCACGCGCAACCTGTTCCAGGAATTCGGCGAATGGCGCGTGATCGACACGCCCATCTCCGAAGCGGCCATCGGCGGAGCCGCGGTTGGCGCGGCCATGGCCGGTATGCGCCCGGTGGCAGAGATCATGTATGTCGATTTCACCCCCCTGGCGATGGACCAGATCGCCAACCAGGGCGCCAAGAACCGTTACATGTTCGGCGGCAAGACCAGCGTGCCTATGGTGGTGCGCACGGAAGGCGGCGCTGGGCGCGCCATTGCTGCCCACCACTCGCAAAGCCTGGAATCGCTGTGGACCCATTTTCCCGGAATTTACGTGGTCATGCCCGCCACGCCTTACGACGTCAAGGGCTTGCTGAAAGCCGCCATCCGCGACAACAATCCGGTCATGTTCATCGAGCACAAGATGCTCTACAAGAACAAGGGCCCTGTACCCGAAAGCGAATACCTCATCCCGTTGGGCGTGGCGGACATCAAACGAAGCGGGAAAGACCTGACCATCGTGACCTATTCGCGCCAGGTATTGAACGCGCTGGCTGCCGCCGGGGAACTGGCCAAAGAAGGCATCCAGGCCGAGGTGATCGATCTGCGCAGCCTGGCGCCGCTGGATACCCAAACTATCATCGCATCGGTCAAGAAAACCGGGCGTTTCGTGGGCGTCACCGAGGCATACGAAAATACCAGTTTCATCAACGAAGTCATGGCCGTGGTCAACGAGCAGGCTTTCGATTGGCTGGACGCGCCCATGCAGCGCGTGGCAGCTGCCAACGTGCCGGTGCCGCGCGCGGAAGTGCTCGAGGACATGGCCATCCCCAACGTCGGGCGCATCGTGGAAGCCTGCAGAAAGGTGATGCGTTAATGGCGGAGGAATTATTCATTCCCAAGCTCGGCCAAACGGTGGAGCAGGTCACATTGATCAATTGGCTGGTCGAGGACGGAGCCAAGGTCAAGCAGGG
>Ga0172371_10003679_pt1 | contig 23596 bp, 32 predicted proteins | sample Lak12m_FD_114543 | JGI IMG/M metagenome (GOLD analysis project Ga0172371, IMG submission 114543) | Freshwater microbial communities from Kabuno Bay, South-Kivu, Congo - kab_022012_12m | ecosystem: Environmental > Aquatic > Freshwater > Lake | place: Democratic Republic of the Congo: South-Kivu...
CCTGCCGGACCGGATCCTACAACAACAACATCCCAAGAATCCCCTTCTTTAGGTTTATGTGCAATAGCATCCTGCATGTTTGTCTATTCTAGGCTGTTGGAGGGACTACGGGAGGTACTCCTCCTGGTGTCTCTTCCGGTTTAACCTCTGCGGGCATGTCAGTTGTTTGAGTCGCTCCTGTTTCTGCTGTTACGACCGGTGTAGGAGCAGGTGCTGTCTCTGTTGCAGTTGTAGTATCAACTTGTGTAGGAGGCACTCCAACTCCCTGATCTGCTGGTGCAGTTGTAGCACCTGGTTGATCCACTGGTACTGTCGGGTTAGGATTATTTGGGTCCATTAGTATCACCTCCCCCCGTTTTATTTAACAAATTTACGTAAGTTTCCTTCCCTGAAAATCCAGCCTGTCGCTCAATTTCAATCCCATCTTTAAAAATAATTGTGGTGGGTATACTCATTACCCCATATTTCTGAGAAACAACCTGGTTTTCATCTACATTAACCTTCACAAATAACATCTTGTCTATATATTCTTCCGAGAGTTCAATAAGCACTGGCTCAGCCATCTTACAGGGGCCGCACCACGGGGCCCAAAAATCAACCAACACGGGGGTTTTACTCTGAAGAACTATCTGATCAAAATCGCTTGCTCCCACATCTGTTAAGGCCATGGCAACAATATAGCTTCTAAATGAATGTTAAGTCAACTGCTAATTTAGCTTAATCTCCTTTCCTCCAATCAATGCGGATGCTATTTTTCTTCTTGCGGAATCAAGGATTCGGGCAAAAGTAGATTGAGAAATTTTCATTTTCCCTGCAGAGACAGTTTGATCATGCCCATCTACATCATGAAGTTTTAGTGCCTCAATTTCATCAGTATTAAGTGTGACAACCTCCTGATTTTTCAGTCCTTTTGGATAAAAACAGTCACACCTAATACAACAGCGGGTCCTTCTGGGTTTTTTTGGTCTTGGCATATTATTTCTTACAACATTTACAATCACATTTACAATCGTCGCATTCACAACAGCAACAACCTGTTTCGTCTTTTTGAATCAATTTTTCCCACCCCCTTTTTTACCTCTTGCATTATGCATATATATTCATTATATTGTTATTGTCAAGCTTTTGGAAATAAACTAATATTTACCAGGAATGAAAAGGACTACTTCACTACTATTAATCGTTTCATCATTTTTATTGTTGCTGCCATCTAAAACTCTGGCCATGTGCCCGGTTTGTACAGTAGCAGTTGTGGGTGGTTTGGGACTCTCTAGGTGGTTTGGGGTGGACGACACTTTATCAGGGATTTGGATCGGTGGTGTTTTGATATCCTCTTCTCTCTGGCTATCAAATTGGATAAAGAACAAATACAAAGAAAGGATAAAAGAAAAAGTCGTAAACAAAATTGATTTGTTGTGTGTATCTCTTACATATTTAATAGTATTTATTCCTCTCACCTATTCAGAGATTTTGGGGCACCCCCTAAATACTCTTTGGGGGGTAGACAAAATTGTACTAGGGTCTTCGGTTGGAACAGGGTTATTCTTATTGGCTATTTTGGCTGATAAAAAGATAAGAAAGATAAAAGGTAGGCAGTTGTTTGCCTACCAAAAAGTCGTCTTTCCTGTATCGTTTCTGATCCTGGGAAGCATAGCTTTTTACTTTCTCTCCAATAGCCTGTAAAATAGGCACATGTCTAATAGTATTAAATCTTATAAAGATCTGTTGTCTAAGGTAGACAAAGTAGTGGTCCAAAAAGATTTGGATTTATCCTCCGGAGAGGACCTCTCGATCGGAATTATGAATTTAATATCAATTGAGGAGCATCTTTTTTATACTTCTCAAAAAACAAAGGATGCGTCCTATCTTGATCTACTCGATGAAGTTAGACGTATGAGGACTGAGCTTCTGAAAGAAATCATTAAAGACTATGAAGGAGAGGTTTGGTGTATCAGTAAACACTTGCTCGCTGCTTCTATGCGAATAATGGAAGTGGGCACTAAGGAGTTAAAAAAAGGTAACAAAGAAAAAGCTTGGAAGTTATTTGAGAACTCATATAAACTATATTCTCTTTTTTGGGGATTAAACCTAGGGGTAGTCGGAGGAAAAGACACAAAAAGGAAAGATACAGGTAGTCTTAGCCTGATTAGCGATAGAGGAAAAAGTCACTCTTCAACCTCAGTTTTTGAAAAATTAGGGGCACTTATCCAAAAGGCGGTTGATTGCTGTAAAGAGTAGGTCTACACAAACAACCCAAGAAATAAAATTATTGAAAGTAACACTCCCCAATATGAATATGTTCTTTTTTTATCAAGTATTATCCCCAATTCCCTAAACCAATTGCTCAAGTCTCCTTTTTGAGAAATATCAGTTATTTGGTCTATTAGTAAGTGTAGAGAAAAGGAAAGCGTAAGACCTGCTCCAAAAGCGCTCCCCGATGAAGTTAAAACCCAAAAAGTGAGAATTAAAAATATTACTTGAAAATATATCGTGTGAATAATTAACTTTGTAGCCTCGTATCGAGTATCCAACATAAATCCATAGGCCCTAAAAATTGCTTTTTGTTTGACGTAACTAATTACTCTTTGAGAATTTAGTTCATATGGACGAAGAAGATAAGCGTAAACAAAGTAATCAACATCAGGTAGGAGTGTTCCAATCACCCCTCCGACCCAAAACGGCCAATAGGAAAGACTAAACCATCCCCGAACCAAAGTAATTAATATAAAGAAGGAGGTAACTAACAACAAGTAACCTAATAACATCTTTTTCATTCTTATTTATTATTGCACAATTGTTCCAGAAAATAATGGATGGATCAGGATTTAGGTTCCCAAACGTTTTTTGCCAGATCAACAGTTTTTTGGTTTTTGAATTTTAACCCTTCAGCTAACAACTTTTTTCGCTGTGCCCTCCAACCACCAAAGGCATAATTGTCTGCTAGCCTACCCCTCCCGTTCACTACACGATGGCAAGGAATGCTCTTCGGATCTTTATTAGTATGAAGAATCATACCTATAACCCTTGGGTGGATTAAGGCTAACTTTCCTAATCTACCATAAGTTGTTACAAATCCCTTAGGAATTTTTTTGACGACAGAAAACACTTCTGTTGAAGGATTAATCATCAGGATTACTACTTAATAAATATCTGAACAAACATCTTTCCATATATTCCGTTATCTACAACCCCTACCCCCACTCTATCGTATTCTGGATCCAAAATATTTGCTCTATGGCCTTCCGAGTTCATAAGGCCTGTGTGGGCTATTGAAACAGTTGGGGCAAGAGCTAAATTTTCTCCAGCAACTATATATCCTATTTTAGCCTCCTTAAGCCTATCTCCAACATCTTCCCCGTCAGGTGAAATATGACCAAAATATTTTCTTTCCCACATATCTTTTGCATGCTGCCTAGCAATAGGCACTAATTCAGGCTTCCAAGTAAGGGCACCAACCCCCACTTTTTGCCTTTCCTCATTCAATTTCTGAAACAAACTAGCCTCTGCTTTCTCATCATTTTTAAGCTCTCCAACATTAGTGGTCAATTCAATCGTCTTCTTACTCTCTGGCTCGATTGTTATATAGGTAATACTTTCCTCAATTACCCCACCAAATATTTCGTTAATTCTTGCCTCCAGTCCCTGGGTATGGCTAACCATCCTCCCCCCAATTCTCGAGTTAGCAATATCTGCCTTAACCGCTGGATTAATTGGAAGACCGATAATTAAAACAAGAATAAATGAAACAATCACTACCACTTCACCAAGAGAGGGAATAATCGATGTTACTTTTACCCAAAGTCCCTTCGTAAGCTTATCCGGGATTTTTGATACCAAAATCCCCAGTAAGTGCCCCAAGACAAACTCTACAACGATAGCGGTAACCAAAAAACCTAGCGCAGAAGAGACTGAAGAGGAAAGAGAAAAATTACTTTTCAAAAAGGTTCCAAGATATCTGTATGACCCTATAGCAACAATTAGTGATCCTAAAAATGCCAAAAAATCCGCAGTCATAACCCAGACGCCATGGCGAAAGCCCTCATATATAAAGAACAGCAAAACAACTATTATCACCAAATCTATGTAGTTTCCGTTAAGACTTTGCATCAACATTTTTAACTGTACTATCCCTTTTTAGTTGGGCAAGTTTCCACATAAATAACCTTGGTCGGGATCTGACGTTAGTTGCATCTTTAACAAAACTCCTAGCCGATTCTATTAATCCTCTGGGTGTTTCCTTAGCTAGCTTTATATATAGAGATCTATTGTCCAGGTCTCCCAATTCCTCAGCCAAATCGTATCCATATTTCTGAAACTCCCTGGACACATATTTATCCGTATTATCCGGTTCAAATTTACCTAAAACATCTGAAATTGATGTAAACCCTTTAATACTATTCATGACCTCGTAAGCGTAACTACCAACTCTGATACTAATTTTTGTATTACTTCTTGTAATTTCTTTTGCTCTTTGTCTGTAAACTGCTGTAGAACATAATCCTCCCCAATTATTCGATTGTCTACCTCCCTATTATCAATCCCCACCCTTACTCTCCAGAAATCCTTCTCTCCTAATTTTTCCTCTGTTGAGGAAACTCCATTATGAAGCCTTGGGCCCACTCCTAACTGAATTTTATATTCTCCTAAGACAATATCTAGATCATCATGAACTACATAAATATCACCAGGTCTAATCTTAAAAAAGTTCGACAATGCTTTAGCAGCCACTCCTGATGAATTCATATAAGTACGAGGTTTAGCAAGAATGATATCTTTGTCAATTATTACATCTGACTTAAATCTTGACGACTTATCAAACCCGGGGTAGCCTAAACGGGAGGCTAGACTATCAAGTACCACAAAACCAACATTGTGTCTTGAATTTGCATATTTTTCCTCAGGATTGCCAAGTCCTACAACAAGTTTCATGAAGTTATTTTACCACTCCTTAGACAGTCTAATGGTAACAAATATTGGCACTGCACTTCTTGTAACTATTAACCCACAAAAAAAGCAGGAGATCACACACCTCCAAAAACCGCGTAAACTATAATCCTCCTGCGAAAAACCTATCTTTAAAGCTTTCCAATAAGTTGTCTTGCAAACTTACCCAAAAATGGAACTTCCCATTGCTCTCCTTGCCAAGCTTTGTAAATAAGTAGTAGCCAGAGAACAAAACTTACGATACCAATTAGCGGAACTAAAGGTAGAAGTATTATCGTTAATCCCATAATCCATTGCAGAGCAAATATTGCGACAAAGACTACTATTGATTGAACTGCATGAAATTTTACAAAAGGATCCTTCTCAAGAATGAAAAATACAACTCCAGTAACAGGCCCTAGTACATACGCTAACGCCCCCGCTGTTTCCTTCTTTAAACCGGTTCCTGATTTTGCTGCCATCAAATATCACCTTCTTTCCTGACTTAATCTTTTCAAAAATTTCTAAGTTGGTCAATAACCACCAATACAAGTAATTATGTCAAGGCGGTAGTTTTTAACTCGCTTTCTGCATCTCAAACAAATTTCTGAGCTCTTTCAGGGTAGTTGTATCTGAGGCCGTTTTATCGTCCCTAAACCTAATAAGTCTAGGAAACCTTAAGGCCAGTCCCGCCAAGTGAATAGGACTTTTGGTTATCTCATCAGCTAAAATCTCAACAACAAGGTTTGGTACTACCCATACGTCTGGAGAAAGATTTTTGTCTACTTCATATTCCTTTGGCTTAATACCAGTTTTTATTTTTTTAGTTCTGGTATCTAGTTCCCTCCACTGGTCATCTGATAGTCCGGTTCCAATTTTTGAGGTAGAGAGAAACCTCCCTCCATCTTTCACCCCTACTAAAAAGGCCCCTACTCCAAAACCAGCCCTTTTGCCCCGCCCAGAATAGGTTCCCAAAACCAGACAATCAATTGTGTCTGCTATTCCCTTCACAGTATTTTTCTTGTATTTTACCCAGTGATACCCTCTACCCCCCGCTTTATAGATAGCATCTATCTTTTTAATAAGAGCCCCTTCTAACCCCTCCGATAAATATTTCTGAATCAGATCCCTAATTTTGTCTGGATCGTCTACCCTATCTTGGTGAGTAAGTATAATTGTTGGAGAGTTTTTGAAGTTAACATTTTCCAGGATCCTTCTTCTTTCCTCAAAGGGCAATTTAAGTAGATTCTTTCCATCCTTATAAAGGATATCAAACACAAATAGTTTTAGAGGAAGTTTAGACACCGCTTCGTCTACTCCATGTTTTCTTTTCCTTTGTGCGGTCTCCTGAAACGGCAGAAACCTATCAGTTTTCGCATCATACGCTATGGCCTCTCCATCAAAAATTGCAGATTCTAAAGGAAGTTTCTTCGCAGCTTCGACCAAGTCGGGAAACATGGCAGTGGTGTTTTCCAAATTCCTCGAAAATATTCTTACTTTTTTCTCGCCGTCTTCGCTCCATATATGAAGCTCCGTTCTAAATCCATCGAATTTAGGCTCCACTATTAGCGGGCTACCCACTTTTTCTAAAATTTTCTCGGCCGAAGGAAGTCTCTCGGCAAGCGCGGGCCTAATGGGTATTCCAGGTTTAGGCTCAATTTTTTCAATTCCCTTAAGACCTTTTTCTTTCAAAAGTTTTGCGATTCTCCCTGTATCAACATATACATTGAAGGCGTCCTCTATTGGCTTTCTGGCTGACTTACTTCCTGTTAGCATCATAGAAAGGGCGTCTAATATGGTCATATCAGAAAATCCAAGTCTTAATTTCCCAACTGGGATTCTTGAAACATATCTTGCTGAAAGAGAATCCAAATCTTTCAACAACCTTGCAGTTTCTGTAACTTTTCTTTCCTGACTTCCTTCTCCAGAGAGATTGGCAATGGATAAGAGCCTCTCAAAAACATTGCTAACTGTCAAACTAGTTAAACCACTGGTAGTTTTTTGAGCGAATATTTCTGCCACTTCGCCAATGTCACCTTTTTCCTTATACAAAGCGCGAACTTCGTCTGGACCCTTTTCGTAAGCTTGAGAAATCACCCTTAGCATCATTTTCTCAGCAATATTTAATACTAGTCCTTCATAATTGGGAGCAAGTTGACCTAGAACCAAATACACAATCTTGTCAATTTCCAGGGGGTCTGATTTATTAAAAAGCTCGGATAGAATTGCTGTTATTTCATTTCTAGACTGGGTTGACTCAAGGCGCGCTAGGAAAGCAGAAAGTTCTTTAAATTTCATTGCTGCCATTATACTAAACCCTCTGGCTTAAATATGTAGAGAAGAAATAATATGCAAAAACAACTATCAGGATAAAAATTACCCCAAAAATAATACTTAATACCCCGCTATTTTCTTCATGCGCAACCTTATTTAATCCGTCTCCAACCAAAGTCAGGCCAAAAAGAGATGGAAGAATTAGCATCATATACATAAATTGTGGGTCTGTTGCGCTCATATTATGATTTTGCCACTACATAACGAGATGCCTTTGTTGATCCTTCCTTTTTGATTATACCTTTATCTAGTAAGTCTCTTAAATCTCTTAATATCGTATCCTCTGATACCATCTTTAGAACTGCCCTTAATTCCTTCATTCCTGCGGCTCCTGTGTCGGTTAGATACTCGACCAATCTCATTTGTCTTTCGGTTAGTGCTATCTGCTGTCCAATTTTAACCTTAAGTCTCGTATCCATAGAAAGCTTTCTAACCTTCTCTTTTATTTTCGCTAGCTCAACAGCCACAACTGAGGTAAAGTATTCCAACCAAGCGGTTAAGTCTCTTTCTGCTAGATTTGGGGATTGTTTATCAACCAAAGAAAACGCTTGGTAGTAAGATCCAGGATCTTCGTCGAAACGCTCCTCCAGAGCAAAAAACTTCTTAATATCGTATCCCATTTTAATTAAGACCAAGGAGGCAAAAGCTCTTGCTGTTCTCCCGTTTCCCTCCACAAATGGATGGATTGCAACAAGCACATAGTGAGATATGCCTGCTACTAATATTGGGTGTATTTCTCTACTCTCGGAAGAATTTAACCACTCAATAAACTCGTCTACCAAGAAGGCGACTTCAGTAAATGAGGGCGGGCGGAGAATTACCTCCTGCGTCTCCTCGTTTTTAATCACCACTTGAGACTGTCTAAATACCCCAATTTTGTCTTCTGCAACAATTTTATATGTAGATGTTTTTTGGATCTCTTTTAACATCTCTATCGTGTACCCGCCGCGTCTATAAACCAGCTCTTCTAGAAGCTCTATAACATTTCTGTAATTTATTATCTCTTGGATATCCCTGGCACGAGCAACAACAGCTTCTCCTTCCAAAACTTTCTTCGTTTGGGTAAGCGTTAGATCGTTCCCCTCAATGTGAGTTCCGTGGTGAACTGTACGGATCTCGGCATCCGACTGAAACTGTTTTTCAAAGGAAGGTATAAGGGGGGCATTTTCAATCACCTCTTTTGCGGCCTCTATCTCACCGATATATTTTAAAATCCTGTTCGTGATATTAAACTTTGGGGTATACATTTCAGGTTTATTATACCACTATTTACTGCAAAAAATGCGGGAAATTTGCAATTATAAACAGGATCCCATCAAGCTAGGAATCTGGTCAGCTAAATCCTCAGCATTGTAGTTTGTTGCTACTTTTTCGAAAATATCATCCGCCACGGCTTTTAATATATAAGAAGCACAAGCAGCGGAAAGAAAAGAATCATTTTTTGAAAACAAAGCAGCTGTTAGCCCAGCTAGTACGTCCCCTGTTCCCCCTTTGGTTAATCCCGCATTCCCTCCACTTACAAACACTGCTTCTTTTTCTGAAGCAATAATGGTTTGAGGCGCCTTATATACTATCGTGCAACCAAACTCTCTAGCTTTGGAGCAAATTACCCCAGGATCAACTTCTCCTTCAATTTTAAATAAATTTTCAAATTCCTTCCTGTTAGGAGTTAACACCGCCCCTTTCGGTATCCATGAAGTTTCCATTGTCTGCAAACTCCCTGCATCAATTACCCAGCGTTTATTGGGGAAAAGCTTGAGTAGCCTCTCAGTCGTCGAAGTGGTTAGCTTACAGGCCTCATCACAGTCTTTACTGCGAAAACTACTGGGTGATTTCTCGCTTCGAAATCTCATAAATCCTGGGCCAATAAGCACCGCGTCTGATTTTGCTATATAGTCCTCTACCTCGCTCCAAGGAATCCATACAAATGAAAGAAGTTTCGATTTAATACCATTAGCTACATCCGAAATTGTTGGTTCTGGTGAGGAAAAAAATACCATATCTACAATCCTTGAGGCAACCTTCAAAGACAAAAGAGGAGCACCATGGAAAAGAGAAGACCCTCCAATAATCGTCACCTGGCCGTTATCCTCCCCTGTTGAATTTTTGGAGGGTATATATAGCTTTTTTAGGGACGCTACATCAAATTCTTTAATTTCCATGTATTTGCCCTTATACTATAAACCAACATGTCCTTAAAGAAAAAGACAAATTTTAGCCATCACTTAGCTAAAAATACCCTAAACATGGTCACTTCAGCTTTTGGACTGGTAGCCGCCCTAGCTTGGAATGAGGTAATCAAAGAGCTGATTGAGAAGGTAATAAAACCAATTTTGGGTGGATCATCCGGAATAATATCCTTAGTTATTTATGCAATTGTGGTAACCACTCTAGCGGTGCTCGCAACCTACAATCTGAATAGAATAGCTGAAAACAACTAACTTTAGTGGTCGGTCCACTCCCAAGGTGAAGGAGGTGCTTCAACTGTAAGCTCGCCTTGTGCAAAGCCGACTGGAGGCACCTCATCAATTGAGGGTACATTGTTTGGGTCTTCAGGGCTTAGGGGTTTTTCTCTAACTTGTCTAAAGTATTTTACACCTGTCGTGTAGTTTGTCTCAACTTCAAATTTTACTGGAGTTTTTCTCTTAGATTTGGGTTCTTTTTCAGCCATAGAAGAACATTGTATCAATTTAACTCAATTTTTTCCATCTTTTCAAAATCCTCAACATAGTGTGGATCTGCAGTTGTAATTACTGTCTGTTGATCTTTTGAGGCTTCCATCACAATTTTCCTGTGTTCATGATCTAGTTCTGAGAAGATATCGTCTAAAAGAAGGGTTGGTTTTTCTCCGGTTTCGTCCTCAATAAATGAAAGCTCGGCAAGTTTTAGCCATAATACTCCCATTCTCTGTTCGCCTCTACTGCCAAACGTAGCTAAATCCCTTTCTTTTTTTGTTCCAGATTGGGCCTTAAACATAAAATCATCTCTATGTGGCCCCACTAAAGTTGTTGCGGCAGCAACCTCCTCTTCTGAATACTGTTCAAGTCTGGTTTCAGATATCGCACTCTTATCATACGCGAGGCTAAACTTTTGATTATTAAGTTTCTTTGTTTGGTTAGCAAACTCAATGAAATCTTCTCGTCTATGTGATATGTAATCTCCATTTCTAATTAGAAGCTTGTCCCAAAATAAAAGCTGACTTCTTGAAAGTCCCTCTTCCCGTATTCTTAAAAGTAACCTGTTTCGCTGCCTCAAGCCCTTTTCGTAGGACAAACTCGCTCGCCTATACTCCCTATCAACTTGGGACAGTACCGTATCCAGAAATTTTCGCCTAAGAGATGGAGACTGGCTAACTAAGTCCATATCCCAAGGATCAAAAAGCACAATTTTTAGGTTCCCCGCGAAATCTATCATACGTTTACTCGCTCCGTTTATTAAAAGTTTTTTCCTGGCAACTTTTTCAGTTCTACTAGACCCAATTGTTATTTCCCCTCTTGTTAACACTACCTCAAGATTCTGAAGGTCATCACCTTTTGATATTTTCGCTCCCACTCTCGCAATTTCTTCAGCATAATTAACCATTTCTTCCTCAAGTCTTGCCCTAAAACTCTTTGCCGTGGAGAGGAGGAAAATTGATTCCAAAATGTTTGTCTTCCCCGATGCGTTTGGTCCTGTTATTACAGTCGTAAGAGGAGAAAAAGAAAACTCTTTTTTTCGAAAATTTCTAAAATTAGTAAGTTTAAGCTTTATAATACCCATTGTTGAGTTACGGACCTTATATTACCCTAAATCATATGACTAAAGCTATAATTCCCCAAATATCAGTTATTATACCCGCTTATAATGAGAGTTCTTTAATCGCAAAGTGTTTAGATTCTCTTTGCACTCAAGATCTTAATAAGGATCTTTTTGAAGTTATAGTAGTTGATAACGCATCAGAAGATAAGACCGCTGAAGAAGCTAAAAAATATCCCGTAAGGCTTATTTCTGAGCCCAGAAGATCAGTTGTAGTTGCAAGACAAACCGGAGTGGACAAAGCAAGAGGAGAAATAATTGTTTCAGCTGATGCCGACACAGTCTACCCCCCGGCATGGCTTACAAAAATAAAGAGAAATTTTGATAATGATCCTAAATTGGTGGCCATAGCAGGGTGGATTTATTATAAAAATACATCTACGTTTTACAATATTAGTTTTGCATTAATGCAAGAGGCCAACCTCTGGCTATCAAGGCTAACCGGCAAATTCCCACAAGTCTACGCTGCCAACTTCGCATTCAAAAAGTCTTCCCTAAAAAGGATCGGAGGGTATCCGTCACACTTACCCGAATTGGGCGATCAACAATATCTTCTTTATAAGTTTTTTAAACTAGGAAAAGTAATTATTGATAAAAGAATCACCTGCAGAACCAGCGCCAGAAAACATAAAGAGAGGGTAAAAAATATTGTGGTTCACAACGGCTGGCACAGAATAGTTGGGTATACAATAAACACAATTTTAGGTAGAGAGCTAATAGGTCCAGCACCGGCGGTTAGACACAATAAGTAAATTATCTTTGGCAATTTGCACAAATGTATGTTCCCCTACCGCCCAAGAAGTATTTTTTAATTTCCGCACCACACCTTTTGCATGGTTTTCCTTCTCTTCCATAAACTAATGTAAAATCTTGATAATGGCCTTCAGATCCGTCCGGAGTAACAAAAGCAAGCTCACTTGCACCACCTCTTTTAAGGCCTTCTTTAAGGACCTTTTCTATACTTTTGTATAATATAACACACTCACTATCCGACAGAGAATTTGATTTTCTTTTTGGGTCAATTTTTGCATCCCAAAGGGCATCGTTTGCATAAATATTCCCAACTCCCGCAATTTTCTCCTGATCCATAATGAGTACTTTAATGGGTCTTGCAGACTTGGAAAGTATGTTTCTAAAATCCTTGGCAAGTAAATTCTTAAGGGGCTCAGGACCAAGTTTCCCTATGAATCCGGAGCTTTCCACGTCCTTCGTTTTAATAACTTTTATCCATCCAAATTGCCTCACATCGTTATAATAAAGGTGGGACTTTTTATCCAAGTTAAAAATAACATGTGTGTGTTTTCCTGGAACTCCTCCAATTATTTTTTTTGATAGTTGTGGCCTTAGAAGATTTACTCCCCTATAAATTATCTGTCCTGTAAGTTTTACATGGATCAATATTGAACTACCATTCGATAAGTCTATTGAAAGGACCTTACCAAAACGTCTGACTTTTATTACTCTAGCTCCATTAACTAAACTTTTTTCACCCAAGAAAATCTTTGATGAGGATATGTCGGTAGACTCAATTTTGTGCCCAACAACATATTTTTCCAACTGTAGTTTAATTGACTCAACTTCTGGAAGTTCCGGCATATTTATCTTTAATAAACTGCTTTATCTCTTTTTCAATCCTAAGTTTTGAAAACATTTTAGCTTGATCTTTACATTCCTGTTGGCTAAATTTCATTTTTTCAAATCTTTTAATAGCGGATATTAGAGAAGGAAGGCTGCGTTTGCCAAATAATACCCCGGTCTTTCCGTCAACTACCGTTTCTAGAACTCCTCCCTGACCTAGCGCGATAACTGGAGTTCCCGCTGCCATTGCCTCAACCGGAACAATCCCAAAATCTTCCTTTTCAGACGGAAAAATAAACCCTTTTGCTCTAGACATTAAGTCCCACTTTTCTTTATCTGTAATTTCCCCCAAAAATTCTACTGTCGGTCCAGCCATCTCTTTAAGTTGTTTTTCCCCATAGGCAGCAAACCCTCCACCGAACACCTTAAGTTTGAGTCCTAGTTTTGTACACGCCTTAACCGCCAAATCCTGGCCCTTGTGTCTCGAAAGCCTTCCTCCTGTCAAATAAAAGTTCTCTTTTTTGACTAGCCCTAAATCATTAGGAACATCAACTGGTGGGTAAATTACAGTTGAATCTCTTCTGTAAAACTTTTCAATTCTTGAGGCCACCTCCTTCGAATTAGCTATGAAATAATCTGGTTTCTGAGCCGATTTATAATCCCAAATCCTGAGAAAATGCATGGGGATTTGACCTAAAACCAAAAGTAGCTTTCTCCATAATATTTCCTTCCAAGGGTTAGCGGTCGGATAACCATAAAGATACCTAGGTGGTGTGTGACAATAACAGACAAAAAGAGTTTTATCTCCTACTTTTACGTAATTTGGACTTGTATAGGTCCCTGCTGCTGAAACAATCACCACATCAAAACTAGATAAATCAATTGATTTAAATACAAGTGGTGCTATAAACCTAAAGGGACTAATTAACTTTGCGCTAAATGGTATGTTTTGAAGAAAAGACGTCCTAATATTCCATTTTTCGACTTTTGATCTGTGGGGTCCAGCATACTTAGGAAGGTAAATAGTTGTATAGACAGGAGCTCCAGGAAAAACTTCAAGCAAAGCCTCCACCACCCTTTCTGCTCCTCCATACTCTTTTAGGTAATCATGTACAATCGCAACTTTCATAGTAGTCATATTAACCCCAACTGTTTCTCCATTTCCATTTGTCTTCCAATTTTTTTAACTCGTTCTGTAAAAGTTTTAAAACCCAATTTTGAAAATAAATCCTGCACTTTAGGATTATATAAACTCCATTTTGCTGAGTCGTCAAGCTCAAAATTAATCTTTACGTTCTGCACAATAGTGGCAAGTCTATGATAAATCTTAACATCTTCACTGCCATTTCTTAGCTTTTCTTTAACTTTTTGGGGAATTTCATCCAAATGTTTATATATTTCATCCACACTACCATAATTATTGATAAGATCCACAGCAGTTTTTGGTCCAATCCCAGTAACACCTGGGTAGTTGTCGGACGGATCGCCAACCAGAGCTTTGTAGTCAGGTATCAGAGTAGGCTTTACTCCCATCTTTTTAACGACATCGTCTTCTTTCATAAGTTTTGCCTCAATTAGACCTTTAATAGGCATATATACAAAGGTTTTGTCGTTAACAAGCTGTAAAATATCTCTATCCCCCGTAACAATCACCACTTCGTCGATTTCTGAGCATTCTGTAGCTATTTTGGAGATAGTTCCCAATAAGTCATCCGCTTCATATCCTACTTTCTCAAATAATGGAATATTAAAAGCTTTAACAACTTCTTTTGCAATATCAAATTGGCTCGAAAGTCCCTTACCGGTTTCCGGTCTTTGGGACTGATAAGCCTTAAACTCTTTCTTTCGAAAAGTGGGTTCTGGTCTGTCAAAGCAAACTACCAGGTGGGAAGGACTAAGGTCGTTTATTACTCTTATAACCATTGATACCAATCCGTAAACCGCATTGACAGGTTGTCCTGTTTTATTTGTTAGCTGAGGGATCGCATGGAAGGCGCGGTGTAATACGGCGTGACCATCAATTAGAACCAATTTGTTCATGAGGATATTGTACTAAAAATACAGACATTATTTACCTCTTCTTACCTTCGACCCAAAGAGGTGCCACCCTCGTTTCCCCCGATCAGGGACTAGGGGCAACTCTCCTAATGCTTTTCTCTCCTCAGTGGACACTTGTTCTTCTCCACTAAGAGGGGCTTCCAGATCTTTTAGCACAGCTTCTGTGGTAGGTAGGCTATCTAAATCATTCTCGCCTTCAACCCCGTCAGTAGTCATATATTTTTTACTTTTTCCCTACAATTTTTTCAAATTCATCTCTATCAATCGTTTCTTCCTCAAGTAGTTTATTAACAATTTTATCAAGTAGTTTTCTATTTTTCTTAATAACTTCTGTGGCCACTTTCAATCCTTCATCAATTATTTTCTTGATTTCTGCGTCCACTTTTTCTTGTGTAAGAGGAGAGATACTCGGTCCTTCGTACCACTCTAAGTTTCCAAATTCCCCAGTTTCTGAAGCCGCCCCAAAGTTAGTAGGACCAAGAGGGCTCATCCCAAAATCAACCACCATTGCCTTAGCGTAGCGTGTCGCATTTTTAATATCATTTGCAGCTCCAGCTGTCATTTCGTCGAAGACAATATTTTCTGCAGCTCTTCCACCAAGCATCACAGCAATGGACTCAAGTAACCTGGTTTTAGTTTCGTGTGTTCTATCAGCAACTGGAGAAATTTCAGTATGCCCCAGACTCATCCCACGGGCAACTATTGAGATTCTCTGAACAGGATCCGCTTTGGGCATAAAATGAGCCACTAATGCGTGTCCTGCCTCATGATAAGCTGTTATCTTTTTATCTTCCTCAGATTGGATTTTACGCTTCGCAGGACCTAATTTTACCTTTGTTGCCGCCTCTTCGATATCTTCCATCTCAATCGAGGTTTTATCATGCCTTGCTGCGGCAATTGCGGCCTCATTAAGCATGTTTTCAAGGTCAGCTCCTGAAAAACCTACTGTTCGATCAGCTATTCTCCCCCATTTAATTCCTCTTGCAAACTTTTTCCCTCTGGCATGAATTTTAAGAATAGCCCCTCTTCCTTCCTTGTCAGGCATATCAAGTGTCACCCTTCTATCAAAACGGCCGGGCCTTAATAGTGCGGGGTCCAGTAGGTCTCCTCTATTTGTTGCGGCTACAACTACAACATTGTCATTCGGAGTAAATCCGTCCATTTCAACTAATATTTGATTAAGAGTCTGCTCACGCTCATCGTGCCCGCCCATTACTCCTCGTCCTCTTTGTCTTCCAATCGCATCGATTTCATCTATAAAAATTATTGATGGGGCTGATGCTTTCGCTTGTCCAAACAAATCTCTCACACGAGAAGCTCCAACTCCCACCAACATTTCCATAAATTCAGATCCAGCCATTGAGAAAAATGGAACTGCGGCTTCTCCTGCTACAGCTTTAGCAAGAAGAGTCTTACCAACCCCAGCAGGACCAAACAAAAGTACTCCCTTGGGGGTTCTAGCACCAATTTTTCTATATTTTGCCGGGTTTTTAAGAAAATCCACAATCTCAACCAGTTCTTTTTTGGCATCATCAACTCCTGCAACATCCGCAAATGTGATATCTTGCTTACCTTTTGCAAATAACTTTGCCTTGCTTCTACCAAACGAGAATATGTCCTGAGCTCCCCTGGTTTGAGACCTAATAATAAAGAAGAAGAACGCGGCCATCAGAATAATTGGAAGAACTATACCTGCCACCTCTCCTATTACTTTAGTTAGAGATTGATCAATAACATTGTATTTAACCTTACTGGGTTCAATTTTCTCCTTATCAAGAAGCTCTGCAAAGCTTTCATTATTTTCTTTCGTGGCCACTTTCGTTTTTCCATCGTCATATGTAATTAAGAGTTTACTGTCTTGAACCAGTACTTCTTTGACCTTTCCCTCTTTGATGTCATTTAGGGCTTGTGAAGTAGTAACTTTAAGATCTCCTCCTTTTAGTTCAAAGGCAGTTATTACAAATGGGAGAAAAAACATTATAAAAAGGATCGTAAGAATAACTTTCCAGAGGTTAATTTTAAGTCTAAATTCTACCTTTTTTTTACCTGAACTTTTCTTGAGATTTAATCTTTTAAACGGATCCATAACGAGAGAATTATACAACAATAGCCCAGGAATGACTAATTAAACATTTCTAGCACACTTTTGTTCCATTGGGGACTTTTTCAGAAAGACTGAAAAGAACAGGGCGCTCCTCATTTGGGTCATCGCTACCCCCCACAACATCTACTGCCAATAACATTCCTTCACTAAAATCACCCTCCGGACCGATCTTTTTAGGCTCAATGTTAATCATAAACGGCAGCTGTTTTCCTTGTAGATCTTCTGGCTTGAAAAACTTCATCATTCCTGCAAATATGGCTCTTTTGCCTACTTCTTCTCCAAAATCAACAACTAGTTTCATCACCCAATGGCTCCATTCGGGAATAGTAGCCTCAATAACAGTGCCAATTCTAATATCTAATTTTTGAAAATCTTTAATAGTTACTTTATCCATTTTGGATTAATCCCATCGCTTTTCTAACCTCAATAATTGTTTGTTTCGCAATTGTTCTAGCTCTTTCTGCACCTTCCCTAATCACTTCATTAACATAGTTGGGGTCAGCCTCTAATTTCTTCCTTCTCTCCTGAATTGGTTTAAGTTCTCTGTAATAAATTGCCGTAGCTAATCTTGTTTTTATTTCGGAATATTTTAACCCTGGTCCTTGATATAATCCCTCATACTCATTTCTCTCACAACCATCAAGTATCAGATCCACCAGCTCCATTAGAACTTCCACCCCTTTTGCTTCCTTTTTAGTTTCATCTGAAATATATTCTCTTTTATTAACTCCTCCCACCGTTATGTTATTAATATTCCCCTGTCCTGAGTCGGTTGGGACTTTAGCTATCTTTTTCTTAATAGTTTTTAAGTCATCAGATAAATTAATATAGCTTCCTTCTACCGACTTGCTCATTTTGCCCTCTCCTGTTAAGGATGGTACATAGGCCCCGCTGGTTTTAAAACTTACTGGCTCCGGGAAATCTAAACCATATTTGTCATTCATTTTTCTAGCAATCTCGCGGGCAATCTCTAAATGTGGTTCTTGATCCACCCCAATCGGCACTAAGCCCGCTTTATAAAGCAAAATATCGGCGGCCATTAAGACTGGGTAATTAAGAAGTGCCATGGTAACAACGCCTGGATGCTGCTTAACTTTTTCCTTAAATGTAGGTAGGTGTTGCATTCTTGCAACTGATATTTCCGAAGATAGAAGGTGCATTAGATATGCATGCTCAGGAACCAAGGATTGTGCAGTGATAATTGATTTTTTAGGATCTAATCCGCAGGCCAAGTAATCCATTATTATCCCTCTTGTATTGTCAGATAATTCTTCTTTATCAAACGGAGTTGTTATGGCATGCAAATCCATAACCATGTAGATAGTCTCATACTTAGGGTTTTCCGATAGTTTAATATAACCCTTAACCGCACCCAGGTAATTTCCTAGATGTAGTTTTCCTGTTGCTCTTGTTCCTGAAAATACTCGTTTTTTATTCATACTTAATAGTTTAACAGAAATAAAAAATCCATCCCTGACTAAAAGGACGGATATACCGTGGTGCCACCTTTTTTCCTCTAGAATACCTAGAGCTTAATTTATTTGGACTTCCACATCCCAACCATATGTGGTCAAGCGTCCTAAGTACCAGGGGTGGGAATCGAACCCACGACCGCAGGTTTATGAATCCTGTGCTCTACCGACTGAGCTACCCTGGCGTAGGCTCTATTTTACCTCAGAGGTTATAATTCAACAACTTTTGTGATAAAATGTGGCCTGTCAGTAAGACATGCGGGGTAGTGTAGAGTAGCACGTGAGGCTAGTAGTAATGGGCCCATTAAGGAGCAATTCTTAATGAGAACTTGGCTATATCGGTGGACAACCAAAATACTTTGGTCAATACCGAGGGAACCAATAGATAACCATATCTTGAGGACACCGTAGAGACTAGACGCCAAGCTCCCACTAGTTGGGATGAAGATATAGTCCGACACTCGTAGTAATACGAGATTACAGATGCATAATCTCACAGGCCAGGCGCGACTCCTGGCCCCGCAACAAGAGTTAAAACAATTTCAAAATTGTCGTCCTTAGCAGATTTATTCCTCGAAAGTTTCCCACACTTGGTACATTTGTGGACAATAATATAGTCATCCCTTTTCACTTCTGCTCGAATAGGTTCCATTAACCTCTTACAACTAGATCTTCTATCTCCCGGAAATCTTTCATCCACATGTTTACTATAAAGACATTTTGGACAATGGTTTGTATACCCCTTTCCTTCTACTTTTGTTCCGCAGTGCCCACACCGAAAATTTTCAACTACTTTTACAAACATATTTATAACCCTATATCAAACAATTTAAACCACTTTTTCCAGACAGGGTCAGGGAGTATCTCTTTTTCATCATCAAATTTGGGAGCAAATGATCTAAGAGTATTTTCATCCGGAAGAACTACTATAATCTCCCCTTCTTTGGCCAAACCTAGCTTGTCTCGAAGCTGTTTTTCTATGTATTCATCAGTTTTTGCTTCCTCAAGTCTTCTTTTTATCTCCTCATTCTCCCTCTCAACTGCTCTAACCTTGTCCTCTTTCTCCTGTATTTTTTTATTAAAGGATCTAATTTTACTTACATTTCTAGCTAAAGAGGAGGAAAAGATAATCATAAAAAAGACCAGTAAAATACCATAAATATTCCGACTTAGCGGACCGTAGTTGTTATTTTTTGATATATTTTTTCTCACAACTCAATACCTATAATAATTCAGAGTATGTTGACCTTTACCTTGATTATGCTATCATATAGTCTGAAAAGCTATAAAAACTGCTTCAAACTCTAAATACATTATGACACAAGAGACTCTTAAAAACTTGCTTCCAAGGTTTATTAAAAACCTAGAAGACAAGAAACGTTCTCCCTCTACGGTATTAGCCTATAGAGCGGACCTCGAGCAGTTGGTAAATTTTGTTACCAGTAAACAAAAATCAACTCCTGATGAGGTGGGACAGGACTTAATTGAAGCCTTCAGGGACTCACTACTAAACGAGAAATATACCCCTAAAACTGTTTCAAGGAAACTAAACGCAGTAAAGACATTTTTTAGATATCTTGTTTCTGAAAATTTCATAACCAAAGATCCTTCACAATCTGTTGCTCATCCAAAAATTTCCTCTACTCTTCCTAAGTACCTCTCTCCCCTTGAATACAGAGCTTTAAGGGATGTAATAAGAGACGACGCAAGGATTGCAGCAATAGTGGAAATCATTCTTCAAACCGGAATGAGAATTTCCGAAGTTGCGTCTCTTAAGTCAGATCATATTGGGGCTAACTCAATTAAGGTTGAGGCATATGCGACTCAACCCGAACGAACCATTCCTCTAAATAGGCGCGCCAAAGAAGCGATTGATAAATACACAAAAGGAAGACCAAATGCAGACTCAGCTTACCTATTTGTAAGCAAAAACGGTAAACCTTTAGCTGTTAGAAATATAAGAGCCGCAATAGATAGATATATGCAAAAGTCAGATATATCGGGTTTTTCTGTAAATGATTTAAGAACTACATTTATTGTAGAGAATCTTAAGGCTGGAGTTGATTTGATCCTTCTCTCCCAGGTATCTGGCCATAGAAGGCTTTCAACCACTGAGCGTTATTTGGAGCTTGCTCAAATAACTGAATCAGGTAAAAAGCAAGTGCTAGAGGAGTTATAGGTCTTCCTACAGGAATATGTCAAATGAATTCAATTGTGACCCTAAGTGTTGTTTGGTATGCCCTTTAGTCGGAGATACATCTGTAACGAAGGTGGTTGAAGAAGGATATATCCATAGAGTGAGAGAATTTGGAACAAGGGGTGTAGTGAAACTCTTACTTGATTACGACAGATATCCTAAACAATTGCCAATTGTTGAAGATGGAATCCAATTAACAAATAATGACTCGCCAGCCTGTAGGACACTTCAAAAACTCTATACTTTTGCTACGTGCGCACGAGGCAGGCACACAAAACACGATACTGACAGTTTCACATGTATCCATCTGGGTCCCAAGATCGAAATTTGGGGAACAGCGCTTCGGCCAAGGCCCCGAAAAAAATCTAGTTAATAATCGCTAAAAGATTGTTTATTTCCTGTTTTCTAAAACCGAAATCAACTTTACCGATCCATTTATTGGATCCTATAGGTGTTTCTATTAGTTTATAGGCTTCATTCAACCAACCAACAATCTCTTGTTTCCTACCTTTTTGTTCTAATTCAACTACCGCTCTTGCGGCTCTAATTGGTATTCCGGTTATCCAAATTGCCCAGGTTGGATAATCACGTTTTTTAAGATCAAGGGCATGTTTGTCGGTTAGAAACTTTCTATATATTTTTCTTGAAAGCATCATACCTTTATCTACCTCCCCCAACATCATTACCGAATAGGCAAGATAGGCCTCGTATTCTAACCACCTTGGGGTTTTGTCTACTGTATACTCCGGATCCTTCCTACAAGTCTTAATAGCCAATTTATAGTACTTTATAGCCTTCATATACTCTCCTTTATAATCGGCTACTCTTCCTAAGCACCTGTTTATCCTCGAATCCCATTGAGTGAGCTTGTGTGTCCTCACATACTTCTCCGCTGCAATAGTAGCTATGTACATATTATGTATAGCCGCTTCTTTCTTTTTGGCATCAGGCTTATTCTTTGCCAACTCCTCCATAACTTGGTGCTGATATAGTAGATGTTTTTCCAAAAGAAGCGATACAATCAGGTCCTGGATATTTTTTATTACATTATCCAAAACCTTGAGGGTAGATTCCGACTTTCCCCGCTTCTCCCTAATGGAGGTAACTGTTTTCTTAATTCCAGCAATTTGGAGGTCTAAATCCATCATCGGGTTCATTTTAACTCCTTTCGCCTAACTTTACTTAATATCTTCAGTTGACCTTTTAATTCGTCTATATAGTGGTCCACTAATTTTACCTTCCGAATAGTATCTCCTTTTTGTTCACGGACAGAAACTGCAAACCTCTTAACCATGGCGTCACTTTTTATCATATATGTGGGCCCTGATAGAATCGAACTATCCTCTATACTTTATAAGAGTATCGTCCTAACCGATGAACGAAGGGCCCGAGCTGAAGCAATTATATCAAAATGGGAGTGAAAACATAAATTATTTTGCTTTCTTATTCACTGCTCCATCAATTTCCTCCCAATCCCTTATCGGTCTTATTTTTAAGTTTTTCTTCCAAGCAGTATTTAGTAAAGACAGATCTACTTTTAGCTTTCTCGCCAAAGCAAGTAATGCTACTGTATCTTTAGGAAAACATTTTCCTCCAAATCCTTTAAAAGGAGTTGTTTTCAAAAATGAGATACCTATTCGTCTGTCCGCCGCCACCATTTCAGCTACATCTGAATAGTTAATTCCCAGTTTGTCTGCAAGGTCTTTCATTTCGTTGGCATAAATTACCTTCGTGGCCATAAAACAATTGCTCATGTATTTAACCATCTCAGCTGAGGTAGGATCAGTTATATAAATCTTAACTTTATAGCCGACTAACCCTCTATGAAGTTTTGCCAACCTTAATGCAACACCTTCGTCAAACGCTCCGACCACTACTCTATCTGTATGGACTACGTCCCATGGAGCATTAACTTCTGTTAAAAATTCCGGATTCATTGCAAATTTTACCCCTGGGTATTTTTTAGAAAGAAGTACTGTCGTTCCAGGGACTACGCTTGATTTAATGACAAGAACTTTATTCGTATTTTTAATTTTTGGGGATACTTCCCCCACAACTTTATTAATAATCGATAAATCAATTCCCGACTCATCAGCAAACATGGGGGTCGGCACACAAACGAATATATACTCTGAATCTCTACACAGATCTTTAATCGAAGCGGAACCTTCTATTAATGGATCACTAAAGACAACCTTGTGTTTCTTGCCAAACGCCACACCTGTTGCCTGCCCTACTACTCCCCAACCTATGATTCCTATGGTTGCCATGTTGGAATAAGTTACCATAGAAGTGGAGCAAACTCAAGAAAACTAAAGCTGGGACCTTCTTGCCATTTCTGCCTCAACCAACCTTACATCTCTCCCATATTTAAGTCTACTCATTTCCTTAATAATTTCAGCTACTTTGGGGTTTTCCCTTTGTTTATAAGTATTAATATCTTTCGTTGTATCCATCGAAAAAGGAGGCTGGGGATCGTTATGAACTATAGTCTTAACATACGCGTGATAACGCTCAATATTTAACAAGTCATCCTCGCTAAAGGTTGGAACAAACTCATGGGTGAGATACCCAGCGTCGGTAACTCCAACTCTAAAAGCAATTTTGGTTCCGACATTTCCAAATATTGAGTTTTTAACCTCTTCCTCCATCTGGCCAATAAACTGATTAGCAACCGTCAGATTTAGCCTGTATTTTCTGGCCTCGGACAAGATGACTGCAAAATCAGGTGTAGCAAAATTTTGGAATTCGTCTACATAAAGATAAAAATCTCTTCTCTGTTCTTCGGGAGTATTTTGCCTACTCATAGCAGCCATTAGCAGTTTTGGAACCAATACTAGTCCCAAGAAATTTGAGTTCTCCTCACCTATCTCTCCTTTTGCCAAGTCTATTAAAAGTATCTTTCCTTGATCCATCACGTCTCTAAAATTAAATGAGCTTTGAGACTGGCCGATTATATTTCTGATCATTTTATTAGTAACAAAGCGGCCGAATTTTGAAACTGTGTAGTCAAGCACTTCTGATTTATGAAAGTCAGAAGTCTGAGCAATTTGATCAGTCCAATATCTTCTTACTATCGGGTCAGTTACCCGAGGAAGAAGTTGCTGAACGTAATCTAATCGCTGCATCGCCTGC
>Ga0172371_10003680_pt1 | contig 23593 bp, 20 predicted proteins | sample Lak12m_FD_114543 | JGI IMG/M metagenome (GOLD analysis project Ga0172371, IMG submission 114543) | Freshwater microbial communities from Kabuno Bay, South-Kivu, Congo - kab_022012_12m | ecosystem: Environmental > Aquatic > Freshwater > Lake | place: Democratic Republic of the Congo: South-Kivu...
AGGTCATCCGGTTTCAAGTCATCACCGGGGCTGAGGACATCCAGCTGCAGTTCCCCAAAATCGATGACGCGGCCCTTCCGGGTGATGTCATAAGGGATATCTTGCTTCTCGACCAGCTTGAGGAAGTCGAGATATACCTCACTGGATGATGGTGCGGCCGAATCGAACACCGCGGCCACGGGAAATCGATCCAGCACATAGACGAGCCCGGCGACGTGGTCAGCGTGCGGATGGGTCAGGAATATTGCGTCCAGCCGGGTGACGCCGCATTCCCTCAGCCGGTCGACTACCTGCGAGCCCGGGCCTCCGTCGATCAGGATGGTCGTGCCCGACGGTCTCTGATCCGACGGCGGAACCTGGATCAGCGTCGCATCGCCCTGGCCGATGTCGAGAAACGACACTGTATAGACCACCGGTGCCGGACCAGTCGCGACGCCGCCGCTGGCGCAGGCGATGCCGATCAGCAATGCCAGTAGCAGGGCGATGGGCGTCAACAGGCGGCGGCTCTCACGGAACCTCCCCATCAGCACACCTACTCCAATTCTTCTGGCGGCCACCACAATACCGACAAGCATAGCGTAGAAGGCGGACGTCGCCAGCCAGCCAGGCGCGCTACCGTGATACACCGCCCCCGGCAGCGCCGCCATGAACCGGGCGAGTACTATCAGGAATCCCGTGCAGACGCAGCCGATGGCCACCAGTGTCCAGGTAATCAGCGGCAATACCGGCTGGGCCAGGATAGCCAGGACCCCGATCATCATCACCGGGCCGGCCACCGGCTCAGCGGCAAGATTGGCGGGAACGCTAACGAGTGAAACCTGGCCGAAATTCGCCAGCGTGATGGGCGCCGTGGCCAGCCCGGTCGCCGTGGATATGGCCAGGCCCTGAGCCAGGAGCGCTGGCAAGCGCGGCAGCAAGGCGCGGATGAACTCCTCCAGCACCGGAGCGATGAAGAATATTGCCAGCACCGCTGCGTACGAGAGCTGAAATCCCGGGTCCAACAGATTGTAGGGATTCAGGCAAAGGATCACTGCGGCGGACAAAGCCAGGAAATGATAGCGGTCTGACTGACGCGAGAAGACCAGGGCTACCATCCCCAGGATACCCACCACTCCGGCGCGGACGATAGATGGGCCCGCCCCGGTCAAGGGTACGTAGATGGCGATGACTCCGATGGCGACTCCCAACGAGACCAGCTTGGGCACTTGTACCGCTCGCAGCAGCAAGAGGACGATGAACCCGAGCAGAGCGACATTCTGCCCCGAAACCGCCAGCATGTGAAGCAGCCCGGCTCCCTGGAAGTCGTTGATGATGTCATCGGGCAGTCCCTGGTCATCGCCGAGGACCATGCCTTTGAGCAACTCTCCGGCACTGCCCCAATTCCCGGTTGCCAGACTTTCCCGCGAATGACGCCGCAGGGAATCCACGATGCCGAACAGGCCACCGCGCCTCGCCGGCAGGATGCTGCACCGCTGGGTGTCGGACTGGAGCACTGCGTGGATGCCCCGGTGATTCAGGTACGCCGCGTAATCAAAATCGCCGCCGGACGCCGGCGCCAGGCGGCTGACGGATACCGCGGCGCTGATACGAGTGCCTTCCTCCATGCTGGTGAGCTCCGCCGGGCACTGGCTGCGACAGACGATCTCGACCAGCGCCGTCTCGCCTGGCTCCGCCGTCCGGTCAGACCAGGTTATTGACTCAACATCCCCCGTGAAGCGCAGCTTCTGATCCTTCATGACCGGGGGACTGGTTACCGTGATGGTCGTCGAGAGACGCTTGTCTTCAAGCTGCGTCAGAAAACTTTGGTCGAGCATCATCAACCGGGCGGCACCGCAGAACAGGCCAAGCGAAAGCAGGGTGACCATCAATAGCGGCGGCACCAGAACACTGCGCCCCCGGGGTATTTTCCTGACATGAACGATCAGAATAATGAAGAATATCAGGGTGAGTACCGCGGTGGCCGCGGGCATCCAGGCGTAAGTCAGCATTAAGCTCATGGATATTCCCGCAGTGAAACATAAGATATTCGATAGAGGATTTAATGTTTCATAATATAAACAGTAGAAAATCTTTTTACCGTATGTTAGCATCCGATTACGGCAAACCTATGACCGTTGCAGGAACGATCTGCGATGGGATCAGGAAGTAAGAATGTTTTTCAAAGTGTGTCGGTCCCGGTTTCACCCGTCCGGGATTGTGGGCATATCCTGGTAGTTGGGATTTCCTGTAAGGAGTTTCATGCTGGCTCCTTGCTGGGGGGAAAGACCAAACAGGGCTCACGCACGGCACTTCTACCAACCGGCGGCGCTGGCGGCAAGGCAGCGCCGCTGGATTTTTTTTGCCCGCGGACCCCTTTTTGCCCCTCCACCCCTCGGTTTTTCCCCAATCAATTACCTGATTAAAGGAATAGCTGTTTGATGGCGACACATTATCTATTGCGTCAGGGTTTTCCCTGATGCACCGCGGCAGCACCGGCTGATGGGGGGCTTCGCGATGTTCCCCGACTTTTAGGGAGAGAGGCAGGCCGGAACCTGCCGCGGGCCTCTCTCCCAAACCCCTCATACGAACACCTGGCTTTTGAACTGTTCGAATTTGGCCGGCCCGATGCCCGGCACTTCCATCAGTTCCTCCACACTTTTAAAACCGCCGTTCGCTTCGCGGAACTCGATGATCTTTTGCGCCGTTTTGGGTCCCACGCCGTCGAGATTCTCCAGCTGGGCCGCCGTAGCGGTATTGAGATCGAGAGGCTGGCCGGGTGAGCCTGATACCGCTCCACCGGCAGCCGCGGCTCCGGGGGCTCCCCCCGTAACCGCGGCCGGGGCCTGGCCCCTGGCTGGCACGACCACCTGCTGGCCGTCGGTCAGCTTGGCGGCCAGGTTTATTTGCGATACGTCGGCATCCGCCGTGGCGCCACCCGCTTTGGCCAGCGCATCCGCGATGCGGTCGCCACTTTTGAGTTCGTACAGACCAGGGACGGTGACAGCGCCGGTGACATGGACCTTGATACCCGCGGCGGCCTGGCGCTCCTGCGTCAGGCCCACCGTTACTATGGACGCATTTTCGACGGACCGGCTGCCCAAGTGGGAGCGCAGATAATTGGCTCCAACCAGGAGCACGACGAGAATCACCGCCGACCAGGCTATGATCTGCTGGCGGGAAAGTTGCGGCACCCTAAATCCCCCTTCAGGTCAGGGGACAGGTGAGACGGGGCACTATGCTGCGGGGGAGAGTGAGACGGATATTACAACGCCGGGCGGCGGTTTGGCAATGCTAATTCACAACCTAGCCGGCTTACTTTACTACCAGGTTGACGAGCCGCCCCGGCACGACGATCTCCTTGACGATCTGCTTGCCCTCCGTCTGCCGGGCCAGCTTCTCACTGGCGTGCGCCAGTTCCAGCAATTCCTCTTTGCCGGCCGATGCGGGAGCCGGTACGCGGTCGCGCACCTTGCCGTTGACCTGGAGGACGAGTTCGTACATGTCAGCTTCAAGATAGCGCTCATCGGCAAGCGGCCACGGCTCCAGCCACAGCTGTTCATGCCCCAGGTGTTCCCACAGCTCCGCCGCCACATGGGGCGCAAACGGATCGAGCAGTTTCACCACTGTCTCGGCCATGAAACGGAGCGCCCCTCTACCCTGGCTGGAATCGAACAGGCTGTCCTTGGCCAGGTAGGCATCGTTGACGAGTTCCATGATGGCGCTGATGGCGGTGTTGAAACGAAACCGCTCAGAGACATCCGCGGTGACCTTGGCTATCGTCTGGTTGGTCCGGCGCACCAGCGCCAGGGCCGCACCGTTGAACGACGCAAAATCGGAGCTGTGCCCCTCCCTCGCCTTGCCGATCACTTCATCCACCAGCCGCCAGACCCTTCCCAGAAAGCGGAAGGTGCCCTCGATGCCCTGATCCTGCCACTCAACGTCCAGCTCCGGCGGACCCATGAACAGGATATACAGGCGTAGCGTGTCGGCGCCGTATTTTTCTACCAGCTCATCCGGGTTGACCACGTTACCTTTGGACTTGCTCATCTTGGCGCCCTTGTAATAGATCATTCCCTGGGTAAACAGGTTGTTGAACGGCTCCTGGAAACCGACCATTCCCAGATCGAACAGGACCTTGGTGAAGAAACGGGCATACATCAGGTGCAGGATGGCGTGTTCGACGCCGCCGATGTACTGATCGACGGGCATCCAGTAATTGACGACATCGCGGTCGAACGGCTCATCATCATTGTGCGGATCCGTGTACCTGAGGAAGTACCAGGACGAGTCCACGAATGTATCCATGGTGTCGGTCTCACGCCGGGCGGCGCCGCCGCAAAGCGGGCAGGCGGTGTTGACGAACTCCTCGCTGGCGGCGATGGGCGACTTGCCCTTGGGAGCGTAATCCTCTACGTCAGGCAGCAGCACCGGTAATTCATTTTCGGGAACAGGCACCGTGCCACACTGGTCACAATAAATAATGGGGATGGGCGCGCCCCAGTAACGCTGGCGGCTCACCAGCCAGTCGCGCAGCCGAAAACTGATCGCAGCCTTTCCCTTGTCCTCCGAAAGCAGCCACTCTGTGATGGCGGCGCCCGCCTCGCGGTTCGGCGTGCCATCGAAACGGCCGGAGTTGACCAGAGCGCCCTCGGACTCGAAAGCTGACTCCATCCCGGCGCCATCGCCCGCTCCTATAACGGCGCCGTCCTCTCTTTCCCCGGAGACCACGACGCGCACCTCGATGCAGAAATTGCGGGCGAACTCGAAGTCGCGCTGGTCATGTGCGGGGACAGCCATGATGGCGCCGGTACCGTACTCCATCAGCACATAATCGCTGACATATATGGGGATCTGCTCGCCGTTGACCGGATTCGTGGCGTAGGGGCCGGTGAACTCGCCGGTCTTCTCCCGGTCGGTCTCGGCGCGGTCGACAGCGGAACGGCCGCGGGCCGCCATGGAATATTGTTTGACCGCCTGTTCCCGGTCTGTGCCTGCCACTAGTTGATTCACCAGTTCGTGCTCCGGCGCCAGCAGGAAGAAGGTGGCCCCGAACAGGGTGTCGGGCCTGGTGGTGAACACCGGTATGTCCAGGTCGAGATCGTCGACGCGGAAGATGACCTCCGCGCCCTCGCTGCGGCCGATCCAGTTGCGTTGCATGGTAATGACCCTCTCCGGCCAGTGTTCCAGCAGCTTAAAGTCTTCCAGCAGCCGCTCGGCGTACTCAGTGATCCTGAAGAACCACTGGGCGAGGTTGCGGGTCTCCACTTCCGTATCGCAGCGCTCGCAGGCGCCCTGGACGACCTGCTCGTTGGCCAGCACGGTCTGGCAGGAAGGACACCAGTTTACCGCCGCCTCTTTGCGATAGGCCAGGCCACGCTCAAAGAACTTGAGGAAAAAGAACTGGGTCCACTTATAGTATTCGGGGTCGCAGGTGGCCAGCTCCCGGCTCCAGTCGATGGAGACGCCCAGCCGGTGCAGCTGCTGCTCGATGTTGTCGGTGTTGATCTTGGTCAGCTCTGCCGGATGCAGGCCCGTCTTGATGGCGGCGTTTTCCGCCGGCAGGCCGAAAGCGTCGTAACCCATGGGATGGAATACGGTAAAGCCGTTGCGCTTCCGGAAACGGGCGATGACATCACCCATGGTGTAGTTCTTCACATGTCCCATGTGAAGCGTGCCGGATGGATACGGCAGCATCTCCAGCACATAGCTTTTTCTGGCCAGGTCAGCCGCGGCAGCATCCTCGGGATTAGGCACCTCGAAAGAGCCGGCCTGTTTCCAAGCCTGCTGCCATTTTGCTTCTATCTCCAGAGGAGCATACTTCCGCATGGCTGAGAATTATATCAGCAAAAAATGGTGGCGGAATTTTGGGGAAAGAAAGGGCGCGGACCCAAGAAGCAATCCGCGCCCTCATGATGTTGCCGATGATCATGCCATTCGATATCTGCGGGCCCCCGTCCGCTCTATCTTAGTAGCAAGTCCATTCATTCTGACGGCCCTGGGCGAACATCCAGGCAGCGCCCTTTATCTGGGCCTTGCCGTCGAAGATATCCTGTCCGCCGAAGGGCGTTCCCGCCCAGGTGCCGGGGTTGAACTGGAAGAGGCCCTTGCAAATGCCGTTATCGGCAAATTGATCGCCTCTGCTCTCACAGATCATAACCCGGTAAAGCACGGCCGGGTCCTGCCCGTACTCGGCAGCGGCCCGAACCAGATCGGGCCCCCATTCGCCAAAGCGCTCGATGGCCTCGCGGTCCTGGCGCTCCTGTTCCTGCCTTAATCGTTCCTGCTCCTTCACAGCCGCGTACTGCGCGTGGGCGCTTGTGAGCGCATCCATCCGCGGAGCCGGGGCCAGTTTCATGGTGCTCATAATGACCACACCATGATCAAGGCGACCGCTTTTGGTCGCCTTTCCTTGTGCCGCATTCGCTGAATAAGCACTGATGCCTATGACCAACAATCCAATCGCGACAGCCAAAGTGACATAACGCATGCATCCTTTCCGGCCTTCTGGAGCCTTCTGGTCGCTTTCATAACGGGCAGGCAATGAACATTGGGCAACTGTTGCCTGCCTTGGGTAATTTGTTTCACCTCCTCAGGGTCGTTGGCACATGAACTCACAGTCGCCATGTCTCGGCGAAGTACCCGGGGAACTTGAATCCGGGCAAAATAAAAGGCGCCACTTGTGCGTCGCACCCTATATTCGACTGTGATCTCCTGATTCCTTCAGGAACTTGAGTATTATAGTAGGTTATTTAATGTTTGTGCAAGTAATTGCGTAACATATGTCACATACATCTGAACTGAAGGCAATCGGGATGCGATCTACCGCTTTTGGGTAAAATGCAGCATGAAGCCATTCCAACCAATTTATAGAATGGCATTCCACGGATCGAAAGGAACAGATAAGTGCTGCAAAAAGCCGCGAAAAACCGCCGCCGTGGCCGTGACGCCGCTGCTCAACTGGCTGTGCCACCGGGGCGTTCCTGGCTGGCCGCACTAATGGAACCGGTTGTTTATGAAGACTGACATCGCATGACCATCAGCGTCGGCGCCATCTGGCGCCAGCTGCGCAAACCCTCCGGTTTGGCGCAACCATTGCTTGATGTCCGCGAGCCTCAATTTGCCGCCGGCTACGCCGGGCCGGTTCCGGAATATTCAGGTCACCTGAAGGTCGTCACCTGGAACATCCGCCTGGGCATGTTGATCGGCGAAGCCGTAAAGGAACTTCGGGCCGCCCCCCTGGCCGGCGCGGACATTATCTTGTTACAGGAGATGAATGAGCAGGGCACTTACGCCATTGCCCGGGCGTTGGAGTACAACTTTGTCTACTTCGCTGCCTGCATCCACTGTGATACAAAAAAGAATTTTGGCAACGCCGTGCTTTCCCGCTGGCCGATATTATCTACTGCCAAAGTAATGTTCCCGCACGTCAGCCCCCGCACGAAGGAGAACCGCATCGCCACGCGTGCGGTAATCGATGTAGGTGGGCAAAGGCTGTTGGTCTATGGGGTTCATACCGAGACTTTCCACCTAAAGCGCTCATTGCGTCAGGAGCAATTCGCGGCCCTGGCGGATGATATCGATCGCCAGAGTTTCCCATATGTACTTGCGGGAGGCGATTTTAACACCATGCGTGCCCGGGATATTCGTCAGCTCGACGAGGCCTTGGCAACAGGGAGCATGGAGCGTGTCTCAGCGGGCACAGGGCCTACCGCCACATTCGGCTTCTTCGGGCTCAGGCTCGATCATGTCTACACTCGCGGAACCAAGACACTCGGCGCCGGCACGGCGTCAGCCACCCGGGCCAGCGATCACCTGGCCTTATGGGTAGAGTTTTCGTTGGAGGCAGAGCGCCCGAAAGCGGTCAATTAACCTGAAAGAATGCGGGGGTATTCATCTTATAGAGGCTATTTTAGGGAAACAAAGAAAGCGCGTTCATTATCAGAAAAACTCTAATTCAGGCTAGCGCCATTGCTATTGATTGTGTCAGAAATAATTCTGCCGTCATTTAATTCAATGATCCTGTTCGTCTGTTGAGCAATTCTGTCATCGTGAGTAACAATGATAAAAGTCGTCTCGTGCTCATAATTAATTTTGCAGAAAAGTTTGTGTATTTCCTTACTTGTATCAGAGTCCAGATTTCCAGTCGGTTCATCCGCAAGGACGACCTCAGGCTCATTCATAAGCGCCCGGGCAATCGCAGTTCTTTGTTGTTGACCGCCTGAGATTTTGCCTGATGGGCTGTCCATTTTATCTACCAGGCCAACAAGCTCTAGAAGCTCCCTCGCCCTCTGCTTGTCTTCTTTGGATATTTTCCCTTTTTTTTGAATATTTTTAGGCATCAATACATTTTCAATAACGGAATATTCAGGTAAAAGGTAGTGAAACTGAAAAACAAAACCCATGGTGTCATTTCGTAGTAACGCTAACTTCTTAGGTTTCATATTATGGGAAAACTGGTTATTAACAAGCACCTCCCCTTTAGTCGGGTAATCAAGATTACCCAACATATTTAGGAGCGTTGATTTACCACTGCCAGACTGACCGATAATCGCGTTCAAAGAACCTTTGACTATTTCCAGATCGATATCAAAAAGCACTGGAGTGTCAATTGGCCCCTCGTAAACCTTACAAACCTTTCGGAGTTCGATTATATTTTTTTCTTGTCTAGCCATTTCTGATTACCTCTATGGGACTCAATATATTGGCCTTTTTAGCTGGGATAATACCTGCAATCGAAGAAACAACGAAAGCTATTGCCCCCATTAGTAAGACCATATTCCACTTAATGATTGGTTCAACAATATTGGAACCATCAGGATTTTTAGCAAAGAACGCAAATGCATAAAAAAGACCGAGACCTATCAAAACGCCCAATAATGTTCCAATGAACCCCAGTATGGAACCCTGAAATAAAAATATATGGGAAGAGTTTGAATTATTTAGACCAATTGCTTTAAGAATCCCAATCTGCCTCGATTTTTGCGTGACGGTAATAGTTAATATGCTGGTGATAGAAATCAAAACCGAAATCAAAACAAAAAGCTGAATCATATAGCTTGAAACGCTTTGACCCTGAAGCCCGGAAAGCAGCTGAGCATTCTGGGCTTTCCAATTATCAACAGAATAACTGGAACCTATCCGGTCCTTAACTTCACCTGCGATTTTGTCGGCATCAAATATCTTTCCGACCTGGAGGTATATCGAGGAATACCCGTCCTGTTTGCCTAATGATAACCGCGCTGTATTTAAATTTGTAAATAACCAGCTAATATTTATTGCTGAAACCTTCAAATCATAGATGCCGCTGATTTTGAACTTGTTTTCTGTGCCGTTAGCCTTAGACATAGTCACATAATCGCCGACACCGACTCCAATCGTATCTGCCAGGTAGTTACCGATAATAATTTCATCCTCACCATCAGGTAGTGAACCTGACGTCAGCTTGTCTTCCACCTGGTAAATATCGTTTTCTTTGTCAAAACTACCTCCCTTCAAAAGGACTGGGTAGTTTTTATTGGCTGAAACTAAAAGGCCATTCCCTTCCACGACTGGATAGATCCTGGTGATGTCGCCAACGTTTTGGATCGTATTTTTTAGATCGTTATATGCGCTGACGTTATTGTCATCTTTGGTGATGGTTATGTGAGGCGCATTTCCTACAGTGCTTTGTATAAGAGTGTTCTGGAGGCTATCGATAAGGATACTGATAAAAATTGCAACTGAAATTCCCACTGCAATTCCTAAAATTATCAAAATAGACTGCCAGTGACTTTTGCGAATAAATCTCGCCGCAATTATTAGTGGCAGTTTCATTCAGCAATATTAACATCAAAATTTAACTGCATAAATATTTCTTAAAAGCTATTTCGAAACATCCAGACTCTTCTATTTCCGGGCCTTAGCCCGGTCGGTCTTGCTAAGGAGCTTCTTCCGCAACCGCAGGGCTGTGGGAGTCACTTCCAGCAGCTCGTCGTCCTCCAGGAAGTCGAGACATTGCTCGAGGCTGAATTTCGTCGGCGGCGTCAGGACGATGGCGTCATCGGCGCCTGAAGCCCGCATGTTCGTGAGCTTTTTTTCCTTGCAGACGTTGATGTCCAGATCGCCTTCGCGGGAATTGAGGCCGACGATCATACCGGCGTAGACCTGCGTCTGCGTCGGGATGAATACGACACCGCGTTGCTGACAGTTATTGAGACCGTTGGGAACGGCCTTGCCCGACTCGCTGGCCACCAGGGCGCCATTGCGCATCCGGGGGATCGAGCCGCTGGCACGCTGATACTTGATGAAAATGGAGTTCATGATCGCCGTGCCGCGCGAAAGGGTCAGTAGCTGGTTGCGCAGGCCGAGGATCCCCCGGGTAGAAATCTGAAATATCAGGCGGGTGCTGCCGTCGTTATTCTCCTCCTGCCTCAGCAGGAAACCCTTGCGGCGGCCGATCTCGCCCGTCACCGCTCCCGTGTACTCGGCGTCGACATCGACAGTCAGCTCTTCCACCGGCTCGTGCATCTTGCCGTCGATCTCTTTCATGATCACCTGAGGCTTGCCCACCTGCAGCTCGTAACTTTCCCGCCTCAGGGTCTCGATGAACACCGAGAGGTGTAACTCGCCGCGGCCCGATAAGACGTAATCGCCGCGCTCGCCGACCTCCATCCGTAGAGACACATTAGTCTCCAGCTCGCGCTCGATGCGTTCCAGAAGTTGGCGGCCGGTGACGTACTGGCCTTCCTTGCCCGAGAACGGCGATGTATTGGCCGCGACCGACATCTTCAAGGTGGGCTCTTCGATCTCGATCGTGGGTAGAACTTCCGGGTTGTTCATGTCAGCAAGCGTTTCACCGATGCCGGCGTTGCTGATGCCAGTCAATGACACGATATCTCCTGCGTGCGCTTCTTCTATCTCAATTCGCTTAAGGCCTTGGGAAACATAGACCTTGTCGATGCGGGCTTGCTCCCGGGTGCCATCCTTTTTGATCAGCGTGATGGTCGTACCGGGCGTGATCGTGCCCCGGCGGATCCGGCCGATCGCGTGCTTGCCCTGATAGCTGTCCGGTTCGAGGGAAGTCACCAGCATCTGAAACGGCTGGTCTATTTCCCCGACATCCGGAGCCGGCACGTGGTTCATAATCGCTTCAAACACCGGTGTCATGTCCGCCTGGGCTTCAGCATCGGAGGGCATCTCTTCCCACGCCTTGCCGCCACGAGCGACCGAATAGCAGATAGGGAATTCGAGCTGGTCTTCATGCGTAGCCAGATCGAGGAACAGGTCATGGGTGCGGTCAATTACCTCGGCTATCCTGGCGTTGGGCTTATCGATCTTGTTGATGACCACGATCGGTTTCAGCCCCAGCTCCAGGGCTTTCTTGAGCACAAACTTGGTCTGCGGCATCGGTCCTTCCTGCGCGTCGACCACCAGCAGGGCGCCGTCGGCCATGTTCAGCGTGCGCTCCACCTCACCGCCGAAGTCAGCGTGGCCGGGCGTATCGATGATGTTGATCTTGGTATCGCCGTACTTGACCGCGGTGTTCTTGGCCAGGATGGTGATGCCGCGCTCGCGCTCCTGGTCCTGGGAATCCATGATCAGCTCCTGGCTGAAGGCGGCCTCGTTTTCCCTGAAAGTCTTGGATTGCTTGAGCAGACCGTCCACGAGTGTGGTCTTGCCATGGTCAACGTGGGCGATCACCGCGATGTTTCTCAGCTTCATGGAGCTATCACTTTCCTTTTCCCATCCCGCAAAAAAAGGCTCCGGGGGAGCCTTTTTGATGTTAAGGCTATGGATGTCTTATGTTTTGTGATTACGACATTGCGCCCCAGGCGGCGACAAATGGAACGCCTGGAACCTTTTCTTCTTCATACAGTGTACCGCATTTCCGGCGGTTTGGCTTCGCTTATTCGTTATCGGGCTTATAAGTTGAACTGGCGGTGCTAGTAATCAATCGCAGGTTTGATCCCTACGTAGTTATGGCAACGGTCACAAAAAGCCGCGCGATTGGTATGGCAGGCCGCGCACTGCTTGGTGCTCTGGCCTTCCTGCTTCAGAACATTCATATGGTTGCGCATGTAGTTCATGTCCACCTGTACCGGCACTGATGGCTTGGGCAGGCCGGCCGCATACTGATCCATGGAAGCGTTGTACTGACCATCAGCGGCGCTGTGCTCGGTTTCCGCGGCAGCACTCTCGTCATCAGTCCCGAGCGAGTTCAGAATCGGGATCGGCGTGCCTTTGAAGATGTTGCCGTTCGCAGCATGAACGGAAAACGGCAGATACAGGATGGCGCCGAAGATAACCAGCAGGATCATTGCTTTGAGTTTTAGATTCATGCTTTCGCTCCCAGTTCGATCGCATTTGCAACCAGCTGATGCACCCCACCGGCCATGCTAACCGGCATGCCGTACTTGGGCAGGATCTTGGTAAATTGAGCCTTGCAGATAGCGCAGATGAGGGCCATAAAGTTAACCCCGTCGCTCTCGACGACCTTGTGCAGCGCCTGCATCCGCGGCATGGCGCCCTGAATGCGGATCTGCATAATCTCATCCGAAAGCAGGCCTCCCCCACCACCGCAACAGAAAGTCTTTTCGCAGATGGTTTCCGGGTCCATGTCGACGAATCGGTTACAGGCCGACTTGATCAAGGCCCGGGGGATCGTAAACTGGCCTCCAGGTTCATTTCCCATCGCAGAGCCGCGGGCGACATTGCAGGAATCATGGAATGTCACCACATAATCGTCATTTTTTGACTTGTCCAGCTTGATGGCGCCCCGCATCACGAGATCGAGTGTGAACTCGCAGATGTGCTGCGGCGACGGATACTTGGGGTCCAGCATGTCAAACGGTCCGATGAGTGTATTCCAGAATGAATATGCCACCCGCCAGGCATGCCCGCACTCGCCCACGATCAGGCGTTTGGGCTTGATCTCACGGATGGCGTCACTCACCCGCGAGGCAACTTTCTGCATCTGGCTATAGCTGCCAATGAACATGCCGAAATTGCCGGCCTCAGAGGCCGCGGTGCTGAACGTCCAGCTAATGCCCGCCTGGTGGAAGACCTTGGCGTAGCCGAGCAGTGACTCAACGTGCGGCGAGGCGAAGAAATCTGCTGACGGTGTCACCATCAGCACCTCGGCGCCGACCTCATCGAGCGGCAACCGGATCTTCTGGCCGGTCTCTTCCTCGAGGTCTTCCTCCGTTGATTCCAGAGTCGCCGCCAGGGCTTTCGGGTTCATTCCCAGGTTGTTGCCTACTGAGTGGACCTTCCCCAGAATCTCGTTGACGTATTTTTGACCCAATCCGATGCTGTCCATGATCTCGCGGGCCGCCATCGAAATCTCCGCCGTATCGATGCCGTAAGGACAGAATACCGAACAGCGCCGGCACTGCGAGCATTGGTGAAAATAGGCGTACCAGTCACCTAAAAGCTTCAGGTCCAGCTTCTGGGCGCCTGCCATCTTGCCGAAAAGCTTGCCTTCAGTGGTGAAATAGCGCTTGTAGACCTTGCGCAGCAGCTCGGCGCGCGCCACCGGCATGTTGTTGGGATCGTTCGAGCCCAGGTAGAACTGGCACTTGTCGGTGCAGGAGCCGCACCTGACACAGATATCCAGGTAGACCTGTAGCGACTTGTACCGCTCCAGGAGTTCACCCAGCTTCTTGACAGCCGCGGCCTCCCAATTGTCCACCAGGGTCTCGGGAAATCCGAGTTGAGCCTGAATGTTTTCCTTAGCCATGTAGGGCTTGACCGCCGAGGTCACGCCCTTGATGATCATGCCATCCTCAACCACCGGTGTCCTGATCTCGCCAGTGAGTTCCGGCGGATGGTAATCCTTATTCGGGTGCGCTTCGGAGACTATCTCCGCGGGTGTTTTTTCAACCACTGGTTCCGCCATTTCTTATCCTTTCACAAGCTGGGAAATTTGACTTGGCTCGACTTACGCCTTTCAGGAATCAGATGGCTCTTTGCTCACCATCAGCGACTGGCTGACAGGCACAGGCTCTTGCGACCTGGAGTGTCGTGGATTCTTGACCGTCCAGGGCCCCCAGCGTTTCTTGCGGGAATTATCGATCTGGTTGCGCGTCGGGCTGAAGAATATGCCCACCGAATGCACCAGTTTGCTGAATGGGAAGTAGATAAGCAGCAGCATTACCAGGCTGAAGTGAATGAGGAACAGCTTATTGGTGGGCACCGGCCCGGGGCTAAACGAGAACAGGCCCCCCACAAACTCCTTGATATGCGGCACCATCGCCCGGGTGTCGCTGCTATCCCAGAAGCGGGACAGGAGCCCCGTGGACGCGATGGCGATCAGCAGCCCCAGCAACACGTAATCATTGACCACGGAGATGAACTTATGGCGATCGATTGCCAGGCGCAGAATAAACAGGAAAGTCAGAGCCGCCAGCATGACGAATCCGGTGTAAAGGTCAATATTCACCAGGGTGTCAACCAAAGCGGGTGTTGCGGGGAAGAAAAACCTGAGGTGTTTCGCGAACACGAACAACAGACCCAGGTGGAACGCATAGCCGCCCACCCAGATCAATTTATTGCTGCGGAACAGAGCCCGGAAAAAGACGACTTCCCGGAACATCCGGAACCCGACGCCGGCCGCGGTTTTAGGCGCCGGGGTCTGAGGAATCTTGAGCGGGGCCGGGGTCGAGACGTACTTCCAAATCTTCAGCATCATCCCAACCAGAAAGACATCGATCGCTACATAGAAGAACAAGCTAAAAGCCAAGGTGAGTCCGGTCATTTCTCCTCCTTAAGGCCCCCAATATACCGCCACAGGTATTGGCAATTATGATGTACACAATGTAATTAGTCAAGATGGTTGTATTACCAAGATTGATGAGAATTTGCGGCGTATGTGCAAAGAGCCCGCAAACGGGGAATTAAGCTACTCGAACAGCCCGGCTTTTAGCCCCAGGCGCGGTCACACGTAGAAGTCTCTACGAAGGTACGCCAACCTGGACCCCAGCAGCAGGAGGGTCAAAACGACCAGCGTGATGATGATGTGCAGCGTGTTGTAACTGCCCTCGGCGAAGATCGTCTTAGCATCGAAGTATTTGAACGGGGAGGCGAATCTGAGAAAACTGAACCTGTCGCTTAAATCGACGAATGCCGAGATGATAAGGGTTGCCAGCAGCACCGCCGCGGAGAGCATTCCCGCATGCCTGGGACGCCGCATCATCGCGGCAAACGCGGCTCCGATCATCAGGAACCAGAGCTGGATAAACAACACGGACGGCATGAGAAACAGGATGTCGCCACTAATGGAGGGTCCCTCGGTAAACAGCGGCATTGTGACGACGGATGACACCAGCGTGACGATGTTCAGGATGGCCACCACGGTGAGCGCCGCCAACAGTTTGGAAATCAGAATCCGGCTTCTCGACACGGGTTTTGAATTCAAAAACTCAATCGTTTTGTCCGTTTCTTCCTTGGAGATGATGCCGGAGCCGAGCAGCACTGCCTGGATTCCCAACATGATCGATAGATACAGAACGCTCATGGCGAAGAATCCGCCCGCGCTTTGCAGATCGAGCCCCCTGAACCCCAGGACAGCCCCCAGCCCGGCGGGAAAACTGGAAATGAGTTCGTTGATATCCGTGCCCGACTTGCTGTAGCCCTCATATTTACTCATCGCCGCCACTAAGAAAGCCAGGATGCCGAGTGACCAGAAGATCGTCGATTTTCGGGAATCCCTCAACTCTTTCAGATAGATGTTCACCGGGATCTCATATCGTGGGGATGTCCTTCCTCTGGAAAATCACAAAGCTCATGATCAGAGCGGCTGCGGAGAGCGCAGCCAGATATATCAGCGTTGCCGCTTCGTAGCCGCCCCCGCTGGTCAGCACATTGACATTAAAGAACTTAAATGGCGTCAGGTACTTGATTTTTTCGCCCACCACCGTGTCGAACAGCCCGATGATGTAGAAACCGAAAACCGCCGGCAGGGTCACGGCGATCACCGATTTGACCTTTCGCAGCACCGATCCCAGCAGGAATCCAAATGACAGGAAGAACAGCTGCAAGAGTGACAGGCTGATGGTGCTGATGAAGAATGTCTTAAAACTGAACGGCTCAGTGATAATCGCCTGTATCAAAATCCAGTCAGCTGCCATGAACACCAGCTCGGTAGCCAAAATTAGCGAAATGACCGTAAGCAATTTTTGACGCAGGACCGAAGCCCGGCTGATGGGCCTGGTGAACAGGAAGTCGGCAGTCCGTTCCCGCACTTCCTTGGATGAGATCGCCGTCCCGAGGTTCATCGCCTGGATCGCCCCGGTTAGCAGGACCAGATTGAGCGTCAGTCCGTACATGCCCGAAAAAGCGTTCAGGGTATTTTCATTGATGGCAAAAGTCTTCTTGAATGCTTCCGGAAAATTCCTGTAGATGTCGGAGACAGCGGTGTTGCCGGCGAACGAAGGATAAAGTGAGATATACATGGCCGCGACCGCGATCAGAGCGATAGTCCACGCGATCGTGGAGTTCCGGTTCCGCTTCAACTCATGAATAAAGACGTTCATGGAAGTCAGCTGTAATAGTGCATGAAGATCTCTTCCAGGTCGGGCTCTCCCACCATGAAGTCAACCAGATCAATGTCCGCGATCAGTTTGGAGATGGTATTCACGTCACCCTGAAACAGAAAGCTCACCTGTGCACCATCGACTTTTAAATCGCTGACGCCCGCCAATTTGAATTTCTCGACAGCCAGTTTCTGCCTGGTGATCATGTGCACGCGCTTGAAGTTGTTCTGAATCAGGTTCTCCATCGATTCGATGTTGATCAGGTCGCCGTCCCTGACGATGGCGACGCGGTCGCAGATCTTCTGGACCTCGCTCAAGATGTGGGATGAAAAGAAAATGGTCTTGCCAGCTTTGTTTTCTTCCTTTAAAAGTTCAAAGAAGTTCTTCTGCATCAGCGGGTCCAGACCGCCGGTCGGCTCATCAAGGATGATGAGCCGAGGATCATGCAGCAACCCCTGAACGATCCCGACCTTCTTCTTGTTACCAAAGGACAGCTCATCGATTTTCTTGTTCAGGTCGAGTTTGAGCAGACCGGAGATCTCATTGATGCGCTGGGAGCAATCCTTGCCATAAAAGCTGGCAGAGTAATCCAGCAGATCCCTCACCCGCATGTTCTCGTAATAGAAGACCTCGGACGGCATGTAGCCGATCTCGCGTTTGATCTCCGGCCCGAACTCGATGACATCCTTGCCGAAGATCGTGGCGCTGCCGCTGCTGGGGTAGATCAGCGAAAGCAGCAGACGGATGGTCGTGGATTTGCCAGCGCCGTTAGGCCCGATGAAACCCAGGATCTCGCCATCGTGCACGCTGAGACTGAGATCCTTGATTCCGGTGACGTTGCCGTAATACTTGGTCAGATTACTGGTTTCGATAATGCCCATCTATTTAGGTTCAATCCGCATCGGCGTAAGCCTCTTTTAACCGCGTAAATTTCAGCGAATGCCTCGGAATGAGTTATACTAGGCACGCGCATAATCGGTGTCCCAGTCTATGCGCGCTCACCTGATTACCAGAAAGTAAGATGATATAGTTGAACATTCTCCATGTGTATCCCAAGATTCCCGAAGAGACATTCTGGAGCCTGAAAAAAGCCATCGCCTTTCTCAGCAAGAAAGCTTCCCTTCCCCCCCTGCCGTTGTTGACGGTGAGCGGTATCCTCAAGAGCCACCGGCCGGACTGGCATCAAAAACTGGTCGACCTGAATGTCGAAAGGCTGCGCGATCAGGATCTCGAGTGGGCGGATATGGTTTTTGTCAGCGCCATGATCATTCAGGAGGAATCCGTAAAAGAGATTGTGGAGCGATGCCGCAAACATAACAATCTCAAAATCGTAGCCGGCGGGCCTCTCTTTATATCGCAGGCTGCGGAAACCGCGGGCATCGACTACTTTGTGCTGGGCGAGGCAGAGGTCACGTTGCCACTGTTTCTTCAGGATCTCGAGAACGGAAATGCCAGGCACAGATATGAGACGGAGATCAAGCCTGATCTGAAGATTTCTCCCCCACCCAACTGGGAGCTGTTGAAGGGCAAGTTCAAGCATTACTCGGCGATGTCAGTGCAATACTCGCGCGGTTGCCCCCACAAATGTGAATTTTGTGATATCAGGATCATGTTCGGGCAGGCGCCACGGGTGAAGGAAAACGCGCAGTTTATCGCGGAGCTGGAGTCTTTGTATAAGGCCGGCTACAAGGGCTCCGTCTTTGTAGTTGATGATAACTTCATCGGCAACAAGGGCAGGGTAAAGTCGCTGCTGCCGACTCTAAAGGAATGGCTGGCTCAGCGAAAGTATCCCTTTAAGTTCATGACCGAAGCCAGCATCATCCTCGCCTCGGATGACGATTTGTTGACCGGCATGAGCGAAGCTAATTTCTATAAGGTTTTTTTGGGTCTGGAAACACCTTCTCAGGATGCGCTCCAGGAATGCAACAAAGGCCAGAACGTCAAGGTCGACCTGGTCAAGGCGGTACACAAGATCCAGGCCCATGGCATGATGGTCATGTCGGGGCACATCGTCGGTTTTGACAGCGACGACGAGAGCATCTTCGAGCGGCAGATCGAGTTCATCCAAAAGATCGGCGTGCCCATCGCCATGGTGGGGCTGCTCTCGGTTCTGCCTAAGACGGATTTGGAGAAAAGGCTGAAAAAGGAAAAACGGCTGATCGCCAAGGCCACGGGCGAGAACGCCAACGCTCTCAACTTCATCCCCAAGATGGATAAGGAAGTGCTCATCAGCGGCTATCGCCAATTGCTGAATACGATCTTTGCGCCCAAGGAATACTACGAGCGCATAGATGTTTTTCTCAAGCAATATAAGCCAACAGTGAAAAGGAAACTTGACTTTGCTATCTGGGGAGAATTGCGGGCTCTGTTACTAGGTTCCCTGAAACTGGGCTTTTCCAAGCACGGTTATTATTACTGGCGGCTGATCGTCAAGACTCTCCTGACCAAGCCGAAAGCTTTTTCCGAGGCGGTGGAGCTCGCGATCTGCGGCGTCCACTTCCGCAGTGTGACGTTAAGGATCGTCAGCAGCTAATCCGCGTGACCCACATTCGCACCCTGCCCGGCAATCATAGGTTAACCCCAGGAAGGTGCCGGGAATAATCAAAACCGGATAAGAGTTACAAATCAAGCAAGTAGTGGGCCTGACATGATAACGCAGCGAATATTCAGTGAATTATTAGAGGTTCCCTTTAGTAAATTCATCGATATAAACATGGTGCCGCTGCTTTTTGCCTACGGTCTGGCCTTTTTCTCCGCGGGCCTGGCCATTCTCCTGCAAAGGCACAAAATCAGCAATTTCCGCCTGGCTCACAACCTGTGGTTTCTCGGAGCTTTTTGCATCATCCATGGTGTGAGCGAATGGGGAGAAGTATTCATACCCATTCAGGGCGAGTATCTGTCGCAAGCGGGTATTGATGTACTTAGGCTCATCCAGGAGATCTGCTGGGGGGCCTCCTTCGCCTTCCTCCTTCAGTTTGGGGTCTCAATGATCGCTCCCAACCTGCCGCTGGTTCCCCGGGTGAGGATGCTTATCGTACTTTATGCTCCCGCCTGGAGCGCTGCCGTCATATTTGTTGGCCTGTTTATCCTACCGGATGAGATTGGAAAGGGATTCATAAGATATTTGCTGACATTTTTCGGGTCTTTGCTGACGGCAGCAGCCTTTGTGAACGAGAGGCATAGGTTTGCCGGCCTGTATTCACGATCAGCGACATCCAATCTGACTATAGCCGCGGGAGTCTTCGGCATTTACGCGATCCTGGGAGGCTTGGTTGTACCCGAAAGGGGCTTGCCTGTTCTGGAAAATCTTAACAACGAAAACGTTCACAGTAATACCGGGCTACCGATCCAGTTCTGGCGCATGGTCATTGGTGTAGCCATCGCCGTGGTTGTGATTAGAACGCTTTCGATATTCGATCTCGAGTTTCGTCAGCGGCTGGAAAAAGCCGAGCGCGAACAGGCTCTGCTCGAAGACAGGCAGCGCATAGGACGTGATCTGCACGATGGCGTGATCCAGTCAATCTATGCTGTGGGCATGCAACTTGACGTAGCGACATTGAAAGAAGAACTGGCGCCGTCTGACTGGCCGATGGTAAGAGCCAAAATAAAAAGCGTTGTCGTTCAGTTGAACGAAGTCATCAAAGACATCAGGAAATATATCTTCAACCTTGGGCCCATCCAAATCGGGGAAACTAACCTATATAATTATCTTAAGGAAGCAGCCGCTGAACTGACCTCGCGCAATAATATCGACATGAAGATAGATGTCACCGGGGAGAGGATCAACCTGCCGGTAGCACTGCAGCGAGACCTTGCCTTCATCGTTCATGAAGCGCTGAGCAATGTTATCAAGCATGCCTCGGCATGCAGCGTGTCCGTGAGGATGGATTTTCAAGATAACCATCTTCTTTTCGAGATCGAGGACGATGGAGTCGGAATCGATGATTCTACCACCAGGACTTTTGGCGTCAATGGTGGCCAGGGGCTGATAAATATGGCTCAGAGAGCCGAAGCCAGAGGTGCGGAATTCTCTGTCTCAATTGGCAGAGGGGGCATCGGCACCCTGGTTGCCCTTAATATTTCCGTTCCCGGAAATGATGGATGATGTGCATGACGTCAGAACCTGAGAAACCGGTAAGAGTTCTAATCGTTGACGACCACGAGATCGTGAGGATAGGATTGCGGGCCCTGCTCGAGTCCCAGGAGGGAACCGAATTCGCTGGCGAAGCCAGCACCGAGGCGCAGGCAATCGAATTAGCCAGGTCGGTGCATCCCGACGTGATTCTGATGGATGTGCGGCTGCCTGATGGCAGTGGTGTGGAAGCCTGCCGGAGGATAAGGTCGGAGATGCCAGATGTGCGGGTCCTGATGCTCACTTCATATTCAGACGATGAAGCGATCTTTTCTTCCATACTCGCAGGCGCATCAGGTTATCTCCTCAAAATGATAGGGGCGGAGCAAGTCTACACCGCGATTATGTCGGTCTCGCGCGGCGAATCACTGCTGGATCCCCGGGTAAGTAAAAAAATAGTGGACCGGGCAAAGGAAATCAGTGGCGGCGCTCCCCGCAGGGGCATAGATTCGCTTACTCGCAGGGAGAAAGAGATACTCGAACTTATCGCCGATGGCCTTACCAATCGAGAGATAGCCGGCAAAATCTTTCTTAGTGAAGGATCGGTGCGAAACTATGTAAGCTCCATTCTCAGCAAGCTGGGAATGGCCCGGCGTACCCAGGCTGCACTATATTACCAGCAGAGAAAAGGGCCGGAGGACTGACCGCAGGCCCACAAACTTGTCATCCGACCCGGGCCGGCCAGGCTGTCCGGGTTTTTTTATGACAAATGTCATATTGACTTGGATGACATACATCTTGTCGCCAATCCTGATGCCTATCATGCTTGTAAGTGACTCCTGCATTAAAAGGGCCTGCTGTTCAGCGGGTTCAATTCAACGATAAGGAAGTCACAATTAGCATGGGATCAGGGAGGTGAAACAGGGAATACAGGTTAACTGCAATCAACTTTTGATTTACGGCAAAACAGGAGGACTAATGAAAAGCCCGACACGCATAATTCCCGCATCAGTGGGAGCAATAACGGTGATTGTCGTACTGGTGTCACTTCTGGTGACAATGGGCGGTCCTGCCAGTTCGGCTCAAATTCAATACACGCTTCAGTCAGCACCGGCTGCTACAGCGCCGGTTCTGGACGGTTCCCCGGGTGATGCCGCATGGACAGCCGCTACCCCCATATCGATACCGGTAAGCGGCGGTTGGTATGGCTCCGGTGCTGTTACCACCAAGTCGGTATATAAGGACGGCATGGTGTATTTCCTGTATCAGTACACCGATCCGGACGAATCAGTGCGCTATCAGCCATGGCAGAAGCAGGCTGACGGCAGCTGGATCAGGATTCCGGGAACGACTTCGACATCATGGTCCGAAAAGGATCCAAATGCTGCCGGAGAAGACAAACTGGCAATTATGTGGAACATCAATAACTCGGTTGCCGGCTTCAACGAATCGGGTTGCGCCATCACCTGTCACTGGAACGATGAAGGCCAGTTCGGAACGAAGTTCGGCCGCAAGTACACTAATGCTCCAGGTGAGAAGACTGACCTGTGGCATCTTAAGAGCGTCAGAACCAGCCCAATAGGCCAGGGCGACGACCAGTATATCGACGATTGCGCCTTCAACGCTGCCTGCGCTGATTATGGCCGCAAGAGCGATCCGAAACTAAGCGGCGGCTACAGCAACAACTACGCCACGGGCGGAACTGTACCACTCTACACTTCACCCACGCAGCCGGCTCCTCCGTATTACATTCTCGGCAGTGAGAAAACCGCCTTCGCTGATACCTTCAGCGCTGGAGATGAGGTCGCAAGTGTTATCGTCTTGGCCATGACCGGGGACCGCGCCAGCCTGGAGACTCGCTCCAGCTACGATGATGCGACCCACACCTGGACCTGGGAAGTTGCCCGTCCGCTGGTGACTCCAAGCCAGTCTGATTCGGCCGTCGCAAGCCAGTATGACGTGCAGTTCACGGATCTGACCGCCGAGTATGCCTTCGGCGTTGGCGTCTTCGATAACGTATCCGTACAGCACTCCACTTCGTCAGTCTACAAGCTGACGTTCGCCTGCAACACGCCTGCGCTGAGCCTGTCGCAAAGCACTGTTTACTGGGGTAGCTATGCTGACTATACTGACGGGCTTCTTTCGGTCAACTATAGCGTGTGGAATAACGGCGACAATGAGGCATACAATGCCCGAATCGTTGGCACCGTAAATACCAACGGCGTATTTTCGGTCAATACACCCAAGTGGGTAGAAAGGCCGTCCGGATACAATATCCCGATTGGCACGAGTGGCGCAGCCACAGTAAAGTACCACGTACCGGCTGGAACACTTATGTTTACCTCGAAAGTGTACCTGACCGCCGATGATTCCTGTGGCACCACACACAGCTATCCTGGCCCGATGCCAGGCGTATAGGTATCGCCAACTGCCTAACGGGGTAATAAGAATGGAGTAATGAAATGACCGCAATTAAAAACGAGTATGTGAAACCGGAGATAGTTAAACTCGAAAACCTTAAAGAGGTTACTTTCGAGTGTCCGCAGTGGCAGTGTAGCGTGACAGTGCCGCCACCGCCCGAACCATAGAAAAAAAACAGTCCAACAAATGATATAAGAGCCGCCTTCGGCTATACGGTACCAGGAAATCCACTACGTCATGTAGCGGGGTATTCGTTTCGGTCCAGGGCAACGAAACGGGGAGAGCCAAAGATCTGGCTCTCCCCGTAGTGTTAAAGGGAGGCAAGATCGTTCAAAAAGTTATTGCCAAAAAGTAACTTCTGAAAGATTGTCAATGCCAGCTAACTTTGTCCGCTTTTTGCCGGAATAAAATGTCCCTTTTTTGCCAGTCTTAGTGGTGTCAACAGCGGTCCAAAATTCCCCACTTTCAGCGGTCGAAAATTCTCCACGGTTGAGTCCCTATACTGCTGTAAATTCTAACGCCGTCAATTAGAAACGGCCATCGCTTTTCCGATAGTTTGGTTTCGAGCAAGAAGCCAAACCAAGGAGGAAGCGATGACCGAGTACCAGAT